>OFGO01002442.1_pt1 | contig 10672 bp, 7 predicted proteins | sample 1521761 | NCBI WGS metagenome assembly OFGO01 (sample SAMEA3504128, study PRJEB24116) | mouse gut metagenome | biome: mouse gut; feature: mouse-associated habitat; material: faeces | place: Denmark | collected 2011
GGCTTCCGTATCGATGGGCAGCGCCCCCGCGGACTGGGAGGCGTCCACCAGAAAACAGACGCCCTTTTCCTCTGCCCATCTTCCGATCTGCCCTATGTCCTGCACCGCACCGGTTACATTGGAACTGTGGTTTACAATCACCAACCTTGTGTCATCGGTAATGGCTCTCTCCATGGCTTCCATGTCCACGTAACCGCCCGTGTCGCAGCCCACCTCCACCGGAACAATCTCCCCCGCCGCGATTTCTTCTCTTAAACCGTCAAAAATCGTTCGTAATACCGAATTATGCTCGGCAGCCGTGTATACAATGCGCTTTCCCGGCCCGCGGTAACCCAGAATAGCCATATTCAGCGCCTGGGTAGATCCGCCTGTAAAGAAAATCCGCTCCGTTTTTTCTATTTGAAAGAGCCGTGCCAGGTTCCCCCGGCACAGCTTCCTGATATCTTCCTTATATTCCCCGGCGGATACACCGCGGTACTGGGACTGCGGCGCGCCCTCCAGGGAGCGTGCAACCGCCTCCAGCACCTGCTGCGGTTTGGGGTATGTTGTCGCCGCATGGTTCAAATATATCATGGATACCCTTTTATCCTTCCACAACCTCAAATCCCATGTATCTCGCTATCTTCTTCACCAACGCCAGCTGGTCTCCGAATACCAGCACCTGATGGTGTCCGAAATCCGCCAGGGTATGCATGTAATCCCTGCCGTTCTCCAGCCTGATAAAGTAGTGCGGGCTGCAATAATACTGCCTGAACTCGGAGCGGACCACTTCGCCCACCTTTACCACCATCTTGTTGCCCATGGGATTGAATCGCCCAAATGTAATATACTGTTCGTCGTTCTGCTCAAAGGCAATCTGCATCTTGCCCCCGAATCCCTGTCCGGTAAATGCCCACATGCTGTAGTCAAGATCCGGCTTGTCAAAACCGTTCATCTTCAGTGCAGGCACCGCATGATGAATGGACAGTATCTCCGGAGACTGCAGGAATGGATTGCCCATAAATGCCGCTTTGTTGCTGCCGTACATCAGCACCATCATAGCCATCATGGCGTTCAGGTCTTCCTCACAGGCAGAGGGGATGCCCTCCGATTTCAGCAGGGAATGACATACGCAGGGTGTGAATTTCCTCTCCTGGGGGATCCTGGAGGCGCACAGCTCGATGCAGGCGGTGGAGAATGCGTTGCAGCCGTAGAATTCCATCATGGCCTTGGCCGCAAGGTAGTATTTCGCATCGTTTACCAGCCACTCCGGATTCACCTTCGTATCCTTCGAATTTGCCAGAAGCTTCTCCGCAATCCGCTTTGCCTCCCCTTCGTCCACCCTGTCCATATACGGGAAAATATCCTTGAACGGAAGCTTCAGCACTTCGAACCCGTACTGCTTTCTCAGATACTCCACATCCCTGATATTGGACTGAATTCCGTAGGTAGGCACCTGTCCGGAAGTCAGAATCAGCGCCTTGGTGTTGGCAATACATTTTCTGACCCAGAGGCTGTGAAGGATATCGTTCAGATCTTCCATGTCGATGGCATTGTAGGCCTCCACACCGATGCTCCTGTTATAGGCACACAGGTCCGCGCCCTCGTTGCCGTTGGAAAATACGATAGTGGTCTTGCGGTATTTCTCCAGCTTGGGGATGCGGTAACAGAAAATTACAAAGGCATCCACCTGATCCAGGCCCTCCTCGATTTTGTCCCAGGTCTCCTGGGGCACGGTCAGGTTCTCTATGTAGGGTACCGCAATGGGTTCCATCACGTTCACCTCAGGGATTATCTCCTTCACCTTTTCCTGGATATCCTTCATATAATTGGCAGCCCATACCTTCTCCGCCTCGGGCTGCAGATTCTCGAACTTACCCGCGCGGCAGGGTCCCTCCCAGAAAGCGGAATGCTGCAGAAATCCCACCAGGGGACGGATATTTAACTTTTTCTTCATTGCTGATTCAACCATTTTCATACCTCCATATGTAACAGGATTAGCTGCCGCTTTCCCGCGGCAGGATTATCGGCCCGGGACATTTTTGCCGTCCCCGGACCAGGTTACTGATTTTATTATAGTAGCCAAGGCTTCCCGGGTAAATTGAATAAATTTCAAAAAAGGGTACTATTTCAAAAACAGCCCGCTGATATCCCGGTATTCCGTTCCGATTTCGGCCACGGCACTCCTGCCCCGGTACTTCACCGCCAGCCTTACAGGACGCACCGCCTTCATCCTGCAGAAGGTGACCTCACCCTCCGCCCAGTCCATATCCATAATGATTCCTCCCCGCAGGCCCATTCCCCTGACGCTTCCAGGGCAGCAGTTCGGTTTCCTTCCCGTGACATTGCGCCACACATTCCAGCACCGCCTCGGGAATCCCGAAATTGCCGTCTATCTGGAAGGGCGGATGTACATCCAGCAGGTTATCCTGGATACAGCGCTGCAGCATTTCAAGCAGATTCTGCCGCACGCCCTCCCCCCTGCGCAGCCTGGCCATAAAACAGCAAATCCATGCCTTGCTCCAGCCCGTATGGCCGCCTCCGTGGGCAAGACGGTAGTCCAGTGTCCGTCCTGCCGCCTCAAAAAGGGCCGGCGTGTCCGTCCTGACAGCCTTCCCCGGATGCAGGCCGAACAAATGGGAGATATGCCTGTGTCCCGGCTCCGTCTCCGCCACATCCTCGTACCATTCCCGGATTCTTCCGTCCTCCGTAAACGGAATCGCCGGAAGCCGGCCCGCCAGCCTCTCCAGTTCCTCCTCCCTGGTCTGGCCTGCCGCCTCCAGCCCTTCCTGGTAATCCGCAATCAGCTGCCGCAGGATAAAGACATCCATGGTAGGAGCCATGCACAAAGCCGCCCGCTGTCCCTGCTTCGTCTCATAGGTATTCTCCGGAGACACCACCGGGCCGGTCAGCAGGGTCCCGTCGGGAGCCTCATACAGATAATCCTCAAAGAAAGCGATGGCTTCCCTCATGACAGGCAGTATTTCCCTCACCAGCATCTCCCTGTCCTGATGGTACAGATAATTATCATACAGCTGCAGGCACAGCCAGGCTGCCCCCATGACCCAGAAAGGCGAGAAATCAAATACCCCTTCGATATCCGTACATGCCCAGAGGTTGGTATTGTGATGGGCGCAGAAGCCTCCGCAGCCGTAAATCTGCCTTGCCGTTTCCCGTCCGTTTTTCCGCATCCTCTGAACCAGTTCATGAAAAGGCTTCTCACACTCCCGGAGTCCCACCTTGGGCACAAACCAGTAGTTCATATTCAAATTGATGTTCACGGTAAACTGGCTCTGCCAGGGCGGCTCGAAAGAACCGTTCCAAATCCCCTGCAGATTTGCGGGAAGGCGGCAGCATGCGGAGGAAGAAATCATCAGGTATCTGGCATAATCCGTCATAAACACCATCATATCATCCGCGTAATCTTCACATCCTCCCCTGATTTCCTCCAGTATCTTGTCCATCGGCATTTTATCCGACGGCACCGGCTTCCCTCCGAATTCCAGGGAAAAACGCCCGTACATGGAGGAAAACCAGGCCTCGTGCCTTTCCTGTATCCGCTGAAATCCTGCCCTGGCCGCTTCAGCCAGCACCTCTGCCGCCTTTTCGGCCATTCCCTCCGGGCATCCTCCGCAGAGTTCCCCGGGCACATAGTCCTTCTCCTCCCGGATACATTCAAGCCGTTCCGCAAAGTCCGTCAATGCGGTCAGGTAGATGGTAATCTCCCCGGCCCCTTTGATATACAGGGAATCCCCTATCACTTCCGCTGCCGCCGGGCGGCCTTCCATGGTCAGGGCCGTCGCCGACGCGGCAGTCAGATAGTACACTCCGCCCGCTCCGGCCTGTCCCCAGTTTGCCACAGCGGGAATGCCGTATCCCCCGGACCGCCCCGGAAGCTTCCCCGAATATTCCTCAAAGGGCTTTCTGTTGATACCGGCGCACAGGGTGATTCCCTCCGGGTTCTCCGTGGTAAGGCGCACGGCCAGCACATTATAGTCTGCACTGACAAGATGTTCCCTCCTGTAGGAAGAGCCGTCCATGGAATAGCTGACCTCGGCCACGGCCCTGTCAAGATCCAGCATCCTGCGGTAAGCTTCCGTTTTCCCTTTATGCTTCCGAAAGCACAGCCGCAGTTCAGCTGCCTCCTGGTAGGGATTGTTGTATTTGGGCGTGGACATAAATGCCGCCTTCTGCAGAAACGCAGCCTCCTCCGCCTCCCCTGCCATAAGCAGCCGCCTGATTTCCTCCAGGTACTTCAGGCTGTCCTTGTTCCTCCTGTCCCGGGGCGGGCCATACCACAGGCTCTCCTCATTGATGACAATCGTTTCTTCCTCCACCTTTCCCATGACCATGGCCCCCAGCCTTCCGTTTCCCAGGGGAAGCCCGTTCTCCCATTTTGCCCACATGGAGGCCGGTTTGTCCAGATAAAAGCTTCTCTTCCTCATTTTCCCATCCTGTTCCGCCGCACCTTATGAGGCGCCGCTCTCTTCATATTTTTCCGCCCGTTCCAGAGCCCTGCTCCACGCCTCTCTGTAAAACCTGGCAAGGCTGTCCATACCGGCCCTGCGCGCCGAAGCCGTCATTGCCTGCCAGATAGCTTCTAATTCATCTTCGTCCTCCGCATAGACCATATTCCAGAACTCCTTGTATACCAGCTTCTCGATTTCGTCCGATATGCCGCTCAGTTCCGAAGACAGCGTGTCCGTCATATACACCGCCGCAGACGCCCTGACGGTATTCCAGTCCTCCTGCCGGCCGTCATCGCCGCCCTCCTGTGCATCCTCCTGCTGCCAGTAACGGTTGCCGAAGGCATAGCCCTGCCCCGTCAGAGATGCGGGCGTCCTGCCCAATGTGCCGAAAGGCCGAAGCCCCTCCTGCAGGCTCCCCTGCAGGCCCGGCACCTCCTGGATGCCCTGCTCCAATATCTGTGCGCCCTGCTTCGTCACATAGGGAACCCCTCCGGCCCCGTATTCCCACAGAATACCTTCCGGCCCATTGTACAGGTACACCTCCGTCTCCTCCCGGTACAGCCAGTCCAGCAGCTTCACGGCATCCTCCGCCCGCTCGGAATTCCTGTTCACGGCCAGGCATTCCCCCGTCCCCACCACATGGTCCGGCTCCAGGTACAGAGCCATGTCCTTTGCCGGAAGGGGCATGTAGGCACTGTCTTCCGGGGCACGCAGCAAATCGCCAAGCCCTGCCATCGCCAAATCCGAGGCAAAAAGAACCCGCCCGGAATTCATCTTCCGCTCCACGTTTCCGAAGGTCTGATTGGGAGAGTCAGGATCCAGCAGCCCCCGCTTATTTGCCTCGTAATAGAAGCGTACTGCCCTTTTGAAAAAGCTGCCCTCATCCAAAATCGAGCATATCTCATTGGTGGCCAGGTTAACCTCCATCAGGGGGGAGACAATCTGCATGTCGATTCCGTACATATAGGCCAGGGAAGCCGCATGCCCCGGCATCTTCCCGTCCCCCTGCCAGAGACAGATTCCGTACATGCTCTCGCCCACATTGTTGGTTGGCTTGGCCCGCTTCATCCGTTGAATTACGTCAAGGTAGCCTTCCAGGGAGGATACTTCCGGGCTTCCCGCACGCTCCCAGGCGCTTTTCAGAAGCATGGGCATGGAACGATATTCCCGCTCCCCCACCTTTCCCACGGACAGCGGGGCCAGCAGCAGTTCTTCTCCGCCGCCGGATGCCACAAACCATTCCAGGGCCGTCTGGTAGGCTTCCCCCTCAAACAAAGCCGGCAGCAGCTCCCTGTACTCATTCAGGGGAAGCAGCAGCCCCGCGTCAATGTAAAGCTGCGCCTGCTCCCTGTCGGAAAACCCGATGATATCCGGGACGGTTCCCGATGACAGCCGCAGCTTCAGCTCTTCCGCCTTCTGTCCGTCCGAAGAGCAGGATTCCAGAATCAGCCCCGTATCTTCATATAAACGTGTAGCCCCCCATCCTTTCCACACGGAAGCCGTAGTGTCCGCGTGCTGGATGTAAGCGGTGATGATGGTTCCCTTGACCACATCCTCCGTACTCTGAGGACTCTCCGGACCGCCTTCCCTCCCGTCGGCGCATCCCGCTGGCCACATCAAACACAACAACAGCAAAACGGCCTCTGTCACCTTTTTTCTCATGTTTTTCTCCCTGTTCTGACTTTGCATCCCTTTGTGAGCATGTGCATGATTTATTTTTCTTCAGCCTATTGCTTTCTGCTGAAATAATGTTTAAACTACCATTAAACCATTATAAAGGAAAGCAATTTTTCAAATATGGACCGACATTTGCACTGAATCGCACAAGGGGGTATAAAAATGATACGCAAATTAATGCAAAGCTACTACGCCAAAATTTCGCTGGCATGTATCTGTATCGTCATTCTGATCACAGGCGTGTTCACCTATCTGTGCTACGGGCTGATTTCCCGCCAGAATGTATCGGAACACCTTGGCAACTACAATATATTGGCCAACAACCAGTCCGCAGCCCTCTCATCCAGGATGGCTTCCTTTTCGGACTTTTTTCATCCGGTATTCAACAATCCCCAGGCCTATGAAGCGCTCTGTGAACTCTATCTCTCCCCCAACGGCAGCCTGCCCAACGAAACCACGGATGTACTGCTGGATACCATGAACGCTCTCTGCGCCTCCGACCCCTACTGCTGCGGCATGCTTCTGCTGACCAGGACGGGACGGCTTTATCAGTATGATACCCAGTATGTGTCCCTGATACCGCTGAATTTTGTGCGGACCACCTTCCGTTTTACCCCTTATCAAATCCAGATCATCACGGATTCCCAGATTTCCGAATTATCCGACGACATGGACCTGCCCGCTTCCCATGTATACGGCTTAAGCGGTACCCTGTTCCGTTACAACGCAGACCGGCTGGAGAACCTGGGTTACATGATTGCCCTGTATTCCACGGAAGAATTCAGCAATATCCTGGCTTCCTCAAACCTGGAAAACACTGCGGAATTCACCATTGCGGACAGCGCCTTCTCCGTCATCTATTCTTCGGATGACAACTATGGCGATGCGGATATTGAGAATCTGCTGGCACAGCCCTTCCGGGACACCATCAACAATGCCCGGCTTATTTCCGATGCCGGCGAGGACTACTATATTTCCTCGCTTTACCAGAACAGCTACGGCTATTATACCATCTACGCCCTGCCTGCGGAAAATATTCTCCCTTCCACCGCACAGGTCTCTCTTCTCCTGCTCGGCCTGCTGCTGCCCCTGCTGTGCATCCTCCTGTACAGTACAGTATTCCGCTCCTCCGGCAGAAAAGTCAGGAATATCCTAAAATCCATGGAAATTGTGGGACGTAACAATTTATCTTACCGCATGCCCACACCCAGGAGCAATGATGAATTTGCCAGCATCACCCACAGCTTTAACCACATGTGCGATGAACTGCAGAAAAACGTGGAGAATGTATATCTCTTCGAAATCTCCCAGCGCAAGTCTGAACTCTATGCCATGCAGACCAGTATCAACCCGCATTTCCTCTACAACGCCCTGGAGCAGATCCGGGTGCAGGCCCTAAACGGCCACGGGGACAAAGCGGCTCACATGCTGCTTCTTCTGTCAAAAATGTACCGTTACCAGACCCGGCGCAACCTCTTTATCTCCATTGCGGAGGAATGCGCCCAGACCGAGAACCTCATCAATCTCTATTCTTACCGCATCAGCGACTGCGAATATGAAATCCTGGCAGACGCCGGCGCCAAGAAATACGGTATTCCCAAAAACATCCTGCAGCCCCTGGTAGAGAACAGCTTTGTACACGGCTTTTCCCCGGAGCAGGAGAATGCCCTCATTACCGTCACCGCCGTTTTCCCGGAAGGCGCGGAACAAATCTGCTTTACCGTTGAAGACAACGGACGTTCCGTCACACAGGAAGGCCTGGAACAGATCCGGGAAAAGCTTCGGCAGCCTGTCATGAACCGGGATGAAGAAAACGGTTTTGCCCTGTCCAATGTAAATAACAGGCTGCGGCTGGTATTCGGCGAATGCGCCTGTCTGCAGCTGTCCGCCGGGGAGGACGGCACCGGGTTCCGGGTATGCTTCTCCATCCCCCCCGTGCTGCCTGAAGACCTTGCCGCTTCCTATTCCGGTTCCCCGGCGGCTCCCTCCGGAGAGCATTCCTGACCGTTACGGCGGCAGCGGCTCCGGTTCCTGCCCTGCACCGTTTATCTCCTGTCCCTTCTCCATGGCCGCCGGAAATATCCGGCCTTCCCGGACCCGCATCCGGAACCTGCCTGCCTGAAAAAAGGGAACCGTCTCCCTTTTACGGAAATACGGTTCCCCCATGATGCCGCCGGCTTATCTGCCTGCGGATGCTTTGAATTCTGCCTGGATTGCCTTGTATTCGTCGGAATTTACGATTCCATCCACAAAGGTCTTCCACTCGGCCTCGCCGATCTGTCCCATTACGTACTGGGTACACATGGTATTCACGTCATCCGTCAGCATGGTCCACTGATTATTGTAAGTCTCGGACTGCAGATTGGTGATCTCATTCTTCAGCCCGGATTCATCCATGTAATTCACGATAAATTCTTTCACGTCTTTTACTCTCTGGATGTTCTCGTCGGAAGCCCTCTTGGCGCCGTCTCTCATAAACTTATCCGTCACCTGGTCCACATCCGTCTTCAAGAAGATCTGATTCCATGCGCCCACATAGCCTGCGGTACGCTTCTCGCCCATTCCTTCAGGAGAAGTATCCCTGGTACCGTCCTCCAGCAGCTGATAATGAATGCCTTCCACACCGTCCTTCATCACGATGTTATAACCGGGATATGCTTCCTCGGTTCCGTTGAACACCTCCATGATCTTCTTGACCTTTTCCTCAGAGCAGGAAGCACTGATGGCAATACAGGAATCAATGTCCGTGGAGTTGGGAGTAACCGCATATGCTTCAGGACCCTGTACGGGCATCAGCTCCCAAGCCTCGTAGGTATCGGGCGTACTCTTGTCAAAGATCTTATTGCTGGTCAGGTCTGCTGACTGGTTGAAATTATACCAGGCATTCAGGAAGGTTACGGAATTGCCGGCCTTGAACTTGCTGGTGGTATCATTGCCCAATGCAAATTCGGGATCGATTGCTCCCGCATCATACAGATCCTTCATCCAGTTCAGGAAATCAATATACTTGGGGTTAAACTGCATATACTGGAACTCGCCGTTCTCATCGATACCCCAGTCGGTCTGTCCCGTGAAAGCGGTGGCATATGCCTTTACCTTTGCATGCATAAAGTCCTCGCCCCAGAACTCAATGCCGTATACCTTCTGTCCCTCGCCCTCGGTAGCAGCCTTGGACAGGCCGATAATCCAGTCTTTCAGCTCGTCCATGGTCTTGGGTTCTTCCTCAAATCCGTACTTTTTCATCAGGTCCCGGCGTACCATAATGCCGGATTCCTTGGCAAGCTCCGCATTGCTTCTGGGCAGGATGTAAATGCCGCCGTTGTAGGTAGCCTGATCCCAGAAGGTCTGGGGCCAGTTCTTCATGACTGCGTTGGTCTTTGCCAGCGCATTGTCTCCCTCGAAAATGTAGGGCGTCATATCCAAAAAGTTCCCTGCCTCGATAGCCTGGGTAAAAATCGGATAATAGAAGGTATTGTTGGTCGATATGATCTGGGTTACATCAGGCTGGCTGTTGGTACTGATCAGTGAGTTCAGCTTTTTGGGATACTCATTGTAATTCAGCCACTCAATCTCCAGGTTTACGTCAAACAGATCCTCCCAGTACTGCTCCATCTCGCTGTCGGGTGAAGGACCGTAGCCCCAGTCAATTCCCAGCACACTGATGGTCATCCTTTCCCCGTTGGAAGCCTGTTGCTCCCCGCCCTCTTCGGAAGACTCTTCCCCGCTCTCCTCAGAGGACTGCTCCTCGGAAGACTGCTCCTGTGTGGATTCCTGGGATCCGCTGCTCTGCTGGCTTTCCCCGGAATCTCCGCATCCGCTCAATGTTCCCGCCGCCATAACCGCAGTCAGTAAAAGCGCAAGCACTTTTTTCTTTTTCATTCTGTTTCCTCCTGTTCATACTTATTGATTGTTACTATGTGTTAACCCTTCACCGCGCCTACCATCATTCCTGCCGCAAAATACTTCTGCAGGAACGGGTATACCACCAGTACAGGGAGAACTACCACTACCACCGCCGCCATACGCATGACTTCCTGCGGCACCGTCTTGGCCAGTTCCAGCTGCAGGTCCACCACATCCGATATGGTGGAAGACAGCACTATCTTCTGCACATACACCTGGAGAGGCGCCTTTGCCGTAGAGGTCAGATACATTACCGCACTGAAGTACGTATTCCAATAGCTCACAAAGGCAAACAGCGTCATGCTGGCAAGCATTGCCTTGGACAGGGGCAATACGATGATGCCGAACATTTTCAGCTGTCCGCAGCCGTCTATCTCGGCCGCCTCCTCCAGTTCTATCGGCAGCGACTGAAAGAAAGACCTCATAACCATCACTGTCCAGGCGCCGCACACCGACGGAAGGATACAGGCAAAATAGCTGTCCATAAGCCCCAGCATCTTCATATTCATGAAATTGGGAATCATACCCGCACCGAATAACATGGTTATCATTACATATTTGTTAAAAAATTTCTTACCGGGTATGGGCTTGGAGAGCAGATACGCCAGTCCCGCACACACCAGCACATTCAGGGGCGTGCCTAT
>OFGO01002444.1_pt1 | contig 10663 bp, 10 predicted proteins | sample 1521761 | NCBI WGS metagenome assembly OFGO01 (sample SAMEA3504128, study PRJEB24116) | mouse gut metagenome | biome: mouse gut; feature: mouse-associated habitat; material: faeces | place: Denmark | collected 2011
AAATCACTCCAGTATTTAGAGTGAAAAACTATTTTTTTCTTATAAATTTCATTATATTTTGGTGTTTTTGAGTGATACATTGCAAGTCTTGTAAGCAGGTCGCCTTTGTCAAATTTAATATGTTCTTTAAGTTTATAAGCTGCTACTTGAAATGAAAAACAATCTCTTTTTAGAAAATCCGTATAAGATATATTAAGATTTAATTTACTATTTAAATCTTTTATATAATCCGAATTGATTTGCATAACTCCATAATCATAAGTATTGTTTGTGTTTTTGCTTATTGTATCTATATTGCCATTTTCAATAGATGATATTGCAAGTAATACATCAACAGGGACATTATATTTTATGCTTGCCTGCACGGCACAATCTATCCGCTCTTTAACAGTAAATTCATTATTTACTGGAAAATCTTTTGCATAAATAGAGCTGGAATTTAACAAGCATAATATTATTATATAAATTATTATTTTATTCACTTATATCTCCTTTAACTAGATTTATCGTTATTAGGTTTATCATTTGTTTTTGGTGTATCATCATTTGCTGCATTACTGTTTCCGCTTTGGTCTTGATTATTATTAGGCACAGTGTCAGACATTTCTTTTGAATTACCAAATACATTACTTAATTTTTTTGATACACTTCCAAACGCATCAGCACCAGCAGCAACTGCTTTGCCACCATAATAAGCTCCACCACTTGCATTTTTTTGCTTATTGAACATAGGATTTAATGAAGTATCTTCTCCTCTTGATTCTGCTTCTTTTTTCTTTTGTCCTATCTCTTTATTTTTCTTATAGTCTTTGTATCCAGCATGAGCATTTTTTGCCCCTCTGAATGTAGAATTGACGGCATTAGCTGTTTTTTGTGCAATATTAGTGGCAAGTGCTACACCACCCATTAATGTTAAACCAGACATATTGCCCCATGCAGATGATACAAGGTTTGATACAGCATCAGGAATTTTTAAAGATAATAATGTTAGAAAAAATACTGTTAAAAAGGCTACTAAATCATAATATATAATTAAATCACCTAATACAGCTTTACCACTATTTAGATTGAAATTTTTTGTAACAGAATCTATAATTCCAACTGTTATTGTCATAATAAGAATAATGGTTAATATTTTTAATGATATTCCAAGAACAGCTTTAAAAAAATTTACAGCACTTTCTCTTGTATAGTCCATACCACCAAGAGCCAGCACAAAGAACCCTGCATATATCATTATAGCAGCTGCTATTTCTTCTATTACAAGATTAGCTGACATAATCATTAAAAATACAAGAGTTAAAACAGACATTACAAAATGGATAAATTTAATTTCCCAGTCATGCCAGCTTATATGTTCCCCAGCTTTTAATAAATCAAAACCAAGTGCTATAAGTTTATTATATTTTGGTCTTCCACCAGCGGCATCAGTTGCCAGTTGTGTAAAGCCTGTTGTGATTGATTGAGCTAATGCTACACCGTTATCAAGCAGATAATAAAAAAATCCAGTTGTAATAATAAATTTTACTATAAATGAAATACTTTCTTTTGCATCTATTTCACCTTTACTCATTACATCTAAAATGAATTTTGATATAAAACTTATCCCAGCTAGAATATAAAAAAGATTTAATGCAACCTTTTTTATATGTGCCATCCATTTTTCTGAATGTTCTGCTATTTGTTGTTTAACATCTTCTATGTAATCAAATTTAAATTGTATTTCATTAATATCTTTTGCAAATACATCACTAGACAAAATAAAAAATAATAATAAAGGTATGAAAATATATAGATATTTTTTCATAAAATACCTTTTTATCTAAAACCTGTAGGTTTCATAATATCCAGAAATAACAGCCTGTTATCAGTTGGCATATTGATATTTACTTTATTATGCTGGTTATTTAGCATAGCATCTGTTCTTCTATGCTTTTCTATTTCAATCATATTCATAGCATTGTATGCATCAAGAAAAGTATCAAACTTTGCAGTTAATTCTACAATAGCAGAATTTAATGTATGCAAATACTCGTTACTTGCTCCAATAGCTTTTAATTGACCATCTGCCTGTTCGCTGTTCTTTGATACTTTTTCAATAATGCTAAGCCTTTTTTTATATTCATCTGATAATTCATTAAATCTATTTACAAAGTTCCTGCTTACCTCTGCTGCATTTTTTAGAGCCAGCTCTCTATTAGCTCTCATTTTTGCATTTTCTTCTGGTGAACAGCCACCAAATTTAAAACATGGACTTGTTGCATATGTATCAGGGTCTAAAAGCGAAGCAAAATGCTCTTCCCATACAGCCTTATCTCCATACTTTTTATACTGCTCTTTATACTTATTAATATTTTTATCAAAGTTTTTAACTTCATTAAAAACCCAAAAATAAGGTGCTGCCATATTTTTTGCCATCATCTTGTATTCGTCCATTAAAAGCTTATACTGCTTAACTGCTTCTGTAATAGATTGCATTGTATTGACACCAGTCAAAATATTATGTGGCAGATTAGCTACATCTTCGGTAAGCATAACAGCATCGCTTTTAGAAACCATAATAAATGACATTACTACAATAAAACATATTAACTTTTTCATATTTCTTCTCCTATTTAATATATACAGTATTCAACTGAACCTTTATTATTTCATTTCCATATTTGTTTATATTTTCTAGATAATAGAATTTTAGCAGCTAAAATTTTTATTCAATATATTCTGGTAAAACAAAATCTTTTGTAATCATTATATTAAAAAGATAACCAGACCTGATTGTTATATCAGGGGCTAAATTTAAATTTTTCTGTATCATCTGTGATAATGTTTCACCTAATGACTGACCAACACTTTCACTTAAAGAGCTTGTTGCATTTCTGCCAATAACTGGGATAAACTGATTAATTAAATCAGGGCTTTGTGTCATATTCACACCAGCAAGCACAAAACTGAACAATAAAGCATTACCAAACATTTTCCAAAAGTGGCTGTCATATTTATCCTTAAATCCTGATGTACCAGCCATATCAGCTCCTGGCATATTTCCTAAATCAATGGATGAACCATTAGGAAATACAAGCCGTTTCCAGCTTACAAAAATCCTCTTTGCTCCAAATTGAACATCTGATTGATAATCTCCTATTAATTTTGTCCCTTGTGGAATTAAAAGCATATCTCCTGTTGCCGTATCAAACACTGACTGCCTTACTTGTCCAATAACCATACCTTTTAATGCACTTTCTATTTCTGTCAGCAGTGTAGCAGGTATAACAAAACCAGTTTTTATTTCTCCCTGCCTTGCTTTTTTGATTTGTGCATTTAATGTAAAGCCGTCATCAATATCTAAAACATCTTTTGGTTTACTTTCTTGTTCCTGTCTCATAGTATTTGCATATTCCATAGCAGTTTTTAGATTATCAGCATATGATGGCATGGATACTTCCTGCTCGTTTTGAACTTTTTTATTTTCATCACTTTTATCAACAACTTTTGTAGGACTTTTTAGAGCATCTTGTAATTCTTGATATTTTGCCTGAGCTTCTGCAAGCTGTGCTTCCTTCATTGCCTGTTTTTGCTCTGGTGTTAAATATGCTGTCCGCATAATATTATCTGGCTTTAAGCCACTTGGATATTGTTCATCACTTCCAGCAACACCATAAGCATATGTGTTTTTATCAAGTAATATTAATACAGGTAGTGCTGGGGTATCTTTTGCTATATCTGTTTTTTCTTCAAGTAATGATAATATTTCATCAGCCTTTTTTTCATCTTCTACACTAAGTCCTGCTTCTTTTAAAAAATCAGTTTCTAAATATTCACTATTTTCTGAATTACTACTTGATTTTGAATATTGAAAAGCTGGGTCTTGTGCAAATATCTTTTCATATTCTTCTTTTTTTAAATTTTTAGGTTTATTACTACCATCATTTTCGTCATATCCTAAAAGGTCAGCTTGATTTTTTACAAATTTATCATCATATTCTTCTGTTTCTTCTACTTTTAATTCTGTTGTTTGAATTTCACCTTTTGTCCTTTTATCAGCATTTAAAATTACAAGTAATGTTAAACCAAACACTATTAATAAAAACAATATGATTGCTATTTTTGGAGTATTAGTTAATTTCTTTACACTAATAGCATTTAAGACCTGCTTGATACGACCATCTAAATAAGCCATCTTATTCTCCTAAACATACCCAGTCTGATTTAAATAATAATTCACTACCATTATTGACTTTATACAGTTTAGAGCAGCTGTTTTTATTGATTGAAAATGTATACCTTAATGTTTGAATAATATTTTTTTCTACTTTTGATTTATCTATCATATCTAATACATAACTGAATACATAATCACTTTCTTTTAATATTATTTCTTCTTTTGGTGTTACAAAAATAGAGTACCCAGCTATTCTGAAATGCTGCTCTAAATTATTTAGAAAAGCATTTTGTTTACTGTATACAATAAGATTTGATGTGCTTGGTGTGATATATTTTTCCATCATATCAATAGTATCTTTTGCTATGATTTCATACATTTTATTATTCAGCTTAACAGTTACTATATTTTTATCATTTACTGCTATAGCACAAGAAGATAATATAAGTAATAACATCACTAATAATATTTTTTGCATATTATTCTACCTCTCTGATAAGTGTTATTTTCTTTTGTTTACTTCCTACACCAGAAATTAAAATAGCTTTATCAAATACAGCATCTACAATAAATTTATTATTTTGATACCTGTAATTTACAATAACTGGTTTTTTGCTCTCTGGCTCTAATGTCATAAGTATTGGTATATTGCTTGAATTAATAGTTCTTGGTAGTTCTACAATGGTTTTTAAACCATCATTATATACCCTTACTGGCTTAAATTTTGCATTGCCTTTTATAGTGTATCCAAAACTTAAATCTTTTAAATAAGAGCCAGTCGTTATGTCTTTCATAGATATTTCTTTTGTTTTTACTGTCATTTCTTCTCTATTGCTTCTAACTATAAGGCTTGATGGATAATGAAATTTAACCATAGGATAATACTGCCGTTCAGTGCTTTTAAGCTGCAAATGGTATGTTCTTTTATCTGTTACTACCACCAAAGATGTTAATAAATTTATATCTTTTGGCTTGACTATTATATGGTCTTGATAACCATAAATAGTGTTTGCTTTTATATGCTCCATACTCCATCTAGCAGTATCACCTAAATGAATTGATGTAATTGTTTCACCTTGCTCAAACTGTATATCTGTAACCTGCAATATAGCTGTTAATATATGTGGTTGTGATAAACCATAAATCATTTCAATTTCACCATTATTGCCTTTTGTTATAGGTGAAACTCTATTACCTTTTGTCCATTCATTTACTATCTGTAATGCTTTTTTTTCATTAGATGAAAGGTTAATACTTGCACTTATGCTTGACTCTGAACTTGATAATATTTCTCCTATTGTTTGAGAATAACTATCCTTTATAGAAATAAATATTATTAGCAATACTATTAGTATTATTTTATTTGCTTTCATCTTCATACACTTCCTTACTGTCATTTTTTATTATGGAATTATCAGATGTTTTTAATTCTGATATGTTGTAATCTCTTATATAAATTCCCAATGGGTTATCTATTAACTGATCTACTGATTCTACATCAATATGAGATAAAAATACTGTAACTAATGCCCTAAACTCTTTTACATTTAATAGTATCCCTTTTTTGTCATAAGTTTTTCCAGCCAGTCTATTTGATATGTTTCATCAGTCTGGCGGTTCAAACTTTTTATTTCTATATTTCTTGATATGTTTTTACCTAACTTAAAAGGGTTGGTTTTATTATCTTGATAAAAAATATTAGCTTTTTCAAAAGCAGGATCGCCCCGTCTTAAACTTTCATAAGTTTTATATATGTAATTTCTCTGCAAAGCAGGGTCTACTGACACTAATCTTAATGTATCAATAAAATTTGCTACTTTTGCTCTTATTATTCTAGGATCTTTAATTGTTCCTACTTGTGTTCTGCCTACAACTATTGTTTCACCAAGTTTATTAACCTCTACAATATAAGGGATAAATTTTGACTGACTACCAATATAAATAACACCACTAACAGCAACAAATGCAATAAGCAAAGATATAAGTGCTAATAATTGCCATGCTCTATATTTCCAAAAAAACTCTGAAATTCTAGAGTTCCATACATTCTTTGCATTTAAATTAGGATTTTCTTTGTATTCGTAATCATCCTTTTTAGTTTTCATTTTTTTAAATATTTCCATCTGCTGCTCCTGAACTGAAATATGTTAAATATCTATTTAAATCTATTCCATTATCTGATAAGTAATGATATACCCACTTATCAGCATAGTTATTTATATAATTTCTAATCATATTTATTTCTGGCATAGTAGATATGGCGACAAACTTTAAAGCCAGTTCTCCTATTGCAAGTTCAAAAAGCCTGCTGCCCTCTTCTGTGTAATGAAAATACTGTCGTTTAGGAATTGCATTAGCTATTATTTTTATCTGCTGTTCATTAAGTCCAAATTTATGATAAATGATTTTAAATTCATCTTTAATAGCTGCTGCATTAGGCAGGAATATTTTACTTGCAGTAGATATAATTAGTTCACTTAATAAGGTTTCTGCTTCACTTGTTGATGTATCTGCTAAATTTTGAGTAGCAAGCACAACTGAACAGTTTCTTTTTCTGAATACTTTTAGCCATTCTATTATTCTTTTTGAAAATACAGGGTTTTTAAAAGCAATCCATGCTTCATCTATTAATAAAAAGGCTGGCTGTCCTTTAAGCCTTAAATCTATTTTACGGAATAAATAATCAAGAACTGGAAGCATTATTTTATCATCCAAATTCATTAACTTTTCTAACTCAAACACTGAAAAGCTGGAAAAATTTAGATTATCTTTTGTAGATGAAAAATAACCACCATAAGCACCTGTTATATCATACTGATTTAGTATTTCTTGCAAATTTACTGTTTGATTATGTAACTGTGCTATAAAATCAGTTATGCTTATATAAAACTCTTCACCATTGACTATATTTGCCTGTTTTACTTCATAAAGCCTGTTTATAGCTTCATGAATACTTGCTGTTATATTTGGTGTTATTACTAACTTATTAAGCTGTAATATGTTTTCTACAAATGATACAAGCCAAGACCGTTCTTCTTGAGTATCTATATAATTAAAAGGTGCAAAAGATACAGTGCTGTCATCACTTCCTATTTCAAAATGAACTCCACCTAATGCCTGATTTAATGCAAACATAGACATACCTTTATCAAATGAAAATACAGTAGCATCTTTATATCTAAATGCTTGAGCAGCTATCATACATAATAAAGTAGATTTCCCAGCCCCTGTTGGACCAACTATTAAAGTATGTCCTACATCTTTTACATGCAGATTTAAATGATATGGTGTATTGCCAGTTGTGATACATTCCATAAGACAGGGTGCTTCTTTTGGAAATTTATCACATGGTGTATTTTCATAACCAGTCCATACAGAATGTTTTGGAATTAAATCACCTAAATTTAAGCTATGAATAAAAAATCGTCTAACATTTTCTATATTATGTCCTGGAAGACTGCCTAAAAATGCTTCTACTGTATTAACAGTTTCCACTCTTGCATTAAAACCTAATGAACTTATTATTTTCTTTATCTCTAATGACCATTTCTCTAATACTTCTTGGTTTTCTTCCATAAGTATAATGTTGGCTGTATAATAGCCAAATATTGCTCTTTCACTATTTTGCAGCGTGATGCCTTCTATTGCATCCTGAGTCATTTCTACTGCATCCCAATTTGTATTAGTATCTGTCTGCTGTTGATTTAAAATAACCTGCATCATACCCCGTTGTTTCTGCTGCCAACGCTTTTTGATTGTATCTAGTTTCTTTTCTGCTTCCAGCTTGTCTATACATATAAATCTTGTTGAAAATCTTGTAGTTACTGGTATATCTGAAAGCCTGTTTAATATAGTTGGATAACTTTCTGCTGGAAAACCATCAATGGCGACTGCTGCTATGTAATACTTCCCAATTTTTGGATAAATTCCAGTAATAAAATCCTCACCGCATATTATAGAATCAAGGCTGATATTTATATTATTTGGTGTATTGATTGTCTGCACTTTACCAGTAGCACAGTAATGCAGATATTCTAAAAACACATCTCTTTTGTGTTTAGAGCCATCTTCTGATATGTATGTAGTATTTCCTAATTTTTCTATCTTAAAAATTGTAGATAATATTGCAAAAAAAGCATTTAACTTATTTTTGAAATGGATTAAATTTTTATCATAATATGATAATGGTTCACCATTTTCATCCTGAGTATACATCATATCTACAATTTTGTTTGTTACAAGAGTTGGTGGTGTATATGTTACTGTTAGAAAGTTTTCTGTTCTAAACATTGTCCCACGAGTTGAAAACAGCTCTCTTCTTTCTTCATCAATGGCAAAACTAATTTCTTTGTTGTATGACGAAAATGCTCTGTCTGGATAGTTCCTGCTTTCAAGCCTGATTGCATCAAAATTAACTGCCCAGCCAGAACCTAATTCAAATATTGCCTTAGATATTCTTGCTGTCATTATATCATGGTCTTCTCTTGCTAGTTCAGACATATCCAAGCCTTTATAGTAAAATCCAGAAAGCAATGAGCCATTTTTTAATAATATAATACCATCTTCAATTACAGTATCATATTGTAGTAAATCACTAAATCCTTCTTCCCGCCTTTTAAATGTGTTTGTTTTAAAAAAGCTGTTTATATCTATCAGCCTTAAAAATATTAATAAAAGAACTATACCTGACATAACAGTAAAAAATATACTTGTTCCTAAAAGCAGCATATACATACAGCACCATTTATTTATAAATTTTATTGCTAACTACATAAGGGGTGCTTTTTGCTAAATAAATCCCCTTATATTTTGTATGTCTTAAATATACATTCTTCATTAATGGGTCAGCTTTGGCTATCATTCTAAATGCTTTTAATGACACCATAAAAAGAGTAAAAGCTATTATGAAAAGCACTAGGTCAAAGCTGTAAAACATAATCATTCCAGAGAATAGGGCAGTTAGTAATACTAACTCCCTATCACCACCCATAAAAAGAACTGGTCGCCAGCCAAATCTATAAATTTTATTATCCATATTTAACTCTTTGGCATTTTATCAATGTAGTCTTGTGTAATAATACAACCTGAACTTGATGGCTTGGCGATTAAATCAACAAATACTTTTCCACCAAACATTACACCTAATGCTATGCACAAACCTATTAGCCCTTTTATTAAAGCAGTTGCATCTGGATTAAATACATACATTATACCAGCAGCTGCAAATGCTATGACTGCAATGCTGATTGCAACAGGACCTGACAAAGAATTACTGATTTTTGTAAGCCCACTTTCAAAAGGCAGTGTGCCTCCAGCATAAGCTAATGAACTTGTTACAACTAACATTAAAATTACTAATAGAATTCTTGTTTTCATTTTCTTTCCTCCATCTGAAAACTTATTTTATATATTTAAAAATATATTCATTTTTATTCTTGTCATAACCTTCTAACTCTAATATCTCTTCTACTTTCCTATTTAAGCCTGTCTTTCTTATATTTATTATTAAATCAACTGCATTACTTATTACCGATTTTTTATCATCAGGTGCATTATTATGACGAGATACAAGCCCCTCTATTCTATCAAGTGCCTGCAATGAATTATTAGCATGGATTGTAGATATTCCCCCGGGGTGTCCTGTAGACCAGGCATCAAGCAAATCCAATGCTGTATGGTCTCTAACTTCCCCAATAATTATTCTATCAGGTCTCATTCTTAATGTAGTTTTTAATAAATCTGTGATAGATGTATGAACTGTTGTATGAAAAAGAACTGAATTAACAGCCTTACATTGTATCTCTCCAGTATCTTCTATAATGATTATTCTTTCTTCGTTTGCAATTTTTGACATATAATCTATACAGGCATTAGTTAATGTAGTTTTGCCAGAACTTGTGCCACCTACTATGACTATATTTTTATGTTCTCTTATGGCTTCTTTTATTATTTCTTTTTGGTGTTCAGTCATCATATTTTTTTCAACATAGTTTTCTAATGTAAATACTAGACTTGCTTTTTTCCTTAAAGCAAATGTAGGGCTTGCAACTACTGGTGGAAGTTGTGCTGCAAATCTTGAATTATCTAATGGAAACTCACCCTCAATAATAGGCATTTCTTTTGTAGCTGTTATTTTAAGCATTGAGGCTATTACATTGATTGCAGCTTGAACATTATATGGATTAATACTGCCTACTTTGGACATACCAACTCCAAGCTCATCTATCCATAATGAACCATCGCTGTTACACATTATCTCTATTACATTAGGGTCTTGTAATTTTTCCATAAAAATTGAACCTAATGTCTTTTTTATCATTTCAATATTTCGTTTGTTTTCTTCTTTAATCATATTTCTATCACCTGTATTTTATATACTGATGGCAACTGAACTATTTTTGATATTTTTTGAAAAAGATTTAAAAAAAAGATATTTTAATTGAAATTATGTACTTATTACAAGAAGCAGTGTTGGGCTGCAGGAAACACATATACAAACACCAA
>OFGO01002450.1_pt1 | contig 10643 bp, 18 predicted proteins | sample 1521761 | NCBI WGS metagenome assembly OFGO01 (sample SAMEA3504128, study PRJEB24116) | mouse gut metagenome | biome: mouse gut; feature: mouse-associated habitat; material: faeces | place: Denmark | collected 2011
TTTACATTATACATTTTATAGTTTATTAAAGGGGCCGAAAGCCCCTTTAATATAATATTCCCATCCCTCCATTTTCATTTATCCAGTCGATTACCTCTTTATATCCAAGTCCAGTGCCATCTAAGTAGAAATCTTCCTTTTCAATCTTGAAGCGTATATTTTCCCGGTTATTTTCCGCCCATCTTTCAATCTGTTCATGGGTACAATGCCGAAGTGAAATTTCCTCTCCTTTGAAATTGAATATCCTGTATTTCCTCCAATGCCCTCCACGCATTATGTAATCATATTGCTTTGGATGTGTTATTTTCATTTTCTCAAATCGGTTAGGCGATTTTTCAAGATGGCATCCATATCCGCAGAACATACAACCTGTACGGCTGCATCCTGTCGTTTTCAATGATCTTTCGTTTTCTAAATATCCCATATCTGAAAAATCTATCTGCCCCGGAATCTGTCCGCAACTTGCATAGTCCACAACAATATCGCCGTAAACGCTTGCTATCGGCGTTAATGAATCCACCGGGAAAGCCGGAAGCCCTGTCTTTGTATCAATGATTTCAGAGATCGGGCATCCGTGCAGCTTTTCGATTTCCCGGATTCTCCAATCAATAAGCAATTCCCGATTTGCAGAAATGTATTGTAAAATGTCTTGCTCCGTCCAAAAGGCCATCGGATTGCTGATCGGGCTTTTCATTTCAAAACCATTGCATCCATTGATTATCCAATGCTGTGTCCGCAGTTTGCTTTCACATGCCATTTGTGCCGTAATCGGTTTTCTGTTATTCTTTTTTGCATACTCTTTTATTGGCTGTTTTTTCATCACTTTGCAGCACATAGAGGATATTTCAAACGGGGCATCCAGAAAAAATTTGTATTTAGATTTATTATACATTTTTGAGATTTCGTCCGTTTGCTCTCCCTTTTCTTTGTGTCTGAATGTTCCGCAAAGTATTTGATAGCGTACATTTTCTTTTGGCATAATCCCATTCTTTAAGTTTTGATATTCCGGGTTCTCTTTGTTTGCCCTCCTTTCTATCCCTAACAAGTCGGCCATTTGTGGGTCGTATGGCATTTTACTTTCTGGTATCGGCTCATTTTCTTTTTTCCATGCTTCAAGTGCTTTTACATATCTCCTTGCATAATCAACTGTTTCCGATACCTCTTTACTGATAAATGGATAGCCATATTTTTCTATCACTTGGCGAAAATTCATTTTTGGAATCAGAATATCGACATTTGAAAATGTTCTTACAAATTGCCTTATCTCTGGATATTCTAACCCCGTATCAATGAAAACCGCCTTTATATTCGGGTAATCCTGTCTTACAAGATGCAGTAATACCGTGCTGTCCTTGCCGCCGCTAAAGCTGACATATACACCATCTTCGCCAAATTCATCAATCCATCCCTGTATCCGCCGCCGGGTCATGCTGATTTTTGAATCCAAGGAAAGGCTTTGCATCTGGTATAAGTCTGATAATGTATGTTTGTTCTCTGCCATTTATACATCCCTTTCCTCGTTATCGTCTGATTCCGCATCCGGCCCCTCTCCGTATTCCTTGGCGCATTTCTTACTGTCCGGGTACAGGAACATACAAGCCCCTTCTGTGATCGTGCATCCGTAACCGTGCCATTCGTCTGTATGATAAGCCGCCGCACATCTGCCTGCTGCCATGCCCTAATCCTCCTATTTCTCCGATTCCCCGGCATTGCGGATTCTTTCCAGATTCCACATGAAAAGATTCGCCAACCGCCGGGAAGCCCATTGATACATTTCCGCAAGTTCTTTTTCGCTGTCCGTTACGCAAATGCGGCATATATTCCCTTTCAACATATCCGCTTCGCTTATGATATTATTTATCTGCCCCATTTCCTCCGCCCCTTTTCCTTGCGATGCGCTGAATCTGCCTTTGCAGCTTCCGCATTATCTCCGCATCCAGCTTCCTTTCTGCTTCCGCCCCTCTAAGATATGCTATTTGCATAACCATGACGGAAACATCTGCCAATTCCTCCAACACATGAAAAGCAGATTTTTCTAAATCCTCATTCAGTGCCGCCGACTGCTCCGCATCCGTTTTCTGATTCAGCCGCCAATCTTTATTTACCGCCTGTATCAACTCGGCGCATTCCTCTATTAGCTGTCTGCTTTGCGGCTCATAGCCGTATTCCATAGCGATTTTATGTGCATAGTCCGCTTTTATGTAACCCTCTATGTTTTGCGCCCTATCGTCCACATAATGATTCGCATATACCTTTCTGCAGTCATTTCCGTATTTTTCGATATTCTCCGGCACATTCTCATTGACATAATCAAATTCAAGCCCATATCCCCGGCAAAACTCCACTGCTTCCGCAAGCCGCTCATTTACCCGGCAAGTCCACAATATGATTATATTTCCCTCCGCCTTTATGGATTTCGCCTTTTCTATCGCCTGTAGCTTTGCCGGCCCGATCTCCGGGAATCTATCTTCGCACAACGTACCATCAAAATCAAAGGCCCATATTGCCATATCCTACCCCCTATATGATAACGCCGTTTGTATGGTCTATCTCATGCTGTACGATCTGCCCCACAAGCCCGGTGCAGTGCATTTTCTTGATGTGATAGCCGGAATCCCTGTACATGACATCCACCCACCGATTCCGCATCGTTTTCCGTGCGCCCTCCAAGGAAAGGCATTCTTCGGTTGCTACATAGCATTGTGTAGATTTTTTTACGATTGTCGGATTTATCATCAAGATAAAATCATTTTCCGTAATCTTGACCGCCACAACCTTTTTCGTGCCGCCTATCTGATTCGCAGAAAGCCCTAAACAACGCTTTCCGTGATGCTTTGCCGTGTCCAGTAGATCACGGGCCAATTCTTTCACTTCCTCCGCAGATTCCACCTTTTCAAGCGGCTTTTCCAAAAAGTCAATATCTGTTACGATTTCTCTAACCATTGCGCCATCCTCCTATATTTTCTTGATTTCCTCAAAAACAATTTGCTTTGGCAATATCCCATGACAAACATAAACGCTGCTGAATGGGGGATTTAATGACGGCTTTTGTTCGGCGTAATCCTTGAAATATGCAACCCTCCTATTCATGTACATAATTTCAAAGTCGTTATCCCGGAACATTTCAAATCGTTTTTGGCTCTCAAAAAGCCCCACCACTCCCACAAGCATAGCAAACGGCTTTCCGATGTCAAAAAGCCTTTGCAACACATCCCCCTTTAAGCTGTACGGCGGATTGCTGATAATGTAATCGCATTCCGGCGGCTCTATCAAAAAGAAATCCTCTCCGTTGAAAATATGTGTTGCGGTTACGAAATACCCCCCGAAAATCTTTTGACAAACAGGCTTTCCGCCGTATCGAAAGGACACCATATCCGGCTTCCCTCTGGTATGTATTTCATGATCGGGTCAATCGCATAATCCGGCGTATAAAATTCATCGTTTCCGCTGTTTGCGACATTTGCAACTATCATCTTTCTGCATCCTCCTGTATCAGATTTTCCACCACGCCGGAAAGGTTGTCTTTCATGAATACAGGGATGCCGGCCCATATACAGGCTTTATGTATTCCGTTTATCCATTCCGGCATTGCTTTGATGCGTTCTTTCCTGTTCCCTGTCTCCTGTCCGATGATAACCCATTTTATCCCCGTGAACGGTATCGAAATCGGCCCCTGTATAGGCTCAATGCTCAAAAATGAATTGTACCCATCGTCATAGAAAAAATCGTCCGTTTCCGTTGTTATTGTCGTTCCGTACCACATATTTTCCGATTTCGGGAGATTCCCGGATTCCATCAAAGAAAAATACCTCATGGGATTCTTGGTAAGAAACATATACCTGTGTTGCGGATGCTCTGCACACGCCTTGAAAACCTCAAAAATCCATTCATCCGGGATAATATCGCCGAACAAATCCGCCATGCTGCACACAAAAACCGTTGACGGCGTTTTGATATTGCCCGGCTCTTGCAGCCTGTACCGATGAAGCGTAGGCTCAAATCCATAAGGAAAAGCAATGTAATGTTTCTTTGGATAGAATCCATATTGCTTTATGTCAAGCACATGAATCTTTTCGCTCGGCCTGTACTCCCTAAAGTCCGGGCATTTCCTTTCAGCGGTCTTTCCGGGGCAATCCGGGCTTATGCAGCAATTACAGCATTCGGCATCATCCCCGGCGAATCTGTGTGCTATTTTTGCGGCATAGCAATACGGGCATCCGTTGTTGCATCCCGTAACGGGATTCCATGTATATTTGCACCATTCTATTTTTGATTTATTCATACATTCATACTCCCTTAATCCTCGATGCCGCCATATCCGCCGTGTGCGTGTAAAGTACATTCGGATACTTTTCGATTGCGTGTCCGTAGGCGTTCCATGCGTCTTTGCTGTACTCAAATGCACCGTGATGATACCTAATGCAAAGCATTTCTTCATCCGTCAGATCGGGAATCAGCATCGCCGCAATGATGGCGGATTTATCGCCGTGTCCTATCAAAAGCCTGTCCTTGTTAAACTCATACGCCCTTGCGCCATCTACCTCTTTCAAGATATATTCATCCATCTTGCAAATGTCATGCAGATAGCCAACCAGATAGGGGCTTCGCTCTTTTTCCCATTCCAACCCCATTTTACGGGTAAACCCTAAAAGTGCTTCCGCTACTGCGTGGGAGTGGTCTGCAAGCCCTCCAAAATGTGCGGAATGGTAATGTGTTGATGCCGTTTGCCGGAAAAACCCTCCTTCAAGCATATATTTCTTTGCGCTTTCCGGGAAATACCTCCCGGCGAATACTTGAAATCGCCGGATTCTCTCGCACTCCTTTTCGCTATCGGTTTTCCCAAGATCATTCAGTGCCTTGTTGAAATTCTTTATCGCATCCGCTGCTTTATTTGCGCTCACCATCATTTTCTCCTTTCCCCTGTTCTATACAGGTTTTGATTGATTTTGCGATCTCGCAGAACAAAGTTACTGTTACGGCATTTCCGAATTGCTTATATGCCTGTGTGTCCGATACTACTTGATGCCAACCGTCCATCGGGAATCCCTGTAGTTTCCCGTACTCGTTTGGCGTTAATTTCCTAACCCGGTACTTCATCAAGTCCAATATTTTCACTTGCCTATTACCCCCCCGGATGTTGTAAGCGTTGGGGATAGCCCTTCGGGATGATATACTCGCTTTATGCTGTCATGGCCCCGGATGTCAAGATGCCCCAACATTATCAGTTTTGGCTTTTCCATCTGATTATTCCTTTACCCTTTCGATGATATGTGTGCGCTGCCATTTCCCTATCTTGCTTGGAGAAATCCCCTTGTAATAGGACGCTTGGCAACAATAAGCGCAATTATCTTTATCCGTGAAGATGCTGTTCGTCATTTCATCATCAAATTCATATTCCCGGCTTCGCAGTACCCCCCCGAATCATCCGCAACTATTACCCCGTGGATGTCTTGCGCCGTTAGCGTGAACATTGCTTCTTCATCCGACTTTGCCCTTGGCCCCCTCTGCCTTTTCTTTTCCCGGTCAGGCGTTAATGTTGCGTGGCATTTCCCTAGATTTGCAAGGCGTTCTAATGCCTGTTTCAAGATTGTTTTTGCCTTGGAATCCTCTATGTAGTATTTCGCATCCACGTTTTTATCCAGAAAGCCGGATAGCTTCGGGATAAATTCGTGCTGCTCCGCCGGGAATGCAAAAGAAAGGTTTTCCGCTTCCCTTGTGCCTACAACCGCATACCGCTCCCGGCTTTGCGCCACATTCCAGTATTTAGAATTGAAAAGCTGATAGTATGCCTTGTATCCCCTTTTCCTGTACTCTATTTCCAGTACATTCAGATACGGCTTTAATCCTTTTACGTTTTCGGCGATTATCACGGCCGGCATATTCTCCGGGGCGTGTTCCTCTGTTTCTTGAAGCAAGCGCATCATTTCAAAGAAACATCCGCTCCGGCTGTCCGCCTTGATGTTGTTTCCGCCGCACTCCGGGCATCGGTTGTTTCCATCGTATTCCCCCGGCTCTATCTCCTGTACGCATCCGCAGTCTTGGCACTTGACAACCATCCCTTTCTTCCCCCCCGCCACGCTCAAATCTTGGCAAGGAAATCCAAAAGCCCACACATCAGCCTTCGGAATGTCGCTCCATTTCATTTCCCGGATGTCCGCTTTCTGGACGTGATTTCCGACATTTTCCCGGTAACTCTGTACGGCGTGTTTGTCATAATCCCAAGCCCCGGCGATTTCAAACCCGGCTTTTTGGAACGCAATGCCCATTCCTCCGCATCCGCAGAAGAAGTCATTTACTTTTAATCCGCTCATGGTATCCTGTTCCTCGTTTCTGTTTCTATCATATCCGTTTCTTGCCGTGTGATCTCCACGCCGAAAAGATTTGCGACAATGCGCTTCGCCAATTCCTCCGCCGGAATCCCGGAATCTCTGCTACTCTGCAAGCACACATCCACCACGCCGACAATCTTCGATGTTGAAAAATCCTTGCCGGATTTTTTCCTTCCGGCATCTATGATGTTATACGCCACGCAAACATCCGACATCGCCGCCGTGTGTTTGCAGCACTCGTTTTCTAACAGAATGGACGCTTCACGATCTGCATTGTTCAAAAGCGTAAATATATAATTGATTCTGTACAGCTTTATCCTGTAATGTTCTTCTATCTTCTTGGCAATATCCATTATCATATCCGCACTACCTCACGCAAACGGCAATTCGCCATCTGCCCCTTCTGGAATATCCATAAAATCATAACTTTCCAGGCTCATGCTGTCTAATTCCGCTTGGATGTCCGCTTGCTGCTCTGCTGCCCGTGATTCCGCAAATTCCAGTTCGGTCACAACGATGCGCCTATAATATGACCGATTCCCATCCCTGTTTATAAAGCTGCCGGATTTCAGCCGCCCGACAATTTCCAGTTTCGTACCCTTTCGGATGTGCTTTTCTATCAATTCCACTTTCTTCTTGTCGTAGACTATGCAATCAATAAAATCCGCTTTTGGCTCTCCTTTCCGGGCAAATGGGTCTGGTATGGCAAGCGCAAATGTGGCGAACGGCTTCCCGGATGATGGGAAATACCTTATTTCCGCATCCTTTATCAGCCGGCCGCTCCCTATCCATTTATTCAATGCAATTCGCTCCCCTTATCCGTTTTTCTGCTCTGCCTTATAGACATATATTTTCTTTCCGCCGGAAAACTTGGAAAGCCTTTTCCGGGTCTTTTCCGCCTGTTTTTCGGAATCCCTTATAATCGCCCTTTCCTCGCCCTCCACTAATACAAAAAATTTTTCCTTGATTTCTGAAAAAACCATCTGCACCATCCTTTACATCGCCGGGGCCATAACGCCGGCCCCGGCGGATATGCTGTCACTATGACAATATGGCGATGTTCTCCACATCTGCCAGTTTATCCTTCAGATACTCGGCGATCTCATGGACGGCCCGGAATTTCCATGCTCCGCCGTCCGCTTCAAACAATGCACACGCCACGCCGTTGCTGCTGTTCTTCATGCGGAAAACAAAGTCAATTTCCTGCTGCCCTACCTCATGGAATGTACGGAACGGCTGCAGCCGAACGGGATTCGGCACGATCACATCCTCCACGTTTGCAAGCCCGGTCTTGATGGTCGCTTTCTGTGATACGCCGTCATCCCCGTATGCTGCCACGGTCTTATCCTCCACGTTTCCGGAAACTTGCATCACGATAGCCTTATCCGGCGTATCAAGAAACATGGACTGCATCTGGATGATGAAAGCTTCCTGTTCGATAAATTTATTCAGCGTGATGGCCGGCACTCTCGCTTTTACGCTTATAACCTCCAAACGCTTCATATCTCCGTTAAACTGTGTCAGCAGACTAACTTCCGTTTCCGATGCCACATGGACGATCATTTTCGTCGTACCGTCCGGGAAATCGTCCGCCATGCGGTTCTTGATATAATCGACAAGCGATGTAAGCGTGGAAAGCTGTACCGCTTCGCAATCCCGGCATCCGTCCACAAGCATAGGGATATTCCCATTGTGGAAGTAATAGTTCTTGCCGCCGATTTCCTCAATCCTTGGCTGCTGAAGCCCGATGATGTACTGTAAAGCCTCTTTAATCATTTTCAAATCCTCACTTTCTTTTTTATCCGTTGACCCTTAAAGCCCTCGGCATTGATGTTACTTTCTTGCTGTCTGCCTGTGATTCTGTTTTCAGTTCCTCCGGGGATATGTCCGTAAAAGTCATCTGCCCCGGAATCTGTTTTCCATATTCCTGTATCAGCACTTCCCCGGAATTTAGGTCTTTCCCTATTGCGAAATTCGTCTTTGCAGAAATCACGCCGGCCAATTTGCTGTTTACAGAAATATCCACTTTCGCATCATCCCGAAGCTCTGTCTGCTTTAGGGATATTTTGATTGTGATGCTCCGGGCTTCTTGGTATGGCGTGTTTGGGTCTTTCATGTTCTCGATCACTTTCGTGATCTCCCGGTCAAATTTCGCTTGCAGTTCTCCCCCGGCCAATTTGCTTAAATCAACGTGCAGCATCCCGATTCCCTCCTTTCATGCTTAATCAATCTATAGCAAAATCAGATTGTCCTTAACTGTGAAGCCGTTCTTTATCCCCGGCATTCTGGAATGCTTTTCCGTCCGTGTAACCGATGCCGTAAAGCATGGAGTTTTTCCGGCTCATGTTCGGGCGTGTGGACGGCGCAGCGTCCTCTACTCCCATTGATTCTATCGCCTTATCCACAACCGCCGGAACGCAAAGCGCAAGGGCGAAGCAATTATCTCTCCGGCTCTCTTGCTGCCGCTTTGTCTGTTCTGTGAAGTTTATCTGCAATCCTTTCATGAATCCGTGGCAATAAACAAGCTTGTCATTATAATTAAAATCCTTTCCAGATTCATAAAAAATTCCCCTCATGGTCTTTACTCTGCTCTTTATCACTTTTAGGGCATATCTAAAGATTTCCATGCACACGAAAGCATCATCATTCACGCCTAAAAAGCGGATTTTGTATGTGTTCCCTGTGTACCAGTGCAAAAGCAATGTCCGGCATCTGAAATTTTGCGCTATTACCCCGGCAAGGTCTGATACCCAAGTTTCCCGGAATTTTTCAAGCGTTGTGGCGGCTTCCACGGTTTCGCTTTTCTTTTCCTCCGGGGAAACATCCTCCATGCGGATATGGTATTTCGCCATCAATTCCCGTGCTTTCATCATTGCCGCCCGTGCTTCATGTTCATTGTTGCTGCTCGAAAGCCTTATGAGGTTTTCAATTTTGTTTATCAGCCTATCCTCGCTATTCCCCATCCGCCGCAGCCCCCTCAATCTTTTTCATGATTGATTTCCCGATTCCTGGAATTTCACTAAGCTTTTGCAGAAATGCCCGTTTTGCGTCCGTATCACGGAAATATCCGTCCGCCTTGCAATCCCCTATCACATCGGCGGCGATGTCCATTGCTTTCAAGCACTTTCTGAAATCCTCCGGGCATCCGCTGAATGTTTCATCCACACAATCAAAAATTGGATAGATATATTCATCAAATACCGCTTTATATTCAGCAACCAAAGCTTCCCGGACATTTTCCTTTTCGCCCTCTATGTACTCTATAAGCTGCTTATCTGTCTTTTTCCGTATTTCCACCGCTTCCCGGTGGATGCGCTTTTCATCCTCCGACAATCTATAATTCTTTGTTTTTCCCATCGCTCAACCTCTCAAAAGCCTGTTATAAAGTTCCTTGTTTTCAGCCTTGGCAAGCGCAGCCCTCACGGATTCATCCGGGAAAGGCACGGGCAAGGCCATCTTCATAATCCGATTGATAATCCTATCATCGAACAAAAGTTTTTCCATTTCGCAGTTGCTTGTAAAAATCGTTACTTGTTTCTGCACCATCCGCCCATTGAGGATTGAATAAAATTTCTCATTTACCCATTCTGTAGGCTTTTCCACGCCTATATCGTCAATCACTAATACAGGAACACGGATTATATCAGCAAGAAATTTCTGCTCCCCGGAATCCGCCCCCGTCTGCTCATGCCATGTTTTTTTGATCTCGTCCAAAATCTGAAGCGTAGTGGCGAATTTTGCGGAAATCCTGTATTGCGAAATAATGTCGTTTGCAATGCTCGCCGCCATCCGGGTCTTTCCGCTGCCCTTCGTCCGGGAATACATATAAAGCCCTTTCCCATCCTCCGAAATCCCCGGAAATTCCTTGATGTAGTTCGTGCAAAGCATCTTTGCCATTTCCGCCCTTTCCTTTCCGTCCGGCGTGGTATACAGCCCCAAGTCAAAGGATTCCACCGTGTAGCCCTTAAACTCTTTGGGGATGTTGGCAAATTGCAGCTTGCTCTCCATTATCCGGGATTTAATGCATACGCACGGCGAAGCGTAATCATATCCATCTTCCCCTTTGCGGAATATATACCCGGTATCTCTGCATTTTTCGCACTTATACGCCGTTTCCGTCCTCTCCGCCATCCTTTCCTCTCCCGGCCCGGAATGCTGCAAGGGCATCATTTTCCGATTCGCAAGAATGCGCTGCATCGCCCGGTTGAAATCCTCCTGTGTTGCCGACATAGTTCATCGTTCCCCCATTCTTATAATTGCCCTCTATAACCTTTAGGGCATTTTTGGCGTTTATCAGCCAATCAAAGCCGCACC
>OFGO01002451.1_pt1 | contig 10643 bp, 9 predicted proteins | sample 1521761 | NCBI WGS metagenome assembly OFGO01 (sample SAMEA3504128, study PRJEB24116) | mouse gut metagenome | biome: mouse gut; feature: mouse-associated habitat; material: faeces | place: Denmark | collected 2011
ATATCAAGTATAGCACAAAAGACAATATTTGGCTAGTTATTTATTTTACAACGTATTAGTTAACGGCTGGCTAAGGCGCTGACTAAACGCCCATGCCCCTGCTTCGCGGCATCACCATAAATATAAGTCAGCTGAAATTTGTTAATACTTCACAAATTTTATTTCTGTAATAGCTGGTGATTGGAGCATAGGCATGAGACTTATACAGTAAATAGCATGGAAGGCCGAACTGTTACGGCGTTTATTTTTTAATATAGTATCTCATATTTGTCCTGGTGCTTCAATGCGGTTTTGGGAATCCGCAAAATATTTAAAGAAGAGAGCATGAGAATAAAAGAAATGGAGAAAAATGTACGTTTTGCGAAAAAATTGTTGGGACAGAGGGCGGAATACTGAAAGAAGTGCGCAACGGATTTCATTCAAAATAAGGGACATTCGGGCTACAATCGGATTATAACAACTGTTTGTAATTCACATGAAGGAGGAAAGGTATGAAAAGGAAAATTTTGAACAGAGTTCTGGGGCTTGCGCTGACCGGGATGATGGTGTTGTCGGTAACTGCCTGCGGAGGAAGCGGCGGCGGGGAGAGCGCTGCGGAGAGCAATGCAGGAGGCGGCGAGAGCAGCGCGCAGGAGGAGGCTGCACCCGCAGAGGAGAAGATTGTACTGGATGTGATCAACTATCATGTGGGAACCGATTATGCAGCGGAGTATTACGCTTATCTCTTTGAGGCATTCCAGGAGACGGAGGAGGGCCGCAATGTGGAATTCCGGTTTGAGGAGATTCCCACCACGGACGCTTTTAATCAGAAGATCAAGCTGTTGATCTCCAGCGGAGATCTCCCGGATATCGTCTTTAACGGCGGAAATAATATCACGGAGCTGGCAGCAAAATCCGGTAAGGTGGCGGATCTGACACCTTATTTTGAGGCGGATCCGGAGTGGAAGGCACTGTTTGACGAGACGTCCCTGGAGTTCAATACCGTGGACGGAAAGATCTACGGCGTGCCGGTATCCAAGGAGATCTCTTACATCTACTACAATAAGGAACTATTTGAGCAGGCGGGGATTGAAGCGCCGGAGACGGCTTTTGCCACATGGGATGAATTCTTTGCAGCCTGCGATAAGCTGAAAGCGGCGGGCATCACGCCGGTGGGCATGGATACGGCGGATTCCGGGTGGCTTACCAACCTGTGGATGAGCGCGTTGATCGGAACGGCCGGAGAAGCGGGCAACACCTGGATGAACAGTATGTATCCTACAGATTTTAATACGCCGGAAGTGGAGGCAGCTGCGGAAACGATTCAGAAAATGTTTGAACAGTATACCACGGCGGACGCAGTGGGCGGCAAATATGATCCCATGGCGACACACTTCTTTAACGGGGAAGTGGCGATGTTCCCCAACGGACCATGGATGATCCCGGATTTTTCTGAGGCGGAGAAGGCGCCGGAAGGATTCTATGACAAGGTAGGGATCATGCTGATGCCCGGAAACGGCATGGAGATGGTGCCCACGCCCGGTGATATGGTGGGCGCTTCCGAGGAGGAGAAGATCAAAGCGGCTGTCGCGTTCTTAAAATTTGAGACAAAACCGGAAAATCAGATCAAGGCCCTGGAGATGACGGGACTGCAGCCGGTGTCCAACGATCTGGAGATCCCTTCCGAGCTGACCGAGAGCGATCCGCTGATGGCCAGAGTGCTGGAGATCCAGAACGAGGCGCAGGTTACTTACGGACAGAATCAGGCATACTGGTATCAGAATACGATAGACACCTTCTCCACGGAGCTTCCGGAGCTGGCTTACGGCAATATTACACCCCAGGAGTTCTGCGGGAAATTATCGGAATCGGCAAAAAAGAATGAACAGTAAGACAGGGGAGGGGCTGCCTTGGCAGCCCCTTTTTGAAAGGAGCAGGCTATGAAAATAAAAAATAAAGGATTGTGGATCGCTCTGTTCACCATACCCTGTATGCTGTTGTTTGCACTGGTCTATGCGGCGCCTATCGTGACAGTGGTCTACACTTCTCTGTGCAATTACACGACCTTCTCGTCGCCGGAATTTGCAGGGGTTAAAAATTTCGTGACGATCTTCGGCGATAAGGATTTTCTGGTATCCATTAAAAACACGCTGCTCTGGGTGCTGCTGCAGGCCGGCTTCCATGTGACGTTGGGACTGATCATGGCGCTGGTGCTCAGAAGAAAACCGAAGGGCTGGCAGGTGGTGCGTACCGCCTACATGATCCCGAATATTATCCCCACAGCGGCCACCGGCGTGATGTTTACGCTGCTTTTAAACCCCAGCTTCGGAGTGGTGAAGCCTTTGTGGGAAAAACTGGGAGTTAACACGAGCCAGGTGCCTAATCTGTTCGGCAATTCCAGATACGCGTTCTGGACGGTGACCTTCACCTGGATCCTGTACTCCGGGTTTAACACAATCATCTTTCTGGCGGAGATGGGGGCCATCGATAAGGAGATCTATGAAGCGGCCCGGGTGGACGGGGCAAAACCCTGGCAGCTCGACCGGTATATCACGCTGCCGCTGATGAAAAATATCTTCGGCACCTGTGTGACATTGGCGTCCGTGGCCATGGTTTCCCAGTTTGACATTATCTATATGACCACAAAAGGAGGACCGGGAAACAGCACGTTGAATCTGCCGATCTATCTGTACAAGGCGGCGACGCTGGAAAATAACTACGGAAAGGCTAACGCCGTGGGCGTGGTGCAGATCGTGATCGGGATATCGTTGGTGCTGCTGATACAACGGCTGTTTATGACAAAAGCCGGAGAGGAGGATGGAAGATAGATGAAAAAGACACCGCAGGTTATGATTTATCTCGCGAAAATCGCCAAGTATTTGTTTTTACTTTTTTTTACGCTGATCGCGGTGGGACCCATCGTGTGGGCGGCCATCAGTTCCTTTAAAACCTATGCGGAGATCAATTCTTCCGCGCTTTCCTGGCCCTCTGCGTTTCGGTTAGACAACTACCGGGCGGCCTTTCAGTATGCGCCGATTGCAAAATACTTTTTGAACAGTGTCGTCATCGTGGGTTGCAGCGTGCTTGTAACCGTGGCGCTTGTGGCCATGTGCGCCTATATTATTTCCAGGTTCCGGTTCAAGTTAAAGACAGTTATCGTTTTGCTGATATCGGCGTCGCTGATGCTGCCGGCGCAGGCCATATCCCAGCCGTTATTCGCGATTTTTCAAAAGCTCCAGATCTTTGATACGAAGCTTGGGCTGATCATCGTGTATTCGGCCATGGGAATTCCGATGTCCTTTTTTGTGATGGTCAGCTATTACAAGACCATATCCCCGGCGCTGGAGGAATCCGCCTATATTGACGGCGCGTCTTTTTTGCAGGCCTTTGGCTCTATCATACTGCCGCTTGCAAAGCCGGGGCTTGTGACCATCGCGCTGTTGCAGTTTATCAATACCTGGAATGAGTTTTATTTTGCGCTGATGCTGACCAGCGGGGATTCTGCCAGGACGGTGCCGATTGCGCTGAATTATTATATGGGGACGTTCGCCAACAATTATTCCGCCTTGTTTGCTGCGGTGGTGATGACGGTGCTGCCGACCATTGTTCTGTTTATCGTGCTGCAGAGACAGGTGGTGGAGAGTCTGACGGCGGGGGCCGTGAAAGGGTAGAAGTGGGATGAAAAGGATTGTTGTGCCGGACGCCGGGAGGGAAAGACATTAAGGAAAAGGTATTGATACCGGGTGTGTGGAAAATTTTGCTAAGTATCGACGGTTAGGGATATCGCAGAGAGGCTTTCATCCCGGTGAGGTAAGATCCTGGAATATAATATTGGATGTGAGAGGATAAGTGAGGAGATGGAAAAGAGGAGAGAAGCGATTTATCCGGTGGAGGAATGGACTGTCACGGAGAGGATGTTCGACAGGAGGACGAATTACAGAAATGAGACGACGTTTGCGCTTTCTAACGGGTATATCGGCACGAGGGGGACCTTTGAGGAAGCTTATGAGTTTGATGTGGATACCGGGTTGGAAGGTGATTTTGTGAACGGGTTTTATGAGAGCGAGAAGATCCGTTACGGGGAGGCGAATTTCGGTTCGCCGCTCTACAGTCAGTCCTTGTTGAATCTGCCGAATCTGAAGGAGACGGGACTGTATGTGGAGGGGGAGAAGTTTGATATGGAGCGGGGGGAGGTCTCGGAGTATGCGAGAGTGCTGCATATGAAGGAGGGATTTCTGGAGAGAAGGCTTGTGTGGGTGTCTCCCGGCGGAAAGATGGTGCGGATTCGGACAAAGCGGCTGGTGTCCTTTGACAGGAAGCATATTATGGCGACGCGGTTTGAGGTGACGCCGCTTAATTTTTCGGGGAAGATCCGGTTTGTGTCGAAGCTGCAGGGGGATGTGGAGAACCATACAAGAAAGACCAATCCTATCGTGGATTACGGGCCCTTCGGGAGAAAGCTGGAGGCGGAGAAGCTGAGGCGGGAAGGAAGCAGGCTTTACTATGAGGGGACTACTCAGACCAGCGGCCTGACGGTGGGGTGCGGCAGCAGTCATAGCGTTGTACTGGAAGATGTGAGCAGTGAGGAGTGTATTGCAACTGGCAGCAGTCGGGGGAGTGTGCGCGGAGAAGGAAGTGATTGTGGGTGTGATACGGCAGTCTGTGGTCGAAGGCGCATCTGTGGAGGAGAAAATGATAGTCAGTTTGGTATAGCAGATAGCAGACAGATGGCTGTGCGGGAAGATGGATTTGGTGGGCCGTTTGATGCAGCGGATGGAAGCCGTAGGTGCGTATACGGAGAAGGAAGTGACAGCCGGTGCACTGTATCCGGCGAAGTCGGGGAACTTGCGGCAAGCTGTGTGATTGAGATGGAGGCGGCAAAGCAGGAGACGATAGTATTGGAAAAGATGATCTGCTACGTCACATCGCTGGATAGGGGGAAGGAAGAGCTGGAAGAATTTGTGACGCGGAAGCTGTCGGAAGCGGAGCAAATGGGGTATGAGGAGCTGGAAAGGCGGCAGGAAGAATATCTGGGACGCTTCTGGGAGACGGCGGATATCCGGATAGCGGGGGAGGAGAGCAGTGCGCTGGTACAGGGGCTGCGCTTTAACCTGTTTCATATTTTCCAGGCGGCGGGACGCGACGGAAAGACAGGGATGGGGGCAAAGGGACTCTCCGGCGAGGGATATGAGGGCCACTATTTCTGGGATACGGAGATGTATGTGCTGCCGGTGTTTTTGTATACGGAACCGGAGACGGCAAAGAAACTGTTGGATTACAGGTATGCGACGTTGGATCAGGCGAGGGATCGGGCGAGAGTGCTGGGCCATGAAAAGGGGGCGTTATTTCCCTGGCGGACAATCAACGGGGAGGAGGCATCCACCTATTACCCGCTGGGGACGGCTCAATATCATATCAATGCGGATATTGCCTATGCTCTTTCCTTGTATCTGCAGGTCACGGGAGACAGGGCGTATCTGACAGAGAAGGGTGTGGAACTGCTCGCTGAGACAGCCAGGATCTGGGCGGATGTGGGGAGTTTTGCGGAATGTAAGGGAGGCAGATACTGTATCTGCTGTGTGACCGGGCCGGATGAGTATAATGTGCTGACGGATAATAATTTCTACACAAACCTGATGGCCAGGGAGCATCTGCGGGATGCGGCCCGGGCTGTGCGGTGGCTTAAAGAGAAGGAGCCTGCGGCCTATGAGAAGTGGAAGGAGAAGCTGGATTTTCAGGAGGAGGAGCTGACACTCTGGGAGGAGATCGCGGAAAAGATGTATCTGCCTTATGAGGAGAAACGGGGCATCTATCCGTTAGATGACGGTTTTATGATGAGAAAGCCCTGGGATGAGTCGAGGATACCGGCAGAAAAAAGGGCGTGGCTCTATGAGAATTATCATCCGCTTTTTATCATGAGGCACCGGATGTCCAAACAGGCGGATGCTGTTCTGGGACTGTATTTGCACAGTGATCTGTTTTCGAAGGAAGAGATACAGAGAAACTATGATTTTTATCAGGAGGTGACGTTACATCACTCGTCGCTTTCCACCTGTATTTTCGGGATCGTAGCCTGCAGCATCGGCAGGGTGGAGGAGGCTTACGATTACTTTATGCAGTCGGCGCGGATGGATCTGGATGATCATCACAATAATTTTTATGCGGGGATCCATGCCGCCAATATGGCGGGGGCCCGGCAGACGGTGGTGAGCGGATTCGGCGGGATGCGCTGTCAGGGCGGGAGACTCAGCTTTGAGCCCGGCATACCGGAGAAGTGGGAGGAGTATTCTTTCAGAGTGCGGTACAGGGGGAGTGTGCTGGAAGTGACTGTGACGAAGGAAAAAGCGGTGTTTTCGCTGGCGGAAGGAGAGAAGGTAAGGATATGGGTGTATGGGGAGGAGGTGGAAGTGGAAGGAAAATGTGAGATAAGGATGGAGCGATTGTAAGAGGAAGAGTAGAAAAATGGTGTAGTGATGAGGGAAGGGAAAGTGGGGATGGAGTGGAAGGAAGACGGAACGGGGTGGGAGGAAGGAAAGCAGGGATAGGATGAAGTGGAAGGAGGATAGGATAAGGTGGGAAGATATGGGATAGGGGGAGAAGACGTGGGACAGGATGGGAGGAAAGAAAGCAGGAATGGGGCGAAGTGGAAGGAAGACGGAATAAGGTGGGAAAATGTGGGATGGCATGAAGTTGCATGAGAGGAAGTGAAGGTGGGAGGAAATGACAATGAAGAACGATAAGAAATACAGAGCAATATTTTTTGATTGGGACGGTACGGCGGTGTTGTCCCGGAAGGCGCCTGTGGAAGAGGCGGTGGCGGCCATGAAGCCGTTATTGAAGCAGGGAATCAAACTGGTGATCGTCAGCGGGACTACGATGGAAAATATAGCGGGCGGAGAGATCGGCAGGTATTTTACGGCGGAGGAACTGGATCATCTGTATCTCGGACTGGGCAGGGGGGCGTTCAACTATGCGTTCCGGGACGGGAACCCTTATGTGTTCCGGGATATGCTGCCGGATGCAGCGTGTCTTGAAAAGATTCACCGGATCTGTTTTGAGATACATATAACACTAAAAAAACAGTATGATTTTGATACGGATATCGTGTTCAGCAGGCCGAATTACTGCAAGATTGATCTGATGCCGGAAGCGCTGCGGGGAGATAATCTGTTCATGCAGGAAAATGAGCTGGAGATGTTAAGGGAAAGTTTCAGGCGGCATGGGATGACGGAAGGGCTGAAAGGGCTGATGGAGATTGCGGTCTGTATCGGCAGGGAGTATGGGCTGGAGGTGAAACCCACCTGTGATGCCAAGTATCTGGAAGTGGGGATCAGCTCCAAGAGCGATAATGTGGATGTCATATTTGAGAAGATACGGGAAGATCTGTGGGTGAAAGAAGAATCCGGAGAGATGAGGAAGGAAGAAGAGGGGAAGAAAGGAGAAGAGCAGAGAACAGGAGAAGAAGAGAGGAAGGAAGAGGAGCAGAGATCAGGAGAAGAGAGGAAGGGAGTAGAGCAGAGAACGGAGGAAGAGGAAAGAAAGGGAGCGGAACTTAGGGAGGAAGATTGTGCCTTTTGGGGAGATGAATTTGTGGGGGCGGAAGAAGGAATCTACGGGAGCGACAGCTTTATGATAACGGAGAAGACAAAGGGAGGGGATTTTTTCGATGTTTCTGATGTGGGAGGAGAAAGGCCGGAGAGGGTGGAAAAATCAGGCGGCGGTGTAGAGCGGTTTTTACACTTTTTGAGAGAGCAGGGGTACTAGGAAGGAGACTTCCGGTATCCCTTTTGTTTTATAATAGTCAAAGGGTAGTTGTTCTAATAATATAATTTTTATGAAAATAATTAAAAAAAATGTTGTTGATTTGTTATATAAAACTAAAACGGATAATGAAATGTTTAATAAGGCAGTAAATGCATATGTCGCAGATGATAAAAAAATTTGGGCAATTTGTCAAAGTATGCAAAGGAAATGAGAGTATATAAGAAGGTTAGCGAATTGATGGAGATAATGCTAAATGCGTGACATGGCGAGTTCGGTGCTTGTAAGATTAAAAATAAAGCGATGGAAAGTGGCAGAAGTTATCAATTGTGTCTGCAATTATTTTGCCAGGAAGAATTTTTGAGAACCAGATGTTTGTTTGAGCGATGCGGAAAGAAAGTAAAATACTGGATGAGCTTTAACGAGATCAACAGTATTATCAGACACCCGTTTATAAGTGCGGGGATCATCGAGGAAGGTAACGATTATCTGGCACAGGACGAATTTCAGGCGGCTCACCACCAGTTTGTGGCAGGGGATCTTACCACAAAGCTGTGCCATGAGATGATACCGGGGGCCCAGATGGGCTGTATGATCAGCTACCAGATGCCGATCCCCTACAGCTGTAATCCAGATGATGTGCTGAAAACTCTGGAGCTGCAGCGCGAAACGCTGTTTTTCAGCGATGTGCAGGTGAGAGGATATTACTCGGCTTACACGGCCAGATGGTTTAAGGAACTGGGCGTGGAGTTAAGGACGGAAGCCGGCGATGAGGAAATCCTGAGAAGTTATCCCGCAGATTATGTGTCCTTCAGTTACTACATGTCCACAGCAGCCAGCGCCCACCCGGAAAATTATGACAGGGTAAGCGGAAATCTGCTGATAAAGGGCGTGAAAAACCTGTATCTGGAGACCAGCGAATGGGGCTGGCAGATCGATGCAAAGGAACTGCGCATTGCCCTGAATCAGCTCTATGACCGTTAGCAGAAGCCGTTATTTATTGAGGAGAACGGTCTGGGCGCAAAGGATGTCGTCGAAGAGGACGGCAGCATCAGGGATACTTACCGGATCGAGTATTTGAGGGATCATATACTTCAGATGAGAGAAGCGGTCGAGGACGGCGTGGAGCTGTTCGGCTTTACACCGTGGGGCTGCATCGACAGCGTCAGCGCGTCCACGTCGCAGATGCCGAAGAGGTACGGATTCATTTATATGGATGGCGATGGGAACGGTACGATGAAGAGGATGAAGAAACAGAGCTTTGACTGGTACAGGGAAGTGATTCGCAGTAATGAGGAGCATTTAAGTTAAAAAAATCAAAAGGTACACAGGGGAACTATGTTGATCAACGGTTCCTTGTAGGGATGTATCTTTTGGATGAGCCACATCGCCTCGTCTATCTTTTCGATGGGGCAGCGGACTTCCATCTTGCATTCGGATCCGGTGCAGATATCGCCCTTTTCGCCTTGGTAAGGGGTTTTCTGGTGCGAGGGGATTCACTGCTGAGTCTTTAGCCGGATTAGAACATTTCAACTTATCATGGTAATTTTTGCATTTTTCCAACCTCAACTAGAATTTATTTTATACTTGCTTATTTGTTGATAGGAGCATTAGTAAAATTTATATAACCAAAATTTGGAATTATATCAACATGGTCGGAGTCTTGATAAGTGGTGTATGAATTGATTGACATGGATGCTACTTACGTATATACTTAAGTATATGTAAAAATAGAGTAATGGAGATAGAACATGTTAAAGTATCAGTTTCCGGCAGTTAAAGGTATACAGGCAGGTAAGGTATATTATATATGCATGGTTCCGTTGGGGTTATTAGGAAGAATATTTTCCAGTGACAATAATGATGTTGCACCAGAGCATAGAGCACAGCGAAAGCTAAATGAGTTAAGGATTCCTGAAATAAGAGACTATATTTTAGATAATAGGGAATCCTATGTCTTTTCTGCACTTGCTGCTTCTGTGGATGGTAATATGAACTTTGTACAGTCCTGTACTGATTCAAACACAGGATTGCTTGAAATCGATATGGATGCCTCTTTTTTAATCAATGATGGGCAACACCGAAAGGCGGCGATTGAAGCAGCAATTGCAGAAGATGAAACATTAAAGAGCGAAACAATATCTATTGTAATATACCAGGATAAAGGGTTGGTTGCGAGTCAACAAATGTTTACGGATTTGAATAAGCATGCAGTGACAACTTCTAAATCTTTAAATACGTTGTATGAATCAAAAGATAGAGTAGCGATTATTACAAAAAATATAGTTAACTCAATTGATTTTTTGAGAAAATATACAGATAAGGAAAAGGATAACTTAAGCAAATTTTCGTCTAATTTATTTACACTAAATACATTTTACACAGCGAATAAAAGGATTGTGAAAATTATAGGAGATGATAATAAGGCAGAAACTTTTATACTTAATTTTTGGAAAAATGTAGTAGTTAATATGAAAGAATGGAATGAAATGAACAAAGGAGAATTAAGCAAAAAGAGTTTGCGAGAAGATTATATTACAACTCAAGGATTAATCATTCTTGCATTAGGTAGATTGTGTGAATATATTTGTCAACATCCCGAAATAAATGTCGATTTAGCATTAGCTGGACTTAGGAAGATTGATTGGTTAAGAAATAATGAAGAGTGCTGGATGAATAGGGCAATAAAACCTAATGGAAAGATTAATAGAAATGAACAAGGAATATTTCTAACTTATGTTCAGATAAAAAGACTTCTTTCATTGCCTATTGGTGACGAAGAACGAAAGAAAGAATTGATTATGAAAGGATGAGATATAAATGGTATACAATGGTAAATTTCAGGCGTTTGAAGATATAATTAAAGAAAACCCTGCCGATATGAATGCTCAAAAGCAGATGTC
>OFGO01002454.1_pt1 | contig 10636 bp, 10 predicted proteins | sample 1521761 | NCBI WGS metagenome assembly OFGO01 (sample SAMEA3504128, study PRJEB24116) | mouse gut metagenome | biome: mouse gut; feature: mouse-associated habitat; material: faeces | place: Denmark | collected 2011
AAATCCTGCTTGTATGCCCGTAAATCAAGGCTTTTTTGAGATAATCAACCATTTTAATATAAAACATACTCTTATCCTCTCAACGCTCTTACTGCCGAGTTCTGTATCGTTGCTAATATTCCCGCATCGGAATTGTCCTTATATTTGGATACAGCAGCTTTCGCTATGGTTCCATATTCTTGTGCATAATCAGTTTCTAAACTTCCGGCGTATTTCTGTCCTGCTTTTGAAATGGAAAACAGATATCCTCTGTCAACCATCACATCAATTAAGCCCTGAGTTACCAGACTCTTTACCGCCTCTTGAACGAGTAGTCTCCGACCTACTATTTCTCCATATCTATATCCGTTATCTCCATGAAGATTTGCATAGGGCATATTAAAGTCTGCAGCGTAGCAGGAAATAAAATCAAGTCCGATAATCCGATCAACAGAGAACTTCTCCTTTGGTGCAGCTGCCAGAAGCAATGTTATCCGCAGGCTCATTTCAAATGGAGAATTAAACAGTTTATTCCTCATCATCGTCAACCTCCATCCATCCCAGTCTCTCTTCATTTACAAGCATATGGCAAACGCCTTTTTTCTCTCCCGGTCCAACCCAGTCGAGCATTCTGTCTTGCAGGTTATTTGACAATGGAACGCTGGTTGCATGTTCCATAACCGCAGTCAGACGATCAAATCCCGAATTATATGATTTTTCGCAAGTCGTAATAACACCGTCACAAACCTCATCTTTCAGCAGATCAAAGCCATCTTCCTCATCCAGACGAATGGTATCTCGTAGTTCCCTATGAATCGTCTCGGCAAGATAATAATCCTTGCGTTGGCGATTGAAATTTTTCCGTAATTTCGGTTTTTCATCAAGATCCTCTGGCCTGGCATATTCCTGCCCAGATATCTGACCATACACACGATATAATTCCCGGACATAGCCAATCTCATGATCCTGGATCTCATCTGGTGGCACGATACTCTTGGGCTTTTTATAGCTTCGCTTAATAAGTTCCTTAAAGGTTCGGATGTCTTCGTCAACTTCTACAACAGGAGCATCAGGTGAAATCTGCGTATTATCGGAAATGAGAGAATATAAAAAAGCCCTACCAAGAAAATCCGGCCGTTGCCCAGAATCATATAACTGCAAAAGTTCTTCTTTTACACTCTGTTGAATATCTGAATTCCGGACAAGTTTAATCATTGCTGAGTACATAGCCGATACCTGCATCTGACTTACGACCTCATCGATAATATTGTCATTAAAATATGCACCAATCTCATTTATAAGTTCAGGACGAGTTGCTGCCTTTTTTATGTTTTCTGGTATATCTATACTCTGCTCATACCACGCTTTTGCATATTTCGAATCGATTACGTACAGATTTCCGGCACGATTAACAACACCATCCAAGCTGATGACCGGCTCGAATAATGCCTTAGCAATTTTCGTCATATTCGGTTTAGTAACGCCTATCTCGAAAACTCTTGCATATGCGGCATAATTAAACACTTGCATAAATATCCATCTCCAATAATAGTGCCGTCCGTTTCCGTTACTCCTGCTTTGGAATCGGGATATAAACCATCTTTAACGGGATCATCTTCTTATATCTATCATCCAGCAGATCATAGTATTTCAAAACAAGGTCCACTAACTCCGTACCATTAATGCCACGGATAATGGGTGTGTTTTCCAGATACCTCTGTGCATTCTTCGTGTAATTGGAAAGCGTCACAAAAAGGCCATAGTCTCCTTCGCGCATCGCACCCTTTAGAGACTGTATTGTCGTTTCTTTTATATCACTGTCCTGACTCTTGACCTGCACCAGTATACGTGGTGGCAACTCGTCCTTATATGCTGTAATATCAATGCCGCTATCTCCACCGTAAGCAGATACTGTTGTACGGTAGCCCATCACCTGCAGAAGGTTTGCGACAAACTCCTCCAGGTTATAGCCTTTCAGATTACGGCTCAGTTCCTTCAGAATAAAGTCTTTTGTGCTTTCGATGATATCTTCTGCGGTCGCACCTATCGTCTCATCTTCATCGTCAGCAGTCGATTTACTCTTGAACCCCTTGTCCAATGCCGCTATGTACTCATCCGCATAATTCTTCACGGCAAAGAACGACATTGCCGAGCCAATCTCATATAATGCGCCTTGAGAAAAAGCCATCCTCGGTATGTGCTTGACCCATTTAACCGAACGCACCTGGACATATTCCGGCTGATCCGGTTCATAAACATAATCACCGATTATCTCACCAATGTTAATCATACGGTCACTCTTGGACGGGTACACCACATAATCACCGATCTGAACCTCATGGCAAAAGCGATACAGCATACCAGAGCTGGTCGGAACGGAGCCTTTCTTGGCATCCGGATATGCCTCCATGTATTTCGATTTGAAATCCTCACGGCTGGCCGGTATTTGACGCAGATTACCCATGTTCTTCCATCCAATTGCAATCTTGTCCTGCTTGAGAAACAGCGCTTCATCCTGAGTGTGTATACCCCACAGCTTTTTATCTGAATCAGCCATTACAAATCCCTCCTTCACAGCTTTTTTGCCATTTCTTTAATCATCTCAAGGTTTTCTTCGATGTATTTCTCCACAGAACGCTCCACGACAGCGGTCTTGCTTTGCCCGGAGAGTGTACAGAATTCTTCGAGCTTTTCAAAAATCTCACGGTCAAACTTGCACGCGAAATTTTTAGCATCCTTCTTATCTCTTGACATTCAAGATCACCCCCTATACAAACATCTGCTGAAGCAGACCCTCTTTCAATTTTCTCCAAAGTTCCAGTTCCCGCTTTGCCGCCGCGATTGCTTCATCAAAATCGGAGAGGAAGTCAGCGATAAGGCGTTGCTCTTCTGCGCACGGAATACTAACAATCATAGGTTCAACCATTGAAATATAACTTCTTGTATGTGTGTCCTGGTGCAGACCTTTCTCGCACAGTAATCCGTACATAAAGTACAGATTTATTCCGTCATTTTTTGGCGTTAGCATCTTAATAGCGGACGATTTGACTTTGAATTCAAAATTCACATATTTCATATCCATAGTGAAATCGTCATAAATGATAACATCACCTTTTGTATAATGTCCGTCTGTTTCATCTGTATAGCCAAGAATAAACCCCTTGTTTGCCGTTAATACGGGCGTTTTATACTGGTTGTCATATGTGTCAGAGTGAACAACATATTTCCCAGGCTGCTCATAATTCAAGCATTCTTTAATGGTTGCTTCGCGCCAATCTGGGAAATCAGGCCCATCATCATTTCTGAATCGAACCTCCCGCGAGAAAATTCGCTTCAACGCATACTTTCTCTGCATTTCCAAGTTTGAAATCTCATCTTCAGTCGAATTAATGATTTCGTCCATATCAGTCAGCAGAGCAGCGATTTTTGTTTGTTCCTCATAACAAGGCAATGGTAATTTGCTATTTGCAAATTCCTTCTGACCAAGGGTTCTGTTCCGACCTGCTCCACCTGGCGAAGCAAGTTCTAATAATTGCTTTCCTTTATCTGTAATCAAGTATCGAACGATATAATCCAAATCAAGAACGCCACTCTTCGGTTTATACATTGGAAAACGGTGAGAGGCTATCATTCCCACTTCGTCAATTGTCGTCTTTGAAACAGCCCTCTCCCAAGCAAAAACAATATTGACAACCAAACAATCCGGAACAATCTCAAAAACACGCTTATTTCCAAGTTCAATCCCTTGGACTGGTTCCTTATGAAATAATCCCTTTCCATGAGAACGAATCCCAATTTCACGATACAACGCTTCTTTCTTCACACTAACCGGGATAGATTCCTTGTCAAGAATCTCACCAATCGTAACCGTGCGCCATGCTGGATAGCTGCTCCCATCACCCTGTCTAAATCTAACCTTTGGATCTGCCATTAAGCATCACCTCACAATCCCAGCATCTTCATCGTGCTGTTTACTTTATCAATCGCAGTCTGTTTTTTAGCCGTAATATCGGCAAGCGCTTCTCTAACTTCTGATATGTCTACTTCCTCTTCTTCGTCAGATGTATCAACATATCGAGGAATATTTAAGTTGTACCCGTTCTCTACGATTTCATCCATCGTAGCAACATGGGCATAACGATCCACATCGACACGCTCTTGATATGCTTTAACAATTTTCTGAATGTGTGCATCAGTTAGCTCATTTTGGTTCGTTCCCTGTTCAAACTCATCACTCGCATCAATGAAAATAATGTTGTCACTATTTCCGTTCCGCTTGCTCTTCAAAACAAGTACAACAACGGGGATGGATGTACCATGAAATAGGTTTGCAGGAAGTCCAATAACGGCATCCAAGCGATTCAGATCGCTTATTAGGTATTTTCGGATATCTTCCTCGGCTCCACTACGGAACAGCACCCCATGAGGAAGAAGCACAGCAATACGCCCGTCCGTCTCATCCATGTGATAGACCATATGTTGAAGGAAAGCAAAGTCGGCATGGCTCTTCGGTGCCAGCTTGCCAATGCCGGAGTAACGCGGATCATCCAGATACTTGCTGTCTGCACTCCATTTCAGAGAATACGGCGGATTGCAGACCTGAACGGTCAATCTTAGATCATCGCCATACATATCATTGATTAGCGTATCGCCTTTGTAGATGTCAAAGTTCTGGTAGTCCTCACCATGCATGAGCATATTCATACGGGCAAGGTTGTAGGTTGTCGGATTATTCTCCTGCCCATAGAAGTGTCCGACATTCTGCTTGGTAAGATGTTTTTGTGTCTCCAAGAGCATGGAGCCGGAACCACATGTGCAATCGCCGACGGTCTTGGCCTCATCCAGTCCAAGTGTCGCAAGAGTAGCACACAGCTTTGAGGGACCGGTCGGCGTAAAGAACTCTCCGCCCTTTTTGCCTGCACCAGACTGGAACAGCCCAATCAGGATCATGTATGCCGTACCCAGCACATCAAACTGTTGGTCCTGCAGATTCATATCGATCTCGCCGATCTTTGCGATAACCTTCCCGATTTTATCCGTGCGCTCCGAGACAGTATCACCAAGACGGGTGTCCTGCAAACGCATATCATTGAACAGCCCCTCGAATGCCTTCTCAGACTTATGCCCAAGCGTGGAACCGGTCAGTTCGTTCACGGCACGTTCGTAGTCCTCCACGGAGAACTTATCAGCATCGCCATTTGACTTGATAATCTTCCGATTCAGTTCACGGAACAGGTTTTCCGGACGAATGATGTATCCCAAATGCTCTATCGACCACTGCTCCACGATAGGCTTGAAGTCGGCATCAGAGAAAGCCTGTTCATAGGTAAGCCCATCTTCCCGCAGAATATCCTGCATATACATCTCCGTCCGTTCGGAGAGGTAACGGTAAAAAATCGTCCCCAGGATGTAGTTCCTAAACTCGTTTGCATCCATACCGCCGCGCAAATCGTTCGCAATCGCCCACAGCTGGGAAGAAAGGTCTGACGCCTGCTGTTGCAGCTTATTTGAATCAATTGCCATAGTTTATTCGCCCTCCGCTTTGTATTTCATATACGTTGTACTAACAAAGGATTTGATGTCGTTCGTCAGCTTTGTTATCTTCAACAGCCCCAGATGATACGCCATCAGTCGTTTACGAATGGCTTCATCAGAGACGTTCCCGTTGAATATGTATTCCACCATGATGTCGTGGACAACGGCGTAGTCAATGCCATGTTCATAGGCAAAGGACTCCGTTTCCGCCTTTTCATGCTCCTTGGTAAACTCCTCAAAAACCGCCATGATATCCGCGTCGTCAGACAGATCATAGAACCGCGTCCGCACAAACTCCGCCATGATATCTTTCTTCGCCCGTAGCGACTCGTTGTCAGATCGCTCGATTTCACGCAGAATCAGGTCAAGGTCAGCCTCCCGCTCCTCTGGTGTCTTGTCTGCCTTGTTGACAGATTTCAGCAGATTCAGGATATAGACCACATTGATGCGGTCGGTGCGGACAAGCTCCACATCAAAGTCAATGTCCACAGGCACCGGCACTTTCGGATTCGGATTGCTCGTCTGATCCTTATAATACAGATACCATGATTTATATCCCTCATATTCTTCCTCGTCCATGACAACCGCAAGATCCACCCAGTCGAACCTTGAAAAGGTCTTCAGCGTAGCCAGCGTCCCGACCATCGTGCGGAACGCAATAATGAACATGCGGATTTCATCTTCATTTATCAACTGCCCGGCATCGTCAACGGTTGGTACGACCTTACGCAGCACTGGGTTTTGGTTGATCCACTTCTGGATGTAATACTCGTAATTTTCCAGCAGATACTCATTTGGATCGCCATCGCCGGAGAAAAGTCGCAGGGCATCATCCTGCCACTGTTTTATATTTCGATAAGTAACAATCTGCCCGAATTGCTTGGTGACTTTATCTACACGGTTTGTCCTGCTGTACGCCTGCACCAGCGTATGCCATACAAGGTTCTTATCCAGGTATAGCGTATTCAACGGCTTAGCATCAAAGCCGGTCAGCATCATATTGACTACAAGGAGGATATCAACCTGCGGCAGGTCTTTTTGCTTCATACGCTTTGTGATGTCCTTCCGATAGGCATCAAAAGTTTCGATGGAATAAGAAGTTCCAAAGATACCGTTATAATCGTCGATGATACGGGACAAAAGTTCCGCTGAGTGTTCATCGCCCTTGCCGTCCATATCCTCGTTCGCACCGTAGCTGAATATGGCAGCTACTTTATAGCGATCTGCCTCATCACGGGCAGCATTTAATCCCTTGAATATGTCGTAGTATTGTCTCAAGGTCTTAATGGAATCTACGGCAAAGAGAGCCGTATAGATATCCTTACCCTGCGGATGGATATGCTGCTCATGGTGGTCAAAGATGTGTGTCGCAATCTTCCGAATACGTTCTTCATCGTGATACAGACTATCAATATCGATATTATGGCACTTGCAATATTCGGGATCGTCGAGTTGCTCCGGATCGATGCCCTTCATGGCAATGTTGTGGGCAAACAGGGTGCGCTGATACTCCACGGAGAAACGCAGCACATTCCCATCCGCAATCGCATCCTTTATCATGTACCGGTGGAGACAGGAGTCCCTTTTTTCTCCGTTGGGGAGGAGTCCGGCATTAAACACATCGGCAGTCGTTCTTCCGTCTGCACCTTTATTCGCCTCAAAGATAGGTGTCCCGGTAAAGCCGATATAATTGGCATTCGCAAAGTGCCGTTCAATGTCACCATGCATCTTACCGAACTGGCTGCGGTGACATTCGTCGATGATGAAAACGACCTTCTTGTCGTGATAGGCATCCATCAGCTTTTCATAGCGTTTGGACTTCACGGCGTTCGCCATTTTCTGAATAGTGGTGACAATCAGCTTGCGGTCAGAGTCCTGCAGCTGCTTCACCAGCACATGAGTGCTATCAGAATTATCCACACTGTCCTTTTCGAAGGCGTTATATTCATCGACAGTCTGATCATCCAGATCTTTTCGGTCGATGAGGAATACGACCTTGTCAATGCGCGGCTCATCACGAAGAAGCTGCGATAATTTGAAAGAAGTCAGTGTTTTACCGGAGCCGGTACAAGCAAAGACATAACCGTTGTGGTTTGCCTCCAAGATGCGCTTCTTCGCTGCTTTCACAGCGAATATCTGATAGGGACGCATCACCATGAGGATAGGCTCTGTGGACTTGATGACCATGAACTTATCGATCATCTCAGTGATAGCGGCTTTTCTTAAGAACTCGGAAGTAAACTCCTCCAGCGTATTGATGCGCTTGTTTTTCTCATCTGTCCAGAAAAACACAAGGCTTTTCAGGATGGGATTGTATATGCCGTTCTCCATCTCATTTTCGTTGCAGAAATACTTCGTCTGCACGGAATTTGAGACAACGAACAGTTGGAGATACCGGAACAGACCTTTGAAGGAGAATTTGCGATATCGGTTAATCTGATTGATGGCTTCATTTATCTCAACGCTGGGACGCTTCAACTCAATTTGTATCAGCGGCAAACCATTGATGAGGACTGTCACATCGTATCGGTTCTTATAGGAAACATCGTCCTTATGAGCCGGGTTCATCGTAATCTGATGAGCCACCTGGTATATGTTCCTGTCGGTGTCAAAGGAAAAGAAATCCAGATAAACGGTCTTGCCGTTATCCAAAGATAAAATGTACTTATCCCGCAGGAGCTTTGCTGATTCATACACCGAATGGTTATCCAAATGGATCATAACCCGGTTAAACTCTGTATCGGAAAAGGATGCTATACCTTTAACTTCCGTCAACTTGACCGCATTAAACGAAGCAAGCTGAGTGCGAAAATTTAAAAGCACATCATCATAATTTTTCAGATCGACATATTCATAGCCGATGGACTCCAGCCGATCTATAAACTTTGTCTCAACATCGTACTCAGAAATATGAGGCATGATACTAATCCTCCGTTCTCACTTTTAAGTGAAAATTCTGGTTCATATTTTATCACACTTTTCATGTTTTTTCAAGTGTCTACATGAATCGTCATTATCAAACTTGAAAGAACATTCTCTCTTACTGGTCGGATGCTGACAATAGTTGCCTTGTTACACCAAAGGCAAAACGCAGTTCTCTTGTTACACATGCCCGAAAGCCCAGCGGTCTAAACTATTGTCTATAGATAGAAAAAGGGATTCCAGCAGACCGCCCTCTCAGGGGCAATCTATCGGAATCCCTTCATTTCAAGCCTTTCTCGGCACTCTTATTCCTTCACTCTTGACATCAACACCACAGTCTCCACATGCATCACCACTTTATTGCACCAAAATCCAAGTCTTCAATCAGGATATATTCATCTTCTTGCCGGATTGCATCTATTACAAGAGCTGTGACGATTCCATCCTCTTTTTTCATCCTGCTACGAGGAATGGAACTATCCCTTGACAATCCCGCTAAATCGAACCGCATTTTAAATTCTTCCTCTGTAACCTCTTTTCCGTTGACAGTCGCCGTATCCGGATTATATTCGTCAAAAACCCCCGTTACATATTCTCCAGCGTGGTATGAAAGACAGACATAGCAGCTCCCATCCGAACCGTTATTTACAAGGATAATCGTGTTTTCCCTGTAATGCACTCCGTTAATACCGCCCCAATCCTCTGGTTCATACAAATCTGCAATCTTTTTTACCATGCCATCCTCATAGGTAAATATCCCTATCGACACAGTATCCCCTATTATCAATTCAGGCACACCGTCATTATCAAAATCATGTATCCCGATATAGCCGATATAAGAATCACTGTTTACCTGTTTAAGTTCCTGGCGGAGAACATACGGATCTGCTAAATAACTTTCCATGTTGCGGACAATCTCCTTATAAGCATCTTCCCATTCTGGTACGATATACTGACTTTCCTCTTCCTTTCCGCAGGCTCCAAGCAGAGTAACACATAGCAGCATATGAACCAGTAAAATAAATTTCTTCTTCCACATTCCAATGTCCCTCCTTCATTTTCCTATTTGTGGCAGTTCCAGTTCCTTTTGTTCAATCGTATTAGACAGATACCGGAATGTCCCATCCGGGAATGGCTGGACTACAATCTGATTTGTAAAAGCATAATCCGAATTGTAATCAATCCAGACTCCATCTACATAAAGGGTGATTGTCCCATCTTCATTCTGTTTGTAATCTACCACTTCCCCAAAAGGCGGAAACTGTCTTGCAAATATCATTTCATATTCATAACCGCCGCATCTGCATGATAACCGCAATATTCCCTCACCTGTTCTACGGATACCGGAAAACAGGCAGTCATAACACGCTCATAAATCTCCGCCGGAATCAGACCTCCTTCTGCCCTGAAAGGCTCATTTGTGTATACCCGGTATATATCCTCAAACATACGGGGCATTAAGATTTCCTCCACATTGTCGGCATCCCAGTTTGTTACAAGCATATTATAATTCACGAAGCTAAGTCCATATATGTACTTTCTTGTCAGCTCCCTGCATTCATCCGATAATGGCTTTACCCTGTAATATTCCCGCAGATTTCCATGTGCGATTGTTTCGGTATTTGTATAAATAAAATACCCTTTCTCTGTCAGCCTTATCTCCTCCAGATCATTGCTCCCAAACCTTTTATTTCCGGTATGCCGCCTTCCCGCCAGCCTACCGACACATAAAAGGACTGTATTTTCCCGTTTCTATGAATAAATGTCAACGCACCTATATTCCCCTCTGTGTATACGTCAAACACTGTGACCATCGCATCGCTGCCGGAAATATAAGCAGAATAAAAATCCTCCATTTTCTGATAGTTTTCCATGTTCATATCATCAGAAACACTTACAAACCCCTGTTCGCCCAACCGCTTTACCACATCTTTTCTGGCTCTTCAGGGATAATGGTGGGTAAATAATACCCACACTCCCAGTGTTTATGCTGATAAAGCGGTTTTAGATTTTCGGTTGGGAAGCGGAACCCTCAGATCCGAGCAGACCAGATACACCATGTCCAGCATATTCTGGATGTTTCGGAAACCATATGCTTTGCGGACGATCAGCTTGATCTTGTTGTTTGTTGCTTCGATCCGTGCGTTACTCATCCCCAGCCGTATCGTAGAGTATATGTTCCCTATGGCGTTTGATTTTT
>OFGO01002455.1_pt1 | contig 10630 bp, 8 predicted proteins | sample 1521761 | NCBI WGS metagenome assembly OFGO01 (sample SAMEA3504128, study PRJEB24116) | mouse gut metagenome | biome: mouse gut; feature: mouse-associated habitat; material: faeces | place: Denmark | collected 2011
AGGCCGCCGCAAGCATCAGGCTGCCGCCCGGCGGGTCATCCCAGAGGCACTGGGTCCAGAGGTAGCGGCGGGGAAAGGAGCGGCCGCGGTCCGTTTCGATATACCCCAGGCCGCTGGAGAAGTCCAGCGTTTCTCCGTTGAGGCGCAGAACGCCGCGGAGGGAGTGGCCCATGCTGACGACGCCGTGGGAGCACTGCATGCCGGCGAAGTGCCGGAAGGGCCCCATGATGTCCGAGCGGAGGGGCGTAAGCGGGCCGTACCGGAGCGTGCCGTGGAGGGACAGTCCGGCCTGCTCGATCCGGAGGTCGACGCCCTGGCCGCTGAAGCGGGACGGGCCCATCCGGATCTGAAGCGGCTGGCGGGAAGCCTGGCACAGGGCGGGTGGATATTCCAGCCACCACGCGCCGCGGTTGGAGATCACCTGGAGGGACGCGGCGCGGCGTCCCCCGGCGTCGGTGTGGAAGGCGGGAATCAGCGCCAGGGACTGCCCGTCCCGGTTCTGGTGCTTCAGATACCAGCCTTCAAAATAGGGGGCCGGCGGCGCGGCGCGACGGAAAGAACCCATAATTTGCATCACCTCGGGTTCAGTTTTGCCGGGATAGGCGGATTTTATAATTTGCGCCGCGAAACATGGCATGGACCGCTTCCGATTTTCTTGATTCAGAAGTAATATAATGGCGGAGGGGCCGCTTGTTGGGACTTTGCGCAATTTTTATGCGTTTTTTGTGAAATTTCCCTTGCAATCTCTGGCAGGATGTGCTATCATACACAGGATTCCGCACAGGACCGGACGTCTGGCCGGTGCCGCGTACCTTAAGCGTCCCGCTTAAGGTACGATCACGCGGGACCGCTCGATGCGGTCGTCGTATGATTTACATGGTTAGCCGGACGGTTGAAGGTCCTGGAGGGTAAAAAACTAAATTTTGGAGGAAACAACAAACATGGCAAGCGTCGTATCTATGAAGCAGCTCCTGGAAGCTGGCGTCCACTTCGGCCACCAGACCCGCCGCTGGAACCCCAAGATGGCTCCCTATATCTACACGGAGCGCAACGGCATCTATATCATCGACCTGCAGAAGACCGTCAAGAAGCTGGAGGAGGCATACAACTTCGTCCGCCAGCTCAGCGAGAACGGCGAGTCCCTGCTGTTCGTGGGCACCAAAAAGCAGGCCCAGGAGGCCATCAAGGAAGAGGCCGCCCGCTGCAACATGTACTTTGTCAACGCCCGCTGGCTGGGCGGCATGATGACCAACTTCAAGACCATGCGCACCCGTGTGGACCGCCTCAACCAGCTCAAGCGGATGCAGGAGGACGGCACCTTTGACATGCTGCCCAAGAAGGAAGTCATCAAGCACCTGGGTGAGATCGCCAAGCTGGAGAAGTACCTGGGCGGCGTGAAGGAGATGAAGCGTCTCCCCGGTGCGCTGTTCATCGTGGACACCCGCAAGGAGCGCAACGCCATTGCCGAGGCCCACAAGCTGGGCATTCCCGTGGTGGCCATTGCCGACACCAACTGCGATCCCGATGAGATCGACTACCCCATCCCCGGCAACGACGACGCTATCCGTGCCATCAAGCTGATCTCCTCCATTATGGCCAACGCCATGATTGAGGGCCGCCAGGGCGAGCAGAACGCGGCTCCTGAGCAGGAGGCCCCCGCTGCTGAGTAAATAAATTATTGAAGTGGGGCGGGCCCGCCCCGCTTTTCTGTCACTTATCTTATTATGAATACGGAGGAAATAAAGATGGCTTTTACAGCTGCTGATGTAAAGAACCTGCGCGAGATGACCGGCGTGGGCATGATGGACTGCAAGAAGGCTCTGGCCGCCGCTGACGGCGACATGGACAAGGCGGTTGAGTACCTGCGCGAGAAGGGTCTGGCCGCCTCCGCCAAGAAGGCGAGCCGCATTGCCGCCGAGGGCATGGCCTATGCCGGCGTGATTAACGGCGTGGGCGTGGTGGTCGAGGTCAACGCCGAGACCGACTTTGTGGGCAAGAACGAGAAGTTTGTCAACTTCGTCAAGGGCGTGGCCTCCACCGTGGCCGCCCAGAACCCCGCTGATCTGGACGCGCTCATGGAGTGCAAGTACGATGGCACGGACATGACCGTCACCCAGCAGCAGCAGGAGATGGTGCTGGTGATCGGCGAGAACATCAAGGTCCGCCGCTTCGCCCGCTTTGCCGAGGGCGTGAGCGTGCCCTATATCCACGCCGGCGGCAAGATCGGCGTGCTGGTGAACCTGGAGGTGGACGGCGAGGCCAGCGACAAGGTGCTGGAGGTGGGCAAGGATATCGCCATGCAGATTGCCGCCCTCAATCCCCGCTTCTGGGACAAGAGCCAGGTCACCCAGGACGTGCTGGACGAGGAGAAGCGCATCATGCTGGCCCAGATGGACAACGATCCCAAGATGGCCTCCAAGCCCGCGCAGGTGAAGGAGAAGATTGTGGAGGGCAAGCTCAACAAGTTCTACTCCGAGAACTGCCTGCTGCAGCAGGATTTCGTCAAGGACGGCGAGGTGACTGTGGAGCAGTATATGAACACCGCCGCCAAGGCCGCCGGTGTGACCATCCGCCTGCTGGGCGCAGTACGCTTCGAGAAGGGCGAGGGCATTGAGAAGAAGCAGGAGAACTTCGCGGAAGAGATCGCTTCCATGATTAAGTAAAGAGCGCTGATAACGTCTGAAATAAGACGCGCATAAAATCTCTCGAATAATGACACCCTGAGAAGGGCTCGTAGCAAATCGCTGCGGGCCCTTTTTTGTACCCATTTTTCCACCCCTACGTCCCCCGATTTTCTCCCTTTCAGGGGGATTCTACGGCGGAAAAATCCCTGAAATTCTCCCCAGCCTTACCCCCAAAACTTCCCCGAACGAGGCTGATTCTTCGAGCTAAAATACTCTGAAATCCCCCTGAAAAGCCCCTCTCTCCTGCCCCGTGCAGGTGATGATTCTCCCCGGAAAGGCTTCAATTTTGAACGGAACCGTCTGGTTTTTGGTATAAATTCTGCCTGTCGGACGCTCTGAAAGGGAAGAAAACAAGGGGAATTGCTGGGGAGAAGGTGGCTGCGAAGGACGCCCTCTGAAAGAGAAGATGAATGGGGGAAATGCAGGGGATTTTGATGGGGGATGCCGTGTGCGAAGATGCCATCTGAATGGGAAAAACGCAGGGGCGGACAAGCAGAGGAAAATGGGGAAAAAGTTGCAGAAATTGAGTTTTTTGAAGTTGGAAATCATGCTGGAAATGGACATCTCTCGGCAGACAAAGTGACAAAATGCTCAGACAAAGTGTTCGTCTTAAAAAAGACGCTTACATAGTAGCTCGGGATAATTCGATTTTTTCTGAGATTTTGATGGTAGATTTTGAATTATTCCGAGATTTTGCAGGTCAGAAGCATCAAAATCTCAGAATAATTCCCCGTGAACCGCGAAATCTCAGAATAATTCCGGGGAATTAAAATGAGATTTTGAACTTGTCATGAAGCGTTGAAATTTGAGTAATCAGAATCTCAGTAAAATTTCTTCCGGATAGCAAAATCTCAGAATAATTGCCCCTGAATTAAACGGAGATTTTGATTTTATCCGAGATTTTGCAGGTCAGGAGCATCAAAATCTCAGAATAATTGCCGCTGAATTAAGCTGAGATTTTGACATTTAAGAATCAGGAGGCTTGACAAAATGGAACGAGCAGGAAAGAAGACCAGGGACATCCAGTTTTTTAGTGAAAAGAATGGCGGAATGGTTTGCCTGCACTCCCCCACAGCAAGAGACTACGCCAAATATCTGGAAAAGCAGCCCTGGGTAGAGAGCTATGAGGCGGGAGCGCCTCTGTCAGAGGAACTTTACTGCCATATCAGTCCTGTAGGGATCAGAGAGTTATATTTCAAAACCAGTTGGGTATCGGATTTCCTGCTGCACTTTGCAGACGGAAGACGCGGCATCAGAGAGCTGGTCAGGGCGGATAATCTGCAAAAGGCAAGTACCGTAGAGAGGCTGGAGTTTTCCAGACGGTACTGGGCCACTACAGATGTTGATGAGTGGAAAATTGTCCTGGTGCCCGGATGATGAAATATCAGAAAGAGAGGTGTCCCATGAAAAAGCAAAAATACAAATTCCCAGAGCCGAGCTACAGAAGCTGTCCGCATCATCTTTTTCACCCGCCTGGAAAAGGCATCAAGACAAAGGAGGTACACTAATGGACATTCGAAAATTAGCGGCAGAGGGCCGCACAGAAGAAATCGAACGGCAGCTGATGGACTTGGACAGCCAGTTCAGCTTCAAGTGCAGGAAATGCGGCAAATGCTGCAAGCACCAGGACACGATTCTGTTTAGCCCCAGAGATATTTTCAATATTGCTTACAAGCTTCAAATGACGCCGGAGGAGGTCGTCAACGAGTATGCCGAGACCTACATCGGCAACGCATCCAGAATCCCGGTCGTTCACATGGTTCCTCGCGGCAAGAATGCAGTTTGCCCCCTTCTTGGAGGATGGCCTGTGCTCCATCCATGACTGTAAGCCCACGGTCTGCGCCTTATTCCCACTGGGGAGGGTAGTCCTCAACGCAGAGGCGCTGGAAAAAGGACTGGAGGACGGCCAGGTTGAAGTAAAGTACATGCTCAATGATATTGACTGCGGGTCCAGAAAGCAAACCCATACGGTACGGGAATGGCTTGCGCGGTTCGGGATTCCGGAGCATGACGAGTTTTTCTTGATGTGGAGCAGGCTGACTGCCATGCTGCACAGGATGATCTGTGAGCTGGAAGAGCATCATGTGCCCAACGAAACATTGAATCTGTTTTGGAGCGCGATCTTCTCCACGCTGTACCTGGATTATGATACCTCCGCAGAATTCCTCCCGCAGTTTCGACAGGCAGCTGAGAAGTTGAGTTCGCTATGCCAGGGAGTTGCAGAGGTTGGAACGCTCTTTCCTGCCGGCGAGACCAACTGAAGGAGGGACGCAATGGAAAAACTGGACAAAAGACACACGATATCAACTTCTATAGAGAGAAAAGGCGTATAAGGGGCCATTGCGTTCGATGGATAGCTGAAGCAGCGCAGCTTGCTGGGCACTTTTCCGAAACAAAATCGGCGCAATTTTGATGTCTTTTCCAAAAAATAGTCCAAGAATAGAACAATTTTAAAAAACTGTACAGACGGATTCGGCAGAGGTTTTCGCTTCATAAATAATAAAGAGAATGCTTCAACCGAAAAATTTCCGTCAGCAGCTTTCGCAGAAGACGTTTTCGGGGCCGGCAAGGAAGTGCATCAACGAGGGAGTGCCAATCTTTCCTGCCGGCAAAGGCGCTCTGCGCCGCAAACCCCAATTGCACATATATATTAGGAATTCCATAGGAAAATTTTACAACTTCCAGCGGCTAATCTCTTCGGATTTTCTTCTAAAGCGGGTATTTCTAAAAGAAATTTCATCTAAATTTTAGGCAGTCTTGCAGTTATGCTATGGTTTTCCAAGTATGTTTTTGACTACAAAATGGAAGGAAGGCAGAGGTCGTGACATCAAAATTTTTAACTCGAAACGGTGCGACTTACCGTGTACTGCTCGAAAATACAGATACTTTCTGGCTGATTTCTTTCGATAATCCGATGGAGCGTCCGTTCTGTGTAACTGCATCGGAATTGGGCAGTTTCTATCGTGTACCAGCGCTGAAGGATTTTTCGCCAAAGGAGCAGGATCTATCCTCTGCAGCTCAACAACGGCTCGCACTCATTCAACCGTTGCTGGATCGAAACATGGAGGCCATTACAGACCGGCAACTGCGGCTTTCTATTGCAAAGGACATCGCCAAGCAACAGAATACCACCCCCCGCCGGGTCCTGCGATTATATTACAGATACCTGGCAACTGGGCAGGTGGCGTTTTCAAAAAATCGTGAGGTTAATGTCAACAAAACCTACGAATGGGCCATCAAGACGCTCTATTTCTCAGCAAAACGGTTCTCGCTGAGGGCCACATACGACATGATGCTGGTGCAAAAATACACGGATTCGAGTGGGAAACTGGTTGAAAATATCCCGTCCTGGTCAAGTTTCCGCAACTATTTTTATAGCCGTAACTATCACAAACAGCCTCGAAAATTGATTGCTCGGTCTGGCCTGACGAACTATCAGCGCAACGAGCGCCCGGTCTTTGGCTCGGCAGCAGCCTGGAGGAATGTCCCCGGAAGCTATCAGATGGACGCGACCCAGGCGGATATTTATCTGGTTTCCAGGCAGGACAGGAGCAAGGTGATTGGGCGTCCGTACATCTATCTGGCGGTGGATACAGCAACACAGCTCATTGCGGGAATCTATGTCGGATTGGAATGCGATGAGTCAGCTGTGATGCTCTGCCTTGCCAACGCCGTCCAGGACAAAGTTGAATACTGCCGGGAGCATGGCATTGAGATCAACGCAAACCAATGGCCCTCCCAAGGGTTGCCGCATGAAGTCATCACGGATAAGGGAACTGAATTTTTCGGCCCTCGAATGCAGGAACTATGCCGAAAATATGGTGTTGAGATTCAGTCGCTTCCTCCCTTCCGTCCAGATGGAAAGGGTCTGGTTGAGAAATCCTTTGACCTCATCCAGCAGCGGTATAAGCCACTTTTGCGAGGAAAGGGTGTCATTGAACCAGACGCTCAGGAGCGGTGGTCTACTGATTACCGCAGTCAAAGTGTTTTGAATCTGGACGAGTTTATCAAGATCGTGATTCACTGCGTCCTCTACATCAACTCCGGACGCATCCTTGCGGATGCAGTAACTCCGGCCCAGAAGTGGCTCGACTCTGGCGTCTCCCTGCTGGATGTCTCGGTTGAGGAACTATATCTGATGTCACTTCCCCGCGAGGCAGCAAAACTGACCCGGAAGGGACTACGGGTGAATGGACTCCTGTATGTCCCGACGGACATGGATGGTTTAACGTTGGACAAGACCTACGACGCAGCTTTCTCCCGTTCTGATCTCAGCTGTGTCCACGTCCTTCTGGATGACTGCTCGTTCAAGCCCTTCTGGTTGTCCCCTCACCAGTCCCAGTACAGCGGCCTATCTCAACCGGAGGCCAGTGCTCTGAAACAGCATGAGCGAAAACAGCGTAGTACAGCCAGGAGACAGGAGGTCGCCGCCAGCGTGGAGAGCATCCAGAGCATCCGCCAGATTGTCCGGGACGCCTCTGCTGCCTGCTCTGAGAAACCCAAGCAGGATGGGAAAGTCATCAATGAGAATCGCTCCGGGGAAAGAGGGTTACTGACATGAGAATGTATAATTCCAAGACCTGTCAAGAAAGAAGACCTGAAGGGAGGTGCAGCAAATGACTAAGAAATTCACCTTTTCAACACCATCCTGTCTCAACTGCCAGTACCGACTGATTGTGGGTGGCTCTGTCTCTGAAACCCGCTATTGCACGGGCTTTGAGAAAAAGAAACCCCGGAGATTTCGCAAGTCAGATCCCAGAATCAAGCCCCCCAAATGGTGTCCCAGGCGGCTCTCCCCTTCGATCTGCCGCATCTATGGATTTGTGGACAAAAACAGCGAACTCATGGAGTTTATGCTGCGGAATGAATTAGGGCATATCCATCCATCGCCGCACCACTACACGCTGCGGATGGAGGTCCCGCTGGGGATAACGGCGAAAGAATTCTTCGCAGAAACACAGAAAGAGTATCTTGAGAACATCCTCCCGCCGCAGGTGCAAGTGGAAACCGGTGAGATTATCGAAATCGATGATGGTTTCCGGCCCTATTGCTTTTATGTGGACAGCTTTGCCAGTGTCACGCCTCTTGCATATTTTGAGATAAAAGCGCCAAATCAGGACTAAAACTGGGAAGGAGGACACAAAAATGCGGAAATATCCACCAAATGAATCCTGTTGCGGTGCTGTCTATGACAACGCCCCGGCTGACAATCCCTTCCTTGCGGCCTTGCCGGAGATGCTGCCCCGGGACGAATTTCTGTCTACTATCCGCAGCACCCCCGGCCTTCCCCATGATCTCCCTCGGATGTCCCCCGAGGAACGGAGGCAGAGCCTCCCCATGCTGGCCTCCCTTTTTGTCCCACTCGACTATATGTACGCTGTCTACGATCAGCTTTACCGTGCTATCCGGGAAACCTACACTACACGAACAACCATGGAGGAAATCCGTCAAATCAACGCTCTATTCTGCGGAAAGGAGAACATTTCCTATGCTACGCAAGCTGCTTCCGGCTCTGTCCTGGGAGTGCCGGGAATTGGCAAGACCTCCACCATCCGGCGGGCTTTGGAAACCATGCCCCAGGTTATTGAACACACCGAATACATGGGACAGCCATTTTACTGCAAACAGGTCCTGTACTTACGGATTGAGTGTCCATCCGACTGCTCAGTCAAAACCCTGGCACTCAACCTGTTATCCGCACTGGACAGAGCGATTGGTTCGGACTACCTGCATCAGTTGATCTCCCTCCGCTCCATCGCAGCCTCTGCAGTTGCCACGCAGGTTAAAATCCTATGTATGACACACCACGTTGGACTGTTGCTGGTGGACGAAATTCAGAATGCAGTAGAGACAGCCCAGCGTAATCGGCAAATCAAGCCTCTGCTCAAATTCCTGGTGGAACTCACAAATGACACAGCAACTGCCGTCTACTTTGTCGGTACCCCTGTGGCGGAGCAGCTATTTGTCAGTCAGGAGCATCTAAAGCGGAGGACGCGGGGCATCCGGCTGCTACCATTGAAACCGGGCGGAACATACAGGAGGTTCCTGGAACAGCTGTGGCTCTACCAATTCACACCCCAACAGGCCCCCTTGACGGAAAAGCTGTCAAACAAACTCTTTGACCATTCCGGAGGGATTCCTGCCTACATTATAAAGGTATTCCAAGAGTGCCAAGCACAGGCACTTCTCATGGGACAAGTCAGGCTCGACGAAAGGGTGATGCAGAGGGCCATTGATATTCTTGCAATCAAGGTCCCCAAAACTTACTCCGGAGGGACATATATCTCCGATTTTGAAGTTGGTGATGCTAAAGACGTCGAGGATTCCCCTGCCCCATCCCCTGAACAGGCTCCAGAGGAAGCTTCGGAGGAGACCCCGGAGGAAGCTCAGGCTCCAGTCCCCCGCTTATATGCCAATCAGAGAGGGCGTCGGGCGGCATCCAGGGATGCATTGGACTTGGTGGCGGTGTTCGCTGCGGGTAATGATCTGCTGCATTTCCTTCGAGAAAATGATCTGTTAGAGGAGTGGCCAGTATCATGCTGACCTTCTTTCCAACTCCCTATCCTGGCGAGTGGTGGTACAGCATCCTCTGCCGGTATCATGTCCGCTCCGGACGACAGAAGGTCGCGACAACTCTGCACGAACTCTATGGTGCGCGTCCTCTCATCCATGGACGGCTCTTCCCTGGCGTTGACTGCTACGCTATCACCAGGCAACTGCCAGAACAGGTTATGACACTGAAAAAAGTGCTTCTGGAACATACGCTGATGCCGTATTACCTTCGCTTCTATTCCCCTGAGAAAAAGCGATCGGTGTTCAGCAATCTCCTTGCTGGCAGGAGCGGCGGTCTGACCAGCATTCAGCTACAAACGTCAGACGGAAAGCAGGGACTGAAATTCTGTCCCATATGCCGTGGTGAGGATACGGAGGCCTATGGCGAACCCTACTGGCATCGGGAACACCAGATTCCATTGATGCCGCTCTGTCCAAAACATGGCTGCCACCTTCGGCTTGTGGAGATTCCCCTGTCCAGGCTATCGGAAGTGTTCCTGCAGCTATCTTCTATAGATGTGGTGAATGAGGCTAACCTAGCTGATGAAACCTGGGAGCCGCTGCTGACTGCGGCGTTGAATTCCATCCTGAGTCTGCCATTTGAGACAGGTCCGCCGCTGGAGTACAGCAATCTGGAGAATGCCCTGCTTTCAGCCGGGTTTGGTATCCATGCCATTCGGGGGTGCGTCTCTCTGGATGCAGAGAAATTAAAAGAGAGCTGTATCAATTTCTATGGCAAGAGCATCGGTGAGCCGTATTTTGCAAAGCTGTCCCCAGCCATCATTTACCGGATCTGTCATTGGAAACTGACATCACCGGAGCGGTATGCACTCCTAACAGTTTTTGCTGCGCTGACGGTCGAGGAGCTATTTGGGTCGGAGATTCCGGTAGTAGACCCGCAGCTGAAAAAGCTGCTGGACTACAAGAAGAAAGGACTTGCTTACAGGAAGGAGGAATTAGCGCAACTAGTTGGTGTCAGTCCGCATCAGTTAGATTCTTTAGCGAAAAAGTACAATGTTGTACCGTTTTGGAAACAATGCGGTGGTAAACGAACAGAAACGATTCGCGTCACTTTAACCTCGGAGGAGAAACATCGCATCGCCAAAGCTGCCGCCATTCACGGTAACGGGCAGACGGCAGTGTTCGCCCGGGAAGTTTTGCTCCGGGAAGTGAATCGAATTTTGAAGAACGATATGGGAGGTACAACCAAATGAAAACCGAAACAAAAGAAAAAGTCGCCTTTTTGGCAGCAAGCCTGTTTGACCTGGCAGAGATGACGGAGTCCGATTTGTCAAGCGTCGTCGAAGTGGTCGGTACCGATGCTATTCAGGAACTTATAGGGATGGATCACCTTCGGTACGAGTGCAGCTATGATCGCATGGCAGAGGAAATTT
>OFGO01002461.1_pt1 | contig 10602 bp, 10 predicted proteins | sample 1521761 | NCBI WGS metagenome assembly OFGO01 (sample SAMEA3504128, study PRJEB24116) | mouse gut metagenome | biome: mouse gut; feature: mouse-associated habitat; material: faeces | place: Denmark | collected 2011
AAACCTGATAAAAATCGGATTTCCCCGCTTATTGCGAACCCATATAATCCGAACCTTTTTCTGATAGGAGATGGGTTCGGATTATTGGTTTTTGGGGCCGGAAGGAAAGCGCCTGTTTTCGAAACAGGGCACAGCGCTTGTTTTCATGTCGGGCGGGGGGACATGCTCTCCCATACTGGATTTCAAATCTCTCTATTCTCTTTTAAGCGATACGTATCAAATTGCCGTGGTAGAGAAATTGGGGTACGGTTTCAGTGATGTTGCCGATCAAAGCAGGGATATTGACTCTATACTTGAAGATACAAGAGCAGCCCTTACAGCGGCAGGACTGTCCGCACCTTATATCCTTTGCCCACACTCCATGTCAGGACTGGAGGCCCTGTATTGGGCGCAGAAATATCCCGATGAGGTATCCGCAATTATCGGACTGGACATGGCGGTTCCCGGGTATTATGACAGCATGAGCATAAACATACCGCTGATGCGGATTGCAGGCAGGGCAGCAAATATCGGCATTACCCGTTTTATCCCGGGAATTTCAAATAGCGATGCTGTGAAGCACGGCACATTATCCAAAGCGGAAAAAGAAATCTATAAAGCTGTTTTCTACAGTCGAACCGCGACGTTGACAATGATAAACGAAACCCAGTGGGTAAAGAAAAACGCAGAAAAAGTGGACAGTATGGGCGTTCCACAGATTCCAATGCTTTTATTTATTTCAAATGGTTCCGGAGGGACGGGATTTGACATGGAAACATGGCGCAAAATCCCAATCGAGTATATTGCGCAGGTTCATGACGGAAGATACATTGAATTAGACTGTCCGCACTATGTTCATGATTACGAATACAGGACAATACGTGAAGATATCCTTGCATTTTTGTCAGATAAAGAGTAATTCTGATCTGTCAGTGGGATCGCAGCCCAGGCAGGGCCGTCAGGGTTAGGGCGTATCGCCTGCTCCGGCTTTTTATGTCCGGACAAGGGGAAAAGGGCCCTCAGAGCCTGTTTAAAATCTCCCCGCGCATGTCTTGGCGGCGTATTTTCCGCCCTGACTGCGTTAAAAATCCGCTCGCCAATCCATACACGTTGAGATATTAAACAGGCTCTAATACAGATTGTTCTCTCTCCGGTTGATATTCCTCCGCAGGCAGCTGCCCAGGCTGGTGATGCACAGCAGGGCAGCCACCAGAAACCCGCCGGGGATCAGGATGATCCACCACGCCCCGGACAGCAGGGCCTTCTCCGACAGAGAGAGCATACTCCCCCAGGTGACCACCTCCACCGGCAGGCCGATGCCCATGAAGCTGAGGGTGGACTCGGCCACAATGGCGCTGCGCACGTTCATCACCGCCATGAACATGATGGAGGAGACGAAGTTGGGCGTCAGGTGCCGCCACAGGATGTGGAAAAAGCCGCCTCCCATGCACCGGGAGGCCAGCACGTACTCGCTGGCGCGGATCTGCCGCACCTCCGTGCGCACAATCTTCGCCATGCCGGTCCAGCTGGTGACGCCGATGACCAGGGCGATGCTCAGGGGGCTGGCCTTCCCCAGCACGGCCTGGAGCAGCACCACCACCAACAGGTTCGGCACGCTCAGCAGGATCTCCGTCAGGCGCATGAGCAGTCCGTCCAGCCACGCCGGGGCGCATCCGCTGGCCGCGCCGAAGAGAATGGCAATGGCCGCGGACAGCAGAGCTGCGGCCACGCCGATAAACAGGGAGAGCCGGCCGCCGTACCAGATCATGGAGAACACGTCCCGGCCCATGGCGTCCGTGCCGAAGAGGAACGCCTTCCCGGGCGGCACGCTGCACCGGGTCAGATCCATATAGGAGGGATCCCTGGTCCCCATCAGGGGGAGGAGCAGGCAGCCCAGGACGATCAGTGCCAGTACGCCGGCGGAGAGGAGGGGCTTGCCCTCATGCCATTTTCTCTTTCTGACAGGCGGGTCCGGCAGAGGGCGGATGCCCACAATCTCAAAGCGCTCCTTCATCGCTCCGTCACCTCCGGCGCCTGGGGCCGGACCCGAGGATCAATCCGCTCGTTGATGATCTGGGCCGCCATGCTGCACAATATGACCAGGGCGCCGGACATGAGGCACAGCAGCATCAGCAGGTTGTAGTCCTTGTACCGGGCGCTCTCGTAGGACAGGGTGCCCAGGCCCGGGTAGGAGAACACTGTCTCCACGATGTAGGTCCCCCCCAGCACGTGGGGTACAGAGATGGCCATGATGCTCAGATAGGAGGGGATGGTGTTGCGCAGGCAGTGGCGGAACATGACGCTCCGCTTGGTGAGCCCCTTGGCCTTGGCCAGCAGCACGTAGTCCGCCCGGACCTCCTCCAGGATCCGGTTGCGGACCATGTAGGCGTAGTACCACAGGTGGCTGAGCACCACGATGCTCAGGGGGAGGACCAGGTGGGCCAGCCGGTCCAGCCAGTCGTCCCCCCTTCCCACGGAGTAGGCCCCCGAGCTGGGCAGCCACCGCAGGGTCACGGAGAACACCAGGATGAACACCAGGGACAGCCAGAACTCGGGGATGCAGCTGGAGACCGTGCCCACCCTGCACAGCAGCCGGTCCAGGGGCCGGTCCTCGTACCACGCGCACAGAACGCCCAGCAGCATGGACAGCGCGAAGATCAGCAGAAATCCGGCCCCGCCCAGCAGCAGGGTGTTGCCGATCCTGCCGGCGATCACCTCCGTCACGTCCATCTTGTATTTATAGGAGATCCCGAAGTCACCCTGGAGGGCCCTTGCCAGCCAGCGGACGTACTGGACGGAGATGGGCTCGTTGAGCCCCAGCCGCTCCTCCGCCCAGGCCCGCTCTGCGGGGCTCATCTTCTCCACCCGGGTACCGTAATAGGAGACCAGGGGGTCTCCAGGGGCCAGCCTGGAGACGTAGAACGCCGCCAGGGACAGCACCAGCACGCTGAGCACAAAGAGCAGGGCTTTTTTCCCCCAGTAGATGATCTGTTTCCGCGCCGTCATCCCGCCGCCTCCTTCCCCAAAATTTTTCCCTAAAGCGTTTCTCTGCACATACACGGTGGCAAAGGCCTACAGCCTCATACGCATCACCTTGCGGTCCTCGGTAAACGCCATGCTCTCGTATAACTTGACAGCGCCCTCATTTTGCGTGAGCACGCCCAGCTCAATATACTCCAATTTTCTTGCCGCCGCCCAATCCTTTACCGCTTGAATGAGCCGCCGCCCAATGCCCTTACCTCTCTGATCGGAGGCCACAACAAGGTCCAGGAGATACGCGTATTGGAGGGGAACAAAGCACGGAAAGGGGGGCGTACTCTTCTGCTGCACAAGAGCGAATCCCAGCACCTGCTGATTCTCTTTTGCAAGGAATATATCATCGCTTTCGCTTTCAATGACGGATTGGATAAAATCCCCGTCCTGACCGGCGGCTCTGAAAAAGTCGGGCTGCAGCCTGGACATATCCTCAAATAGGGTCTCATAGAGCCTTTTGATCGCATCTATGTCCGTTATACTGGCCAATTCTATGGTCATTTTCAATCCTCCCCGCTCCCAAAGGAGCGTAAAACAAAGTGATCCGGCCCCGCCTCCCGCAGCGCACCCCCCGGGGGCAGATCCTCCCCGTGGAAGGTGACCAGCTGCCGGCTCCGCTCCCGCCGGGGGTCCGGGATGGGGATGGCGGACAGCAGGGCCCGGGTGTAGGGGTGCAAGGGGTTGGAAAAGAGCTCCGCCGTGGGGGCGGTCTCCACCAAACGGCCCCGGTACATAACCCCCACCCGGTCGCACAGAAACTCCACCATGGCCAGATCGTGGGCGATGAACAGGAAGGAGAACCCGTGCTCCTGTTGGAGGTGCTTGAAGAGGTTGACGATCTGGGCCTGGATGGACACGTCCAGGGACGCGATAGGCTCGTCCGCCACCAGCAGCTCCGGCTCCATGGCCAGGGCCCGGGCGATGGCCACCCGCTGCCGCTGGCCGCCGGAGAGCTCCGGGGGATACTTGTCCAGAAAGCTCTCGTCCAGGCCCACGTAGTGCATCTGGAAGGCCGCCTCCGCCCGCAGGGACCCCCGGGGCGGGACGACGCGCTGGAGCCGCAGGGGCTCGGCGATGATGTCCCACACCCGCATCCGCTGGTTCAGGCTGGAGCTGGTGTCCTGGAAGATGAGCTGGCGGGTGGTTTGCAGCATCCGCCGGTTGGCTCGGAAGGCGGCAGCGTCGCAGGTGTCGATTCCCTTGTACAGAATCCGGCCGCTCCGGGGCCGGTAGAGGTTCATCACGCACCGGGCCGCCGTGGACTTGCCGGACCCGGACTCCCCCACCAGACCAAAGATCTCCCCCCGGCGGATCTGGAAGGACACGTCGTCCACCGCCCGGACGGATATCCTCCGATTCAAGGGGAAGACGTGGGTCAGATGCTGGACATCCAGCAAAATTTCCTCAGCCATGGGCTCCTCCTATCGGCGGCGTGATCCGGGGCGCCCGCTCATCCAGGAGCCAGGTGGCCGCGTAGTGGGTGTCTGTGACGCGGAACATGGGGGGCTCCTCCTCGTAGTCGATGGCCAGGGCGTACTCATTGCGGCAGGCAAAGGCGTCCCCCGCCGGCGGGTGGGCCAGATTGGGGGGCATCCCGGGGATGGTGTAGAGGCTGTCCCGGCCCCGGTTCAGGGCCGGCAGGGCCCGCAGGAGGCCCCAGGTGTAGGGGTGGCGGGGATCGTAGAAGATCTCCTCCGCCGTGCCGGTCTCCACGATCCGCCCCGCGTACATCACCGCCACCCGGTCCGCCACCCGGGCCACCACCCCCAGATCGTGGGTGACAAAGACCGTGGCCGTGCCCAGCCGGGCCTGAACGTCCCGCAGGAGGTCCAGGATCTGGGCCTGGATGGTCACGTCCAGGGCCGTGGTTGGCTCGTCGGCAAAGAGGAGGCCGGGGCTCCCGGCCAGGGCGATGGCCATGACGCCGCGCTGCCGCTGGCCGCCGGAGAAGTTGTGGGGGTAGAGCTTCATCCGCTCCTCGGGCCTGTCGATGCCCACCAGGGTCATCAGCTCCATGACCCGCTGCCGCACCGCGCCGCCGGAGAGGCCCGGCTGGTGGACCCGGACCGCCTCCCCGATCTGCGCACCCAGGGTCATGGTGGGGTTGAGGGCGGTCATGGGGTCCTGGAAGACCATGGAGAAGAGCTTGCCCCGGAGCCTGTGCATGTCCCGCTCCCGGCAGCCGGTGATATCCGCGCCGTTGACCACGATGCTGCCGGACTGGATCCTGGCCGTCCGGGGCAGCAGCTTCATGATGCTCTTGCACAGCACGCTCTTGCCGCAGCCGGACTCCCCCACCACCGCCAGCACCTCCCCCGGCCGGAGGGAGAAGCTGACATTGCGCACCGCCTGTACCTCGCCGGCGGGGGTGAAGAAGCTGACGGACAGGTTTTTCACTTCTAACAGCTCTGCCATAGGCCGCCCCCTGTCAAATTACTCTGAGATAGTCCACTCCTGGACGTTCCAGAAGATCCCCACCCCGTGGTGGCCCAGCGCCGTGTCCGGCGCGATACCCTGCAAACGGGAGCTGGCCACGTAGTTGGCGTCAATGTAGCAGATGAAGGCGTAGGGGGGATCGGCAGCCAGCTCCTCCTGAAAGAGGTCGTAATACTGCCCCCGCACCGCCGGGTCGTCGGACTGCCGGGCCAGGGTCAGATACTCGTCCACTCTCTCGTTGGAGTAGCCGCTGTAGTTGGCCCCCTTGTCCGTGCCGAAGACCTTGTAGGTGTGATCGTCCGCGTCAAAGGGGCTGCCCCAGCCAATGAGGCAGGCCATCTGTCCGCCCCAGTCCATCTGGGCGGGCAGGTCCACGGTGCAGTTGACGCCCACATCCCGCAGCTGCTGGGCCGCAGCCTGGGCGATGTCAATCCGGTCCTGCTCCCCGGCCATGACGCTGATGACAAAGCCGATCTCCTGGCCGTTTCGGGTGTAGAAGCCGTTTTCGCCCATGACGCAGCCTGCGGCCTCCAGAATCTCCCGGGCCCTGGCGGGATCATAGTCATAGCGCTCCACGTCCGGGTTGTTGTAGATGTTCTGCTGGAGGGGGCCGTAGGCCGCCTCCCCCTGGCCCAGGAGCACGGAGCTGATGATGGCCTCCCGGTCAATGGCGCAGCACACGGCGGGGATCAGGTCCCGGTTCTCGGTCCAGTAGTCGTTCCAGAAGTTGAAGAGAATGCCCCGGTAGTCGGCGGTCTTCATGTCGTAGCAGGCGAAGCCCTCCCTGTCCGCGAAGTTCTGGGCGTTTCTCGGGTCCAGCAGGGCCAGATCCAGCTCCCCGGACTCCAGCTGAATGGCCTGGGCGTTGTCGTCGGCCACGATCTTGAAGATGATCCGGTCAATCTGGGGGCAGCCCAGGTAGTAGTCCGGGTTCCTCTCCAGGACAATGGACTGGCCCGGGTCCCAGCTGACCAGCTTGTAGGGGCCCGTGCCCACGGGGGCGCGGAAGAAGTCCGAGGACTGCATGTCCTCCCCCTCCAGCAGGTGTCTGGGCAGCACGGCCATGGTCATATACTCCAGAAAGGCCACGTTGGGCGCGGACAGGCGGAAGGCCACGGTCCGGCTGTCGATGACGGTGATCTCCTCCACGTCCTCGTAGTTAGGGGCGTTTTCCGAGCCGTTTTCCGGGTCCATGATGGCCTCGATGGTAAATTTCACGTCCTCGGCGGTGAGGGGCTGGCCGTCGTGCCACGCGATTCCCTCCCGGAGGTGAAAGGTGTAGGTGCAGGCGGTCTCGTCGTACTCCCAGCTCTCCGCCAGGCCGGGGACCACCTGGTTATTGCCGTCGTGGGCGGTGAGGCCGTTGAAGAGCAGGGCGTTGATCTCGCAGTGCTCGTCCATGGCCGGGTTGATGCGGGTATAGTCCGCGCTGCCGTAGACCAGGGCGGCGGGCTCACCGGCGCTGTCCGGCGTACTGCTGTTGTCCGGCTGACTGCCGCAGGCGGCCAACAGCAGGCACGCCGCCAGCAGCAGGGGAAAAATCTTTCGCATAGCGTCCTCCTTCAGGGGGTGAATGGTTCGTTTGATGCTGATATCAGGTGGTCCTATCTTGCCACAGATCGCCCCTCGCCGCAAGCCCCCAGGGGGGATGAAATTTTGGAAACGCCAATTTCACCTCTCATGGGAGCGGATTGACATCCCCGGGGCCGGAGGATATAATATCACGAAAAGGGGGGCCGCTGATCCCTGCGGCCCTACAGAGCAGGAGGTACGCCATGCGGATCATCATCTCCCCGGCCAAGAAAATGAACGTGGACACGGACAGCTTTGCCGTGGAGGCCCCGCCCCGGTTCCTGGCGGAGACCCGGCGGCTGATGGCGGCCCTGAAGGCCTTGTCCGGCCGGGAGCTCCAGGCCCTGTGGAAATGCAGCGACGCCATTGCCCGGCAGAACGTGGAGCGGCTGGAGCGCATGGACCTGGACCGGAACCTCACCACGGCCATCCTGGCCTACGAGGGGATCCAGTACCGCTCCATGGCTCCCAACGTGATGGAGGCCGGAGAGCTGGACTACCTGCGGCAGAACCTGCGGATCCTCTCCGGCTTCTACGGCCTGCTGCGGCCCTTTGACGGCGTGACCCCCTACCGGCTGGAAATGCAGGCAAAGGCCGCTGTGGGCGGATACAAGAATCTGTATGAATTCTGGGGAAACAGGCTGTATCAGGCGGTTCGGGACAGCAGCGGGCTTTTGATAAACCTTGCCTCCAAAGAATATTCGAAATGCGTCGAGAGATACCTGACAGAGAAGGACAGGTTCATCACCATTACCTTCTGCGAGGAATCGGACGGAAAGCTGGTGACGAAGGGGACTTACGCCAAGATGGCCAGGGGCGACATGGTGCGGTTCCTGGCAGAGGAAAAGATAGAGGAACCTGAGGAGCTCAAGCGGTACAGGAGGCTGGGGTACGCATTCCGGGAGGAATTGTCCACGGAGACGGAATATGTCTTTGAAAGAATAAAGACGGATACATAGTCATACGAAGGTTCATAGCCGTAAGGCAGGGAAGGGGCGAGGCCCGGCATGATAAAGATAGCAGTCTGTGACGATGACGAAAAGATTCTGGGGGAGACCCTGGAGCTGCTGAGACACTATAAAAAGCTTCCCCTCACCGCGGATGCCTACACCAGCGGGGAGGCCCTTCTGGCGGCTGGAAAGAAATACGACATCCTGCTGCTGGATATCGACATGGAGGGGCCCAACGGCATCGAGACCGCCCGGCGCATCCGGGAGGTGGACAAGGAGGTGAAGCTGATATATGTCACAAATTACAGCGACTACACCATCTTCGCCTTTGGGGTGCATGCTTTCGCCTATCTGCTGAAACCCCTGAAAGCGGAGGAGCTCTTCGCACAGTTGGACGAGGCTCTTGCCTATGGGCTGGCGGGGCCTGAGCCTGAGCTGGAGTTCCTGGCGAAAGAGGGGATCGTCCACATCGTGCCCTCCAGGATCCTGTGTTTCGAATACCTGAGCCGTCAGGTGCTGATGTACACTGAGGAGCGGGTCTGGCATTTGAAGCGCCAGATTACCGAGTTGGCCCGGGAGATGGAGGGCTACGGATTCGCCATGCCCCACAAGAGCTTCGTGGTGAACCTCTATGCGGTACAACGTATCCATGGATATGAAATCACGCTTACAGACGGGAGGATAATCCCTCTGTCCCAGAAGAAATCCGCCGGGTTCCGCAGGGCATTGAACGAATATCTGGCGGGAGAAAGGGGGCAGGCGGCGTGGAAATCCTGATTTACATAGTGATTCCCTGTGTGGGAAGCGTGTTCCTCTTGGGGGGCATGTTCTACGGGGCTTACCGGATGTCAGGGTATGCAGGCCTGCCCGGGCGGGAAGACAGGCTTCTGGGGGAGGATATGCCCCGGCGGAAGGACGTATCGCGGCTGAGAGACGCGCCCGGACAGGAGGGGATGGCCCGTCGGAAGGGCATATCGCGGCTAAGGGGCATGGCCGGGGAGAAGAGGATGTCCTGGCGTGAGAGCATGTTCCGGCGGGGCCTGCCCGGGCGGACGCTTGGCATCATATCAGCCTATATATTGGTGTGTGTGGCATTCTCCAGCCTGGGGAATACCTGGGTGAACCTGTTTTTTCAATTCCTGTTCCCGCTGGTGGCATGGCGGGCCTATGGGACGCCGAAGATTTACTGCCTGTACTATCTCATCCTGTCCGTGGCGGTGTGGCTTACGGATGTGGCGGCAGTGCTGATGTATCAGGTGCTGGTGGCGGAGGGGGCTCTGTATCTGAATGCGCCCCAGCTCCAGTATATTCTGCTGGTGGCGGCCACCAGGATGGCGGAGTTCATGGTGATCCTGCTGGTGTCCATGGCGGTGGGGCGCAGGGCCGGGCGGCATATCACCGTGAGGCAGGTGGCGCTCTCCGTCCTGCTGCCTCTGTATTCCGTCTTCAATATGTACTGCATGCTGTATCTGGTACAGATTTTTCCCACGAAGGAAATGCTGGTTCTGCTGGGAATCAACCTGTTGCTGCTGATTGGGCTGAACATCTATTTCTGTGTGCTGGTGGACGTGATGAGCGAGAACCACAGGCTGGAGAACGAGCGCAATCTCTACCGGGCCCAGGCCCGGATGCAGCATCAGTACTACGAGCGGGAGGAGGAGAAGTACGAGGCCTCCCGGAAGCTGATTCACGACATCCGTAACCATATCCAGGCCATGGAGGCGCTGTACGCCAGAGAACATGCCGGTGGCGCCGTGGGAGGGGATGGGGGGAGGGAGGCCTCCGGTGCCGCCGAAGGGGATACCTGTGGTGATGTGCCTTATGCCGCCGGAGGAAGTGCCTGTGGAGACGTTTTTGGTGATGCCCGCAGCGCCGTCTGTGAGGATTCCCATGGAGCCGCCCATATAGCAGAAAAATACGCCGGGGACATCCACCGGATGCTGAATAGCATTCAGCAGAGATACTACACCTCGGAAAAGCTGCTGAACATCATTTTGAACGATAAAGCGAAGGCGATGCAGCGCCTGAACGTCAGAGAGGACATGAAGGTGGGGGAGCTGTCCCTGGATTTCATGAGAGAGATGGACGTGACGGCCCTGTTCGCCAATCTGCTGGACAATGCGGTGGCGGCTGCGGCGGAGAGCAGGGAGAAGTATGTCCGGCTGCGGGTGAACCGGGTGCGGCAGTTCCTATCCGTCATCCTGGAGAACAGCTGCGACACAGCCCCGGTAAAGGCAGGCAGCACATTCCGCTCCCGCCAGGCAGGGCATCAGGGGCTGGGCCTGAAAATCATCCGGCAGACCGTGGAGCAGTACGGTGGGGACATGCAGATGGACTGGAAAGACGGGGTGTTCACCGTCAGGGTGATGCTGACGGCGGAGGCGCTTACGCCGTCCGATTTGAGATGATGCTGTCTTTCAGGAGCGATATGCCATACCTTAGGTAAGGCATATTGCTTTTTTGCTGTGGGGACTTTAAAATAATGGCATAGGTAACGGACAGTCCGGACAGAATCTGGGCGGACGCGCAGCGGCTTTCGTCAGAAATGTCCGCGGCGGGGAAGTTTGTTTCCGCGAACAACGAGCCAAGTGGCTGCTTGCAGACATTTGGCGACTGCCGCGAGGGTCAAATA
>OFGO01002465.1_pt1 | contig 10598 bp, 9 predicted proteins | sample 1521761 | NCBI WGS metagenome assembly OFGO01 (sample SAMEA3504128, study PRJEB24116) | mouse gut metagenome | biome: mouse gut; feature: mouse-associated habitat; material: faeces | place: Denmark | collected 2011
TCCTGCCTGGCTTTCTGCTCAGCTTCTTTCCTCTCTGCATCCCACTGCAGTCGCTCCGCCTTGGCTTCCTCCTCCGTCAAAAGAGAATCCCGCTGATATTTCACCGCCGCATTCCACAGGATCCATTCGTCATATCCCGCGTCGTAAGCTCCTTTGATCTGCGCGCGAATCTGCTGCGGTCCATAACTGATATGCCCCGGTACCCAACTGGCTGTAAAACTTTGCAGCCAGGTTCTCACCCTCGCCCGGTTCTCCTCCGGCAGCGTCGCCAACTCCTGCACGGAAGCAGAGCAGGCTTCGTTGATCGTCTTATACGGATCCGCATCTGGCACCGCGATCCCGTAGGACCCGTTTCGATAATGAGAGGGATAGACCATCGGACAGATATAATCCAAATGTTCTGCCATCTTCACATAATCCTGACCGACAATCTGCTGATCCGTCTCATTCTCGATCACCGTTCCGAACACATCCGCAGCCACATATACTCCCAGCTGGCTTAACTTCTCATACATATATTCCGTAAATTCGGTGATGATCCCAATCTTGCCAATACGCTCATCCTCCGGTCCGTAATCCACTTCCTCCGTCTTAACATCCGTAGAAAATCGGATATAGTCAAATTGTATCTCATCGAATCCGACCGCAGCTGCCTCCGAAGCGATCTCCACCAAATAATCCCATACGCCTCTTTCATAGGGATTCACCCACGCCAGTCCGCTCTTATCCCGGAAAATCTCGCCGTTCTTTGTGTGCACAGCCCACTCCGGCATTTTCTCCGCCAAATATGGATCCCGAAATGCCACGATTCTGGCGATCAAATAGATGCCCTTCTCTTTACATTTCTTCACCAGCTCCTTAATATCCGGTATATACCCCACTGCAGCCCCGATCGCCTGCACCTGCTCCGACTGCATCTTGTAAGTAACCTTACCCTCATCATTCTTAATGTCGATGACCATGGCATTCAACTCCGTCTGATCCACCAACTCGATCAAATCATCCATCCTGGCGATTCCAGCCACTGGTCCGCTGACATAGATGCCCTTAACCTTGACCGGCTCCCTGCGTGACATCTCACTTTCTGCCGGGGTGGTCACCTTCTCCTTCGTCATTTGCGTTTCCGCTCCGACCTGTCCGAGTAAATTACCACTGACAGCATTCACTCCACCACTTCCCGCATCCTTCGACCTTCCATCCTCTGCAGCTGCTGCCTGCCCTACATTCGTTTCTGCTCCGACCTCTGCAGCCGTTTCCTGCCCTGCATTCTTCTCTGTTCCATCCTCTGCGGCTGCTGCCTGCCCTGCATTCTTCGCCCCTCCGGCCTCTGCAGCTACTCCCACACCCGCACTTACACTATCCGACATCACTTCTTCCTGTGCATTACCGCATCCCCCGCACAGACAAACGATCAGCGCCATGAGTAAAATTTCATACAAATGTTTCTTGCCACTCCACTTTTTCATAAGACTACTCTCTATCCGGCTGCCCGGATTTATCTCCACTCCGATGCTGCCGTCCCCTTCCCTCAATAGCCATATATTTCATAGATCTCTTCCATATAAACGCCCGGTTCCCGATACACGATCAGCGGCTTCTCCACCGTCATCCTCGGCTTTCCGCCCCGGTTCGCCTCGATCAGCACCATATTTGGCTCTTTATCCACAAACGGATACACCAGCTGCATCCTCTTAGGCTCCAATTTATATGTCCTCAAAAGTACAATGATCTCTGCCAGTCGAAACGGCCTGTGCACCATATAGAAATTTCCGCCCGGCTTTAAAAGCTTCGCCGTCTGCGCGATCACATCCTCCAGCGTACACAGAATCTCATGTCTGGCGATGGCCTTCGCATCCTCCGGATTAGTCAGCCCATGCTGCGCCGTCATATAAGGCGGATTGCACGTGATAACGTCAAAAGAAGCAGCGTCAAACAGACTCCCTGCCTCTTTAATGTCCCCCGTCACTATAGAAATCTTTGTTTCTAAGCCATTCAGACGCACACTGCGCCACGCCATATCCGCACTGTCTTCCTGAATCTCCAGCCCCGTCAAATGCGCCGCTCCTGTCTTGGCCGAAAGCAATATTGGAATGATACCTGTTCCCGTCCCCAGATCCAGAACCCTGGCGCCATCCTTCACCCTGGCAAATCCGGACAACAGCACTGCATCCATACCAAAGCAGAAACGACGGGTATCCTGAATGATATGATACCCGTTGCGTTCCAGATCGTCTATTCTTTCATTTTCTTTCAGAAGAACTCTATTCTCCGATTCCATACTCATTTCCTGTTATTTCCGACACGGCAAAGAAAGCGCTCGGTCAATATCAATTATCATCCAGCTTCGATTTCGAAGAATCCTGCTTCTCCAGCTTCTCCAATTCTTTTAACTCTGCCTCATTGACATCCATCTTGCGGTTCTTGCCATGTCTTCTCTTGAAGCGGAGCTGATCCACTCGATACTCCTGAATCTCCTTCTCATCATCCACATTCACAATAACCTTCACAAGCTGACGAAGCACATTCACACTGTGCACCTCTCCCTTGTGCCCGTCATCCGTGGTCACGAAGTCCCCCACGTTCGGAAGTCTCCTGTTCAACTCCTCGTAAGTCTCTTCTTCATTTTTCAGGCAGCACATCAATCTGCCGCAAACACCCGATATCTTCGTGGGATTCAAAGACAGATTCTGTTCCTTCGCCATCTTAATGGAAACCGGTGCAAATTCCGACAAATGCGTATGGCAGCACAGCGGCCTGCCGCAAATACCGATACCGCCCAGGATCTTCGTCTCATCTCTGACACCGATCTGCCGCAACTCAATCCTTGTCTTGAACACAGACGCCAGATCTTTCACCAGCTCACGGAAATCTATTCGCCCGTCCGCTGTAAAATAGAACAGCACCTTATTATTATCGAACGTATACTCCGCATCGATCAGCTTCATCTGGAGATTATGCTTTCTGATCTTCTCCATGCAGATCTTAAACGCCTCTTTCTCTTTGAGCTTATTACCGGCCTCCTGCTCATCATCTTTCGGTGTCGCCACCCGCAGAACGGCCTTCAACGGCTGGACTACCTTATCCTCCGGTTCCTCTTTCGGATCCCCTACGACAGTACCATACTCAATCCCGCGGGCCGTCTCCACGATCACATGATCATTCTTTTTAATATTTAACTTGCCCGGGTCAAAATAATATACTTTACCTGCAGTGCGAAACCGCACGCCTATCACTCGTATCATGATCTATCAACCTCCATATTTCTGATTCCCTATATATTTCCACTCTAATTTTCCTTGATCGCCAAGAACAGCAGTTCCATGGTCAGGTCAAAATTAACGTTGGCTTCCAGCCTTTTCTTCGCACTCTGCAACGCATTCACAATCTGTTCTATCCCCTCATACGTACTTCTGTCCGACATTCTCATGATCTGCTGGATATCTTCTTTAAATACCAGGCTGTTCACATCTTTCGTCGCCTTGAACAACAATACATCCCGGTACCAAGCCATCAGAATATCCAGATAATCATTAACATCAAATTTATACTCGGAAATCTTCTTGATCGCTTTAACGATCTCACTTATCTCCATATCATTGATGTTCTTCACCAGCGTGATCGCTTCGTCTTTGACTTTCTCAAATTCTTCACTACTGGCAAGCATTTTAGCCTTGCCGATATTCCCTCTGGCAAAAGCCACGCTGATATTTGCCTTATAATCCGGCACTGCCAATTGCTCCATCAGATATTTCTTGACCAGCCTGTCCGAAACCGGCTTCATGTTCAACACAACGCAGCGACTCAGGACAGTAGGAAGCATCGCCTCTACATTCGTTGTCAAGATCAGGATCACCGCATATTCCGGCGGCTCCTCCAAAGTCTTTAACAGCGCATTCTGTGCCTGCGGTGTCATTTTCTCCCCTTCGTTGATAATATAAATCTTGCGCGGACTGCTGTACGGTTTGATGGCAATATCGCCATTGATCTGTACTCTGATGTCCTCCACACCTATTGTATTAGGCTTCTCATGACTGATATATATAATATCCGGCTGATTATTCCCCAAAGCCTGTTTACAGGAATGACACTCCCCGCAGGGTTCTGTCTCCCCCTTCTCACATTGCAGTGTCATCGCAAAAACCCGGGCAATAAACTCCTTACCGGCATTTCTTTCGCCATTGATGATATATGCGTGTGAAACCTTATTCGTCGCTATCGCATTCTGTAAATGCTCCTTCAGCTGTTCTTGCCCTACAATATCCGTAAATCTTGCCATTTATCAACCCCACCCGTCTTCTGTCTCTTCTATGCCATAGTGACTTTACGTAAAAATGTCCAACAGCAATCCTCTTATCTCCCCAATCTTACTAAGAATTGCCAGATTATCCTGCTCATCCTTTACCAGCTCCTGCGCAAGCTGATCCAGATTTTCATCGATCAACCGAATAATACCGTAGACTCTGTGCCGTCCTTTCCTGTCCAGAAAGTTCTCTCTGGAAAAAGCATGGGAACGGTTAACTACTTCGTTCAAAAAATCCTTGATCAGCGCACGATACCGTTTCATATCTTTGATATCCCGATGCTTGGAGAGCTTTTCACCCTGCCTGGTGATCTCCTCCATCATATTCGCCAGAGCATTCTGCAGTTCCTGCTCCTCTATCCTGCTGACAAGCGTGAACTTGAAAGTGCCGTCTGTCTCCTGTGCCTGTACTGTCTGCTCCACCGGTGCCGCCTGCTGCACACCGCTTACCTTAATATCCATGCCTGTCACCTCCTTCTTATCTTATGCCGATGCTAAAACAGACGCGATCACAAGTTCTCCTCCAGGCAGATCATGATCTCCTCCAGACAATTGTCCAGTTCATCATTATGAAATCTTCTCTCGATCCCTGCTTCCCGGATCTTCTCCTCCGAGAAATCCTCCGCGTCTGCCAAAAAACGCCTGCACATCTCCTCGTATTTGGGTTGATCCTGTGCCTTCTCCCGATCCAGCGCCCGCTGAAGTCTTACTCCGTCATCCAGTTCGATCAAAACCGGCAGCACCTTGTCCTTACCGTAAAATTTCCGGATCTGTCCATACCCCTCCAGTGTGATGATCATCAGATAGGAATGTCTCTCCAGATCAATGCTGTCATCTCTCACTGTAAAATAGCGCCACAATCCCAATCTTGTATGATAGGCCCTTGCTTCGATCACATCACCCTTGCAAAGCAGTTCCTGAAAACCGTCCTCATCCGTAAAATGATACTCAATTCCGTCTCTCTCCCCTGCCCTGATCGGCCTGGTAGTGTAGGGAACAATATGCTGCAGAGCCACTTTCTCCTGTGACAGCAGTTTTTTATAGATTGTATCCTTTCCCGATGAACTCTTGCCCATCAGGCACACGATTTTTCCCATATTGCAAAATACCTTTTATCGATAACTGTCTCTTCTTTTATAATGCCACATTTTCGCCGCAATTTCAAATATTACATTTACAATTTATTCCCGCGAGCAACGAGCCGCATGGCTATAACTTAACTGTAATCCCTGAACCTGCAATCCCATGCTTTGGTACTTTCGGATCAGTTCAGGCAGATCATCACCTATGATCTCTCCCGGCACTACAAGCGGAATACCCGGAGGGTATAGATTGATAAACTCCGCCGCCACTTTTCCTGCACATTCTGCAAGCGGCACTTGCACCCGCGCTCCCAGATATGCCTGCGCTGCTGTCATGTCGCCTTTGTTATGGGCTGTATCTGCCCTGCCGCATCCTGTATCGTCTCCGCCGGGTCTGCCCGGATTCCTGTATTCCCTGTCCATTCCGGCAGTGATGCTTACGAAACTGTACGGTTCTGTGTCTCTTTCCTCATCTGACGTTCTTTCATGGATGGCAATGTTCCCTGTCTCTATCCTATCATCAATCTGCCGTAGCGCATCAGCCAATCTCTGCCAGCCTTCCTGCGTATCCATTATCGTCATGATGGCCAACGCATATTTCTCTGCCGCCATCTCCATCTGCAGATGATATTCCTCTCTAAGCAGGTCGTATAACTGCCGTCCATGCAAACTGCCGTCCCAGGTATAGAGCAGAATTTTGCCGATATCCCAGGCGGCAATATGATACTTTCTTTCTATAGAGCTGCTTCGCTCCGGTCTGCCCGATAGAGTCGAAGCACTTTCTTCATCCTTCCTGGTTTTTCCATGCGGTATACGGCCAATCCGTATATGCTTGCATTTGTCTATTTTTTTACAAAAAATGTCATATTCCTGCCGCATAAGCATGCAGCGCTCTGCACCATACGACTCCACATAACGGATGCAGCTATCCATGCTCGCCATCAGTACGTAGGACGGACTACTTGTTTGCAGCATTCTAAGATACCTGCGCAGTCTGTCACGATCGACTCTTGTTCCCTGCACATGCAAAAGCGCCGTCTGTGTCATGGCCGGCAATGTTTTGTGCAGGCTGTGGATCACCAGATCCGCCCCACACGAAACGGCACCAGGTGGCTGCTTGCCGTCAATCCCCAGATGCGCCCCATGCGCTGCATCCACGATCAGAATCTTATCCTGCCCATGCACCACATCTGCAACCGCACGCACATCGGAAAGGATCCCCTCGTAAGTAGGCGAAGTGATCACCACCGCCTTGCAGTCTGCATGCTGTCTCAAAAGATATGCGATCTCTTCCGCATTCACACCACCGCATATGCCGTACTCTTCTATCACGGCCGGATGATAATAATACAGTTCCAGCTCCTGTAAGATGGCGGCATGATAGACCGACTTGTGACAGTTACGGGCGACCAGGATCTCCTCCCCCCGCGCCGCGGCTGTCATGATAGAAGCCAATACGCCGCATGTGCTCCCATTGACCAGATAGAAGGTTTCCGTCTCACTCCCGCCATACAGCCTGTTTGCGCGCTCCTGTGCCTCCTTTAGTATCCCTTCCGCACGATGCAGGTCATCGAAACCATCTATCTCCGTAATGTCAATCTCGTAATACCGTGCCATCGGTCCTGCTTCCCCATTCCGCTTATGCCCCGGCATATGATACGGATAGTGGTCGCCTGCACAATATCTGGTCAGTTCTGTATACAAACCGTTGTATTCTACATCCTGTTCCTGTCTGTCTCTGTTTTCCTGCATCTTATTCCCGCTTATCTTCTGCCATATCCTCCTCAGGATGCCTGTGCACCATGCCCCTTGTGCAGCCCGATCGTCTCCATTAACGAGCAGTATTTATCAGCTGTGGTAACTACCCACGCTTCCCTGCAGGTAGGGGGCACCACCGATAAAGGCCACATATGTTTTCTGATGATCTCCCTCTGTACATCATTCAGTTCATATTCTTTCTCCGCATTCCGCAGCGCGATTCCCGGATGCCAAAACCCATGCAGCCGCTTCCGCTCCGAAAGATGCTCCTTGTCGTGCCAATCGTAGAGGAAATAATCATGCAAAAGCGCACCTCTGATCAGATCATGCTTATTACATCCGATCCGCAGCTTTCTGTTGATCAGAAGGCTGTAGCGGGCCACATTTATGACATGACTGTGTACCGTCATATTGCCGTGTTGGATATGTCTGCGTGTTCCCTTAAAGTTCTCTGAGCTGAGTATATCTGCGCCATGCTCCTTTAATAATGCCCGAATACGCTTATGTCTCTCATAAAGCTCTTGAATCCGTTCTCTTCTTCTCTGCCTGTGCTTCTTAAGAATATTCATACCCAATGCCTCTCCTCCTAGTATACTTTCGCGCCGCATATTTCTTTATGACAAAGACTCCTCCAGCAATATATGCAGTTGCCATGCCCTATGTGCCCACGTATGGCCGGCTTTCGCCATTTGATATCCCGCATCGGCGATCTGCTGCATACGCTCCGGCTCCGCAAGCAGTTTTCCTGCGATCTCCGGCAGACGCCTTAACTCCTTTAATGAATAAATACCACAATCAGCGCCGTCATGCAAGACCTCATCCAGATATATACTACTATCTGTAAGACAAACGGCACCATTCAACATAGAATTAAATATCCGGTCATGTGCACCATCCTTGAACCACGGCATCACATTCAGCGATATCTTTGCCTGACATAGCTTCTTTAAGCAGCCTGCAGAATCCAGATTGCTCATCGGGAACAAATTCTCCGTGTGCCTGCAAGGCAAAGCCTCCCATCCATCGCCAAAAACATGCACCCTGATACCCGCATCTACCAATTCCTGTACTGCTCTGCCCCGCAAGGTATAGCGGACATACAGGTCAATAAAGGTCAACGCCGCCATTGTTTTCTTCAGTTCTTCTTCCGGCACCTCGCCCAATTCCTCAATCAAATGCTCCTCAGCCACTTCCTCCACGGTCTTATGGGGATTCGACATCAGGTCATCGATCATTCCATAGTAAAATGCTGTATACTCCTCATCGATCCTGGTAATAAACCGCTCAAATGTCTGCGGTACACAATAGTTTCCCACCATCATTACGTCATATTTCCTATATGCAATAGGCACATTTGACTTGTTCGGATACAGCTGCGTGCCGGCCAGCGGCAGAAATGGCCCCCTCTTGATATCCGGGAAAAACCGCTTCATATATTTCTCATGATTTCGATCTATACTAATATGATGATAGTTACCCGGAACCTTCTCCAAAAAGTGATGATAATACATCGGATGATCCACAACTATATTGTAACTCGGTATGTCAAGTGCATCCCACATCATTCTGTTGTTTTCATCCAGGAAAAATTCTTCCCCGCTCATTCCGTGGAAATTAAAATTGATCAGCACTGTATTTCCTTTTTCAAAAAAACGAAAAAACTTTTCTGTGCTGCTCCATGGTCTGCTCAGATCATAAAGAAAGACTTCATGGCCCAACGCCTGCATGGCCTCTGCGATCTGCCTGGAAAAATATCCCTGTGTTTCTATATCACCCTCAAAAAACATAATTTTTTTCATAACTGCCCCCATGATTCCATTTCACGGAATCCCAATATCTGCTTCGGCACAAACATCGCATATTTTTATAGCGATCATTCATTTTCTCCAAGTTCCTGATGATCCCGATATACAAGCGCTGTTACGACAAAGCTGGCTACAAATGCGACCACTCCGACTATGACCGCCTTTATTAGATTCGATGGCTCATCTGCACTGTAAAACATCAGCATAGATGGAATGCTGGGGAAGGTAAAAATGAAACAGTGCACCGTCAAAATTCCTTGCACGATCCCTGCCACCATACAGCCGACAATATTTCCGACCATCGGTGTTTTCTCCTTAAAACACACCCCAAAAATAGAAGGTTCCGTAATCCCCGGAATTAATGCCGTTATCATTGCGCTGAGCGCCATTGTCTTCTTTTCTTTCTGCTTTGCCTTCAGAAAAACTCCCAGATCACAGCCTCCAAACGACATATTGGAAATGAACAGCCCCACCATGATGCCATAATCTACACCGGTCAAGCCGATCTGAGTAATTGCCATTGTCATAAATATCCAGTGCATTCCCGTAGACACCAGCAGAAACGTTAGTCCCGCAAAAATCCCCCACGCCAGGATAGGCGCTTTTGCCTGCATCGTATTAAGCGCCTCCGCCAACAAACGGCTGATCAGGCTGACAGTCGGTTCGATCACAAGTATTCCCAACAGAGCCGTAATAAAGATCGAACAGGCCGCAAGAAGATAAGGCTGCAGGCTCTCCTTGATCAATTTCTTTAACCACTTTACTATGTGGGACATACAATATATCAGTAGGATAATAGGGATCACACTGTAGGCATAGGTTGCAGGCACTACCGGAATAGTCAGAAAGGTTATCTTCTCACCGCTCTCCATCAACGCAGTAAAATCCGGCAGCAACATCATACACACACTGGTGATGGCGATTAAAGGATCCGTATTAAAATGTTTCGCTGCTGAACTGGCAACAAGGACCGGAATAAAATAGAACGGCGCCGTGGCGATTGCGGAAAGGATACTCTCCGTGGTGCCAGATATGACAGAAAGCACTGTGAGAAGCAGCACTACCATTTTAAGGATACCACCCGCCAGGACAATGGGGATTACAGGTGCCATGCACTCACTAATATGATCAAATAACAGTAAACATTGTCTTTTTACTCTATTCATTCTTTTCTCCATTCCGGGCATGTAGATTCATTACTTCCTCGCGATGCAGCCTTTGCTGCAAGCATGACTTGCGCTGCAAGTCTAGAAGTTCTTCTCACACTAATACCCCTGCATATCGCAAGCTTGCTTGCGATACTGCTTAAATAGAAAATTGAAAAATCTTTGATTTTTCAATCTATGCACACATAATAGTACCACACTCTACTACAAATTCCCATAGTAAACTTACATCATGCTCAGCCTGCCGCCGTCCGGGACACATGGCCATCCATACTGTAAAAGTCGATCCCTCCGAGCCTTTTACAGTAAAATTTAAGCCTCTGAAAAGTCACTGGCGATTACTTTTCAAAGGCTATCCTAATATAATGTAGTGAACCACTGGGGATGTCAAACGGGGTTCGAATCCCCTAATCACTCTTTGCTAGATTCTAGTGAACCACTGGGGATTCGAACCCCAGACAACTTGATTAAAAGTCAAGTGCTCTAC
>OFGO01002469.1_pt1 | contig 10583 bp, 8 predicted proteins | sample 1521761 | NCBI WGS metagenome assembly OFGO01 (sample SAMEA3504128, study PRJEB24116) | mouse gut metagenome | biome: mouse gut; feature: mouse-associated habitat; material: faeces | place: Denmark | collected 2011
CCCCGTTCAGCATATATAGGGGACGGGGCTATCAAAGGCCCCTGCCGTCCAAAGTCAAAAGAATATTCTTTTCCAGATCGCTCAGTTCATCTTCAAATTCAGCACAAACGGTGGGCAAACTTTGTCATACAACTCCATCAATTCATCATCGTGATGTGCAACATTCCGGCACACCTGGTCAATGATCATCGTGTTATTCTGCTCTTCAGTTACCGTCTCCCATTTGGGCAAATACTTATTGTTGGGATCGCCATACTTCACAAAATTCAAGACCATAGTGCTGAGGATCTGTCCATACTTCTGTCCATAAACAGCCTCGTTCAAAACCAAGACCTTATCCTCATTCATGAAGATATAGGCAACTTCGCCGCCGTGCCAAATGGGAATACGGCCATCTTCAGGAACGCAGTAGGACGCCAGGAACAGATACACGTTCTCGCAGCCTGCCGCCGCATGGGAATAGGCAGATTTTATGGCCGCAATCCGGCGGCTGGAATCGGCATACGCCAAATCCAAAATATCATGGTCCGGATAGGCCTTCCGGAACAGGGCCATCAGACGGTCCGCATCTTTTCCAAACCGTTTTTTGAGGAAATCGATCCTATCATCCTCTGTCATAGCGGCCTTCTCCTCCGCAGTCAGCTTCACCATGGGGAACTCACCCAGAGTAGAACCATAGATGACCGGCTTGCCTTTGGAGAAGGGCATCAGACCCGCATCCGCGGGGAAGCCGGGAAAATAGGCGTTCGGAACAGGGGCCCACGCCAGAGGATTAGACACCTTCTTACAGGCCTTTGCCAGATCCGCAAAGGAAACATCGTAGACTTTCTCGATATTCTCCCGGGTGATCCCAAGCTCGTTCATTACCGCTTTGGTGGTCGCTCTGCTGATTTCCTCGGTATTCGCAGGATAGAGATCACCGTATCTTGCGCCACTCAGGCAGATGCCCCTCTGGAAATACGGCGCCGCTTCTTCGATCTGAAACAGACACTGCACTTTTCCGCCGCCGCCGGAGTGTCCGCAAATGGTCACATTTCCCGGATCACCGCCAAATGCCGCGATATTTTCATGTATCCATTTCAGGGCGGCTACCAGATCTGCAATACCGGCATTGCCGGAATTTTTAAATTCCTCGCCATATTCTTCCAGATTCATATGGGCCAAAACATTCAGGCGGTGATTGATGGAAACAAAGATCACATCGCCGTGGTGCGCCAAATTGAACCCATCAAAGGAGATCTCTTCAAAGGCATTGCCGCCAAAAAATCCGCCTCCGTGAATCCAGACAAAAACGGGCTTCTTTTCTCCGTTCAGCGTTTTAGGCGCCCAGATATTCAGATTCTGGCAGTCCTCACTCTGGAGTTCCAGCATGTGCAGGCCTCTGTAGTAGGAGAACGTATTGGGCGCCAGGACCTGCATCGCAATAGGCCCATGCCGGTACGCATCCTTGATCCCCTCCCAGGTTTGGGGCTCCTCCGGCATATGGAACCGCTTCGCTTTGGCATATTCAACGCCCATAAAGATGTTGATATCTCCGTAAGTCACACCACGGAGCTTGCCGAACTTAGTTTGAACAACCGGTCTGATGGGTTCAAAGACATAAGGATTCATAGTACTTTCCTTCTTTCTCCAGAAATTTTCTGGTAAATTATTGATTTTCAAGGGAGCGAATAAAGCAAGTGAGCTCCTGTGCCATTTTTTCATGGGTATCCAGAGAAGGGTGCCCATCCGCCCCAATACCATCGAAAGGATGCATAGGACACAGACGCAGCACATGCACTCTTTTGTCACCCGTGCGCTGGCAGTAACGCCGGACGGCTTCGGCAATATCGTGAAACAGATAGTAGTTCATGGGACCCAATGCGCAGATAATTTGGGTATCCGCGCCATTGACCCGGCGGATCTCTGTCAGGAATGCGGTATACGCATCCGAAAATTTCTCTAATTCTCCAGCCTCGGGACAGAATAAGATGGCATAGCAATCATTGGTCCCCAAGTTGACCACAACATAATCGTTGTGCTCCTTTTCAAAATCCCAAAGCTGCGGAGCCATGTTCAACTTCTCTTGCTGCACTCTGTCTGTATAGCCGTAGAGTTCGCACATAGCATAGGCGGAATGCCAGCCGGGATGTTTTACGGCGGTGATGCCCGAAATGCTGATACAGGAATATTCCATCCCCAGCTTCCGTGCTGCAATGGGACCATAGGCATGCCAGTTGTCCTCATCTGCGGAAAAAAAGCGGAGGTTTGGGTCCTTGACCAAATTGCCGTAGCCGCAGGTTATGGAGTCTCCTACGATCTCCATCCGCTTACGCGGCTGCTTCCGGATGGGCAGAAACGCTCCTTCAGCGGTAAAGGCCGAAAGCCCCAGGAATGTTTTGCTGTTTTCCGTCAGCTTGGTCAGGCGGACTCGATGTGTTTCAGACACTGCGCTTTGATGCAGCAGCCATGTCTCAGTACATGAAGAGACCTGAAATTTGCGGGCAGGTACCAGCATATCATCCAGAAACACACCGACCCAAGGCCAAGTTGGCCGTTTGGGCGCATTGGGATCATCAGGCAGGCCTTCAACCTCATAGCCGCACTCAGCGCGGAACGTTACGGTCAGCTGTGTCCCGGAGAACATAAACTCCACCGTGCTGCCGCTCCAGTTGAAATACAGAATATCCTCCTCGGGTTCCCGGAAGGTCCTGCCATAGGTCACAAGACGGTCCGCAAGGTCAGATATGGAGTAGTGTTGCATTATGCCGGCTCCTTTCGACGCACCGCGTTGGCTTCATAGATCAGGAAGTTGTCATCCTCGTTAAGCCGCAGCTTTCGCGTGGTAATGCTTAGACCGTTTCCCTTCCTGGCAAAGCGCATGGTCGTTTCAAACCAACCATTGAGCCAGTGAAAATGTATCAGCAGGCTGCCATCCTCGCCGCATTGGGCAGAAGCGGCATAGTCGCCAAGGCTGTCAAAGGGAGACTCTACAAAATGATGGGTAAGCGCCCCATTCCAGGAGGCCCGAAGCACGGCGCCGGTATCTAAAATCAGGCGGCATTCCTCAGGCGCCACATCCAGCCGAAACTCTTTGATCGGAATGTCCTTTTCCGGGTTGCGAAACAGGGTAAACAAATCGCCATTGCCAGGGGGCGAGGCCGACATCCAGGGATCAAAAACGCCGCTCTCCACGGTGTAGTATCCGGAGAATGTTCTGTCAGGAGGCCTGGGAGAAGCCAGGTCGCTGGGAAGCGCCGCTTCCGCTTCCGTTTTGCGCAAAGATTGCAGCGCGGCATCATCCGGCGGGAGGGCCGCATCGTCCGTGATATGATCCAACAGTGATCCGTAAATCACGTCCAGGGTTTTCTGAGGTCCCAGCGGGCCAAGCGCGCCTTCATGAATGGCTATCGCCAGCTCCTTTTCCGGCCAAAGTATCCCGTACTGTCCCTGGCCGCCGTCAAAGCGGAACACGCCGGGAATGCTGCACGCCCAAAGCTGGTAGCCGTAACCACACAGCCCATCCTTCTGCTCCGGCGCATGGGCAGTAGAGGTATGCACCGTCAGTGCGGATCGAACGTATTCCTCCGGGATGACCTGCTCCGTATTCCATCTGCCGCCCTGCAAATAGCACATGGCAAGCCGCAAATTACATTGGGTGGTAGAAAAGGTTCCCGGTTCCGCATCGATCCCACTTTCACGGAACTGCCTCCAAACGAATTGATCCGGCTCTATTCCGATTTTTTGGAAGAGTCTGGGTGTTAGATATTCCCGCATGTTCATGCCAGAGCGTTTCAAAATGATCGCTCCCAGCATACACGAGCCGGTAGAATTGTAGGCAAAATGGGTTCCCGGTTCATATGCAAGCGGTGTGGATAGATAGTTCGCCACAAAGTCCCCGCGCATATCCGGGTGATACGCCATGCCGTTTGTCATGGTCAGAACATGCTCAACGGTGATCCGCTCCACGCCGTCTGGGACGTGGATATTCTTTTCTTCAATTTCACTTCGAAAGATATCCACTATTTTTTCGTCCAGCCGGACCAGGCCCTCTCCTGCTGCAATACCGATGGCAGAAGCGGTATAGGTCTTGCCAAAGGAATGGTTGGAATGCGGTATTTCCGGATGGTAGGGAGTCCACCAGCATTCAGAAAAGATCTTTCCATGACGGGCGGCCATGAATCCATTCATGGTAGTAAGCGGATGGGACAAGGAGCGGATGCAATTTTCTACCAGTGACGAAGGGATCCCCACCTCCTCTGGCGTACAGCGGGGAATTGAAAAATCCATCAGCGAATCCCCTCCTTTTTACAGAAGAAATAGAAATAAACCATTGCCGCCAGCATCATTGTGCCGCACAGGCCGAACAGCACCTGATATCCGGCAAGGCCTGCGATCCTGGCCAGCACAAATCCGCCTGCCATTGGACCGATGCCCTGTCCAATATCACCGCCCAGAAAGTAGGTGCTGGTGGCCACGCCGCTGCGGTCACGGCCAACACAATTGATGCACCCCGCCTGCAGGGAGGGTTGAGCCGCGCCCTGGCCCAAAGCCCGCAGAATGCCGGTGGCCAAGATCGTCCAAAGGGTGCTGCTCATACCCAGCAGATACAAGGACAGCGCACATACGGCCATGCCGGGAAACACTGTATAGCGCAGGCCCTTCTGATCCATGATCTTGCCGGAAAAGGGGCGCACCAGAAAAACGGCAACAGCATACAACGTGAAGTAGACGCTGATCTTACCAATATCATGCGCATCCGCAAACATGACCAGATAGCCATTGATGATGCCATTGGTGAAAGAGAAGGTGGAATAAGGGATGGTGAATGGGATCGCCTTTCGATCGATAATGTCGCCGAACCGTATTTTCTTCCGGCTGTTTTTCTTCTCTGGCTGCAGCCCGCGCAGGAATAAGAGTATGACGGCAGCCAGAAGCGTCAGCCCGGCCGCTGCCGTAAATGTGGCGGGCATACCGAACATCTCCGCGATTTCAAGTCCCATAGCGGGCGCGCAGGCGGATCCGATCAGCTGGCTGATGCCCACGTAGCCAATCCCCTCACCGAGCCGGTTTGAAGGAATGAAATGCACAATGAGCGCCATCTGCACCGTACCGTTAATGGAAAACCCTACGCCGTTCAATATCCGGAAAAGAATCATGGACGGCATATTGGTGGAAACCGCAAATCCGATCAAGCCAATACTCATCAAAATGTTGCTGATGATCAGCAGCCAAATATTGTTCAGCCGGTCAGCCATTATGCCGCAGAACGGGCGGCAGATCAGGCTGGTGATGGAGAACATGCCCACAACAAATCCGGCAAAGGCGATCGTTGCGCCCAGACTAACTAAGTACTTCGACATGATCGTCGCGACCATATAGAAGGAAAAGGAACTGAGCGTACTGACGGTCAGGACCAGAATATAGGACAAGTTCCAGAGCTTATCCGGTTCCTGCCGGGTCAACGTCTGCTTCATGGCATCACGTCCTTTCTTAACACAGCGAGGGCACCGAAGTGCCCTCGCTGCGTTCTAAAATCATTACTTGGCAGCAAGCCAGGCATCCAACTGCGCCTGCTTTTCTGCGACAATGGCATCGATGCCAGCATCCTTCAGAGCTTTCTGGAATACGGGCAGGATCTCATCAATATCAACCTCGCCATTGATCAGGGGCAGGTAGTACTGATTATATACGTTGGTGCAGGCTGTAACCTGATCCGCAACGGGAGAGGGGTCAAAGCTGAAGCCCAAGGCCTTGGAGGGGATGGCCTCCTGGTTGGTCTGCTCCGCCAGTTCCCAGAAATAGGAAGGAACATCAAACCACTGCTGGCACTCGCTTGCATTGGGGAGACTGTAGGAAGCCTTCATGCCCGTCCAGCCGCAGGAGGTGTTATCCTTGCCCTCGGGCCAATACAGCAGGCCATCGTCTCCAACCACATAGTTGGAGCCTTCCACACCATTTCCCAGCAGATCGCACAGGCGGGAGTCCGTATAGAAGGCAGCCAGGACCTTCATGGCCGCTTCCTTGTTCTGGCAGAAGCTGGTGATGTGCCACAGATAGGTGGCGATGTTGCCGGTGGTGATCAGACGGTCGCCCAGGTTTGCGCCCACGACCTCGTCTCCATACTGCATGCTGATGTTCGCCTCGTCGCAGAACTCGCCGGCATCAAAGCTGTAGCCGGGGGTGCCGGAGACCAGACCAAACTGCATGGACATCAGCGTGGGGTTGTTATTGGACATGGGATCGGGGCAGATCAGATCGTTCTCCTGCCAAATCTTGACGCGGTTCATGAAATCGACGAAGTACTGAGACTCGTAATAATTCTCAACCGTGGTGCTGTTGGCGGGATCTGTCAGAACGCCGAGGAAGTACGTATCGCCAAGGTAGTCGATATCCTTGGGCATATAGTAGGTCTCGGTTGCGCCGGGAATGTAGTAATGGTCAGGATTGACCTTCTTCATCGCCAGCAGAGCCTCGGTAACCTGATCATAGTTGGTGATCGTGCTCCAATCGATATTCGCAGAATCGGAGTCCGTCTTCTTGCACAGGTACACCATGGGAGAGGTATAAGGAGCGACCGTGGGCAGCGCAACCAGCTTGCCATCGATCCTGCAGCAATCCAAGACCTCGGGGTAGTCCTTGAAAAGGTCCAGAACCTCCGGATAGTCGTTGATCAGCTCCGACATGTCTGCCAACTGGCCATTGGAATACAACGTATTCAAAGGCATGTACCAGAAAGAAGAAAACACGTCGATGGAATCACTTCCGCCGGTGAGCAGCAGGTTGAACTGCTGCTGCATGTTGCCAAAATCGATCCGAACCAAGTCGATCTCCGCGCCGCAGGTCTCGCGGAGGATCTCATTCATACCAGCCTCAACTAAGGGTTCATCGGGAGTGGGAAACAGCGCGGTATACGCCCAGCGAATCACAGGATATTCACCGGGGGCCGCGGGATCGGCCGAAGGTTCGCTGGGGGGCGCGTCGTTGTTTGAGGGGTTGGCAGCAGGGGGTTCTGAACCGCCACAGGCGGCGAGGCTCAAAACCATTGCGGCAGCCAGCAGCAATGCAAGGAACTTCTTCATTTTTTCTTCTCCTTTGTTAATTGAATTTGTGTTGCGGGACGCCTTATATGCTGTTACTATAGCAGATTCGCTCTTCCCAGCGCTATCAATTTCCTGGGGAACTCTGTTGTCTTTCTGGCGAAAAAATCCGGCCCAACTGTCAATATGCACAAAAAAGAAGCGTGTTTATTGCCACTATTCAGAAACTCGACAAATCACGGCAGAAAAGTGATAGCTTCTCAAAACAGAATTTGCTACTATTATTTATAAATAAACTCCGGAACAGAAATTGACGGAGGAAATATGGAGGAGATACGATGGCACAAAAGCAAACGGTGAAAGCCGCGCAAAAAGCAGTTCTGTCGGATGCGGAAAAAAACCACATCCGCAGCAAAAGGCGCAAAAAATTCAAGCAATTCCTCCCCCTGTATCTTATGCTGATCCCCGGCCTGATCTATCTGATAATGAACAACTACCTGCCAATGAGCGGTCTGGTAATTGCTTTTAAGAAAATCGATTACTCCTTGGGTATTTTCGCAAGCCCTTGGGTCGGCCTGCAAAATTTCAAGTTTCTGTTCAGCAATAATGACGCATTGAAGGCCCTGCGCAATACGATCCTCTATAACCTTCTTTTCATCGTTACCGGCAACGTGCTCGCCATTACCGTTGCCATTGCGTTGGACGCAGTTCACAGTAAATTCCTGAAAAAGTTCAGCCAGGTCGTCATTCTGATCCCATATCTGTTGTCCACCGTTATCGTCAGCTACATTGTCTACGCCTTCCTCAACCCCACCAATGGTTTTATGAACAACACCATTCTCCCGATGCTGGGGATGGACAGTCCGATCAAGTGGTATAACGAACCCAAATACTGGCCTGTGATCCTGACCATTGTCTATCTATGGATGAACTTTGGCTACAGCTCCATCCTATATTATTCCAATATTATCAGCATAGACAAGTCGCTGTACGAAGCCGCCGTGATGGACGGCGCGTCTACTTGGGAACAAATTGTTCACGTTACTCTGCCCGAATTGAAATTCACCGCCATCACCCTAGTCCTGTTGGCCGTGGGCCGCATCTGCTTCTCCGACTTTGGCCTGTTTTACCAGATCCCGCAGCACAGCGGTATGCTGTATTCCACAACGCAGACCGTTGATACCTTTGTCTATCGCGCACTGCTGGAGCTCAATGACGTAGGCCGCTCCTCTGCCGCCGGTTTCCTGCAGTCTTTGCTGGGCTTTATCCTGGTATTCACTGCCAACAAACTGGTTTCCATCATTGACAAGGACAGCGCGCTGTTCTAAGGGAGGGTTTTTGAAATGATAAACAAGAGCAGAGGCTTCAGCATCTTCTTCAACGTTCTTTTGATCTTTCTGGTTCTTGCCTGCCTCATCCCGTTTTGGCTGCTGATCGTCAGTTCCTTTACCTCCGAAACCTATCTGGTGCAAAACGGCTATTCCATGATGCCCAAGGAATTCAGTATGGCGGCTTACAACTTCCTCTTCGCCACCCGGGATTCCATTGTGCAGGCTTATAAGATGAGCATCATCATTGCCGTCTGCGGCGTTACCGCCAGCGTCGTCATGACCATTCTCTTTGCCTACCCCTTATCCAGAACCAATTTGCCGGGCCGGAGCTTCTTTTCCCTGATTCTGTTCTTTACCATGCTGTTCAACGGCGGTCTGGTGCCTACCTATCTGGTCTATACCAACCTGGTACATGTGAAGGACACTATCTGGGCCATGATCGTGCCCTATCTGCTGTTCAATCCCTTCCTGGTGATCATGATGCGCACCTATTTTACCACCAGCATCCCCCACGAGGTCATCGAAGCCGCTATGCTGGACGGCGCCTCTGAAACCCAGACGCTGGTGAAGGTGGTGGTTCCTATGAGCAAACCCATCATCGCCACCATCAGCCTGATGACTCTGATCGCTTACTGGAACAACTGGACAAACGGTATTTACTTCATCACTACCCGCACTGATCTTTACGGCATCCAAAACTATCTGAACGACGTTATGAACAAGGCCTCCTTCCTGACTTCCCATGTCAGCGGTATGATCAACGCCGCCGATGTCCCCAACATTTCTGTCCGCATGGCCATCGCGGTTGTGGCGGTGATCCCCTTGCTGATCGCATATCCCTTCTTCCAAAAGTATTTTGTCAAGGGCATTACCCTTGGCTCCGTAAAAGGTTAATTGTCTTTTCTTTTTCGTAGCCAACGCTTTCCCTTTATGGGGCGTTGGCTGCGAAGAAACCAATACCGACAGGAAACCGGCCGCCCTTCCAGTCAAATTAAGGATTATATTTTTACCAAGTTAAAAAAGGAGGATGCACGTATGGCACTATGCAAAATTGATTATTACTCTGATGTCATGCAGCAAAAAATGGGCGTCTGCATAATCATTCCAGAAAACAAGTGGGGCCATTCCTTGGCGGACCGTCCGGCAGATTACCGGTATCCAACACTGTGGCTTCTGTGCGGCGGTGGTTTTGATCATACAGATTGGATACGCTACACCGCCCTGGAGCTGTACGCCGCTAAACATGGCATCGCGGTCGTTCTGCCCGGTATTTCCTACTGCGGCTATGTAAACACTGCCGAGGGGGATTACAGATGGTGGGATCAGATCGCATATGAATTGCCTCAATACCTGCGCAAGGTTTTCCCGCTGTCTTATGAACGGAAAAATAATTTCGTGGCCGGTTTTTCCATGGGCGGCTACGGCGCATTCAAATTTGTCATGCAGCGGCCTGAAATGTTTGCCGCCTTTGGCAATTTCTCCGGCCCCATCAACATCATCCCCCGAACGCCGGTGGCACCGGACGAAAAGCTTGGCCAGCCCTGCCTCCGTGATGACTTCTGTGAGGAGCCGTTCGCTACTTTGTGGGCCTCCTTCGGCTCCCGCCGCCAAACGGCGCAACACCCCGGACGACAACCTGTATATGCTGGAAAAGCATCTGCAGGCCGGGACCGATCTTCCCAAATTCTACATGGCAGTCGGTTCGGAGGACCCTGGTGCTCAGGATGCCTACGCCTGCATGGATGAAATGTGCCGCATGGGTCTGGACTTTACCCAGGTACGGGATTCCGGAAAACACGACTGGGTCTACTGCAACCGCCATGTGGAGAACTTTCTAAACTGGATCCCGCTTCACAGCGATTACATTATGGAGGACCAATAGTATGGCCGTATTGGAACTGAACGCATTGTCTACTGCTTTGGCGGGCAGCTTCTCCGCAACGGTAATTTTCCCGGACGGAACGGGAATTGCACAGGACCGGCTGTACCCCGCCCTGTATTTCCTCCACGATATCGGCGGTAACGATACCGATATTCGAACCATCAAAAATTTGCAGGACCTGTCCAATGAGCTGGGATTGTTTATCATTTCCCCCAGTTTGATGCATTCCTTTGGTATAGATCTGCGGTGGGGCGGCAAATATGGTGACTTTGTATGCCGGGAGCTGCCTGGAATTTGCCGGCATATGTTTCCTCTGGACGAATCCAGGCAGTATGCTGGCGGCACCGGAGG
>OFGO01002470.1_pt1 | contig 10574 bp, 8 predicted proteins | sample 1521761 | NCBI WGS metagenome assembly OFGO01 (sample SAMEA3504128, study PRJEB24116) | mouse gut metagenome | biome: mouse gut; feature: mouse-associated habitat; material: faeces | place: Denmark | collected 2011
CTTATGTTCCGCCTATCCGTCCCTGACTCCTTATACCGGTTCCATGCCGGGTATCAAGGCGTTTGTGGCTGCGGTGTTTGGCGGGATCGGTTCGATTCCCGGAGCTTTTATCGGTGGGATCTTATTGGGTGTTATTGAGAATCTGAGCAAAGCCTATATCTCTTCCCAGCTTGCGGATGCAATTGTGTTCAGTATTCTGATCATCGTGCTGTTGGTAAAGCCTACGGGACTTCTCGGCAAGAAAGTTTTGGAGAAGGTCTAGGGAACCGGGGATCGTGTGCAGTATGACAGTGATGCAGGATAGAAGACACGTTTGTGAGAAGTTCCTGGCCATAGACGGCCGGCAGAAGGATGTGTTGCCGGCAGAGGATGTCTGGGGCGGGACAAAGGAAGGGCATGGATATGGAAATGAAAATAAACAAATCTAAATTAAGTAAATCGACGAAGAATGATCTGATCACCTATGGGATGGTGATCCTCACATATATCGTGGTACAGCTCCTGGTATCCATGGGGCATGTATCCAGTCTGATCCAGGGACTTCTGGTTCCTTTTTGTACTTATGTTATCGTGGCGGTGGCGCTGAATCTCACGGTGGGCATTCTGGGCGAGCTGAGTCTGGGACATGCGGGATTCATGTGTGTGGGCGCCTTTGCCAGCGCAGTCTTCTCACTGGCTTTTAAGGATGTACTGCCGGGAGGCCTGCGGTTTTTTCTGGCGCTACTGATCGGTGCCGCGGCTGCCGCGCTGATAGGATTTCTGGTGGGCATACCGGTGCTGCGGCTGCGGGGCGACTATCTGGCTATCGTGACGCTGGCGTTCGGTGAGATCATCAAGAATATCATCAATGTATTATATCTGGGCGTGGACAGCAAGGGTGTTCATTTTTCTATGAAAGACGCCTTGTCTCTTCAGCTGGAAGAGGACGGAGTAATGTTGATCAAGGGTGCGCAGGGTGTTACGGGTACGCCTAACGATTCGAATTTCACGGTGGGTGTGATCTTGATCCTGATCACTTTATTTATCGTATTGAATTTTATTCATTCCAGAACGGGGCGCGCGGTCATGTCGATTCGTGACAACCGGATCGCCGCCGAGTCGGTGGGCATCAATGTGACGAAATACAAGCTGATCGCTTTTACTGTTTCTGCATCGTTGGCGGGGGTAGCGGGGGTTCTGTATGCACATAACCTGTCCACGCTGAATGCGCTGCCGAAGAATTTCGGATACAACATGTCGATCATGATCCTGGTGTTTGTGGTGCTGGGCGGCATAGGCAATATCCGCGGCTCCATCGTTGCGGCGGTGCTCTTAACATTGCTGCCGGAAGTGCTGCGGGGATTGAGCGATTACCGGATGCTGATCTATTCGATCGTGCTGATCGTGATGATGATCTTCAACTGGAGCCCGAACGCGGTATTTTTCAGAAAACGGCTGAAACAGAAATTCCTACCGGGCAGGAAAGCGGAAAAGGAGGAGGCATAAAGGATGAATAAATTCTCTGAGGAAAAGACGGTACTGTTAGAGACAAAGAACCTGGGAATCTCCTTTGGCGGCCTGCGGGCGGTGAATGCATTTGATATTTCGGTGGAAAAGGGGCAGCTATACGGGCTGATCGGGCCAAACGGCGCCGGTAAGACGACGATCTTTAACTTGCTGACGGGCGTGTATACGCCGGATGAGGGTGCGATCTTGTTAGACGGCGTGAACTTGACGGGCAAAAAGACGATTGATATCTGTAAGGCAGGTATCGCGAGAACATTTCAGAATATACGTCTGTTCAGCGATATGCCGGTGCTTGACAATGTGAAAGTGGGTCTGCACAACCACTATCCGTATTCTACTTTAGAGGGAATCTTGCGCCTGCCCCGTTACCATAAGGTGGAACAGGAAATGAATGCCAGGGCGATGGAACTGCTGGAAGTGTTCGGGTTAGAAGGCTATGCGGACTATAAGGCGGAGAACCTGCCTTATGGACAGCAGAGAAAGCTGGAGATAGCCAGGGCCATGGCGACGAATCCCAAACTTCTGCTGCTGGACGAGCCGGCAGCAGGCATGAATCCCAATGAGACGAAGGAACTGATGGAGACGATCCGCTTCGTGAGAGACCGCTTTGAGATGACGGTATTGCTGATCGAGCATGACATGAAGCTGGTGGCCGGCATCTGTGAGAAGCTGACGGTGTTAAATTTCGGGGAAGTGCTGGCACAGGGAGAGACGCAGGAAGTGCTTAACGATCCGGATGTCATTACGGCCTATTTAGGGGAATGATTGCAGAAAATAAGAGAGAACGGCACATAGTAGGAGGAAGTTAGTATGGCGATGTTGGAAGTAAAAGATCTCCATGTGCATTATGGTGTGATAGAGGCGATCAAGGGAATCAGTTTTGAAGTGGAACAGGGAGAGGTCATTGCCCTGATCGGTGCGAACGGCGCGGGGAAGACAACGACTCTGCACACGGTCACGGGGCTGATCAAGCCTACCAGCGGCAGTATCGTATTTGAGGGCAAAGATATCACGAAGACACCGGGCTATAAGATCGTGCCCATGGGAATGGCGCATGTGCCGGAGGGGCGTCGTGTGTTCGCACAGTTATCGGTGTATGACAATCTGATGATGGGTGCATACACGCGGAAGGACAAGAGTGAGATCAAAGAGAATCTGCATATGGTGTATGAGCGTTTTCCCCGTCTCGAGGAGCGCAAAACGCAGATGGCAGGGACATTGAGCGGCGGTGAACAGCAGATGCTGGCCATGGGGCGTGCGCTGATGAGTCAGCCAAGCATCATACTGATGGATGAGCCGTCCATGGGATTGTCGCCGATCTTTGTCAATGAGATCTTCGATATCATTAAGCGGGTCAGCCAGTCAGGCACTACGGTACTCCTGGTGGAGCAGAATGCCAAGAAAGCGCTGGCGATCGCGGATCGGGCTTATGTATTGGAGACCGGTACGATCTCCTTGGAGGGAGATGCCGGTGAATTGATGCATAATGATGCCGTGAAGAAAGCGTATTTGGGCGAGTAAGTAAAGTATTGACCGTTACTATTTATGGTTTCATGCATCCAGCTCTTTGCCGAAGAAGATTGGGTTCTGGAGGAAGATACAATGGCTAAGAAAGTGAAGCTGGCGGATATTGCGCAGCGGACAGGTGTCAGCACCGTAACGGTGTCCAAGGCATTGACGGGACAGAAAGGCGTCAGCGAGGAAATGAGGGGACGGATCAGGAGGCTGGCGGATGAGATGGGATATGTGCAGCCGTCCAAGGAGAGAAGGACCGGACCGGAGAGAAGTTACAATATCGGTTTGCTGGTGGAGGAAAGCTATATTGATAAATATGATTCCTTTTATCTGCAGATGTACCAGAAGGTCGCCACGAAAGCGATGGATGCCGGGTGCTTTACGCTGATGGAGGTGATCGACAGGCAGAAAGAGGGGGGATATGCGCTGCCCAGACTTTTGCGGGAGCAGAAAGTGGACGGGATTGTCATTTTGGGCAAGATGCCGGAGTCTTTTCTGGCATTTTTGAAGCAGCAGTCTCCGCTGCCTGCCGTGTATATGGATTTTACAGACGAGGGCCAGGATGTGGATGCGGTCGTCTCGGACAGCTTCTACGGGGCGTATCAGCTGACCAACTATCTGTTTCAGATGGGGCATGAGCGGATTGCGTATGTGGGTACACTGCTGGCTACCAGTTCCATAACGGATCGGTATCTTGGGTATGTCAAATCCATGTTGGAACATGGGAAGAAGATCAGGGAGGACTGGGTGATCGAAGACCGGGACACGGCGAGCGGCTATATTGATGAAGTGAATCTTCTGAAATTGCCGGAGGATATGCCCACCGCCTTTGTGTGCAACTGCGACTTGACTGCGGGGCGGATGGTCAACAAGTTGAAAGAGCACGGATATCGCGTGCCGGAGGACGTCTCGGTGGTGGGGTATGACAACTTTATCTATCCTGGTATCTGTGATGTGGAGATCACGACTTATGAGGTGGATCTGGGCCGGATGGCCCAGTGTGCGGTAGATGTGATGCTGGAGAAGCTGCAGACGGGTGAAGGGCATGTACCGAGTATCCATACCGTTGAGGGGCATATGGTGATAAAAGACAGTGTATGCGCGCGGTGATCTGTAGTTTGTTAGGAGCAGGCGTTTGGTGGACAGATTCTTGAGTCTACCGGATGTCTGCTTAAGTCTTTTTCGGGGCAATGCCGGGTCTTTTTGTGTCTGTGAGAAGTATATCTTGCTTCAATTCTTTTTAAGTAAAATTAGTTTAGCATAAATTTGTATGATAAATCAAAGACCACGCTGCAAGCAACCACTTGGCTCGTTGCTCGCGGGAATAAAATAGACAAAAATCAACTCATAAAATCATGCATAAATACCAAAAATACATTTATTTAAGTTAAAATATTGAAAATATAGGCTAAAAGTAATATAATTTTAACCAGATAGTTGTGATTAATTTAGCTTATATAAAATTGAGATTAACTTGTAATAAGGTATTTGTAAACATGGCTTCTTGCAGAGCACATGGCGGATGCAATAGGGGATGGGCGGATGAAAGAGTTGAAAGTGACGACCGGTTATGAAATGGCTTTGGCTGCGGAATGTAGTGTGAACGGATGTGAAGTTACATTGGATGGGGCGGTATCAGTTGCGGCGAAGAAGTCCAGCTTATTGAGGAGTGGCTTTGCCGGGGATATGGGTAAGGGTAAAAGCCTGCTGACACTGGTGTTGTTGGCTGGGCTGGCTGTGAAGTCATTCTACTCGATGGAAATCCCGTCTTTTGCACGGATCGATTCCGGGGTGGAGACCCATAATGAGTTTGCACAGGAACTTGGTGCGGAGAATTATGTTCCGGGGTATCGGGAGTACGAGGCGGCTTTTGCAGCGGTCTACCCGAAGCAGGAGATCAGAGTCGGTGTGGAGGATTGCACCGGGTATGAGAAACCGGGTCAGACTGCGAAATCCGTGATCTATACAGATCATCAGGGGACATCCGATGATAGTATCTATATAGAAGAAAATTCCGGAGCAGAATTTTGTGTGGATGTAGAAGAAGAAGGGTTTTATGAGCTTTTGCTGGAATATATCCCGGTTACGGGAAGTGACTCCACTGTGGAATGCAGCATTCTGATCGACAAAGAAGTGCCTTATAGAGAGTTGGCGCGAGTCTGCTATGATCGTGTATGGACAAGGGACACGCAGCTTTCGGAAGCCGGATGCGGCCTTACGGAACAGTCTGCATGGATCATGGGTGTTACGTATGACAGGGAACGGCGCATTGTAGAACCGTTGTCGGTGTATCTGACGAAGGGCGAACACAAGGTGTCTATTCTTTCCTTAAAAGAACCGTTGCTGCTGCATCAGATCATATTAAGTCAGAAAAAGCAGGTTCAGGAGTACAGGTGTGTCAAGGGATTCTGGGATGCGGTGGGCATTCGGGAGATCCAGGGGAAACCGGTCGTGCTCGAGGCAAAACAGGTGGACAGGGCTTCCGTACGGACGGAATACCCTGAGCGGGAAGAGACCGGGATGGCCGCAATGCCGCTGAGGACTCTGGCACATGCGAAAGAAGCAAAGCGCAGTATGATCGGCGGCGGTTCCTGGGACAAAGCCGGATCATGGTTCGAGTGGGAATTTGAAGTGGAAGAAGCCGGTTATTATCACATTTCCCTGCATTTTTGCCAGAATTATGCGCGGGAAGGTGCGTGCAGGAAGATCATGCTGGACGGCGCCGTGCCTTTTCGGGAAATGGAGCGTTGTGAGTTCGACTATGGATGGGGCTGGAAAGAGGATGTGCTGGCCGACGATGCGGGGGAACCCTATGTCTTCTATATTAAAGGGGGCAAGCACACGCTCCGCATCGAGGCAGTACCAGGGGGGACAGAGTCAGAAAACGCCGGGGGCGAACAGGTGCAGCCGCTGTCGATCGACTGGATCCGCATTGCTCCTGCCGGTAACCAAAAGGCTAAAAAATGATAGCCGGAATTCCAATATTTCTTCCCGCTGTGGTTGTGGAACCCCCTTTAAATGTTATATACTATAGTAAACGACAAATAGAGCTGTCGTACACTATACCCATCGGGGGATGCGCATGATCTTTGCGAGGCAGATCCTGTATTTTGAATGAGGCAAAGATTGCGCAGGAAATCCTGTATAGGAAAGGAGAAGGGATGGAGAACAAGATTTTTGACACGAAATTATATGCTGCTTCGGCCAGGGCCGTGGCGGCGGAAGGTATTGTCATGCTGCGCAATGAGGGGCAGGTGCTGCCGCTCGGCAAAGGTGAGAAGATCGCACTTTTTGGAAGAGGACAGTTCAATTATTATAAGAGCGGCACAGGTTCCGGCGGTCTGGTCAATACGAGTTATGTGACAGGGATACGGGAAGCGTTGGCAGAGAGCGAGTTCGTGCTCAATGGGGAACTGCAGACGGTTTACGAAGAGTGGCTTAAGGAGAATCCTTACGATGCGGGCGCGGGCTGGGCTGGAGAACCATGGTTCCAGAAGGAGATGCCGCTGACGAAGGAATTGGTGGACAAGGCCAGACAGGAATCTGACACGGCGGTGGTAGTGATCGGCAGAACTGCCGGAGAAGATCAGGACAATAAGGCGGAAGCCGGAAGCTATCTGTTGACGGAAGCCGAGGAAGAGATGCTTGATCTGGTATGCGGTTCTTTTGACCGTACGGTGGTGCTTTTGAATGTGGGTAATATCATCGACATGAAGTGGGTAGAACGTTATCAGCCTGCAGCAGTCCTGTATGTATGGCAGGGTGGACAGGAAGGCGGCAATGGTGTCCTGGACGTATTGTCGGGACGGGTGACACCTTCCGGTAAGCTGACGGACACGATCGCCAAGGATATCACGGACTATCCGTCCACCGTCAACTACGGGGATGAGAAGCGAAATATCTATCAGGAGGATATCTATGTAGGATATCGTTATTTTGAGACCTTTGCCAAGGACAAGGTTCTTTATCCTTTCGGCTTCGGACTTTCCTATACGACCTTTGCGGTGGAGGCAAAACTTGATGAGGCGGCAGGAGACGCTGCGGATGCAGACATTGTGGTCAGCGCACAGGTGACCAATACGGGTTCCGTTGTCGGTAAAGAAGTGGTACAGGTTTACTGTGAGGCGCCTCAGGGAGTACTTGGCAAGCCGGCCAGAACTCTTTGCGGATTTGCCAAGACGAAAGAACTTGCACCGGGTGAGACGCAGACACTCCAGATTCCGGTTTCCTGGTACACGGTGTCTTCTTATGATGACAGCGGTGTTACAGGTCATAAATCCTGCTGGATCTTAGAGGCGGGAGAGTACATATTCCATGTGGGAACGGACGTACGCAGCGCTTTCCCCGCGGGTACTATAATATTGCAGGAGACAAGAGTGGTGAGAGAAGCGGAAGAAGCCTGCGCGCCGGTGACCGCTTTTGAGCGGATGAAGCCCGAGGCGGACGGTCAGGGCGGTTTCAAGGCAGGGTATGAGGCGACGCCTCTGCGCACGGTGAACCCGGGAGACCGCCGGGCGGAAAGACTGCCGGAGAACACTGCCTGCACGGGAGACCAGGGCTATAAGCTGTCCGATGTGGAGAAGGGTGACGTGTCAATGGAGACTTTCCTGGCACAGCTGTCGGATGAAGACCTGTGTTGTATGATAAGAGGAGAGGGTATGTGTTCTCCGAAGGTGACTCCGGGTACGGCGGGCGCTTTCGGTGGCGTTACAGAGGGGCTGCAGGATTTCGGTATTCCGGTGGCCTGCTGCGCGGACGGTCCCAGCGGTATCCGTATGGACTGCGGCAGCATCGCCTTTGCCATGCCTAACGGCGCGTGTCTGGGCAGTACTTTCAATGAGGCATTGTCGGAGGAACTGTTTGAATGGGAAGCCTTGGAACTGCGTAAGAATAAAGTGGACACCTTGCTGGGTCCGGGTATCAACCTGCACAGGAATCCTTTGAACGGAAGAAACTTTGAGTATTTCAGTGAGGATCCGTTTGTAACGGGACGGATGGCGGCGGCGCAGCTGCGGGCTATGGGACGATACGATGTGACCGGCACGATCAAACATTTTGCCTGTAACAGTCAGGAACACAAGAGGAATTTCGTGGAAGCGGTGGTATCGGAACGGGCGCTCAGAGAGCTGTATCTGAAGTGCTTCGAGATCGCGGTGACGGACGGCGGTGCTTATTCTATCATGACATCTTACAATCCCATCAACGGTTTCTGGTCCGCCAGCAATTACGATATGCTGACCACGATCCTGCGCGGCGAGTGGAAGTATGACGGTATCGTGATGACGGACTGGTGGGCGAAGGGCAACGATGAGAACGAGACAGGCAGTGTGGAGAACGTGGCGGCTATGGTGCGTGCCCAGAATGATCTGTTCATGGTGACGGCAGATTCCGCAAAGAACACACAGAGTGACAATTCTGCGGAAAGCCTGGAGAAGGGGACAGTTACGAGGGGGGAATATCTGCGCAGTGCCGCGAATATCTGTCGCTATCTGCTGCGAACGCCTGCCTATGCGCGCATGATGGGAAGAGAGAGCGAGCTGGATAGACAGCTGGCGGCTGTTGCGGCACAGGAGACGGAATCCTTCGGTGAACTGGTACGGCTTGCGATATTGGAGAAAGAGACGACTCTGCCCGCAGAGCAGATTTCGACTGCCAAGGGCAGCACCATTAACTTTGAACTGAATCTCAGCGAGAGAGGCGTTTACAGGCTGGAACTGGTGTGCAGGATCGTAGGCCAGAGCAGTCTGGCACAGGTGCCGCTTACGGTATCACAGGATAAGCAGATCGTGAAGACGATCTCCCTGACCGGTGAGGATACGGAGTGGCGGACCGAGACTGTCACGCTGCATCCTTCCTTCCACAATACGACCTTCCTGAAATTCTTCTTCGGCCAGGGCGGCATGGAGATCAAGGAGGCGAGACTTATGCTGGAGGAATCCTGGGAAGAGAAATTCCAGGCTATGAAGAAGGTACATCAAGAAGAGACCGGCGAATAAGGCATAGAGATTTCTATTTATAACATACATAAAACAACTGCTACAGACAGTACCGTGGCAGTTGTTTTTTTGTCTTTTTCTAGGAGAGGGGAGTATCTTCCTTGTTCTCCGCGTACAGGTTCCTGTACTGGGAAGGAGTCATCTTGTGCCTTTTCTTGAAGGCGCGCATGAAATTCTCCGGGTTTTCATATCCGATCATCTTACTGATCTGGTTGACCGTCAGTGTTGAGTTCTTTAGGAGCAGGTCGGCTTTCTGGAAACGGATCTGCTTTAACAGCTGGGAAAAGGTGCAGCCGAAGAGTTTCTTGATATACCGGGAGCAGTAGGGAACGGTATAGTGCAGATGAGCGGCCAGTTTCTCCAGTGTGATGGTGGAATAGTTTTCCTGTACATACAAGAGGATCTCATGATCGCTGTTGCCCAGTGGAACGGTCTGTGTGGCTGCTTGCCAGTGTTTGGATAGGCGCAGCAGCAGGACCATCAGCATGCCGGTCAGAATACGGTCCGTATAGTTGTCTGGGGCGAGCATTTCACCAAACATATCCAGGATGTGCTCACGAACTTCCGCATTATCCCCCGTGCGGAAGAGCAGATATTGTTCGTTGTTCTCATTATAGATACTGCCCAGCAGGAAACGGCTGAGTATATCCTGTCCTTTGAGGAGTCCTGCACAGATTTCCGTGAAGGCGGACAGGCGGACTAGGATCTTGATGGTGTTGCACTCCGTGCAGGCGCTCTGGGCGTGCCTTGCTGCGGGCGGGAGAATGCAGAAGTCTCCGGTGGTGAAGGTCTGGACAGTCTGGTTGATCACATGAACGCTGCTGCCGGACAGTACATAGATGATCTCGAAGTAGGTGTGGGTGTGCTCCGGAATCTCCATGCCGGAAGGTTTGAACAGAACCACGGTGCGCTCCACATCGGTGGGGATGTCATAGACATCGTAGATGACATTCAAGATATGGTTCCAGGTGACCAGTGGAATATTATGAGAATCATAGTCCACCGGCATTTTGGACAACAACGTAAAGAAATCGCCAAAATCTGAGTGGGGGGGGGTAAAATTGTGAAGACGGGAATTCATGGACTTTTCCTTGTCGGATTCCGTATAAAGATAGTCGTAAATCTGCACCTTATTCATGACTGTTCCCCCTTGTCTCTTAGTCTCCTGATCCAGGCATTTTTATCTTACGGTCATATTGCCCACTTCATTTTATACGGTAAAAAAGGAAGCGCACTATAGATAAATTATCTTTTTTATATGCATTTTTTGACCATTCTTATCATAAATGACAGGTGGCATTAAGTGAAAAAAGCGTGGGAAAAGCGTATTTACTGGATTTTCAGGTCACTGGGCCGGGCGATGCAATGAATGATGCAAATTATACAAGTTGACGAAAAAAGTTAAGAAATGATAGTCAAACTAGACAAGCAATACAACTGTAAAACGTTTGAGTTATTGTTATAATTATTCATGTGCACACGGAAATGTGTAAAAATCTTACAAAAAAGAATAAAGATTCAGGGGGTAAGAGTATGGTTGCTAAAGGCAAGGGAGGG
>OFGO01002479.1_pt1 | contig 10527 bp, 11 predicted proteins | sample 1521761 | NCBI WGS metagenome assembly OFGO01 (sample SAMEA3504128, study PRJEB24116) | mouse gut metagenome | biome: mouse gut; feature: mouse-associated habitat; material: faeces | place: Denmark | collected 2011
TGCATGATCTATAACGAGGCATGGGGAAATGCAAAGAGGGGCATTCCGCTGGCGGATAAAGAAGCGGTTAATGCGGAGAATCCACAGAATAGCTTTGATGCAAAGGCATAGAAGGAAATGAAGCTACGGCTGGATATCTCCGATAAGCCATAGTTTGACAAGGCAGGGCAGGTATCCACGGTTTCCAACTGAACAGTAGGTTTTGAAATGGATATAACAGGAATAGCAAAAAGCCATCAAGCGGGAATCCAAAAGCCGGGAAGGGCACCATCCAAATTGTCTGATTCCCTCTGGAAGAAGGTAATAGGATGCGGCGCAGAACGTCTATATGGGAAATAAATTCCTTGCCCTGCGGAAAAGCGAAGTTGCCAAAGTCGCGCCGGACAGGGCTGCACTGATGGGGAAGAACGATATGAAGGAAATACGGAAGATTGATGAACAGTGGAAGGGATGACATTTATGGATATTTTGAGGACTGAGGGCCTGACCAGGCAGTATGGGGTGGGGCAGGCAATAGTGACGGCTTTAGACCATGTAGACCTGCAGGTGGAAAGGGGGCAGTTCGTTGCCATCATCGGGGCGTCCGGCTCTGGCAAGTCAACACTGCTCCATCTGCTGGGAGGCGTTGACCGCCCTGACGGCGGGAAGATATTTGTGGAAGATGTGGACATAGCGACATTTGGGGAGGAACGGCTGGCGCAGTACCGCAGGCGCAAGGTGGGGCTTATCTACCAGTTTTATAACCTTATCCCCACGCTCAGTGTGAAGAAGAACATCTGTCTGCCCATGCTCCTGGATAATAAGGAGCCGAGTAAGGAACGGTTTGATGACATTGTAAGGACATTAGGGCTGGGCGACAGGCTGGAACACCTGCCGGGGCAGCTTTCCGGGGGACAGCAGCAGAGGGCGGCAATCGGACGCGCCTTGATCTACCAGCCCGCGATCCTGCTGGCGGACGAGCCGACAGGGAACCTTGACCGGAAGAATACGGAGGAGATTGTCTCCCTGCTGAAACTGTCCAACCGCCAGTATAAACAGACCATCCTGCTGGTCACCCACGATGAGAATGTGGCGCTGGAGGCAGACCGCATCATTAAGATAGAGGATGGGAAGATCATCTCGGATAAGGCGGTGCGGCCATGAACATCATACGGGAATACAGCTTAGACCAGGTGCGTAAAAACCGCCGCACCTCCATTTCCATTATGGTTGCGGTTCTGATTGCTTCCACGTTCTTATGTGCATTGCTTGTTTTTGCGCAGAGTTTCTGGAACCAGATGGTACAGCAGGAGATTTATATTGGCGGGGATTGGGATGCGGAGCTTATGGATGTCCCGGCAGACAGGCTTGGCATGGTGAGGGATAATGCGGGCGTAAAAGCCATGTTTGTGAAAGGGGACAACCAGACCGCATTCCTGCCGGAAGGGACGGCGCTCCCCCGCCTGCTGATACAGAATTGTGACATCGGCTATTGGGATGCCATGTATGAAAAGAATATGCTCCTGCGGGGGCGCATTCCGCAGGCTCCCGGCGAGGTCGTGGTCAGCAAGGATTTCTTTTTGCAGAACCCGGCATATGGCATTGGTGACACGCTCGCCGTGGAAATAGGCGGCGGGGAAGGAAGCCAGCAGAAGGACGCAGACAGCCTGACCATTGTGGGGGAACTGGATGTGTCCGTTTCCTCCGGCTATGAAGGATACCTTGCCTATGGCTTTATGGAGCCGGATGAGCTTTCGCCGGACAGTGAGGTGGTAGTCTACCTCCAGATGGAGCGGAGGGGGAAAGTATATACGGCAGTCCCACAGATTGCACAGGCGATAGGGCTTCCGAAGGATGAATACGGGAACTACCCGTGCCGCTACCATGCCGCGCTGCTTGCATGGCACGGGGTATATGCGCCGGGGAGTTTTTTCCAGAGTGATGTGCCGAAGCTGTTCTTGGGACTCCTGCTTGCGGCAGGCGCATCGATGGCGGTATTTGCCTATATCATAAGGGGCGCTTTCGGGATTTCGGCGAAACAGAAGATCCATCAGCTTGGCATACTGAAATCTGTGGGGGCGGGGCCGAAGCAGATAGGAAGGACGGTCATTTATGAGGCGTGTATCCTTTCGGTTATTCCCATCCTGCTTTCAATGGTTCTGGGATACCTGTTTTCCCTCGGCGTCCTGTCTGCCTATTCCGATATGACCAGTGAAGTGTTCGGGAGCAGGATGGAGGTTTATTTTTCCCCGGCAGCGGCGCTCATGGCGGCAGTGCTTTCCTTTGTTACGGTCCTGCTTGCCGCGCACGGGCCGGCGAAACAGATGTCAAAGGTTCTGCCCATAGAGGCAGTGCGCGGGGAGCAGTACAGCATTTCCGTAAAGAAAGCAAAGAGCCATCCCGTATTGGCAAAGCACTTCGGATTCCTTGGGGAGATAGCGGCAAACTCGGTAAATGCGGGCAGAAAACTGTACCATACCTGCATGATGACGCTTTCCCTGTGTATGCTCCTTGCCTTTGGGTTCCTGGCAGCGTTCACGGTTTCCGATATCAGCAATGTGCAGGCGGAAAACAGGAATCATTTTGATGTAAATATCACGTTGAGGACAGGGGAGCGGATAGACGGTGCGCTCCTTGCAGAACTGAAAGCCATGCAGGGGGTACAGGGAATATCTGTTTATGCAAGGGCGAACTGCGCTGTCTGGCTTTCCGGGAGTGACCAGTCGGCAGAATTCCTGCAGGCAGGAGGTTTTGATGCCGCAGACGGCTATATCGTGGAGCGTGACGGGCGTTACCGTGTGCCGTGTGTGCTGGTGGGGATGGAGCAGGATGCATATCAAAGCGTTCTGCGGGAAGCGGGCGCGGAGGCTTTACCGGAAACTTCCGCCATCATTGTAAACAGTGTGGCAAAGAACCCCGGTGCAAGGGATTATGAGGCAATGCAGGAAACGGTCTCTTATCTGAATCTCCAGCAGGGGCAGAGGGTGGAGCTGACAGAGGAGTATTCTGATGATGTCCAGGGCGACTATGAATTTACCGTGGATGTTGCGGCAGTGCTCACGTCAATGCCGAAGATCGGGCTTGATCCTTCGTTTTATACGCTTCCTGTTATCGTGCCGATGGAGGAATATTATGCCATTATCGAGAATTTCAGTGATGAGATGGCGGTTTATAATTACAGGAACTATGTAAATTATGCTGTGCCAGATGGAATGGATGAAGAAATTCAGGGCGAAGCGGAAAGGATATGCGGCGCATATCTGGGCAGCAGTGATTATATGACTTCCAGTAAGACGGAACGGATGAGAAACCGTGGGAGGATGACAGGCGCGACAATGTTTATCGTGTGCAGCCTTGCGGCGCTGTTCGGGGTTGTGGGCATTTCCTCGGTGCTTTCTGCAATTCTGAACAGCTTAGGTCAAAGGCGGAAGGAATTTGCCATGTTCCGTTCGGTAGGAGTGGATGAAAAAGGAATCCGGCGGCTGCTTGGGATGGAAGGGTTTCTGCTGTCAGTCAGGCCAATATTGATTGGACTTCCGCTGCTCATCATTGTATGCGCCGCACAGTGCTATATAGAGGGAGTGTCCGTAGTGGAATTCCTATATGCCTTTCCGGTATGGGCATTGGTGGCGTATATTATACTGGTGCTGTTTGTAATCAATGCGATTTATATGCTGGCATCTAAGAAAATCAGGGATGATGTCATTGTGGCAGCGATCAAGGACGATACGGTATAAATCAAAAGCAGTGATAAGATATAGAGGACAGATAGTTTTTCGGCAGGTAAGTGAATCGGAGAGCAGGAAAAGCATCATTTAAAAAGGAATGGAAGCTGTCCGATTCCCTTCGGGAGAAGATAACAGGATGTCTATATGGGGAATAAGTTCCTCGCCCTGCGGAAAAGCGAGGTCGCCAAAGTCGCGCCGGACAGGGCAGGCATTCCGGCAGATCAGTGAGAGGAGGTGAAGGCCGGTATGGAATTTGGCCGGGGAGGTTAACAGGCATATTTGCATGGAGACAGTGAACTGCTCGGACTTATTACGAGGGAGCGGATGCGGCTCTGAACGACAGAGGGGCTGACAAAAATAATGGAGGAGATTAAGAAAATGAATGTAAATGGAATAGGAGCAGGATACCCGGCGGCAGGGTATGAGACAAGAAGGACGGAAAGGAATGTGACAGGAGGGAAATTTGCTGATGCAATAAACAAAGCTGCACCAAAGAAAGAAACGAATGCTTTCAGGCCGGAGAGTTCTGATGAGGTGATGCAGGCATGGGATAAGGCACTTGCGGAAACGGGAGTAAATCCTTTCCCGATGAACCGCATTTCAACGGCATTGGTACTGCACGTTGAAAGCGGGCAGCAGGGTTTGAGTTCCGCATTTTTGGGTGACAGCACAGGCTCCGCAAAGTCAATGGCTGAAAAGATTATACATAGGCTGGAGAATCCGCTGACCCCAGCGGCAAACCCGGATTTTGCAGGGCAGGAATTGATATTCTACAAAAAGTTCTTAGAGTTTTTGGGGTAATGAAATGCCTGGACTTATTATAAGAGGGCATGGGTGGTTCTGAATGACAGAAGAAACGCCAATAAATATTGATAACAATGGAGGATTAAGAAAAATGAATGTAAATGGAATAGGAGCAACGGGATACCCGACGGCAGGGTATGAGACAAGAAGGGCAAGAAGGAATTACGCTGACCAGATGTGTAATATGGTTCCGGCAACACAGTCGTCCGGCGGCACATTTGAGTTACATATTTCAAACGATAAGGACGGAAAGGCAATCGGCTCAATGTGTGGGGCGGATTATTCCCTTACGGTCTATCAGCCGAAGGACTTTGACCCTGCAAACCCGGTATATAAAGTAAAGGTATGGGATAAAGGCGGAAATGTGACAGAACGCATGGTGGATGTGTCGAAAGTAGATACAACGGGCAGCGACTATATAGATATGTTTGCATATTCCAGCCATTTATCTGCAAGCGGGAAATGTCCGGGCGCACAGTCTGCTTTTATAAGGGCAGGTGCAAATCAACATGGCGCTGACAATAGGACACATGATGATTTGTTCGGGATGAATGACTGGATCAGCGTTTTAAAGGATGCTATGCAGACGCAGTATGATGCCGGGAATCTGAAAGGATATCTGGACTATAAGCAGTTTTGGGATTTTCTGGATAATAAATAAGTTATTCTTTGCCCCTATATCCCGATAAGTGCAGGCATCTCCAGCGTTCCGGCAGATCGGGGAGTGGGGGCGACTTTATAACAATGGGAAGGAGAGGTAAAATGCCTTACATTACAGTTGAAAGCGGAACTTTATCAGATAATCAGAAAGAAGAACTGATAAAGCGGTTGACAGAAGTGTCCTCTGAGATTATGAAAGTGCCGCAGGAATTTTTTGTTACGACAATTAAGGAGGTGCCGGACAAAAATTTTGGCATTGGCGGAAAAACGATTGATAAGGTGAAAGCAGAGTATATGCAGACGCATAAGTAATTTTTTTCGGGTAGGAAAGGGATGATAGCGTGGTTACTTTTTACATAGTCCGGCATGGGGAAACCTTGCTGAACAGTCTGGGCAGGGCACAGGGTTGGAGTGATTCACCGCTTACTGATAATGGGAAAATGGCAGCAAAGGACTTAGGGCTCGAAATTAAAGGCACTATTTTCCACGCTGCATATGCGAGTGACACATTAAGAGCTGTGCAGACGGCGGAGATGATTTTATCAATCAGTGGGAATAGTGATATTAAAGTTCAGAAAGATATGCGGCTACGGGAGTGGTGTCTAGGTTCTATGGATGCAGAGCATAATACAACTTTTATAAAAGTGGTCTCTGACTGGTTAGGTGTTTCGGCATTTGCGGAATTAAATAAAAGGCTTCCGGATGTTGCGGCGGCGATTTATGAGCATGATTCAACAGGTATGGCAGAACCCTTTACTGCTATAGCAAGTCGTCTGAAAGGTGTACTTGAAGATATAGCTCAAAACGAATCGTATAATGAGAACGGTAGTATTTTAGTGGTTACTCATGCCTTTGCTATAAAAACATTATTATACCTTTTTGCACCGGAACAATTATGTGCTGTGGAGAAAGTTAAAAATGTCGCCATTTTACGGCTGATATATGATGAGGGGAAATTTCATTTTTAAGAAATGTCTTAATCTTGTTTCATATCACCAATAAGCCACAGTGGATGGATAGGGCAGGTCTCCCCGGTTTTCTGGTAGATTGGGGAATCGGGGAGCAGTAAGAGGAGGTGTTGCCGTGGAACGTAGATAAAGTGTTTCTGTATGAAGGAGTAAACTGCTCGGACTTACTATGAGAGAGCAGAGGCGGCTCTGATCGACAGAGGGGCCGCAATATTAAAATTGTGGAGGATTAAAGATAATGAGCATTAGTGGAATTGGAACTTCACACTATCCTGCATGGCAGGAAGCGGGAAGGGGACAAAAGAATAATTCGGGAGTAGGATTTGCAAGCAGGATGGCAGATATAGTTGGTGCGAATACTTCCGAAAGTGGAAGGAAAACGAATGCCGTTTCTGGGCGCGACAATTATGTAGGAGGGGATGCAGCCAGTGTTTATGACATGGGCGTGTATTCAAGGAAAGATATATCGGTATCACAGAACCTAAATCTGCCAATCGAAACGGAACGGTATAAGATTGAGGATGCCAGCTATGTGGACGGGGTTCCAGCATATGAGATCATGGATAAGGAAACAGGAAGAGGGCTGTACATAAGGGAAGACCAGTTGATGATACAGAAGGATGAAAAGACCGGACTGGAATTTGTCATCAATATGGATCAGCCGTTTTCCTGTAATGTGCCAATGACGGGAGAACTTAAAGGGATTTTGAATGAGATAGCCGGGAAAAGAGGGATTGATCTGAAGGAAGTGCCGTTGCAAGGCGGACTGATAGTGAACCAAGACCCTAGAACCGGACTGCGCTATTTATCCATACAGGGCAATGAGGCAAAGGGGATGTCTGTTGTTGCGACATCGAAAGAGGACTTGGAGATTATTGAAAAGCTGGCTGATGAATTTACCAAGTATTCAGTCAGTTCACAGCGTTCTACAGCAGGGCTGTATGCACTGCTTGAAATATCCGGCAACCTGAAACGGGAAGGGGAAGGGATGACGTTCCTGACACCGAATGGCATTACTTATATCCCTTATGATGGCGATAAGGATAAGGCATGGGAAATTGAAATCCCAAGTTCGGATTATAGTGTAGCACGGAAATACCTTGCAATGGGGATTGAAGCCTCAAACTACCAGGCATGGCTTAGCAAGTTCAATAGTGCAAGACTGCTTGACATAGATACGGAGCAATTGAACCATTACAGTATGAATGGCGACAGGAATGGCTATCGATTTATGCAATAAGAAGAAAACCAATAATGCACAAACGATAAAAGGGAACCAAGCAGGAACACTTCATGTTTGGTTCCCTTGTTCCATATCAGTGCGGGGAGATAGCAATAGATGTATTTGGGGGGAGAGGAGGTGGTATTATACGGAAAATGAAATGCCCGGAGAGATGGTGCAAGAAACGGGCCTGTGACATTGGGGAGACGGGTTCCGGCTGGATTATCGTGTCGCTGAAATGTCCTAACTGCGGCAGGGTAATAAAGGTGTACTGGAAACCGAAAGGAAAAAGATAAATATACATAGTGGGAAAGAATGGCAGGAAGGTATCCTGCTATTTTTACTTTTATAGATTAAAGCGTTTCTTTTATGGTCATACTAAAGTTATCAATGGAAATTTTTGGAAATTCCCATTGTGCGGCTTGGCAGGTCAGCCATGCCGGATAACTGAATATGTACCGAGCGAGTGGGACCGCATTGTGTCGAGTCACGAATGGCCGGAGTAAAGCTAGTGAATTATTTTAGATTTCTTACAAAGAGCTTTCTCAGGGCCATTTTTTGCCTTTTTTTCAAAGCCAGTCCCACATCTGAATGAGAGCGTTCCTAACTTTACGAAGGCGTAAAGGAAGGAACGCTTTATGTCTATTAGGAAAATCACAATCAAATCTGGAAACGAAGAATTCACACTGGATGTTACGAAAGAAGAATACCAGAGATATTACCGCCCGTGGTGGCAGCAGAAAAAGACTATGAACTGCTGACGGTTGTTCTGATGATTCTTGGAATCATCGTTTCGATTTTGATAGCGTACATATACCACACAAAAAAGTGACCGCCCCAGCCAAAGGTAAGGTCACTTCTTTGTAAGTAATTTTATCGGGGCTGACCCTCTATCGGCAGTATTCCCTTTTGTGCTTTTATTGTAGCAGATTCCCCCGCATCTGTCAAACGCTGCGGAGCGTTCTGCTGAAATCATTCTATACCGGATTCCGCACAAAGGCAAGGGCTTAATTTGTCGATTTGTCGAATGTCGAATTGAGTGGGGTAAATTCCGCATAGGTGGGGTAAAAGGGGTAGCTTTTTTGTACAACAATTAGAGAATGACTTTATACGTGAAAATTTATCCATTTTGGTTGAGTTTGGTATTCCAAGCAATGCAGTAAGAAGATTAGAAAGTATTATTCCTGCAAATTTATCAGAAGACGGAGTGATTGATTATATTAGAAAAAATCGTAATGACATGAATAAAATTTTACTGCCATATGAGCGGGAGCGATTAGAACAGTGTATATAGATGGGTAGTGGAGAGGTTAATGTTTGGTAATAATATATGAACATGGAATTTGGTTGGATGATTAAATTATTTTGTAGTTCTTATGTGGGCGATATTGTCGAATTTTGTCAGAGTGTCTTAGTTTCCGGCAGATACGGACACGGAAATCATACAAAGCCCGTAAACATGGCACTTTCGGCACTACATAGGTTCCAAAGTTACATTATTTCCGTGTGCTTTTAAGGGCATTTTTACATTAGCGAGGGTGCGAACCTTTATTCTGGAATTCTTTTGCCTGATAGTATATACTTGTAGGCAAAAGTCGGTTATTATCACGGAAACCCGATGGGAGTTTTCGTGATAATATAAGGGTTTCCGTGATAGTACACATAAAAATGATAAAAATATCTTGCAAAACTGTTTTTTCTTAAAAACATTTTTATTCAGCGCAAAGCTCTACCAATACAATCTCCGGACGGTTATTGAAGCGGAACGGTATGATGCTGTTGCCAATGCCGCGGCTGACGACCATGTCCGTGCTGCCATCCGTATACAGCTCTGCATCAAATTTGGGGAACAGTCCCTGATTGGGTGCAATCAGCCCGCCGATGAGGGGCAGGCGGAACTGGCCGCCATGTGCATGGCCGCTTAAGACTAAACCAATACCGCAGTCTGCATAAGTTTCAAACAGCTCCGGGCGGTGGGAGAGCAGGATTGTGTAGCCGCCTTCGCTGCCGGCCAGGGATTCTAATTTTGTACCGACCATAGAAGGCGCTTCCCCGAACATATCACCTTTCACCGTAAAATCGGGATCGGAAAGCCCGATAAGCATAATCCTTCCACCATCCCGTTCCAGCCATACGGTTTTATCCTCAAGCACAGTCACGCCAGCCGTTTCAAGGCCGGTTCTGAGCCGATCATACTCTGACAGACGGGCTTCGTGGTTGCCTGTCACATAGTAGACGGGTGTGATCTGGACGGCCTCTTTTGCAAAGGAAAGGGCTGTGTCTATGTCTGTATGTGTAGAATCTACAAGGTCCCCGGTTATCACAATAATGTCCGGCCCGCTCTCGGACAGCATCCGCAGCAGCGTGGAGTTATCCTTTCCAAATTCGGCATTATGAAGGTCGGATACCTGTGCGATACGGAACCCGGAAAAGGCAGGAGGGATCCGGCTGCTGGAAATAGCAACGGTGCTTACCATCAGCGCAGTGTTCCCCCATACTGTCCATATGATCAGAGCCAGCAGCACGGATACCGTGCAGAATGCGGCTGTCTTTTTTGGAGAAAATCTTTTTTTCATTTCTTTTTTCACCCCGTTTCCACTGTTATGCCCCTGGACAAGCAGGGACTTCCCGGCATTACATTAAATGCGTGTCGCTCCAGCTTTTCATATCTTTCAAAATAGGGATGAAACTTTTTCCAAGGTCAGTCAGGGAATACTCCACCTTCGGAGGCACTTCCTGATAGATATAGCGGGAGATAAAGCCGTCCTGTTCCAGTTCGCGGAGCTGCTTGGTAAGGGTGGACTGCGTGATGTCCCCAAGCCGCCGCCTCAGTTCCCCGAACCTCTGCACTTCATATTCTGCAATGTACCATAATATCGTTATCTTCCATTTCCCGCTCAGGATGTTCTGTACCCTGACCATAGCCGCACATTGGGGCAGCGGCGCTTTCATATTGCTCATGTGGTTACCTCCTTCTGGTGGCATTATAAGATATTTTTTATCTAAATGCAAGGTACTATTATTTTTGATACCGGTATTATTTTTCGCACTATAAACGAAAAAAGACAGTACTTTTCTTTTTTCTGCCAGTTGTTATAATGTGATTCAAGAAAGGAGGCGGACGGGATAAACACATCAGTGGATATAGCGGGCATCAGGTTAAAGA
>OFGO01002488.1_pt1 | contig 10492 bp, 8 predicted proteins | sample 1521761 | NCBI WGS metagenome assembly OFGO01 (sample SAMEA3504128, study PRJEB24116) | mouse gut metagenome | biome: mouse gut; feature: mouse-associated habitat; material: faeces | place: Denmark | collected 2011
CTTTTTCCGGGGATTTCTCCGGCGGGATTTCCTCCAGCAGACCCTCTCCGGCCTGGATTTCCACGGCGATATCCTCCGCCCGGTGGGCCAGGGCAGCGGCCCGGAAGGTGAGCTTATATTTTTCGGACAGGAGAGCAGCGCCCCGGCGGGTCTCCCTTGCCATGAAGCCGCCCAGAATCTTGGCCGTGCAGTCCAGGGCCGTCCTGGCGTCGCACAGGGCCAGGTTCCTGTCCTGGAGATCGTAAAAGGACGCGGAATCTCCCAGTGCCTCGCACTTTTTCGAAAGCTCCTCCCCACGGGCCGCAGCCCTGCGGTACTTCTCGATATATTTCTCCGCGTTGGAAAGGGTGTCCAGCACATAGTCAGGCGCCACCTCCTCCAGAGTCCGCCCGTAATACATGGTGCTTCCCGCGGTCTGCTCATAGAGCTGGAGCAGCACCCGGCCCAGAGTGGACTTGCCGCAGCCGGATTCCCCCACCAGGCCGAAAGTCTCCCCCTGGTAGATGTCCACTGAGATGTCCTCATTGGCCCGGACGTACATCTGCCTGGCGAAGAGGGAGGGCTTCGCCACCGGGAAATACTTCTTCAGGTTCGTGATTGACAGAAGCCTGGTCTTCTGCCGGGACTGCGTCTCGGGCCAGGCGCTGCCGTCAGCCCGGCCGCTGCCGTCAGCCCGGCCGCATGCGGATTGCCTGGTATCGGTATGCTGCACCCTGTCAGTGGTCTTCACGCTGGCCGTGGACTGTGTTTTTTCCATGTTTCTCGCTCCTCCTTTCCATTTTGTCCGGGTAGAAGCAGCGTATGAGCTGCCCCTCTGCCACCTGTAGCAATTCAGGCTCCTCCCGGATACATTTCCCGGTACAATACCTGCACCGCGGCGCGAACTTGCACCCCTGTGGGAGATCCAGCGGATGGGGCACCACGCCGGGGATGGGATCCAGCTTGGCCCGCTCGTCATTCAGCCGGGGGATGGAGTACATCAGCCCCTCCGTGTAGGGATGGCTCTTCTCGCAGTCCGTGAAGATCAGCCTGGCGGGCGCCTGCTCCACCACCTGGCCGCAGTACATAACTACGACATCGTCTGCCATTTCGTTGATGACGCCCAGGTCATGGGTGATGAACATGATGGCGGTTCCGTTCTCTTTCTGCAGATCGTTCATCAGCCGCAGGATCTGCGCCTGGATGGTCACATCCAGGGCGGTGGTGGGCTCGTCCGCGATCAGCAGCCTGGGATCGCAGGCCAGGGCGGTGGCGATCATGGCCCGCTGGCGCATACCGCCGGAGAACTGGTGGGGATACTCCTGGGCCCGGATCTCCGGGTTGGGAATGCCCACCCGGCGCAGCAGCTCCACCGCCTTCGCAGCGGCCTCCGCCTTGCCGGCCCTGCCGTGGACGCGGAGCACCTCGGCGATCTGCTTCCCCACCTTCATGGTGGGGTCCAGACTGGTCAGCGCGTCCTGAAAGATCATGGCGCACTTTTCGCCCCGGTAGGCCCGCAGCTCCTTGGGCGTCATGTCCAGGATATTGACGCCGTCAAAGAGGATCTGTGACCCCTTCTTGATCTGTCCGGGGTCCATGATGAGCCCCATGATGGATTTGGCAGTCACGCTCTTGCCGCAGCCGGACTCCCCCACAATGGCCAGCGTCTCGCCGGCATCCACTTCAAAGGAGACGCCCCGCACGGACTGCACCTCGCCCGCATAGGTATCGTAGGATACCCGAAGGTCTTTCACTTGCAGCAATGTCTCTCCCATGTCTCCCCCTACTTTCTCAATTTGGGATCCAGCGCATCCCGCAGGCCGTCGCCCAGGAGGTTAAACGCCAGGACGATGAGCACCAGCGCCCCCGCAGGGAAGATCAGCTGCAGGGGGTAGAACTCCATGGCGGCCTGTCCCAGAGAGATCAGAACGCCCAGGGAGGTGTCCGGGGGCTGCAGGCCGATGCCCAGAAAGCCCAGCGTGGACTCCTGGAAAATATAGTTGGGGATGGACGTGGCAATATTCAGGATCAGGATGCCGATGGTGTTGGGAAGCAGGTGCTTCATAATCACCCGGCGGGCGGGCGCACCAAGGGCCTGGGCGGCCATGACATATTCCGCGCTCTTCAGCTGCAGGATCACGCCTCGCATGGCCCGGGCCGTGTTGCACCAGGAGGTGACGCACAGCGCCACCAGCAGACTGGGAACGCTGTTCCCCAGCACGAGCATGACGATGATGACCACCAGCAGATAGGGCAGACTCATCAGCACCTCAATCACCCGCATCATGACGCTGTCCACCCAGCCCCCGAAGTAAGCCATAATGCCGCCGTAGGCACAGCCCACCACCACCTGCACCAGGGTGCACACCAGGGCGATGAGCAGGGAGATCCGGGCTCCGATGCACACCCGGGCAAACAGGTCCCGGCCCAGCATATCCGTACCGAACCAGTGCTGGGCGCTGGGAGGGAGATTTTTCATGGTGGGCTCCATGGCGGCGAAGTCCTGACCGCACAGCGCGGGCCCCAGCAGGGCCAGCAGCGCCATCAGCGCCAGCACCGCCATGGAGATCATGGCAATGGGGTTCTTCTTCAGCCGCCGCCAGGCGTCCTGACCATAGGTGATGGTGGGACGGGCAATGGCCTCCTTGTCGGCATCCTTGCAGCCGATGATGACAAAGCGCTTGTCAATTGCTTGTTCCATACGCACCTCTACGCCTTTCCACCCACGCGAATGCGGGGATCCACCAGGGTGTACAGGATATCTACCAGAAATACCACCAACACGTAGACAGCGGCCATCAGCACCGTCTGGCCCAATACAATGGAGAGATCTCTGGTCTGGACCGCCTCAATGAAGTAGCGGCCAAAGCCGGGGATGGCATATACCTTTTCAATAAAGAAAGAGCCGGTCAGGGCAAAGGCCACGCTCATGGGCAGGACGGTGATAATGGGGATAAAGGAATTTCGCAGAATGTGGCGGCGCACCACCTGCCCCTCGCTGAGGCCCTTTGCCCGGGCGGCCAGCACATAGTCCTGGTTGATGACGTCCAGCATGGAGGTCTTCAGCAGGCGGGAGTAGGTGGCAATATAGCTGAAGCAGCCGCTCAGCGTGGGAAGGACCGTGTAGGACCAGCCGCCCAGCCAGAGCTCCCTTCCCTTGGGCCAGCCGATGATGGGAAACAGGCCCAGCTCGCCGGCCACATACTTTTGCAGCAGCAGCCCAAAGACCAGGGTGGGAACGGATATCATCAGCACAGAGAAGAACACAATGGCGTGGTCCAGCCACGTGCCCTTGCACATCGCCGCCAGAACGCCCAGGAGCAGACCCGCCCCCACGCCCAGCAGGATCGTCTGAAGGCCCAGCCGGGCGGAGGGAGCCAGGGTCTCCGACAGAAGCCGCTGAATATCGTAGCCCGGCATACGCACGGACTCCCCGAAATCGCCCTGGAGCATGCCCCGCATGGTGATGACGTAGCGCTCCAGCACAGGCTTGTCCAGTCCGTACTTGTGGTACATATTCTGGCGGATATTCTCCGGGAGCTTATCTGCGCGGTCCGCCAGGGGATCGCCCGGAACAGCGGCCAGGAGGAAAAATGTCGCCGACGCGATGATGAACAGGGTGAATACCATTTCAGCAAAGCGGCGGATTGTATATTTCAGCACAGATCATCCCTCGTTTCTACTGAAAGGGGGTCAAACCGCATACACGATTTGACCCCTCTTGGATATGCCTCGAACGCTTACTCCACAACGTATGCGCGGGAGAACTCGAAGTTGGGGCCGATGAAGGGGAAGGTCATGCCCTTGACGTTGTTCTTTACGCACATCATGGTGTCGCTGTACATATAGGGAACCACGGCCACCTCGTCCACGCAGGCCCACTGCTCCATCTCCGCGTAGATCTTCTCGCGCTCCGCAGTATCGGGCTCCGCGTTCAGGCGGTCAATGAACTTGTCAAACTCCTTGCCCAGCTCCGCGCTCCAGCCGGAGTAACGGATGGCGGTGCCGTGGCTGCTCCACATCTCCAGGAAGGCAATGGGGTCGTTGTAGTCGCCGTTCCAGCCGGCCTGCAGAATATCGTAGCGGCCGGCATCCCGCTCCTCCCGCAGAAGGGCGCTGTCACCCAGCACGTTGACGTTGACGGTGATGCCGAAGGTGGTCTCCCACAGGTTCTTCCAGTACTCCTGCTGCTGGCGCTTGATGGCGGTGTCGCCGGTGCAGATATAGGTCAGGGTAACCTCAGAGAGCTCCCGGGAGTCCCCCAGCTCCGCCATGCCCTCCTTGAAGAGCGCCTGAAGCTTGGCCTGATCCAGGTTGTACTCCTCAAACACGTCCAGAAGGGGCTCCTTCACGTTGTCGCGGTAGTTGCGCTCTCCGTTATAGACGCCGAAGGGGACAAAGCCGTACCCGGGGTAGTAGCGATCAAAAATCACCTGGGTGAACTCCTCCCGGTTGATGGCCAGGGACAGAGCAAGGCGGATCTTGCGGCTCTCCATCAGGCCGGACAGGGAGTTGTTGGTGCGATTGAAGGTGAAGTAGCTGACGCCGGGGAAGTAGCCGTGGATATACTCATAGTCGTCGCCGGCCAGACCGTCCCGGTAGGGCTGCACATAGTCGCCGGTGGGGATAATGGCCGCCAGCTCGCCGTTTTTGAACATCGTATTCTGGGTGGACACCTCGTCAATGCTGATGAGGGTCACCTGGGTCAGATGGACGTTCTCAGCGTCCCAGTAGGTTTCGTTCCTGGTGAGGACCAGGCTGTTGTCCTTGACAAACTCGCTGACCACAAAGGGGCCGCACCAGACGTGTGTGGTAAAGTCGCTGTCGTAGAGCTCGCCGGCGGCCTCAATGACGTCCAGACGCACGGGGCCCATGAAGGTGGTGCCGATCTTGGAGATAAAGTGGGGCGCCGGATTGGCCAGGGTGACCTCCAGGGTAGTGTCGTCCAGCGCCTTGACGGCCATGGCCTCCATAGCGGCCGTGATGTCCGCGTCCGTGGCGCTCTCCGCGTCCATGGTGTAGAGCTCTGTGCCGCCGACGATATCGCCCACAAAGAAGGAGAAGTCAAAGGCGTTGCGGGGATCTCCCAGGCGGCGGAAGGAGTCCACAAAGTGCTGCGCAGTCACCTGCACGCCATCGCTCCAGTAGTACTCCCGCAGGTGGAAGGTATAGGTGAGGCCGTCCTCGGACACGTCCCAGCTCTCCGCGCCCGCAGGGGCCATTACCTGGTTGCCCTCCTCGTCGGTGGTGGCCCGGACCAGGCCCTCCAGGACCTGGGACTGAACCTGGATCTCCGATGCGGCGTAGTTGGCGTTGTTATCAAAGGAGTGCATATCTTTTGCCACCCAGTGGAACTGGAGGGTCTGCTCGGCGGCCAGCTTCTCCCCCTGGGGGGTCTGGGCGTCGGCGGCAGGCTCCTTCCCTCCGTCTCCGTCAGAGGGATCCGCAGGCGTATCACCGCCGCCCCCGCAGCCGGAGAGGAGCGAGAGACCCATCAAAGCCGTCAGTAAAAACGCCAGTATTCGCTTCTTCATGAAAGTTTTCCTCCTTTTGCTGTCCATGTATCTGGTAATATTCCAAAAGCAGCGTCTCGCCGCTTGAGGCCCCGCGCCGGCTCTTAGAGGCAGAAGTCCTTGTCGTCGTCCCGCTGGCACTCGTGGCGGATCAGCTCCAGCGCCGTGCTCAGATCCCGGGCCAGCATCGCGTCGATCAGCTGAAGGTGGTAGCCGTGGGGCTCCTCCTGGAACTGCTGAAAGAGCGTCACGCTGGGGACGCGGATAATCCTGTCAAACACGTTCTGCACGCTGCTGATGAGATACTCGTTCTTTGTCAGCCGCGCCATGGTCATGTGGAAATCGTAGTTGATCCCCGCCAGATCCCGGTAGGAGATGTCCGCAGCGGTACAGTACTCCCGGAGGGAGGCGATTTCGTCGTCTCCGCACCGCTCAATGATCCACTGGACCACCCCCTTCTCCAGGGTATAGCGGAGATAGATCAGCTTGTAGTACTCCTCGTCCGTCACCTCCCGGATCAGATACCCTACGCGGGGAATCTTTTTCAGGTAGCCGTCCTGGACCAGCATGGCCAGGGCCTCCCGGACAGGGGTCTTGCTCACGCTGTACTGCTCTGCCAGGTCCTTTTCATTGAGCAGCTCATCGGTGCGCAGGCGGAGCTTGACCACATCGTCCCGAATTTTTTCGTAGACCTCCATTGTTTTCGATGGCATGGTGTCTCCTCCTCTCTATCGCGTCTGCGCCAGCCAGAGGCTGGCCGTCTGAAGCAGGGCATCAATATCCTCCTGCGCCGTAAAGGGGGCCACAGAAATTCGGACATATCCCTCCCTGCCGGGACTAAAAAATACGCCGTGGGCCAGAAAGAAGTCCACCATCTCCCGGTTCCGGTCTGTGCGCACCAGCATACTGTGGCACCGCCGCGCCGGCTCCAGGGGGGTGTCCACCTCATACCCCAGCTCCGTCAGGCCGCAGTGGACCCGCTCATAGCACTCGGAGACATGCCGCTCCACCCGCTCCATGCCGATCTCCATCAGCCGCTCCAGCCCGGCGCTGAGCCCGTAGATGCTCTGGAAGGGAATGGTGCCGCTCTCCAGCTTGCGGGCGTCCAGGGGGTCTGGACAGAGGACCTCCATGCGCTCCCGATCCAGCAGCAGCGCGGGGCTGTCGCCGGCAAAGACGGGCCGGATTTTCCCCAGCAGTTCATCCGCGCAGTAGAGAAATCCCACGCCCTCCGTGGCCAGAAGCCCCTTGTAGCAGGAGGCCGCCATGGCGTCCACGCCCAGCGTGCGCACATCTACCCGCTGGAAGCCCAGGGCCTGAATGCCGTCGGTCACCAGATAGATGCCCCGTGCGTGGCATTCCTCCGCCAGCGCCTTCAAATCCAGCTTCCAGCCGCTGCGGGACTGCACGTAGCTGGCCACGATGATGCGGGTGCGCTCATCCGCCTGGGAGAGAAGGTCCTGCTCCGTCAAGGCGATGCCGTCCCGGGAGCGGGCCACCCGGACCTCGATGCCGCGCTGCTTCAGATAGAGGCAGGGCATCAGGACGGCCACGTGCTCCAGCTCCCCAACAACAATATTGTCCCCGGGCTGGAAGGGGAATCCCTGCAGGATCAGGTTGATCCCCTGGGTTGTGTTCTCCGTGAAGGCGACGCTCCTGACGCCGGGGGCGTTGAGGAAGCGGGCCAGCCGCTCCCTGGCTTCGGCGACAACGGCGATGGTCTCGCCCTTTCCGGCGCCGCCGGCCTTGACCAGCCCCGGATAAACGTCCGCCTTGTGGACAAAATAGTCCTCCATTCTCTCCCTCACGAAGGCGGCGCCGCAGTTTTCATAGGCGATATCAAAAAACGCGGTTCGCTTTGTAATCGGGAATTGTTCCCGCAGACAGGCAACCCAAGGCTCGTTCATAGCATCTATTCCTCGTTTGACGAATTGTTTTCGGCCTTACCGCCGGTCAGTCCGCCGATGCGGGTGATCTCCAGGCCCTCCGCCTCCCAGGCGTCCAGAATCCGGTTCATGCCGATGGAGTCGCTGGCCATATGTCCGGCAATAATCACGTTGCCCTTGTTGTGCTCCGTCAGGGCCTTGATGTCGTCCTCCGGCATGTGCATCATAATCAGCGTGCCTACGCCGTAGTCAAAGAAAGTCTTGTACACCTGGGCGCCGCCTCCGGTCACACCGGCGAAAAGTACGCAGACCCGGCCCGCGTAGCTGTCCGGCTGCCCGACGCGGATCGCGGGGGACTGCAGGGCGGTGCGCACCTCGGGAAACTCACCCAGCGCATCCACCACCTCCTGGAGCGTGGTGAAGGGCCGGTCCCTGGTCAGCTCGTCCATCCGCTCCTGGACAATCGCCTGCCCGATCAGGTCCGCAGGCGTGTGCAGGCCAATGTAGGGCATCTGAATGAACCTGGCAAAGTCCGCCTGCCGGTTCAGATTCTTGGAGTGCATTTTCTCGCTCTCCTGCTTGGCCCGCTTGGCGATGGCCTTCTGGGCCACGTTGATGGGGACGCCGAAGTCATACATGCGCATCATCTGATCCTTGAGCATCTGATCCCCGATCCGCACGGCACGGCCCATGATGCCGTGGTGCTCCACGACGCAGTCATAGCCCCTGTCCTTGGCGGCCAGCAGCGTGGCGTTGTCCATATCGATCCCCGCCAGCACCCGCTTGATGCAGGTCCCCTCGCAGCCAATCTCTGTATCCACGGTGTCCTCCTCCAGGCCGGCCAGCCTGAGGGCAACATTGACCATCTCTCTTGTTGTCATGTCGATTACACTCCCTAAAATTGTTGTGTCATGGGGCAGCTCCCTTTTTGAAATATTTTAAGATATATCAGTTGATATTTCAAGATGGAAAAACACCAGAAAAAATCATCGCATTTTTGTAGAATTTGCATAGTGAAATTTCCTTAAAGACACGGTATTCTCTATAAATAGACGGGCGCTGCCTGTAAAGCGCAAATGAAAAGAAACGAGGGGAGTACGATGGAAATAAGACTTGCCGCTTCCGCCTGCGGGGACTTTGATACGGTCCTCCGCTTTTTGCCGGCCAGGACGCCGGTTTCCTTTGGGGAGCCAGGCCTCCGGGGGGCCTATGCCGCCTGCTTTCCCGGGGACAAGCTCACGCTGGAGCACAAGCAGCTGCGGGGTGTGCGCATACCCCGCCGGGGCGGGGCTGTAAACCTGCTGCTGGCCGGCTTTGACTGCCATGCGCCGGCGCCCTTTGACGCGCTGCGTCAGCTGACCGCGAAGGCCGGCGCGGCTCTGGCGGACTATGGCGCTCAGTCTGTGCTGATCGACCGGCTGGACGCGCTGGCTTTTGCGCCGGAGGAGGAAATCGCCTCGCAGATATGCGCGGTCCTCCCCCTCTGTGAGTACCGATTTGACAAGTATCTCTCCGCCCGAAAGGCGCGGCAGCCTATCCGCGCAGCTCTCCTCTCCGACAGGGATCTGGCTCCAGCGATACAGGAGGGACTTCATCTGGCCCAGGCGGTTATGACTGCCCGCGATCTGGTTAACGAGATCGCGGATGTGCTCACGCCGGCAGAGCTGGCCAGCCGGTGCGAGGCCCTGGGGCGGCTGCATGGCTTTGAGACAGAGGTGCTGGACCGGGCTGCCTGTGAGGAGCTGAACATGGGACTGTTTCTCGCGGTGGCCCGGGGCAGCGGAGAGGAGCCGAAATTCATCGTAATGCGCTGGCGCGGCGGGGAAGCGGAACAGCCGCCCATCGCATTTGTGGGCAAGGGCATCACCTACGACAACGCCAGCCTGTTCGACGGGGATGGGGCTTTCAAGGAGATGCCGACGCTGAAAGATTTGTATGCCCTGCTTTCCGAACGGCCGGAGGTGAAAAGTCTTGCGCTGTCGCTCTCAAGGTTTGTGACGGGCTCGGCAAGCAGGCTTGGGCAGGCGACAAACGTGGATTTGGAAAACAAATACATCGTTCTGGATATTTCGGAGATGGGCAAAGACCTTCTGCCGCTGGGAATGTTCCTTGCGCTGGATTCCTGCTGGGACAAATGCAAGGAATCACGGGCGCGGAAAAAAGTCATCATGCTCGATGAATTGTGGTGTCTGATTGGCGCGTCCTCCAATGCGATGGCGGCAGATTTCGTGCTGGAAATCTTTAAGATTATCCGCGGCTACGGCGGCGCGGCGGTCTGTGCAACGCAGGATTTGAACGACTTTTTCGCGCTGGAGGGCGGCAAGTACGGCAAGGCAATCATCAACAACAGCCGCCTGAAAGTCATTCTCCCGCTGGAGGAGGAAGAAATCGGGCGCGTGCAGGAGGTGATGGGGCTGTCCGATGAGGAAGCTGTGCAGATCAGCCGGAACAGCCGCGGCGAGGGGCTGTTCTGTGCCGGAAGGAACCGGATCAGCGTGTCCTTCCACGCAACAGAAAAGGAGAAATACTTGATTACGACTAACCGAGAGGATTTGGAACAAAGGATCGGAGGAATGTGAAAATGAGTACAAAAGAGGAACTTCTGGAAATCAAGAGCCTGCTGGGGCAGGCAACGGCTGCGGCAGGGATTGCCGCGCAGGACTGGGAAAACAAGACTGCGCAGATGGAACGGTTGAACGCCGCACTGGAACGTGCCGCCATTCTCTCGCGCAACGCTTTGGAGCTGACGCGCCCCTGCGTGGATTTCCCACAGGAGGGAAAACCTGCGGCGCAGCAGGAAAGCTTCAGCGGCGCGATTAGGCTGTTGGCTATCGGCTGGCTGCATATCCGGCTGGAAATGCTCCTGCCGCACTGCCGGTTCCGGACGCCTGCATATCTCAGCGATACGATTGCCAGGCTGATAGATAGCCTTGGGCAAAGCGGCTTGCGCCTGCCCTACTACAAGAAAGCTGTGCTGGTGATTGATGAGCATTGTAACTGCAAAAACCGGACGGTTTACGACCAGGACAACAAGGGCTGGAAGGCAATTCCCAATGCGCTGAAAGGGCGGATCTTCCCAGACGACGACCAATTTTCGCTGGGCGTTGTGCTGGT
>OFGO01002493.1_pt1 | contig 10471 bp, 14 predicted proteins | sample 1521761 | NCBI WGS metagenome assembly OFGO01 (sample SAMEA3504128, study PRJEB24116) | mouse gut metagenome | biome: mouse gut; feature: mouse-associated habitat; material: faeces | place: Denmark | collected 2011
CTTCCTGGAATCCCCCGATTTCCTTTGTTTCGTCCCTTGTTCTGGGATGGAGACCGCATGCGTTTCATCCGCGATTATCGTTCCCACTGTGGACATTCGCTGCCAATCCGTGCTATGATAAGCATTATAAAGTTTACGGAGGCAGGTCCCATGCAAAAGATCATGATCGTAGAAGATGACCCGGCGATTCGGGAGGAACTGGCGCTGCTCCTGGAAAATGAGGGATATACGCCTCTGGCGATTACGGAGTTTACAGATGTACCGGGTCAGGCAGCGCAGGAAGGCCCGGACCTTATTCTTTTAGACATTGGCCTTCCGGGCAAGGACGGCTTCTCTCTGTGTGCGGCGCTGCGGAAGGCCATTTCCGCGCCAGTGATTTTTGTCACCAGCCGGGACGCCGGTGTGGACGAGGTGCGGGCGCTGAGCCTGGGCGGGGACGACTACATCACCAAGCCCTACAGCATCCCCGTCCTGCTGGCCCGGATCAAGGCCGTTTTGCGCCGGAGCGGGGCAACCGACGGGACGGACGTACTGGAGGCAGCGGGCCTTTGCCTGAGCCTTACCAAAGGAACTGTATCGGCCAGTGGTCAGACGGCGGAACTCACCCGGAACGAGCTGCAAATCCTGGCCTGTCTGATGGCCCACGCAGGCCAGATCGTTTCCCGCGCCGATTTGATTGAAACGCTCTGGGACAATCAGATTTATATCGACGACAACACCCTCAGCGTCAACATGACCCGGCTTCGGACAAAACTGGCGGAGATTGGCCTGCCTGACGCCATCAAGACCCGCCGGGGAATGGGGTATCAGCTATGAGGATGTCTGAGTTTCTCGCCGACCATATGGGACAGCTCCTGCTCCGGGCAGTTTTTGCCGGGGCGGCGGTATTGTTCCTGCTGGCCACCGGAACCGCCCCCGGGGTAGCCGTATTATTGCTCATCGTATGGCTGCTGGTGTTCACCACGTCTCAGGTTGTGGACTATCTGCGCCAGCAGGCCCGCCTGCAAGAGCTGGAGGGCATCATGGACAGCCTGGACAAGCAATATCTGTTTGCCGAGCTGGCCCCCAGGAGCCGCACCGTCTATGAACGCAGGCTGCTGGATTTCTGCCGCCGGGCAGGGCGTGCCATGGCCACCCAGGTGTCCGAGGCCCAGGCCGCCCAGCGGGAGTACCGGGAGTATGTGGAGAGCTGGGTCCACGAGGTCAAGACCCCTATCACGGCAGCGGGCCTCATTTGCCGGAACGCCGAGCCGGAGTTCCGGCGCAGATTGGCGCAGGAGCTGGCCCAGATTGAGGCCCATGTAGAGCGGGCCCTGTTTTACGCCCGTGCAGAGAGTCTGGAAAAAGACTTCATCCTCCGAGAGTCCAATCTATCTGATATCGTATCCCAGGCCGTGGGCCAGCACCGGACCCTGCTCATCCAGAGCGGTGTCCGGGTGGAGACGGAGGACTTGGAGCAGACGGTCTTCACCGATGGCAAATGGGCGGCCTTTATCCTGGGCCAACTGCTGCAAAACGCGGCCCGCTACCGGGGAAACCAACCACTGGTCACTCTATCTGGGCGGCAGCTTGGCAGGCAAGTCCAGCTCACCGTCAGCGACAGCGGGATCGGCATCCCCGCCCACGAACTGCCCCGGATCTTTGACCGGGGGTTTACCGGCAGCAACGGGCGGGCCCAGGGCGGCTCCACCGGTATGGGGCTGTACCTGTGCAAAAAACTGGCGGATTGCCTGGACATCGGCCTGCGCGTCGCCTCCGAGGTAAATGAAGGTACCTCTGTCACCCTCACCTTTCCCTCCCGGGAGAACCTTACAAAAGTGTAAGGAAAACCGATACCAATTCGATACAAACGGCCGCGCTTTGGGCGTATCATAGGGCCATCAGCAAAGGAGGCAGCTCTATGCTAAAGGTCAAAAACATCGAAAAATATTACGGCAGCAAAAACAACGTCACCCGCGCCCTGGACCGGGTGAGCTTTGACGTGGACGCCGGAGAATTCATCGCCATCATGGGCGCGTCGGGCAGCGGCAAAACCACCCTGCTCAACTGCATCTCCACCATCGACACGGTGAGCGCCGGGGACATCCTGCTGGACGGGGAGAGCATCGCAGCCCTCAGCGAAGGCGAGCTGGCCCGGTTCCGCCGGGAGCGGCTGGGCTTTGTGTTCCAGGATTTTAACCTGCTGGATACCCTGACCATTGAGGAGAACATCGGGCTTGCCCTGGCCCTGAACCACGCCGACCCCAGCACGGTCCAGCGGCAGGTGGCGGATGTGGCCCAAAAGCTGGGCATCAGCGACATCCTTCCCAAGTTTCCCTATCAGGTGTCCGGGGGGCAGAAGCAGAGGGCGGCCTGCGCCCGGGCCATGGTGGCGGGGCAGTCCCTGCTGTTGTGCGACGAGCCCACCGGGGCCCTGGACTCCAAGGCGTCCAAAAACCTGCTGGAAATCATGACGAAGATGAACCGGGACATGGGGGCCACCATCCTCATGGTCACCCACGACGCCTACAGCGCCAGCTACGCGGGGCGCGTGCTGTTTTTGAAAGACGGGCGCATTTTCAACGAGCTGCTCCGGGGGGAGCGGGACCGCCCGGTGTTCTACCACGAGATTCTGGACGTATTGGCCGCGCTGGGGGGTGACGTCAGTGACGTTATCTAAGCTGTCCCTGCGCAACGCCAAGCGGCAGGCCCAGGATTATCTGGTCTATTTTGCCACCGTGGTCATGGCCGCCGCCCTGCTCTACTCCTTCAACGCCCTGGTGTTTTCCCGGGAGATCAGCACCCTGTCCCAAAGCATGGCTATGCTGCCTATGATGATCGTGCTGGCCAGCATCGTGGTGGTATGCGTATTCGGCTGGCTGGTTGCCTACGCCACCGGCTTCATGCTCCAGCGCCGCAGCCGGGAGCTGGGCACCTATATCCTCATTGGTTTGGAGAATAAACAGGTGGCCCGGCTGTTTTTCCTGGAGAATCTGGCGGTGGGGGGCTGCGCCCTGGCCATTGGCATCCTGCTGGGTGGGCTGCTGTACCAGGCTCTGCGGGCTATCGTACTGGCTCTGTTCGGCACGGTCTATCACTTTTCCTTTGGCTTCTCCCTCCCGGCCCTGGCTCTGACGGTTGTTTATTTTGCCCTCATCTACCTCCGGGCCCTGCGCAAAAGCCGGAAGCGCATCCGCAACATGAAAATCTATGACCTTACCGCAAGGTGGAATTTGGCCCTGGACATATGGCCGACATATCAGCGCCGGGAGAAAAGGAAATCACTCACGAGTACCGATATGGAGGCATATGAGTCCCTTCTGTGGGTTAGGTGGTATCTCCTCTGAGGACTTGAAACGCGGTGTTGGGGCCTTTGTGTGCCGCTGTTGCGAGGAATGGTTCCCCCCTTGAAATTCCAATGGCAACCTACGAAGGACTTACCGAGAGGCTTGGCAGGTTCACCCGGCCTCCCGGTGATTTTTTGGCCCTGAGCCGGTCCAAATTTTAGAATTAAGTGTTTGGCAACAGCCAGGGGCAAAGGCAGCCCAGAGGGCAGATTTAGGCTGGCGTGGCAGTAAAAATGATATCCGCCTGCTTTACGCCTGCTTCCAGTTCCGAGGGCAGAATGTCCACTCTACGGCTGACGTCCCCCGCATTCAGCAGTTCGCCCACCTTTTCCGTGATGGATGGGCATAGTTTTTCCCCATTTTCAGGGAACTTGGGATCAGTCAGCAGCACCCGATCCAATCCCGGCAGGGCGGTGATTGCCGCTGCGGCCAGATAGGGAGCCAGCCCGCCACAACCCGCAATCAGCAGGGTTTTGGCATCAGGCCGGGCCAGGTATTTGGCCCCGATGGCGGCAGCCGCCCCGGTACGACAGTGGGTGATGGGCCCGGCATTCAGCAGGGCTTTGGGTGCGCCGGTGGACAGGTCGAACAGGAGCGAGGTGCCGAACAGGGCGGGCAGGCCCTTCTCAGGGTTAGCCCCAAACCAGGAGACCACTTTCAAGCCGTAGATATCCGCTCCGCCAAAGTGGCCGGATTTGATATCCAGATCGGCATGGCCGGGGTCAAACTCGTGGAACACCATGGGCCACGCGCCGCTTTGGCCGCTGTGCTTTTCCAGATAGGCCCGTTCCACCGCCTGAATGGCCATGGGGATGGTAAAGATCGACTCTATTTGCTCCGCAGACAAAACTTTTACGACAGACATGATTCATTTCCTCCTTATTTTTGCTCCAGCGTCCGCAGGAAGGCACTGAAGGCGTTGAGACCATCTTTCAAAACCTGGGTGTCGCTGGCGTAGCCGATGCGGACGCTGTGGGGCTGTTCGAAACAGTCGCCGGGGGTGACAAAGGCTCCGGTCTCGTGGTACATCCGCTCACAGAATTCATAGGACGGCAGATCATAATCGTAGTAGACCAGGGCCGTGGTACCCGCCTGGGGCTTGGTGTAGGTGAGCCGGGGCTCGGACGCCACCCAGGCGTCCAAAATGGCCAGGTTTTCCCGGACAATGCCCCGGTTGCGCTCCAGCAGTTTATCGCTGTGGGCCAGTGCCAGCCCTGCCACCGCCTCGTCGAACATCCCACAACTCACCAGATTGTAGTCCCGATGGGACAGCATTGTTTTGATGGCCTCCATGTCATGGGTGGCAATCCAGCCCAGCCGCAGTCCCGCCAGAGAGAACACCTTGGACATACTGCTCACCGAGATGCCTTTGTCATAGAGATCCACGATGGACTCACACCACTGGTCGGTCTGGGTCAGGTGGCGGTACACCTCATCGCACATAACCCAGGCCCCGACGCTCTTGGCGATCTCCACGATTTCACGGAGCAGCTCCGTAGACATTACTCCAAGGTCTTCGCAGAAATCGAGGATATGCGTGCCTTTCACGGCACGATGTCCGCCTCTCTTTTTTCCTGGGGCTTCCGGTTCCTGGAGCTGCGGTTTGACACCGCAGCTCCGCCGGAGGACCCGGAGAGACTCCGATCCATTTTACTGGACCCGGAAAATGAGGGGCTGATGCATTATAAATACATTCCCCGCACCGGGGAAAACTTCTGCTCGGCGGATACAGCCTATGTAACGCTGACGCCCAAAGAGTTTCCTCCCCCGCCAGCGGCTGCATCCCTCCCGCCGCCGGAGCGGTCCTGGTGCGCCGGCAGCCTTACCTGGCGCCTCCCAATCTGGGAGGATATGCCCACCCAATACCATATCGTCCAAGGGCTTGCCGCAATGCCCATCCGTCAGTTTCTTGGCGCGAGCGTAGTCCATATGAAGCATTATAACGATGTATTCCACCAGCGTATCGTTCAATAGCAGCCGGAGAACATCTGCAAATCAAGCACCAAGGATAAACTCCACCTTCAATATTCCATCCGGACATGGACAAACCACCCCTCAATATGCTATATTATTTCGGTCAGATTTCACGCAAGGAGGGAACCGCCATGCTCACACTGGAGGATTATCTGTTTCAATTTACAGTTTCCCTGATCTCCCACGCCGTCCTGGTGGTCTACCTGTTTGTGATCATGGGAATGCGGGGTCGGCGGGTGGTGAGAAAGCTGCCCGCCCTGCTGCTCTCCCCGCTGCTGGCCACCCTGCTGGATGCGGCTTTGTATGCGCGCTTTCCCGACCACTATGTGGCCCGCTACTGTACGTTCTCCTGTGCCATCCTGCTGATGTGCACCCTGTGGATTCGGTGGGCGTGGCGGACCGGGTTCTGGCACGCCTTTGCCGCCGCGTGCATGGCGGGTATGTTCCAGGTAGCCGCGTCCGGCCTGGCCCAGATACTGCTTCTGGACAGTGGGATCCCGTACACGGCGTTGATCGCCATCTATGGGGCTGTGGCGCTGGTCTCCGCCGTGCTGCTGCACCGGCTCCGCTTCGGGCGCTGGTTCCGTCTTCTGCTGGAGGATGGCTCCGTCCAGCGCCGCATGGCCCTGTTCTTCTTTGCCCTGGAGGCGGCTATGGAGGCATTCTCCCTTTTGCAGGAGGGGATCCAGCCGGAATATCTGGCTCCCTACTATGTGCTTGTGCTGGTGATGGCGGGGCTGGCAGTGGGGCTGGTCATTTACCTGGCCCAGCGGATGGACGCCACCCGGAAGGTGGAGGCCCAGCGGGACGTCATCGCCCAGCAGCAGCTCTACGAGCGGGATTTGGAGGACATCCGCCGGGAGGTGCGCGCCTTCCGCCACGACTACAAAAACCTGCTGGCCGGGCTGTCGGAGCAGGCGGGCGCGGGAGAGGCGGACGCCCTGCTGGACTCCCTGGCCCAGCTGGACGCGGGCTTTGACCGGCGCATCGGGGAGAAGATCCGGGCGTCCACCCAGCTGGGCAATGTGCGCGTGCCCCAGGTGAGAAGCCTGCTGCTGTCCAAGCTGGCGGCCATGGGGGCGCAGGGGGTGGACTGCCGCCTGGAGGTGCTCTACCCCGTGGAGGGGGTAGGGATGGATGTGTGGGACTTCACCCGCTGCCTGGGCATCCTGCTGGACAACGCCGTAGAGGGGGCGCTGGAGACGCAGTCGCCGTGGGTGGAGATTGTGCTGCTGGCCCAGGGGGAGGAGCTGTTCCTGCGCCTGGCCAACCCCTATGCCGGGACGGTTGACCCCGAGAAAATTTGGGCGGAGGGCTTCTCCACCAAAGGGGAAAACCGGGGGCTGGGCCTGAGCGGCTACCGGCGGATTGTGGAGGGCTGCCCCAATGCGTCGGCCTCCACCAGCTGGGCGGAGGGCGTCTTTGTGCAGGAGCTGACGGTGGAGGGAAGGCCATGATCGGGATTTATCTGTGCGACGACGAGGAGACCGTCCGCCACCAGGTTCAGACCGCCCTGGAGTGGAAGATTTTCATAGAATACAGTGGAATTTGCAACCGTTGAAATACAATGGCCAGCGGGGATTTACACTCCCTCCGCTGGCCCTTTTCCGCTTTATTCCCTCTTTATCACAGCTCCATGACATTCTTGATAAAGCCCTCCATGCGGGCAGCGCTGTCCTGTTTCATGCGCTCCGTGAGATGGCCGTATCTATCCAGCGTAAAGGCAGCTGTGGCGTGGCCCAAATTGCCCTGGATGGTCTTTATATCATCCCCCGCCCGGATGGCGTTTACTGCATAGGTATGGCGCAAATCATGCAGGCGCACGCCCTCCAGGCCAGCGGCAGCAATGAGCGCCTTAAAGCGCTTATAAATGTACTGTTGGCAAAGCGGTCCGCCCGTGCTGCCCGTAAACACAAGGCCATAGGGATTGTCCCACAATGGGCCCGCTCGGAGCTGTGCCTCAAGCTGGCGGCGGCGCTGGGCCTTGAGCTCCAGCATGACGGATGGGGCCGGGGTGAGCGTCCGGGCCTTGCCACTCTTGGGAGAGATAAATAGCCCCGCCTCCCTGTGGTCAAGTCTGGCAATCTGCTTGTCAATGGTGATAGTGCCCTGCTCCATGTCCACGCTGTCCCAGGTGAGGCCCAGCAGCTCGGACAGGCGCATACCAGTGAACAGGGCCACGGTGATAAAGTGCTCCAGCTCCCCGCCCTTTGCGGTGGCCAGCAGGGCGGCGGCCTGCCCATCATCCAGCGGCTTAATTTCCTCCCGCTCAATCCGGGGGAGGGTGCAGCTTGCGGCGGGATTTTTGGGGATATACTCCAGCTCCACGGCCTTTTTCAAGGCATGGTGCAGGACCTCATGGACAAGGTGCACCGAGCGGGCCGAAAGCCCCTCCAAACGGTTTATAAAGCTCTGGACCGTGTGGGGGTGGAGTTGGTCAAGGCGCACGGCTCCCAGAATGGGCTTGATGTGATTTTTGATGTTACCTCTGTAAATCACCGCCGTTGTGGGCTTGACGTTGCCCAGATATTCCCGCTGCCAAATGTCCAGCCAGTCCCCCACGGTCATCTTGCAGGGTGGGACATAGGTGCCCCGGCTGACCTCCACGGCCACGGCCTGCATCTTTTCAAGAACTTCCTTTTGCGTCTTGCCGGAAAACGTGCGCTGGACCTGCTTGCCGGTGAGGGGGTCCCGGCCTGTGGTGACACGGGCCTCCCAATAGGTGTATTGCTTTCCGTTGCGGGTGTATGTGCGCTTGTGGACGCTCCCCGCTCCTTTTGCGGCTCTTTTCGCCATGATGTGCTCCTTTCTGCTGGTTGACACCATGGCCCTCCTGTGATACACTGAGAGGGCGCAAGGGTGCCTGTGATTGACTGTCCTGGTGTTTTTGTGCATCTCGCCGCTCAGGGGTTGCAGCCCCTGGGCGGTTCTTTTTGTTTCAACGAAAACGGCGGGCAAGGCCGCTTTGTTTCATGATGGCGTTGGCGGTGTGGCGGGATTTGATTTTCCCATCCACGGTGAAGTGCCGCCCGGTGATAGGGCTGTACCAAATATCATGGTCCCCCTTGCCGTGGCGGACAAAAGTGCAACCGTGTTTGTACAGCTCCGCCCGGACCTCTTTCTCATATTCGGCCATTACATTGCAATCCTCTCACAGCGCTCCGACACCATGCGGAGCTGGACGGGGGCCGGAACAGCGCCATTGAGCTCCAGCAGCTCAGGGACCGCAAAACGCACCCGCTCAATGAGGGCGTCAAAAGAGCCGGATTCCAGCACCAGGCCGGGAACATCGTCACTCTCAGCGGTCCACACCTGGGCCTCCGGGTCCCACGTCAATCTGATTAGTAATTCCATATATGCCTCCTTTGCCCTGGGCCGCTGGCCTGGGGCTATTTCAATATCTGGGGAAGTGGGAAAGAACGCTTGCAGTAGTTACAGTATGCTTTCCCCGTTGATGTGTCCCCTCTCAAATGTTGGCCGCATATGGGGCAAAGCATAGTGATGGACTGTATATGGCCCTCTGGCGGCTCCTGTAAGGCCTCTGAGGGCGGGGTGGTATCTATACCCTCCTGCGGTGCTGGTGTGTCCTGTGGGCCGTCTGGGAGCAGCTTATCCATACCGAGCAGCTTTAGGCTTTCTCTTAATTCTTCCTTTGTGAGCTTTTGAGCCGGTTCTTGCCTCCGATAGCGGGGTATCTCTGTCAACTCCTCCACTCGCTCCGCCGCTTTTTCCTGTCCCTCCTCATTGAGCTTGCCCAAGGCGGTGGCTATGCGGCGCTGTGGGGCGTTGAGCTGGCCCAATATATCAGATGCAAGGTGAGAAACGCCAAGGGAGTGCTCATAGCGCACCGCCCGGTCTTTCTCCGCTTTTAGCTGCTCCCGCCGCTCTGGGGACATTCCCCTCAGCCTGTAATACGGGGCTTTCACCCGTTTTATTTTTCCCTGGTCCTCTTGTTTTTCCAAAGCGGCGGCAATCTGCTCTTTTGAGGTGGCCTTTAGCTTTGCCAGATCATCCGGGCTGAGTAATAGAGGCTCACCGTTCTGGAGCTTTTCCAGCAACGCCTCCAGCTCCTCTGGAGTGGCCTCCTCGCTGGCGTTTTGCGGGGCTGGCCATATGTTGATGGTCCCGTCCGCATCCACTGTGGAGCCGTCAAACAGCTCATAGATGGATATGCCCAGGGCATCGGATATGCGTTTGAGCCGATCATATCGTGGCTCACGGGTTCCATTTTCATACCGCATAATTGCCACGCCGGAAACGCCTACTTTTTCTCCCAGTTGAACTTGTGTTAATCCTGCTTTTTCACGGGCGGCTTTTATACGTTCACCAATAGTCACTCTATCACCTCCGGGGTTAGTATAACACAGTAAAAAAAATAAAACAACCACTTTGGTAAAAATTTTTATATCCCTATTGACAAACAACCAATTTGGCACTATACTTTCATTGTACAACCAAATCGGTTGTTTTTAATGGAGGTGAGACAATGAAAGCAGACCGCAAAAAACTGGAGTTGGCAATGGCCCGGAGCTGCATGAGTAGTGCAGACCTGCCCTTGGCCGCCGGGCTTCCCCGGCCCACTGTGCAAAACGCCATTGTGGGCAAAAGTGTCCGACCTGCCACCCTGGGTAAGATTGCCAAGGCGCTGGGCGTTGACCCGGCAGAACTTTTGGCGGAGGAGGTCTGACCGATGATGAAAAGCAAAAAGGTCAAATTATCCCGCAAGACCGCCGTGGGGCTCATCCGCTCTGTGTTCCCTGTTTCTCCCAAGGTCATTGAGGGCGGGGAGCAAGCCTCTGGGACCGTCATCTACACGGCGCAGACGGGAGCGCTCGACATTACCTGCTCCAATGACTGGTACACCTGCAATGGGCGCATCCAGCTCATCATTGCGGACCGCATGGGCGGCGGCTCTGTCCGTATGTATTTCCACCCGGAAACCCTCAACCGGGATTTTGGGGCGGAGGAGGCGGATAGGCAGGATGACCGCCGGGAGGCACGCATTGCATGGGCCCAGAGCATGGGCAGAGAGCGGGCCCACAAGTTTGTTGACCAATACCTTGAGGGGTGCTGATAACACCCCGCCAATCACTAAAGGAGGTTTAGAGCATGAACGCCACAACGCAAGCGCCCCTGACCCTGGACATCAAGGGGGCCGCCGCCCTGCTGGG
>OFGO01002495.1_pt1 | contig 10457 bp, 8 predicted proteins | sample 1521761 | NCBI WGS metagenome assembly OFGO01 (sample SAMEA3504128, study PRJEB24116) | mouse gut metagenome | biome: mouse gut; feature: mouse-associated habitat; material: faeces | place: Denmark | collected 2011
CTTGCATGTGTTAAGCACGCCGCCAGCGTTCATCCTGAGCCAGGATCAAACTCTCAATAAAATGGTATCTATACAGCCTAAGCTGCACAAATCACTTCATTGAAACTTTTCCAAGCTTCAAAATAGAATTGATGAGACCCTTCATTTCACTGTCTTCAGACAGTTTCCTGAAGGACTCATTTGTCCTTCTGGTGCTTCGTGTTCTTTCGTTGTTTAATTTACAAGGTGCAATCCCTTCGCCCCGCTTCCCGTGCCCCTCAGAACCCGTCATGCGGAACTCCGTTATTCTACCACGCCTGGGCCGCTTTGTCAAGTACTTTTTTCTTCCACTTCGGAACTTTTTTACCCGACCCGCTCCCTTGAGCTCCGCTCCCCTTGGCGCTCAGTTAATATACCAGACCGCAGCGCCTTTGTCAACACTTAATTTCGCTTTTTTCCATCTTTTTTTCAGCGGCCGTTTTGACCACAAAATATAGCCCCTTCCAACCCCTGCGGCCACTATTTTCCCCGCGGCGGCGGCAGGACTGCCGTCAATACCGCCAGTCCCAGGCAGCCTGCGGCGGCCCACTCCCCCGTCACCGCATCCGCCGCCCCGGACAGCACCAGCCCTGCCGCCGCCAAAACCGCCAGGGCGGGCAGGCGCCTCTCCCCCCAGGAACGGGCCAGCAGTCCCATCCAGGTCAGGTCGGGCAGCAGCCACAGGGCGGACACCAGTCCCTCCAGCCGTGCGCTGTCCCCCAGCAGCCCCGCCGCCGTGAAGAACGGGCCGTCCAGCTGTACCGCCACCCCCGGGCTGAGCAGCCCCGCCGTCAGCAGCGCCAGCCCGCCGCACAATACTCCCAGCGCCCCCAGCCAGACAAGCCCCCGGCGTACCGCGCCCGCCCCCTCCTCTACCTTATATAGATGGGGCAGCGTATACAGCCCCGCCGACATGGGCAGCGCCCCCGCTAGCAGAGAACCGCCCCAGCTCCCCCCGGGCTCCAGCGCCCACGCCCAGTTCACCCGGGGAAGGCCCAGCAGCAAGATGGCAGCCACCGCCGCCACTACCGCCAGCCAGAGCACCTCCACCGCCCGGAAGAAGGCCCCCGCCCTCCCCCAGCCCATCCAGGCCAGGGGAAGGGCCAGCAGCAGCGCCAGCCAAACCGCGTTCCCCTCCGCCGCCGGCTGGAGCCGCCCCGCCGTCCGTCCCAGCGCCTGGGCCATCAGCACCACCGCCCAGCCGCCGTACAGCGCTTTTAAGGCCGGGTGCAGCGGCCTGTGCCCCACCCGGTGCAGCAGCAGCCAGCCCGCCGCCGTCCCCAGCGCCGCCGAGCACAGCAGCCACCTCCAGTCGCTGCGCCCCGCCGCAGCAGCCCCGGAGGACAGCCCGCCCACCATCGCCGCCACCGCCAGCTGCCGGGCGGACAGCTTTTCACCTTTCATGGGGCCGTCCTCCATTCTTCCCAGTCGATGAGTACCGGGCCATCCCCGGCCAGCAAGGGCAGGGTGAGCCCCTCCCCCCGTTCCAGCTTGGCCAGCGCCTCCGCCGCCGTGGGGGCCCCGCTCCCCCTGCGGGTGAGCAGATCCAGCCCCGAGGCCGGGTCGCCGCACCCCTCCAGCAGCGCGGACGCCCCGTCCTCCGCCAGCCACACGGTGGCGGACGCCCCCAGCTCCCGGTTGCGCAGCACACACAGCAGCACTTCCCGCAGCTCCACATCCCGCCCTACTATAATATAGGAGACGCTGGTGAGGGACAGCTCCTCCTCCCCCGACCAGGGCAGCCCGGCCAGCGCCTGGTCAAAGTCCGCCCCGGCGCAGCTCCCCCGGCTCCGGTCCCCCTGGTCCTCGCCGCCGCACACCGCGGTCAGCTCCACCGGCCCCGGGCCGTCCACTCCCAGCACCCGCACCAGGGCCAGCCCCTCCGGCTCTTTGGCGGCGGGCCGCCACCCCGCCAGCAGCACCGCCAGGGCGGCGCACAGCAGCAGCCATTTTTTCACCCCTGGTTCCTCCTGTTCCGCGTGTTCAGATAGTCCGGCCTGGTTTTCACGTCGGGCAGGGGCTCCCGCAGCACCACGTGCCCCTCCCTCTGCTCTCCCGCGTTGGAGGCAAAGGGGGTCAGGTATGCCACCCCGAAGGTGGACAGCTGGGCCAGCCGGTATACCAGCGCCGTTCCGGCCAGCGCCAGCCCCGTCAGCCCCATCAGCCCCCCGGCCAGGGTGATGAGGAACCGCCAGATGCGCAGCGCCCCGGCAAAATCCTGGCTGGGGGCGGTGTACCCGGCGATGCCCGCGATGGCCACCACCACCAGCACCGCGGGGGACACCAGCTTGGCCTCCACCGCCGCCGAGCCCACCACCAGCCCGCCCAGGATGGAGACCGTCTGCCCGATGGAGGAGGGCAGGCGCAGCCCCGCCTCCTGGAGCACCTCGAAGGCCAGCAGCATCACCAGGATCTCCGTCAGGGTGGAGAAGGGCACATCCGCCTTGGCGGCGATGATGGACAGGGACAGCTTGACCGGGATCAGCTCCGGGTCGAACAGCACCGCCGCCGCGTACAGCCCCGGCAGGAACAGGGTGATGAGCATGCACACATACCGCAGGACCGACAGCGCCCCGGCCACCGCCCAGCTGGTGCTCCGGTCCTGGCCGGTGCGGAAGAAGCTGTCCAGGGTGGCGGGGAACAGCCACCCCATGGGGATGCCGTCCACGATAACCCCCACCCGGCCCTCCGCCAGCCCGGTGCAGAAACGGTCCGGCCTCTCGGTATAGGCCGTGAGGGGGAAGGCGGTGCGGGTCTCGTCGGTGACATACTGCTCCAGGCTCCCGGTCATAAGCAGCGCGTCGATGTCGATCTCCTCCAGGCGGGCCTTTACCTTGGCCGCCAGCCCGGGGTCGGCGATCCCCTCTATATACAGCACGTCCACCGGCGTCACTGACTGCCGCCCCACGACCTGCTCCTCAATTTTCAGCTCGGGCGCCCGGAACCGCCGCCGCACCAGCGAGGTGTTGGTGCGCAGGCTCTCCACGAAGGAGTCCCTGGCCCCCTTCACGTCCGGCTCGTTTTCCGGGCTGGAGACGGACCGCTTCTCCTCCGTCCCCGCCGACAGGGTGAGCGCCTGCTCCTTCCCCGGGAAAAACAGGGCCACCGACCCGTCGATGAGGTCAAAGACCACCTGGTCCGCCGTGTCCCTGCTCTGGACCACCAGGGAGTACAGCCCGCCCTTGCGCATCAGGTCGAAGGCGGCGTCCATGTCGGGGGCCTCCCGCAGGGCCTCGTTCTGGGTCAGGGGCCGCAGCACATAGTCGCAGGCCCGCTCGTTGCGCACCTGCCCGGCGATGAACAGCATCTCCACCTGCCGCCCCGGGTCGTTGTTGAGGTAGAGCGTGCGCCGGTTGAAGTCGGCGCACCGGTCAAATATCCCGGCGATGCTGTCCGCCGTCAGCGGGCAGTCGAACCTGGGCTCCCGGCGCGGGTGCGGCGGCGGCGTGTGCTTTTTTGTTCCGAATATGCCCATGGCCCGCCTCCTTGTCACGTTGGGATTGGCCGCGCGGCTATCCTCGCGCTTCTTCCTTGTCACGCTCCGATTGGACACATATACGGCCCGGCTTCCCTCCGGCTCGGGCAAAACCCGGCGCCGCTTTGCGCCCCCTGGGCTTTTGCCTTCGCCCCGGTCCATCCGGGCCTATGTGTCTATCCTCGCGCTTCTTTTTCACAGTATTTCTGCCCCGCGCCGAAAATATGCACAGTTTCCCCGCCATTCCTTCCCTCAAAGCGGAAATTCTGGCCGAACTTTCGCGCTGTTGGAAATTATTCTTTACAAAATGGCTAAACTATGATATGCTTTGCCAGTACGTCCCCCAGGGACGCGCCCGCCTGCTTAGTTTTGGGACAACGCCGCATTTTACGCGGGGCATCTGCCCGCCCATCACCCAGCGGCAGGGTAAAATAAAGGAAAGGTGGAACCCCCCATGATCCGTAAGGACCAGAAGACCTCCGTCATCGAGGCCAACCGCACCCACGAGACCGACACCGGCTCCCCCGAGGTGCAGATCGCCATCCTCACCGCCCGCATCCAGGAGCTCACCGAGCACCTGCGGGTGCACATCCACGACAACCACAGCCGCCGCGGCCTGTACAAGATGATCGGCAAGCGCCGCAAGCTGCTGGACTACCTGGCGAAGAAGGACATTGAGCGTTACCGCGCCATCATCGCCAAGCTGGGTATTCGTAAGTAACCAAGAAGCGCGAGGATAGGCCATAGGGGCGGATGGATCGGAGCGAGGGCAAAAGCCCAAGGCCCGCGGCGTGGGACTGGGTTTTGTCCGAGTCGCAGGGAAGCCGCCCCGTGATGGGCCCAATCCGAGCGTGACAATGCCCGTTACCGTAAGCAAGGGCGGCGCGTCCCCGCAGGCCGGTTTTTGGCTTTGTGGGGAGAGGAGGCGCAAGGGAGCGGGCGTAGTTTTCGCTGAAGGCGGAAACGCAGCTCAGCGGACTTTGCGCCGACGACGCGCCGCCCTTTTCCCCGTCTGGAAGGAGCTGCGTATGGATTTTCTCATCGAGTTCGTCGGCGAAATTCTGGGGGAGCTGGTGCTGGAGGGCGGCGTGTCCGCCGCCTCCGACCACCGCCGCCCAAAGTGGCAGCGTGTTTTGATTCTGACGCTGATGGCGCTGTTTTTTGCCGCCGTGTTCGCACTGATGGCGGCGGGCGGCGTTATCATGCTGACGGAGCGCAGACCCGCCGCAGGTATCGCCATGCTCGCCCTTGATTTGGCGCTCGTCGTTCTTTCCGTATACAGCCTGCGCAAAATCCTGCGCACCTTTTCCCGCAAATAGTCCCTTCCACCCATGAAGCCGCCGCCTTTTTAGCAGTTGAACATGGGTCCTGCCAACAGGCGGGGCTTATGTTCAAGTGCTAAAAGGAAGCGCGGAGAAGCGGACAGCGAGGGAGCTTGGAACGGAGCGAGGGCAAAAACCCAGCCACCGCGAGGCGGAGGCGGATTTTGCCTGAGACGAAGTGAAAGCGACCGAGCGGTCTGACCGCTTCGCAGCGTGACAACGCGGCTCCAGCGTCATTTACAAAACGAAAGGAGCACACCCAATGTCAACCGTCATCACCCACAAGCAGTTTGCCAACGAGCGCACCTGGTCCATGGACCTGTGCGGCCGCCCCCTGACCATCAACATGGGCAAGGTGGCCGAGCTGGCCACCGCCTCCGCCCTGGTCACCTACGGCGAGACCACCGTGCTGGTTGCCACCACCGTCTCCCCCCGCCCCCGGGACGGCATCGACTTCTTCCCCCTGTCCGTGGACTTTGAGGAGAAGCTGTACGCCGTGGGCCGCATCCCCGGCTCCTTCATGCGCCGCGAGGGCCAGCCCTCCCTGCCCGCCGTGCTGGCCGGGCGGGTCATCGACCGCTCCATCCGCCCCCTGTTCCCCTACGATTTCCGCAACGACGTGGTTTGCACCTGCACTGTCATGAGCGTGGACCGCGACTGTTCCCCCGAGGTGACCGCCATGATCGGCGTGTCCGCCTGTCTGGCCGTGTCCTGCATCCCCTGGGCGGGCCCCATCGGCTGCCTGGAGATGGGCTATGTGGACGGCCGACTGGTGTATAACCCCACCAACGAGCAGAAGCACGCCTCCCAGCTGGACCTGACCGTGGCCGCCACGGCGGGCAAGGTCATCATGATCGAGGCGGGCGCCAAGGAGCTGCCCGACGCCGTCATGTACGACGCCATCGTCAAGGCCCACGAGGAAATCCAGAAGCAGGTGGCCCTGATTAACCAAATGGTGTCCGAAATCGGCAAGGAAAAGATGGCTTACGACCACGCCGCCTTTGACCAGGAGCTGTTTGACAAGATTGTGGCCGACTTCATGGACGAGGCCCGCGCCGCCATGGACACCGACGACAAGAACGTCCGGGAGGACCGCTGGAACGCCATGATCGAGAAGTGGCACGAGAAGTATCTGGACGACCACCCCGACATGGACCAGTTCCTGGAGGAGATCACCTACAAGTTCCAGAAGAAGATCGTCAAGGCCTGGCTGCTGGAGGGCCATCGGGTGGACGGCCGCGCCAAGAACGAGATCCGTCCCCTGGCCGCCGAGGTGGGTGTGCTCCCCCGTGTGCACGGCTCGGGCCTGTTCACCCGCGGCCAGACCCAGGTGCTGTCCATCTGCACCCTGAACACCCTCTCCGCCGCCCAGAAGCTGGATACCATCTGGGAGGAGGAGGAGAAGCGGTATATGCACCACTACAACTTCCCCGCCTTCTCCACCGGCGAGGCCCGGGCCGCCCGGTCCACCAACCGCCGGGAGAAGGGCCACGGCGCCCTGGCCGAGCGCGCCCTGGAGCCCGTCATCCCCAGCGTGGACGACTTCCCCTACGCCATCCGGGTGGTGTCCGAGGTGCTCTCCTCCAACGGCTCCACCTCCCAGGGCTCCATCTGCGGCTCCACCCTGGCGCTGATGGATGCGGGCGTGCCCATCTCCGCCCCGGTGGCGGGCATCTCCTGCGGCCTGATCCAGGATGATGACGGCGGCTTCACCACCTTCATCGACATACAGGGTGTGGAGGACTTCCACGGCGAGATGGATTTCAAGGTGGCGGGCACCAAGAAGGGCATCACCGCCATCCAGATGGACATCAAGAACGACGGCTTGTCCCACGCCATCATCAAGGAGGCCCTGGACATCACCAAGGACGCCCGGTACGCCATCCTGGACGAGATCATGCTGCCCTGCATCGCCCAGCCCCGGGCCGAGGTGAGCCGCTACGCCCCCAAGATGATTACGGTGAAGATCGACCCGGACAAGATCCGGGAGGTCATCGGCAAGGGCGGCAGCGTCATCCAGAAGATCACCGCCGAGTCCGGCGCGCAGATCGACATTGAGGACGACGGCACCATCCACATCGCCTCCCCCAACGCCGAGGCCTGCGAGATCGCCAAGAAGATGATCGACACCATTGTCTTTGTCCCCGAGGTGGGCTCCCTGTACTACGGCAAGGTGGTGCGCATCCTCCAGTTCGGCGCCTTCGTGGAGCTGGCCCCCGGCAAGGACGGCATGGTCCACATCTCCAAGCTGGCCAACCACCGGGTGGCCAAGGTGGAGGATGTCATCAACATCGGCGACATGATCTGGGTCAAGGTTACCGACATCGACGAGAAGGGCCGGGTCAACCTGTCCTACAAGGACGCCCTCCGGGAGATTGAGGAGAAGAAGGCCCGGGGCGAAATTGTAAAGTAACACACTTTACACGGATATGTTTTACAGCGGGTGGGTACTTGTTACCCACCCGCTTCCTGTTCCGGCGGGCATTTTCAAGAAAGCGGTATCTGGACACCGGCCCTCCGCCATGTTATAATAAAAGGCCGCCACGCTGCGGGGAAACCCCGGCGCGGCATACAGGGAAGTCATTCGGCAGACAAAGCGGACCATTCCCAAAACCTTTTTCTGCGGAGGAGATCTTTATGAAATTCCTGATTAACAAACGGCTTGCCTCACGCATCGGCATCATCACCACCGCCATCACCCTGGCCGGGATGCTGCTGCTCTGGATCGTGGTGTCCACCAACACCGCCGCCATGGTCAAGAGCGACATCACCAACCAGATGACAGACGCCGTGGAGTCCCGCGCGTCCATCATTGACGAATATGTGGCCTCCGCCGAAGAATACGTCTCCGCTTTCGCATTGGGCGGCGAGGTCCGGGCGCTCCTGCTGGACCCGGAAAACCCCGAGCTGCTTGCGCGGGCCCAGCAGTACACCGAGGACTTTGCCGGCCTCAAGGGCATTTTCGAGGGATTGTACATCGCCACCCCGGACACCTATGTGCTCACCCACACCTCCCAGGGCGCCATCGGCATCACCACCCGGACGGGGGACTCGCTGAAATCCTTCCAGGACACCATCCTGGCCACCCGGTCGCTGACCAACCTGGGCATTATGGAGTCCCCCGGCACCGGCAGTATGATTTTATCCATGTACAGCCCTATTTTTGACGGACAGCGGTGCATTGGCTACGTGGGGGCCGGGGTGTACGCCAGCCGCCTTATGGACGCCCTGCTCAACCTGGATATCCAGGGCCTGCCTAACAGCGAATATGTGTTTTTGAACGTGGACACAGGCGTATACCTCTACCACCAGGACGGCGAGCTGCTCAACACCGTCACCACTGATCCCGGATACCAGGAGATCCTCCAACGCATCCGTTCGGACGGCAGCACCCAGGCCAGCACCCACTCCTATCGGGACGAAAACGGCACCAACCAGCTGGTGGTCTATAAATACCTGATGGACCGGGGCTGGGTCTTTATGGTGCGCAACAACGCGGCCCAGGTCTATGGCTCCGTGACCACCGTGCGGGTGCTGGTGGGGGCGCTGTGCGCCATGATGGCCGCCGCCATCATCCTCATCACCCTGCTCATCCTCCGCCGGGAGGGGCGGGAGCTCATGGCGGTGGAGCAGGCCATCGGGCGGCTGGGGGATCTGAACCTGTCCGCCGACCGGGAACTGGAGGTATTCTACAGCCGCTCCGATGAGATCGGCATGATCGCCCAGACCACCCACCGGGTATGCGGCGCCCTGCGTGAGACCATCGACGACGTGAGCCGCATCCTGGGCCAAATGGCCGGGGGCGACTTCACCGTGGACGTGGAGGAAAACCAGCACCTGTACATCGGCGACTTCCGCACCCTGTCCGAGAGCCTGAACTCCATCCGCTCCAACCTCACAGCCGTCATCCGGGACATCACCCAGGTGGCGGGCCAGGTGGACGCCAGCGCGGACCGGGTTTCCTCCGACGCCCAGACCCTCTCCCAAGGCACCGTGGAGCAGGCCGCCTCCGTCAACGCCCTGGTGTCCCATGTGACTGAAATCACCTCCCAGCTCCAGGCCAGCACCGTGCGCTGCGGCAGCGCCAGCGACCTGGTGGCCAAGGCCACCGGCTACGCCGACGAGGCGGACGCCAAGATGGACCAGCTGCTCACCGCCACCCATAACATCGACCAGTCCTCCGCCCAGATCGGCACCATCATCAAAACCATTGAGGACATCGCCTTCCAGACCAACATACTGGCCCTGAACGCCGCGGTGGAGGCCGCCCGGGCGGGGAACGCCGGCAAGGGCTTCTCCGTGGTGGCCGACGAGGTGCGCACCCTGGCCGCCCGGTCCGCCCAGGCCGCCCAGAATACCAACAGCCTCATCAACCGCTCCATCCAGGACGTCAAAACCGGCACGGACTCCACCGACCAGGCCGTATCTGCCATGCATGTCATCGGCGACTGTATCTCGTCCATCAAGGCCCTTATGGACGAGATCGCCGCCGCCAGCGTCCAGCAGTCCCAGATGATTTCGCTGGTGGAAAACGGCATCAAGGAGATCTCCGCCGTGGTGCAGGCCAACTCCTCCGCCGCCGAGCGCAGCGCCGCGGTGTCCAAGGAACTGTCCGGCCAGGCCCGCGCCCTGAACGGCCTCATCGGCCGCTTCCATATCAGGTGAGCCCCGCTTAAAAATTTGTTTGACATTAAGTGACTATTGTGATAGTATCTTTTTGGGATTACTATTGCAATAGTCACTTTGCGCTTCCCGGCGCACAGAGCCTGTTTAATATCTCGAAAAATGTCAGTTGACGAAGGAATTTCCGTCAGGCGAGGCGGGATTTCGCGGGAATAATTGTATTTATTTCAAGAAAGCCCAATGAAGCACGGCGGGAAAAGAGCCGGCAAATGGCGTTTTGAGAGATTTGTAACAGGCGCTCAGAAGGAGGTCATACCCATGGAAAAGCTGTACGACTCGGAGCTGAAGGTGATGGAGCCGCTGTGGGCGGACGGGCCGCTGTCCGCGGGCGCGCTGGCCAAGCGGCTGGGGGCGTCCTGCGGCTGGAACCGCAACACCACCTACACCGTCATCAAAAAGCTCATCGACAAGGGGGCTGTGGCCCGGTCCGACCCCGGCTTTGTCTGCGCGCCGCTCATCACCCGCCGGGAGGTCCAGCGTCAGGAGACGGACAGCCTCATCACCCGGCTGTTCGGCGGCTCCAAAGCCCAGTTCCTCTCCGCCTTCCTCGCCGAAAAGGATCTCACCCCGGCCCAGGCCGCCCAGCTCCGGGCCTTGATTGAAACGCTGGAAACGAGGTGAGCATATGGCCCAGCTGCTGCAAAACGCCCTGTATGGCACGGCGCTGATTCTGGCCGCGTCCCTTCTGCGCCGGATTTTGAAGGGCCGCTTCCCTCCCGGGGCCCGGCTGGCGCTGTGGGCCCTTTGCCTGCTCCGCCTGCTCGCCCCCGCCGCCCCCGGGAGCGCCCTTTCCCTCTGGGGGCTGCTGGCCGGGCCCGCGCCCCAGCCTGCCCAAACGCCGCAGGTATCCAGCCCTGTCCAAACCGTCCCTGCCGCCCCAGCTCCCGCCCCCCAGCCCGCCGCCCCAGCCTTTCCCTGGGAAATGGTTCTTGCCGCCGTCTGGCTGGCGGCGGGGCTGG
>OFGO01002502.1_pt1 | contig 10441 bp, 15 predicted proteins | sample 1521761 | NCBI WGS metagenome assembly OFGO01 (sample SAMEA3504128, study PRJEB24116) | mouse gut metagenome | biome: mouse gut; feature: mouse-associated habitat; material: faeces | place: Denmark | collected 2011
CCCCTCTGCAAAGCCGTTCCACCATGCCATGTGAAATGTGACTTTCCCTTGCAAATGCCCCTTGCGTCATTCCGTGGCTGTCCAGCAGCGCCCGGAAGTTAATCCGTGGGCTTGCCATGTCTCCCCTGTTTCTCGCTCCCGGCTTCTCCAATTCCCGATAAAAGGCGTTCAAGTGTTGGGGCCTGATCTCCAGCAGCTTCATATGGCCGAAGGCCGGGACAATCCGCTCCATGAAATACTCATACATTTCGATTGTCCGCTTGGCGGCCCCCCTCTGCTCCCGCAGTTGGATAACATATCGGGCGTATTGCTCAAAGGTCTGCCGGTTGTCCGCCTGATAGCCTAATTCAATTTCCCGCTCGAAGTCCAGGGCCACGCGCTGGGCCTCCTTCTCCATCTGGCGGGCGGTCATGGGCCGGTCGGGTGTCCAGGTCTTGAAATGGCGGATTTGCTTTCCTCTGCTGTCCCGGCCCTTCGTGACGGTGATCTTATAGGCCGTTCCCGTCTTGCCCTCAATTTTTTTGATGCTTGCCATGTGTTCCTCCCTTCCGGGGGGCGTGTTGTAATTTTGCGCCTCCTCTATTGTCCTTATTATAGCATATCGCATTCGATATATCAATAGGCAGACTATACAATATTGCATTCGATATATTGTTAATATTGCCTATTGCATTCGATAGACAAGCGTGGTATAATCATGGTAAAGGTGGAGAAGAATGCCCAATATCCAGGGCCTCCCCCGGAAAGGAGAAAGGCCATGCCAGCATCAAAGGCACAGCAAAAAGCTGTCAGTAAGTATATGAAAGAAAACTATGACGTTTATCAAATCAGAATGAAAAAGGGCCAAAAGGACACTATCAAAGCCCATGCTGAAACACGCAGCGAATCCGTCAACGGCTTTATCAACAGGGCCATCCAGGAGGCCATCGAGCGGGACGCAGGAGACCCCCAGGAGTCCGGAGGTATCACTCTACCCCCCGATACCCTCAAAGCTGCACAGCGGGCCGCAGAGGCCGCAGGAGAGGCCGTGCCGGTATTTGTGGCGCGGGCCGTGGAGACGCAAGCGCAGCGGGACGAAATGGGCCGCAAGATGAAAGGAGGCAAAGCCAGTGAGTAACCGGGAAAAATGTATAGCCATTCTGGACAGCTTCAGCGAGGGGCAGCTTGCCAATATCGCCGCTATGCTCCAGGCCGCAAAGGACGCTATCAGCGAGGCGGCGGACGATGCTTTTTGCAATTCCCTGTATCGGGCGTATGAGGCAGACCCGGACAAGGGCCAGCCGGTCAGCCTGGAGGACGCTGCAAAGGCGCTGGGGGTATCTCTGTGACATACAGAATACAGATTGACAAGCCCGCCATGAAGTTCCTTCAGAAACAGCAACAGGCCCAGCGGGAGCGGCTTTTGCGGGCCATCCAGGGCTTGCCGGATAGCGGGGATATAAAACCTATGAGCGGACACGAAAACCTTTACCGGCTCCGCGTGGGGACGTTCCGGGTGCTTTATACCATCATCGGGGATCTTCTCATTGTGCGAGTGCTGGACATTGGCAACCGTGGGGACGTGTACAAATAAGCAAAGAGCCGGGGGGCGATTAACCCCCCGGCTCCTTCTTTTTGCGTTGCTCCCTGACGTACCGCCGAATAGCCCGCCGGTATTCCTCCCGCGTCTCCCGCGCAAGGTCATACCCGGCCAGAGCCTCGATCATCTCCAGCCGCAGATCCGCCAGATACCGCCGCCGCTCCCCGGACGCGATACCGCCACGCCGGGATAGTTCCCGGTGTTCCTCCGGGGACATGGTGTTGAATGGGCGCAAATTCTCGTTGTTCATTTTCGGTTCCTTCTCGCTTCACTTGAACAGCTCCAACATATCCGCCAGCTGCCGAATCTCAGGTTTTCACGGTCCCTTTTTAGGGCCTGAGATATCTGAAGGTTAACATTTGCTAACATCAAGTTTTCCCAAGTAGGCAAACATTATTTTCCGTTATATTTTCAGGGCATCCAAAAAGTCGAGTTAAGGCTCTTTTTTCTGTTGGCACTTTTGGGCATTTTCCACACTTTGCCGCCGAGGTCTACACGCCCCATGTCTCCTTCAGCTTGTTCAGCAGCTGCATTGCCGCTGTGGTGTCCGCGCCAGGATTCAAGTCGGGGTGGTAGGTCTTGGACAGGCTGCGGTAAAACTGCTTCAAGATAGCCGTCTCCTCCTCGGTGTAGGTACTGCGGACAGGGACGGAGTAACCACCAGAACTGCCTCCGCTGTAGGTACTCTGCCAGCTTTCCCGGTAACTACTCCATCGGGCCTGTTCCTCCTGCTTCCGGGCCTTGCGGTCCGCCTTGATCTTTGCCAGGTACTCCTTGTTCCGCAGCACGCCGAATACGTCATAGCAGCGGTCATATTCGCCCCCATCTACGCCGTACCGTTTGGAAAAGGCGGACCGGGCTTTTCTGTGGGCATCCAGAATCCGCTGGTGTTCCTGTTTGGCCTGATACTCGGCGGACTGGTGGAAATCGGCCTCCAGACGCTCCCGCAGGGGACCCAGCTTGGCCTCGATGATCTCATACAGCTCGGCGGCATCCATGCCCACCTTTTTAGCCAGGGCACTCTCCCCGCCAACGATGCAGTCGCCCCACCAGTTTTCACAGATGTCGTAGTAGGACATGGTACAGACCGCATACTGCCGCTTTCTGACCGCGCCGCCCTCCCGGAAGCTCTGGTGGATGCTGATTTTGTAAGCCTCCAGGCGGGGCCGCTCAAAACGCTCCTCGCTCCATCTCCACTGCCAGATCGGGACCTGCTCCACGCCGTTGATGGACATCTCCAGCAGATCGGGGATGATTTCTTTATGTTCGCCGTATGGGTCCGGCTTTTTCCGCCGAACCTCCTGTATCACGCAGTACATATCCTATCCTCCGTGGTTACTGTCTTCGGCGGGGCGGTAACTACGGTACAGCTCCAGCCAGTCGGGCAGATCCATCGTTACCCGCCAGCCCTCCCGGCTGCGCCGGTGGAACACGGCGGGGAGGCCGTCCCCGAACCTAGCCGCATCGCGTTCGCTCTGCTCCATCCATTCAGACAGCCGCAGGGCCTCCGCCCGCTTGCACTCGATATGCACCCCGGGGAGGCCGGTCACGTCCGGCACATCCCCGTAGCTCCGGGCGCGGCCAGCCTCCACCGGGTACCCGTGGCCCTGGAGGATACGGGACAGCTCCAGCTCGGCGGCGCGGCCCTTGCGCTGGCTTGATCTACCGCCCATGCTCCACCTCCCATTTCCGGGTAAAGGCATGTGCTGCCTCGCTGTCAGCGGCAATGCAGAGAATAACATACCCAGGCTCCTCTCCCTGGACTACCGCCTGCCGGTTTGCCTCCAGGACCCGGTCCAGGGTATCGATGTGGAACGCATTCTGCTTCAGCGAATACTCGCAAACCCAGATCATCGTTCCACCTCCCAATCGAACTTCCGGTATGGCGATCCGCCCGCCTGATAAAACCGCCGGGTCACCGGGTCAAAATCAAGCTGGATCGTTCCACGGTCACCATACCGGCGATTCTTCAAAATGCGGATCCCCGCCGAGCAGCCCATTTCCGCCACCTTTTCGTCCGGGACCCGGCCCACCCGGAAAACGTTGTCGGCACGGTTCGTCAGGTCGGCGGTACCAGCTACATCGTCAGAATCGAAATTGCCGTCCCGGGTCTTCCGGGGATGGGCGACCAAGTGGACGTGAACATCAAACCGCTTTGCGAAAGCTACCAGCCGGGAAGCGAACACGGACTGCGCCCGCCACTGGCCCAACTTGCCCTCGTCCTTCAGCGCGGCAGTCATGACGTTGTCCACAACGAACGAGCTGCAGTGCCAACGCCGCTGGGCGTACTCGAACAGGCTGAGGATGTTGTCCTCGTCGTGGGCGTTGGACGTCCGGATATCTGTAATGAACACCCGCCGGTCAAGCCATTTGTCGATCCGCTCCCGGGCTGTGACGCTGACAGCGTGCAGCTCCTTCCCGGTGACCGTGTCTGTCTGCCGGTAAATATTGCCGCTCCCGGCGATCTGCTGGTACAGGATGGACTTAAAGCTGGCGGCGGGCATTTCTCCGGAGTAGACGCACACCCGCTTTCCTCTTGCTATGGCCTCGGGAATAAATTGGCTGAGAAGGGTGCTTTTGCCCTCGCCCCGTTTTCCGGTCCATACCGACAGCTCCCCGCCGGAGAAGCCGCCTACGGCCCGGTCCAGCGCAGGCAGTCCGGAGAAGGTCCGGTTTTTGCTTACCGCTTCGTCCGGCTGCACGTCGGAGATATTCAAGAGCCCGTTGACCGGTAGCTCCCGGCATCCCAGCAGAAGCCGCTCCACGGCCCTGATCCCGCCCTTGTCCCGCAGCTCCTGGACCGTGGCGCAGCCATGCCACGCGTCATCGGCGGGCAGACAGACGAACGCGCCAAACCGGGCCAGTAGCTCGTCCGCGATCTCCCGCTGGGCGTTTCCGGGCGGGACCGCGACCAGGATGAACGGAAACTGTCCCACGAACTCCCGGCACAGCCCCACGTCCTCCCAGGTGGACGACATGGCCTTACAGACGGCATTGACCTGTACGGCCTCCACGCCGTCATAATCCAGGCACCACCACAGGCCGGTGTTCAGGGCGGGGTCCAGGAATCGCTCCTGGAAGAGTAGAACATCAGAAATATCCATCAAACTTATCCCCTCCGCTCTTCTGCTGCTGGGAGAGCCCCCAGCCGTCACGGTGACACCGGCGGATCACCAGGTTCCAGTCCCGCCACCTGTTCTTGTTGCCGGTAGCCTGGGCGCTTTCGTCTATGTATGCGATGCACCGCTCGACCTCGGCCTGGCCCAGATCGTTTAACAGGCGGCTATAATCGCTGTCGGTCAGCTTCACCCAGCCATACTGGCCGTGTTTCTTTCGAGTGGGAGCGGGCGGCTTGTCCGCCCCATTCTCCCCTATACTAACCTTACCTAACCTAACCTGGGTATCCATTTCGGATACACTCTGTATACAGCCTGTATCCATTATGGAACCATCGGCTAATTTGACAAGGATTTCTTTGTAAATACTGGGGTGGTATCGGTCTTTCTGAATATAGTTATTTCGGCTCCAGTCTGTTATGTAGGTCACAAGATCATCATTGAGGACATTGACAAATCCTTTCGATGCTAGAACCCGCAAATCATCTTCCGTGGCCCCGGTAGTCCGCATGACGGAAAACGCCTCGACAACGCCGTCATCGTCAGCCTGCATTCCCAGGTCATAGTACAACAGACGGGAAGTGGACGGCATCCGCAGGAACCGGGCGGAACCTATCACCGATTTCGCAAACATTCTTCTTTCTGCCACGCTTACACCTCCGCCTGTTCGATTGCCGCTGCTGTCTCCATGATCTCCCCAGCTCGGCGGCGGAGGCTCCGGACGCAACGGTCACGCTCCGCCGAATCCCCCGGGAGGAAATAGCCGCGGATATTGTCCGACAGGATCGGGGTTCCCTTCCGCCTCTCCGCCTCGATCATCTGCCGCAGCTCCCGGTCGGACAGGCCGGTCAGGGCTATCAGGTCCCGCCGAGGAATGGCATTTCCCGCGCCGGGGTGGAGCAGGTCAGCGATCCGGAAAGGTTGATTCTCGGCGGGGGATGTGGTATGCTCTGAGGTGGGAGACTGGACCGTTTTGCACACGCGCCCGTTTTCCACTGCCCCTGTCAGCGTTGCCGCGCTGGTGGGGGCCTTTTTCTTTTCGCTCATTGGGCCACCGCCTTTGTCTGCCGCTCGATCCACTCTTGCAACCCGGCCACGCTGACCAGGACCCAGTTGCCCACCCGGAAGCTTGGGAAATCTTCTCGGTTCAAGAGCTGGTACAGTGTGGGCCTCGACACGCCCAATAGCCGTGCGGCCTCGGCGGCGGAGACGGCCAGAGGGGAAAGCTTGTCCGACATTAGCCCACCTCCTCCTGCCCTGTTTCCACCTGGGCTTTCATTGCTGCTCGCTTCTCCCAATAGCGGCGGTTGTTCTCCCGGACTTTGTCCTTGTTTTTAGACCGCCATTGCCGGAAGTATTCCCGGCGTTCCTCTCTGGCGCGTTCCTCTAAGGTCATTTCTGCCATTTGATGGTCCTCCTTTGTTTTTATTTTTCTCTTGCCTTTCTCTGGTTGTTGTGCTACAATCTGATTATAACAAACGAAAAGAGAAAAATCAATAAACGGAGAAATTTATCTTCTAATATGTACAATACGAGATTTATCAGGAGGTTTTTGCTAATGAGTAGAGCAAAAAAGGCTGCTCCCGTTCGCTTTCCAGAGTTTCAGACCGCATTTAATGAGCTTATGGGTGACATGACCATAAAGGAATTTGCAGAAAAACTTGATATGTCGCGGGCAACAGTTGGATTTTATTCGGCAGGACAGAGAATCCCGGACGCTTTAGGAATAAAAGTAATAGCGGAAAAATGCGGGGTTTCTGCTGACTGGTTACTTGGACTATCCCACGAAAAGGAAATGAACGGCGATATTAGGCAAATCTGCAACTACACAGGTTTGAGTGCAGAAGCCGTCCAATTTTTATCGGACCTAAAGGATTCTCCTTCTAGCTATATGTCTACAGTAGCGGACTATATCCTTTGTTCCGATGGTGGATTTTACGACATGATAGAATATCTTTCCGCCTCTGTATGGGGTTCAGTTGGAGTAAAAATTATAGGCGAATGTGCTCCAAATAGGAAGGATTGGGAAAATTATAAAGAAAAAGTAAGATCGTCCAAAAATCTATTTTTGATGTCACTATATAAACCTATGCCGCATAGCATACTTTCACCAAGCGAAACTGAGCACGAATCGTTCATGTTCGCAAAAATCATTAAAGATTTACCTCGACTTTATGACGATTTTAAGAAGGACTACTCTAATAATGAAGAATTTATCAATGCAGTTATATGCGATTATGTGAATCAATATAAGCAAAACTTAGAAGATGATGTCGAAAAATAAAAACCGCCCCCGGCGCTCTCAACACCGGGGACGGCAATAGGGCAGAAGTCTTGGCGGACGCTCTGCCCTCCTATCATACCAGAAACAAGGAGGAATTGCAATGGCAAGAAAAAGCACCAGAGCCGCCCAGGGCGGCGGCACGATCCGGCAGCGCCCGGACGGCAGGTGGGAGGCCCGGTTCACCGTGGGCCGGGACCCAGGGACCGGCAAGCAGATACAGCGCAGCGTCTACGGCTCCACACAGAAGGAGGTCCGGCAGAAGCTGGCACAGGCCGTGGCCGATCTGGACAGCGGCATCTATCAGGCCCCGAACAAGATCAAGGTTTCAGAGTGGATGCAGGAATGGCTCGCTACCTTCTGTGAGGGCAAGGTAAAGCTCCTGACAATGCAAACCTACTCCGGCCTGATCAGGAACCACATCAACCCCGCCATTGGCGCTATGGAGCTGCAGGTGGTCAAGGGTACTCATATCCAGAAACTGTATAACTCCATGATAAAGGCCGGCCTCTCCGGGAAGCTGGTGCAGAATGTCTCCGCAGTCTTACATAAAGCGTTCAGCGTGGCTATCAAGCAGGGTATCATCCGGACAAACCCCTGTGACGGTGCAGAGCGGCCCAAAGTGGAGCGGCGGGAGATTAAGCCGCTGTCAGACAGTGAGATTCCCTTATTCCTCGCCGCTATAGAGGACTCCCCCATGCGCAACGCTTACGCCCTCTGCTTGTTTGCCGGACTGCGGGAAGGGGAATGCCTGGGCCTTTCGTGGAAACAAGTGGATTTCCAGCGAGGGAGGATCACCATCAGCCAACAGCTCCAGCAGAAGAAGACAGGCGGCTGTGAATACTTCCTTTCCCCTACCACCAAGAGCGGCAAGCCCCGAACCATCGAGCCGCCGACGATTGCGTTTGAATATCTGAGGGCGGAAAAGCGGAAGCAGACGGAGAACCGGCTGAAAGCTGGCCCGGCCTGGAGCAACCAAGACGACCTGGTTTTTACGAATGAACTGGGACGGCACTACGTGATCCTGACGTTTTACAAGAATTTCAAGAAGATTGCCGCCAGCATCGGCAGGCCGGACGCAAGGCCCCATGACCTCAGGCACACTGCGGCCACAGTTGCCATTGCCAGCGGCGCGGACATTAAGAGCGTCCAGGACCTTCTCGGTCATGCCACGGCCAGCTTCACCCTCAACGTCTACGCCCATACCTCCGAACAGATGATGAAGGACACGGCAGCGCGGATGCAGAGCTACTATGACAACCTCGCCGCTAAAGGGTAAAACGCCTGTAAAGGGTAAAATAAAGGGTAAATGCCATGATCCAGACGGAAAAAAAGCCTTGCACCCATTGAGGCGCAAGGCTTTTACTGTGGCGGAGATGGAGAGATTCGAACTCTCGATACCCTTTTGAGGTATACACGATTTCCAATCGTGCGCGCTCGACCAGCTACGCGACATCTCCATGCTCTGCATTATACCTGACTTTTTTATAAAAGTCAAGAGGAACTTTGGCAGGGGAAGCGTCCCCGAAAACAGAGGTTAAAATACCTTCCATGCCATACCCATATCTTAAATGCTTTGTAAAATAAAGTGTTCCAAAAAGCTAATGCGCAACAAATCCGGCGCATATTTTCTCCTTAATGTTCTTATTTCTCGACGCTTGAAAATGAAAGGCCTCTTGCGCAAACCTGTTGTCTGCGCAAGAGGCCTTTCTGGTTTTGCAGGAAATACCGACTTCGGGATATATCCTGCCGCTATACGCCGATGCTGCTTCGCCAAAGTAATAGCAGCGGTCAAATCTACACTTATTGATTTAAATCTTTGTAAATCGGCTTTCTCAAACGTGAAAGGCTTATGACGATTCCAAGGATTCCTACGCTAAAGAACATAACAGCCGCTCCTGATCCGTTTCCCGAACCAAAAAAATGAGAAAGGATCTTTTGCATAGGCGAATCTGACGTCATAAACGGTTCTATGACATGGTCCGCCAATATACCGCCGAAAAATAACCCTAATGGAATTGTGCAGTTTTGCAATGTATCCTTTGCGGAAAAGACACGTCCCTGCATCTCAAGCGGGATGTGTTCGCGCAGGATTGCTGTTAAATTAGCGTTCATTATGACTGCGGGGATATATGACGCAAAGGCGGCAATACACCAAACCAAGGGGGAAAAGGATAGGCTTTGTACTACGTTGCCCGCAAAAACGAAAGCGGTGGTTACGAAAACGACCTTTGGCTTGTTCTTCGCAGGCTTCATCATAGTAACAAGGAGGCTTCCTGTAAGCAATCCTAATGCCACAGCGCTTTGAACCATGCCAAGCGCTTGCTGGCTGTTATTGGTTCTACCCAAAACAAAGGGGGCAATCATTCCATCATTGCCCAGTTTGGCAAGAAAATTGATGATGGCAATGAAAAGAGTAATCCGTAATAGGACTGAGCGCTCCCACAGGTAATGTATTCCTTCCAGGCAGCTTTTTAGAAACGGCGCATGGGCGCTCTCCTCCGGATGTTTTATTTCTGGAATCTTAATGAAGAACAGCAGCGTAAAAAACGCGGCGGAGAAACTTACCAGGTCACACACCAGAACTGCCGTCATACCTCCAAAGGCTAACAGACAGCTGCCCAATGCCGGAGCCAGAATGGAAATAGCCGAACCGGAAAGGCTCTGCAGTCCGCCAACTCTGGTATAATATTTTTTCGGCGCCAACAAACTGGTCGCGACAAAAGAAGCCGGATTTTGAAAGGCATTCATAAAACTAAGCAAAACGTTGATAACATATAAATGCCATGCCATAAGGGCTGAAAAGGAAAACAGCGTAAGGACGGCTACCGTCCCGAAAGCGGCTATCAAATCAGCGCACAGCATAATACGCTTTTTATTCCAACGATCCGCCAAAGCCCCTGCTATAAAGCGAAAGAAAATTGTCGGCAAAAAGGAACAGATTGTTAAAAGCGTTATACTGGACGCCGTCCCCTCCTGCTCATAAGTCCAGATGATTAGCGCATAGCTGGTCATAGCCGTACCTAATTCGGAGACGGCCTGCGAACCCCATAAAAGTAAAAAACTGCGTAATTCTTTTATAAATATTAAATTTTTCATGGCTTTGCTCCTTACACAATAATGATTGCAGTTACATGGAACGCAAAGCCTAATGCGGACGATCAATTTACATTAAAATGGAGAAAATGCTCCGTGCAGGGATCGTCCTATATTAGACCTTGCACGGAGCATAGACATCTGCGGAAAAAGGAAATAAGCGCGTCATTTCGCAACACCTCCTTGTCAGAGCCGATTTTATCATGGGGAAAGGAAGAAATCAATGGTGACTGCCAAGTCCCTGCGATTGATACATGCACGCGGAATACACGCAATCCCTATATAACAACTCCCGGAAAGCCAGCAGCTATGCGGCTTTCCGGGAGTTTTCTATCTATTCCCACTCGTTGCTGGGTATCATATTCTAAC
>OFGO01002519.1_pt1 | contig 10385 bp, 11 predicted proteins | sample 1521761 | NCBI WGS metagenome assembly OFGO01 (sample SAMEA3504128, study PRJEB24116) | mouse gut metagenome | biome: mouse gut; feature: mouse-associated habitat; material: faeces | place: Denmark | collected 2011
TGGGAGTCGGAGCCGTCGGTGATGGCGTGGGAGGCGTAGTCCAGGAAGGTAAAGCGGGAAATCTTCTCCCCCTGGATGGCGTTGAAGAAGGCGTCGATGGGGCCGTTGCCCTCGCCGGACACCTCAAACACGGTGTCGGTATGGCGTAGGGTGCCCTGGAAGGCGACGTGGGAGTGGCCCTCCCCGTCCACCGTCTCCCTGAAAGCGTGCCTGAGCAGCTGGTAAGGCTCCTTCACGTCGATATACTCCTGGTGGAACAGCTCGCTGATCCGCTCCGGGGAAATTTCCTTGCCCACCTTGTCGGTCTCCACCTGGACGATGTGTCCAAACTCCGGGTGCATGGACTTGGGCAGGTCGAAGCCGAAATTGTGCTCCATGATATAGGCCGCGCCCCCCTTGCCTGACTGAGAGTTGATGCGGATAATAGGCTCATACTCCCGGCCCACATCGGCGGGGTCAATGGGCAGGTAGGGAATTTCCCAGTACTCGGTGCCCGAGGACTTCATATACTGCACGCCCTTGTTGATGGCGTCCTGATGGCTGCCCGAGAAGGCGGTAAATACCAGCTTGCCCACATAGGGCTGGCGGTCGCCCACGGGCATTTTGGTGCACCGCTCGAACATCTCTTTGATCTTGTTGATGTTGGAGAAGTCCAGCTCCGGGTCCACCCCCTGGGTGTACATGTTCATGGCCAGGGTGACCATGTCCACGTTGCCGGTGCGCTCGCCGTTGCCGAAGAGGGTGGCCTCCACCCGGTCGGCCCCGGCCAGCAGGCCCATCTCGGTGGTGGCCACGCCGCAGCCCCGGTCGTTGTGGGGGTGGAGGGAGATGATGGCGCTGTCCCGGCCAGGCAGTCTGCGGATGAAGTACTCCAGCATATCGGCGAACTGGTTGGGCATACAGTTCTCCACGGTGGTAGGCAGATTGAGGATGACCTTGTTGTCCGGGGTGGCGTGGAGGTGGTCCAGCACCGCCTGGCAGATTTCCACGGCGTAGTCCATCTCGGTGCCCATAAACGATTCCGGAGAGTATTCAAACCGCAGATTCATACCAGATTCAATCATGGGCTGGGACATCTCATAGATCAGATCGGCGGCATCGGTGGCGATCTTGGTAATGCCGTCACAGTCCATGTGGAACACTACCTTCCGCTGGAGGGTAGAGGTGGAGTTGTAAAAGTGGAGAATCACATTTTTGGCGCCCTCGATCGCCTCAAAAGTCTTTTTAATGAGATGCTCCCGGGCCTGGACCAGCACCTGGATGGTCACGTCATCGGGAATATGGCCCCCCTCGATGAGCTCCCTGCAGATTTCGTACTCCGTCTCGCTGGCGGAGGGGAAGCCGATCTCGATCTCTTTCACCCCGATGTCCACCAGGGTGTGGAAGTACTCCAGCTTCTCGGCCAGGTTCATAGGGTCCACCAGGGCCTGGTTGCCGTCCCGCAGGTCCACGGAACACCAGACGGGGGCCTTGGTAATGACCTGATCGGGCCAGGTCCGGCCCCGGATGGGCTGGGGCTGGAAGGGAATGTACTTTTCAAATTTGGGTTTCATAGCGGCGTCCTCCTTAACAAAATGGGTGTTGGTTGCGTCAGGGGACAGCAAAAAGCCCCCGACTTTTTCAAGTCAGGGGCGTGTCATCGCACGCGGTACCACCCTGGTTCAGCCGACGGTCGCCCGACGGCCCTCACAGCCTCCAACAAGGCTTTGGTCAATAACGAGACCAGCCGTCCCGCCCTACTTGCCGTTCAGGCGGACTGCTCGGGGGCCAGTTATCCACAGCGTGACCCACACCGGCTCGCACCGCCCGCCGGCTCTCTGAGTGGGAGAAGGCTGTCTTTTTCCCCTTCATCGCATTTGCTTGTTGGGTATTTTAACGGATTCCCGCCGCCTTGTCAAGAGGGATTTTGCCCGGAACGGAAACGGGAAAATTTTTTGAAAAAACAGTTGCTTTCCGCTTAAAATTGTGTTATGATACCAGTTGCGTTTACAAGCATACCCTCACGAGGAGAAAGAGGTGAAGATAAAATGAAGGAAGGCCTCCACCCCAACTATCAACAGACCACCATCCGGTGCGCCTGCGGCAATGTGATCGAGACCGGCTCCACCAAGAAGGATATCCGCGTGGAAGTTTGCTCCAAGTGTCATCCCTTCTACACCGGCAAGCAGAAGATGGTGGACACCGGCGGACGTGTCAGCCGCTTCAACAAGAAGTTCGGCCTTGACAAGTAAGCCCCTGAGTCCAAAAGCCGCACCGTGTATTCGGTGCGGCTTTTTGCGCATATACTATCATTGAATTTGTTATATTTAGGAGGAATCACGCCATGCGCAAGATCGACCCGAAGGACCTGGACAAGAACGTCTTTTCCGCCATTGGCAGCCAGTGGATGCTCATTACCGCCGGAACTGCGGAAAAATGCAACACCATGACCGCCTCCTGGGGCGGGCTGGGCGTGCTCTGGAACGCCCCCTCGGCCACCTGCTACATCCGTCCCCAGCGGTACACCAAGGAGTTCGTGGACCGGGAGGCGTATTTCACCCTGGCTTTCTTCGGAGAGGAGCACCGCAAAGCGCTCCAGCTGTGCGGCTCCAGGAGCGGCCGGGAGGCGGACAAGGTGAAGGAGTGCGGCTTCACCGTGAAAGCGGCGGAGTGCGGCGCGCCCTACTTCGAGGAGGCCGAGCTGGTGCTGGTGTGCCGCAAGCGGTTCGTCCAGCCCATGGACCCGGACAACATCCCCCAGGACGTGAAGGATCGGTTCTACGCCGATAAGGACTACCACGTCATGTATATCGGGGAGATCGCGGAGGTCCTGGTGAGAGACTGATTTACAGGTGTGGCAGTGTGGTCCGGTAGGAGCGCAGTCTGTCCTCGCTCTCCCGACGGATGATGCCGTCCAGGGCAGTCAGGAGGACCTCCCTCTCCTCCGGCAGCCGCCCCTGGAACTGGTAAGCGTTGGAAGCCCCCAGGGCGGCGAAGGTCACGGGGATATCCAGATGGGAGACCAGGGTTTTCAGCTCCTCGTATTTTTCCACTTCCCCGGCCTCCCTCCAGTTCCCCGCCTGAATCTCCTGGTACAGCCGGGAATCCGGATACACTGTGAGCATGGAGGACCCGATGAGCCTGGGGTGGAGCCGGTTGAACAGCTCCGCGCTGGCCCTGGCGCTCCGCGCCCCCTGTCCCGCCCCGGCGACACCGGTGAGATAGAAGAAGTTGTAGCCGATGCCAGCCCGGTCCAGCCGGCGGCACTGGGTCAAAATGTCCTCCGGAGTATAGCCCTTGTCCATAAAGGTCAGGGAGGGGCCGTCCCCCGTCTCCACGCCGATGGTCAGACCGTCGTAACCGGCGGCCCTGAGCTGTTCCAGTTCTCCGTCGGTTTTCAGGCCGATGTCGGTGATCCTGGCAAAGCTGCCTATGGTCTGGATGTTGGGGAAATACCGTCCAATGAGCTGGGCGATCTCCAGCAGCCGGTCCGACTTCAGAACAAAGGGGTTTGCTCCGGTGAGAAAGGCCCGGCCAGGTCCCTCCCGGTTGGGCAGGCCCTGGAGGGCGGCGGTCAGCTTCCCCACGGGGGAGTGGAGGGCGGTCTGGGCCTCCAGCAGGTCGGCCTCTATGTCCTCCAGAGGGGACATGCGGAAGGGAAATGGCAGGTCATTGTACAGGGTGCAGAATTTGCATCGGTGGTGGGTGCAGCCCGCCGTGGCCTCAATCAGAAGGGAGGCGGCCTCGTAGGGCGGCCGCCAGATGGTGCCGGTAAAGTGCATAAAAAGCGCTCCTTTCGTTGATGTGGCCGGCGGGGGCCCTCCGCCGCTGCCACCACCTTACTACAAACAAAAAAGAAGCACAAGTACGGTCTTTTTTTGGAATTAGTACACTTTTTGATACCGTGAGGGGACAAGCATGGCGGACAACAAGTTTACCGCCCCCGAGGCTCTGGCCCGGTGCGAGGCCATGGGCCGGCTCCAGTCGGTTCTGGGGGGCAAGTGGAAAATTTTGATTCTGTGGTATGTGGCCTTCTACAAGGTCCAGCGGTTCGGCGAGCTGCGCCGCCGACTGGAGGGCATCACCCAGTCCACCCTGACCAAGCAGCTCCGGGAGCTGGAGGAGGACGGCTTCCTCCACCGGGAGGTCTTTGGGGAGGTGCCGCCCCGGGTGGAGTACACCCTCACCCCCCTGGGGGAGAGCTTCGCCCCGCTCCTCCACACTATGCTGGAGTGGAGCCGGGATAATTTGACGCAGGAGGACGGACATGGAAACCCGTGACCTGATTTTGGACAAGGCCCGCTTTGAGGACTGGGAGAACCTGTACCGCAACGTGTGGTCCCGGCCCGAGACTGCCCGGTATATGCTGTGGACGGTCACGGACAGCGAGGAGGATGCCAGGGCCCGGATGGAGCGGACCATCGCCTGGCAGAGGGACCACGATGTCTGGACCGTCTACCAAAAGGCCGGCAGACAGGCCATCGGCTGGGCCGGGCTGGCGGAGCTGTCGCCTGGGATCTGGCAGGAAACCAGCATCGCCTTGGGGCCGGACTATGTGGGCCGGGGCTATGGGCGGCAGCTTCTGGAGCTGCTGATGGAGATAGCCCGGGAACGGGGCGGAACGGAGTTCCGCTGCTCCACCCGGTTTGAGAACAGGGCCTCACAGGCTCTGATCCGCTCCTGCGGCTTCACTCTGGCGGCGTCAGGTCCCTGCATCGACCAGCGTGACGGCAGCCCCTATGTGCTGGAGGTCTATGCGCGAGAGCTGCGCCCCCATGCGGCGGGTTTGCCGCGATCTGAGAAGAAATGAGGAAAGATAGCCTATATGCAACATATTCAAGAGAAAACACCATTTAACCGCGCCGTCCTGGTGGGGCTGAGCGCCTTCAGCCTGAGCCGGGAGGAGAACGCGGACGAGGAGAGCATGGAGGAGCTGGCCGCCCTGCTGGAGACAGCGGGAGGGCAGTGCGCGGGTGTGGTCACTCAGTCCAAGGACAGCCCCGATCCCCGCACCTTCATCGGCGCGGGCAAGGTGGCCGAGGTGAAAGAGCTGGTGGAGACCGCGGGCGCCGACATGGTCATCTTCGACAACCCCCTCTCCCCCTCCCAGCAGCGCAACCTGGCCGAGGAACTGAAAATCGGGGTGCTGGACAGGTCCGCCCTGATTCTGGACATCTTCGCCCAGCGGGCAAGGACAAAGGAGGGCCGGCTCCAGGTGGAGCTGGCTCAGTACAAATACCTGCTGCCCCGTCTGCTGGGCATGTGGAAGCACCTGGAGCGCCAGGAGGGCGCCATCGGCACCCGGGGTCCCGGCGAGACCCAGCTGGAGAGCGACCGCCGAATCCTGAACCGGAAGATCGCCAAGCTGGAGAGCGAATTGAAGGACGTGCGCCGGGTGCGGGCCACCCAGCGGGAGCGGCGCCTCAAGAACGAGGTGCCTGTGGCAGCCATTGTAGGCTACACCAACGCGGGCAAGTCCACCCTTCTAAACCACCTCACCGGGGCGGAAATTCCCGCCAATAACCGCCTGTTCGATACCCTGGACACCACCACCCGGCCGCTGGAAATCTCCGACACCTGCACTGTCCTGCTGTCCGACACGGTGGGCTTTATCCGAAAGCTGCCTCACCACCTGGTGGAGGCCTTCAAGGCCACCCTGGAGGAGCTGGAGTACGCCGACCTGCTCCTCCATGTCATCGACTCCTCCAGCCCTCAGTGGCGGGAGCAGGCCGAGATCGTGGAGCAGCTCATCCACGAGCTGGGGGCCGACCGGACCCCCCGCATCGAGGTATTCAACAAGTGCGACCTGTGGACGGGAGACATCCGCCCCCACGGGGAGGGCCGGGTGTCCATCTCCGCCAAGACCGGGGAGGGCGTCCCTGAGCTGCTGTCCGCCATCGGGAAGGTGCTGGACAACGGAGCCCGAAAGGTGACCGTCCACCTGCCCTATGACAAGGGCGGCCTGCTGGACAAGCTCTATCTGGAGGCCAAGGTGGAGGGTGTGGAGTACGGCCAGACCATCGACGTGACCGCCGTCTGCACCCCCAAGGTCATCGGCCAGCTTGGCCCCCTGGTGGAGGGCTGGAAGCCCCGCAAGGAATTTTGGGAGGAATAGTATGGACTTCATTTTGAGAGAGTGGCGGCGGGAGGACGCCGCCGACGTGGCCCGATATGCCGACAACGAGAAGATCGCCCGCAACCTGCGGGACGTGTTTCCCCACCCCTACGCCCTGGCCGACGCCCAGGGCTTTTTGGACATCTGCATCGCCGGAGACCCGGAGACGTCGCTGTTCCGGGCGATCGAGATTGACGGCCGCGCCGCGGGCAGCATCGCCCTGTGCCGGGGCAGCGACGTGTACCAAAAGACCGCCGAGCTGGGCTACTGGCTGGCGGAGGACTACTGGGGCCGGGGGATCATGACCCAGGCCGTCCGGCAGCTCTGCCGGGAGGGCTTCTCCCGCTGGGACATCCAGCGTATCTACGCCGAGCCCTTTGCCCACAACGCCGGCTCCCGCCGGGTGCTGGAGAAAGCGGGGTTTTCCCTGGAGGGCGTCATGCGCCGGGGCGTGTTCAAGCGGGGACAGGTCTGCGACTTCTGCATGTACGCCCTTCTGCGTGAGGAGGGAAAGTGATTTATCCGCCCTCCGGCAGAAGTCCGCAAAATTTTCCCGGGAAAATTTTCGGAAAGGGTTTGACAAGTGGTAACAAATGTGTTACAATTCGGTTACAGTTTTTAATACGACTTAAAGGAGTGCGCTATGGCGAACAACGATCTGCCCCTCACCTATAAGGGCCATCCCTTGCGCCGGAAGGACAACCTGATTTACTACGGAACGATGGCCGAGAAATATATCATCATGCTCCAGGTCCTCTCCAGTAAGGACCAAGGCGGGCTGCCTGTGGCGGACAAGGTCTCCGTCCAGCTCCAGCTCACCGATCCCGACCTGAAAAGCCGGGACCGGGTGGTCAAGAAGAGCGAAAAAGACAGCCTCTACGCCGCCATGGACGTGGCCTCCGTGTGGCTGGAACGGGCTCTTTCCGGAAAGTAACTTTTACACTTGCGAAAGCCGTCTGTATAGAAATAGGAGGACGCAAACATGGATTTCAAACGTACCGCTTCCCGCCTGACTGCCTGCCTGCTGCTGGCCTGCGCCCTGATTACCCCCACTCTGGCTGTCTCCGGCACCGTAAACACCGAGGGCACTTACCTGCGCCTGCGTTCTGAGGCCAGCACCGAGAGCGCTGTTCTGAAAAATCTGGCCCACAACACCCTGGTGGATGTGCTGGAGGTTCTGGACAACGGCTGGTGTCAGGTCTCCTATGACGGCGTAACCGGCTATGTGTCCGGCATGTACCTCACCATCACCGAGGATGAGGCCCAGGCTGAGGAGGCCGCTCCCGCGGCAGCTCAGGCGGAGGACGCCGCCCCGGTGGAAGCGCGGTCCGGCGAGACCGCTCAGGCCGGCGAAGAGGATACGCTGTACGTCAAAATCACCACGGGCACGCTGAATGTCCGCTCCGGCCCCAGCACTGAGACCGACAAGGTGGACACCCTCCATGCCGGCCGCGTTGTCCAGGTCCTGGAAACTCTGGACGGCTGGTACAGAATTGAGGGGGGCTACATCAGCTCCGAGTACGCCGTCCAGGCGGACCCCTCTCAGGTCAGCAAGGGCCAGGAGATCGCCGACTACGCCCTCCAGTTCCTGGGTTACCGCTACGTCCACGGCGGCACCTCCCCCAAGGGCTTTGACTGCTCCGGCCTTACCACTTATGTGTACAAGCAGTTCGGCTACACCCTGAACCGCACCTGCTCCGGCCAGCTGGACAACGGCACCCCTGTCTCCATGAGCGAGCTCCAGCCCGGCGACATTGTGATCTTCCGGAAAGGCAACTCCTCCAAGCGGGCCACCCACGTGGGTCTGTACATCGGCGACAACCAGTTCATCCACGCCTCCACCCCCACCAAAGGCGTAATCATCAGCAAGATGAGCGATTCCTACTACACCTCCGGTTTTGTGGGAGGCCGCCGCATCGTCTGACATAACATAGCCCCTCCGGCTCATGCCGGAGGGGCTTTTTTCCAAACAAGCCCTAATCTCTGGGCCTTCGGTAAAACTTGCCCACCACCCGCTCGGTGCGCAAGACATTGACAAAGGCCTTGGGGTCGGACTGCCGGATTTTCCGGGCCAGGGATCGGACCTCGCTGTCCGATACCACCGAATAAATCATCACACAGGGGTCCCCATTGTAGAGGCCCACCCCCTCGATGAGGGTAGCGGTATGGTTGGTCTCCTGAATCTGGGCGCAGACGCCGCCGGCACTCTCCCGGCCGGTAATGATGAGCAGAGTAGCCCGCCGTCCGTCCGGGTCCATCATCTTGATGACCTGGGTGGTGGCGTACTGGAACAGCATGGAGTACAGGGCCTTGTCCCAGCCGAACAGGACTCCGGCCACCGCCAGCAGAATCACATTCCCGGTGAAAATATATCCCCAGGCGTCCACGTTCTTTCGCTCCGACAGAGGGATTGCGATGAAATCGGTGCCTCCGCTGGTCACCCGCACCCACAGACACAGGCTGCATGCAAACCCGTTAATCATCCCACCAAAAATGCAGATCAAAAGGATGTCCTCCGTGATGGCAAAGGCGGGGATTATGTCGGTAAAGATACTGGTGAGTACGATGGTCAGGCAGGAGTAGAGGGTAAACCGCTTGCCCACCAGCTTAAAGCTGACAAATGCCGGGATGGCGTTCAGCGCCAGATTGATGGGGCCGAAGGGCAGCTCCACTCCGGCGAACTCCAGAGCGCACCGCTGAATCAGCCGGGTAATGCCGGTGAAGCCGCCAGGAAACAGGTCCCCCGCAGCCACAAAGCTCTTCAGATTGACGGCCACAATCAGGGAGGACAGGGTAATTACCCCCACCCGGGTGACAAACTCCTTCAGCCGGGCCCGTTGGTTGGCAGTTGTCATGGACGCCTCCTCTTCATCTGGCCTGGGCCAGAATGTCCGCGTTCTTCATAAAGTATTCCACCCCGGAGTAGATGGTAGTCAGTACGATCACCGCCGTGCAGATCTGGTTGACAATCTCCGGTATGGGCAGCAGCATGAGGATGATGCACACCATGGTGGCGGCGGTCTTCACCTTGCCCGACCAGCCGGCGGCGATAACTCTCCCCTTATCTGCGGCCACCATCCGCAGCCCGGACACCCCGAATTCCCGAACAGCCACGATAAGCAGCGCCCAGGCGGGCATCTGGCCCACCTCCACAAACCACAGCATGGCGGCAAACACCAGACACTTGTCGGCCAGCGGGTCCATGAACTTGCCGAAGTCGGTAATCTGGTTGTAGTGCCGGGCGATATATCCGTCCAGAGTGTCGGTGATGCTGGCAGCGGCAAAGATGGCCAGGGCCCAGTAGTTGGCAAAGGGCACGTTCAGGTACAGCACCAGCAGGAAAGCGGGGATCATCACCACCCGCAGGATGGTCAGCTTGTTTGCGGTATTCATTGGCATTGGTATCACTCCTCAATTTCCCCGGTCAGGTCCCCATCGGAGACCCCGGTGATGCGCACATTGACAAACTCCCCCGCGGGGACCGGCCCGGCGGCGGTAAACAGCACCCGGCCGTCGATGTCCGCCGAGTCGGCGTAGGTACGGCCGGCGCAGCAGCCCTCGGCGGAATCGAAGCCCTCGCAGAGGACCTCCATCACCGTGCCCAGCCGCGCCTCGTTGTACTCGTCCATGATACGGGACTGGAGGTCCACCACCAGCTCCACCCGTCTGGCGGCGGTATCCGGGTCCACCTGATTTTCCATTTTAGCGGCCAGGGTGCCCTCTTCCGGTGAGAATTGGAACACCCCCACCCGCTGCAGCTTCTGCTCCCGCAGGAAATCGCACAGCTCCTCGAACTCCGCCTCTCCCTCGCCGGGCAGGCCGCAGATGAGAGAGGTACGGATCACCACGTCGGGCATGGCCGAGCGCAGCCTGGCAAACAGCGCCTCCAGCTCCGCTCGGGTATTTCTCCGGCGCATGGCCTTCAAAATGCCGTCGTTGCAGTGCTGGATGGGGATGTCCAGATAGTGGAGCACCTTGGGCTCATGGGCAATCACGTCGATCAGCTCATCGGTGACGGCCTCCGGGTACAGATAGTGCAGACGTATCCAGTGGAAGTCTAGTTTACATAACTCTTTCACCAGCCGGGCCAGGGAGGTTTCCGGCTCCAGGTCCAGCCCGTACCGGGTGATATCCTGGGCGATCACGATGAGCTCCCTCACCCCGGAGGCGGCCAGCTTCTCAGCCTCGGCCAGCAGGGCCTCCACGGAGCGGCTGCGGTACTTCCCCCTCAGCTTTGGGATGACGCAGAAGGCGCAGCCGTTGGAGCAGCCCTCGGCAATTTTCAGATAGG
>OFGO01002522.1_pt1 | contig 10370 bp, 7 predicted proteins | sample 1521761 | NCBI WGS metagenome assembly OFGO01 (sample SAMEA3504128, study PRJEB24116) | mouse gut metagenome | biome: mouse gut; feature: mouse-associated habitat; material: faeces | place: Denmark | collected 2011
TACCGCAAGGGGCTGGTGTTCTCCTGGGAGAACCTGGACAACGCCGCCGGGGCGTACCAGAAGCTCATCAAGCGGATCGCCGCCCTCAAGGGCGGGGACGGTCGGGTGGACGAAAGCGCCGCCGCAAAGCTCAAGGAGAAATTCCTCACCCAGGTGGGCAACGACCTGAACACCTCCATGGGCGTCACCTGCCTGTACGATGTGCTCAAGGCCCCGGTGAACGGCGCCACCAAACTGGCGGTGCTGGAAGATTTCGACCGGGTGCTCTCCCTGTCCCTGCTGGAAAAGGCGGCGGCGCTGCGGGAGCAGGAGGCCGCCCAGGCCAAATCCGCATCCGGCGACGGCGGCTTCACCATCCAGGGGGAGGGCGACCCGGCCATCGACGCGCTGGTGCTCCGGCGGGCCGAGGCGAAAAAGGCGAAGGACTTCGCCGGGGCCGACCGCATCCGGGACGAGCTGAAGGCCCAGGGGGTCGAGATCACCGACGTGCCCGGCGGGGCGGTGTGGAAACGGGTATAAAGCAGAAAAAGCAAGTCCCCCGCCGGTGCGGGGGACTTGCTTTTTCCGTCAGCCGTTCACCTGGCTGATGAACTCCTTGAGAAACGCCTTATAGGCCTCGGCCTGCTCCTTCTGCTGGATGTTGAAGGGCTGGTACTTGTCCTGGCGGGTGTTGCTGGCGTAAACGCAGAAGGCGCACAGCTCCTTGCCGTCCTTGCCGAAGAAGGCGCAGGAGTCGCCCTTGGGCTTGAGCCGCCCCAGGTTGTCCTTCGTCAGCAGCGTGCCGCTGCCCTGGTAGCTGACCTCGCCGCCGTTATACTGGATGGGCGCCACAAACAGCGCCCCCGGCTTGAAGGCGATGGCGTAGTGGTAGTAATATTTGGTGATTCGGTTGCCCACGGAGTGGTCGGTCATATAGGTGGCGTAGGCGATGGTGTAGCTCCCGCTGCCGGGGAGCAGCTTCTCCACCACCCGGCACACCTTGGCCAAGTCCTCGCCGTTCTCGCCCTTCTTCTTGTTGATCCGCTCCTTGACAAGGAAAGCCGCCACCACTGCGGCGATGAAGATTGCAGCCAGCGTAATTTGCTTCGGTTCCATAGGATTCCCCTCCCTGTTTAAGTAATCACGTTGGAATAGGCCCGGGCAAACAGCTTCTCCGCGTCCTTCATGAAGGACACGTTGATGCCCTTTTTCTGCCCCAGATGCAGGTAGGTGGAGCTGAGAAAGACGGTGTTCACCCCTCGCCAGGTGACCCTGCCGCCTACGGGATAAAATCTGCTCCGATAGACCACGCCGCCCCGGCGCAGCTCCATCCCGTCCCGCCCGTGGCGCAGGGGCCACAGCACGAAGACCAGCAGCGCCGCCGCCGTGGGCAGCAGCAGAGAAGGTTCCGTCCCCTGGTACGCCGCCAGCCCCAGGGCGAACGCCGACACCGCCAGCCGGATCAGCGCCTCCAGCCCGATCCGCCTCCAATCCGGGCCCACGGCGTAGAGCAGCTCCCCCGGCTCCGGCCCGCCGCCGGGGACGGCCTGCCCTTGTATATCGTTCCTGTGTTGTCCCATGGCCCCGCCGCCTCCCCTCCAGCCCCGCGCCGCAGCGTTCCACGCCCGCGAGCTGCCGCATTTTTGTTTTCCCGTCGATTATAGCAGAATGCCCCCGGCAATGCAAGGCCCAAGCGCTCCCCCTCCCGCCCCGCCCCCCGCCGGAATTTTCCAAAAAACGTCTCCCCGGTGTTGACAGGTTGAGTCTATTGTGATAGACTATTCTGTGAAGTCGATATTTATAGACCCAAAAGGAGGCCGCGCCATGAGCAATCTGAGATTAGCCGAGGGCGAGTACCGCTTCGCCCGCATCGTATGGGAGAACGAGCCCCTGCCCTCGGGCAGGCTGGTGGAGCTGTCCCTGAAGGAGCTGGGCTGGAAGAAGTCCACCACCTACACCGTGCTGAAAAAGCTGGTGGACCGGGGCATCCTGCGCAACGAAAACGCGGTGGTGACCGCCGCCGTCCCCCGGGAGGCGGTGCTGCGGGAGGAGAGCCGCGCGGTGGTGGACCGGGCCTTCGACGGCTCGCTGCCCTCCTTCCTGGCCCACTTCATGGGGGGACGCACCATCTCCGACGAGGAGGCCGACGAGTTGAAGGCCGTCATCGACCGCTACCGGGAGGGGGAGGGCCATGACTGACCTGCCCGCCGCCCTGGCCCGCGCCCTGCCCGTGCTGGGGGAAATGAGCCTCACCGCCGCCTATGCCGCCGCCGTGGTGGCGGCGCTGCGGCTGGTGTTGAAGCGGAGGGCCCCCAAGCGGGTGCTGTCCCTGCTGTGGCTGGTGGTGTTCGCCCGGCTTCTGATCCCCGTGTCCCTGGAGAGCCCCCTCTCCATCGTCCCGGACGCCCTGCCCCAGCGGGAGCCGGTCCAGGCGGAAAGCACGGCCCCGCCCGTCCTCCAGACCGCCCCCGTCCAGGCCCCCGGCCCGGTCCAAATCCAGCCCGCCGCCCAGCCGGGCGGCGCGAACCCCGTCCCCGTGACCCAGGGCGGCCCCGCCCTCACCACGCCGGAGGGGGCCGCCTCCGCCGTTCCCCCGCCGGAGGCTCCCGTCCCCTTCCCCTGGCCCACGGTTCTGGCCGGGGTGTGGCTGGCGGGGGCGCTGGCTATGGGCGGGTGGGGCCTGGCGTCCTACCTGCGGCTGCGCCGCCGCCTGTTTGACGCCATCCGGGCCCCGGACGGGGCCTGGGAGCACCCCAGCGTGGCCTCCCCCTTCATCCTGGGGGTGTTCCGGCCTAAAATCTACCTCCCTGCCGGGCTGCGCGGCCAGCCCCGGCAGTTCATCCTGTGCCACGAGCGGGCCCACCTGCGCCGCCTGGACCACATCGTCAAACCCCTGTGCTGGCTGGCCCTGGCCCTCCACTGGTTCAACCCCGCCGTCTGGCTGGCCTTTGTCCTCATGGGCCGGGACATGGAGGCCGCCTGCGACGAGGCGGTCATCCGCACCCTGGGCCCGGCGGTGAAGGCGGACTACTCCGCCACCCTTCTCTCCCTGGCCACCGGCGGGCGCATCCCCGCCCCCTGTCCCCTGGCTTTTGACGAGGGGGACGCCAAGGGCCGCATCCACAACGTGTTGCGCTACCAGCGCCCCACCCTGTGGATCGTGGTGGTGAGCGTAGTCATGGCGTTAATGGCGGCGGTGTGTCTGCTCACCGACCCGGTGTCCGCCAAGGCCCCGGACCCGGAGGACGATCCGCCCCCGGCGGCCTCCACCCAGCCGCCGGAGCCCACCCCTCTGCCCACCCCCTCGCCCACGCCCGCCCCGGAGCCCGCCCAGGCCCCGGTGCTGGAGGGCTGGATGGAGGAGGTGCTCAGCGGCGAGCGGACTTTCCGCCGCATGTACGGCGACGGCGGGGAGTTCACCATCCATGAGCTGCGTTCCTTTTTCTATGGGGACGCGGAGCCGCCCCAGATCACAGTGGAGGCGGGCAGGTTCGCCATCCTGGACCTGGACGGCGACGGGCAAAACGAGCTGGTGGTCTTTCCCGAGGGGGACGACCAGTACCTGTACAGCTACGTGGGCTACCTCATCCTCCGCCAACAGGGGGACGAGATCGCCGCCTACGCCCCCGGCTGGCGGTCCGCCGGCGATTTGAAGGCGGACGGCACCTTCGATTGGAGCAGCAGCAGCTTTGAGTGGGGCACAGGCCGGGCCCGTTTCGACGGGGACGAGTTCGCCGTGGAGGAGATCGCCTGGTGCAAGGACGGCCTGGACAAGGGCATAGCCGACCCCCGCTTCTATGTGGACGGCGTCCGGGTTACCCAGGAGGAATTCGAGGCCGCCTGGGCCGCCCACCAGACCAAGCCCGAGCCCGTCTGGTACCGCTGGTACGAGGACACCGGCCTCCAGGTCGCGGTGGACGTGCTTGAGGATCAATCCACCTACACCCCCCGGATGCTGGGGGATGGGATGCGCGCCCTGTACCGCCAGGCCAGCTACCTCTACTACCACCTCTTTGGGGAAAGCACCTGGGAGATCTGCCAGCTGGGCACGCAGTACGGCGCGGCCTATGACCCGTCGGACACCGTGGAGCGGGACGGCCTGACCTACATCCGCGCCACCGGGCAGTTCGCCCGCTGGGACGACCTGATGGCGGCGGTGGACGGCCTGTTCACCCGTAACTTCTGGGATTCCCGCAACCAGTGGGACGGCCATGAGCTGTTCATCAACGTGGACGGGGACACCTGTTTCCTCCCCGCCTCCCGGAAAAACGGAGACTACGGCGGACATTTCCCCGCCCCCTTCACCCTGGTAGAGCAGACGGAGGATTCTGTGACCGTCACCCTCACTGCGGGCTACAACCGCTATCGGGAGGGCGAGGATGAGGCAGCCTGGGGCCAGCGGCTGGAGCGGGGGTATGACTACACCGTGGACTACCCCATCCGCTACGTCAAGACGGCGGACGGCTGGCGGCTGGACGAGTTCCACTACGGCTTCACCGACCACCGGGATTACGTCCTGGGCCATATTCTGTGGGAGACCGACCCCCGCGCCGCCCTCAACGGCGAGATGGACGCCGCTGCCCTGCGGCAGGTAGGGACAGCCGTATTCCTGGACTGGGGCGGCACCGCCTACCCCATGGACGCGGACGTGAACGCCGCCACCTTCACCGGGCGCATGTACGTGCTGGACGTGGACGGCGACGGCCAAACGGAGGCCTCCCTGGTCTACCTGGAGGGGGACAACCCCATCATCGCCATCTATGAACGGACGGAACACGGCCTGGAGCGCAGCGTCACCTACGACACCACCGCCCTGCTGTCAACCTTCGATGGCTTTGTGCAGGTGGAGCAGGGGCCGGAGGGCAACCTGACCGTCACCCACCGCGCCCCCCGGGAGATCACCGCCATCAATCTGTCCGAAAAGGTATTCGAGGGCTATGAATGGATGAAGGAGGGGCCGGTCTATGCCAAAATGGATCCCGGCTTCTTCTATGTGGGCCTGGCCTCCGAGTCCTCCATGACCCCGCCCTTTTCCGTCGACTCATTTGTCTATCTGACCGACGGCGTAAACCGCGGCCCCTACGTGGCCCACCTATCGTTCACGGTGGACTACGGCGGCGGGCCCTACCTGGTCCCGGTCAAGCTGTATCTGGAACCCTACGATGAGTTCGCCGTCCCCTGACGGAAAAAGCCCCCGCCCGGGTGTTCCGGGCGGGGGCTTTCACGTTTTATATGAAACGTATGTTTAATCCTCCTCCCGCTCATCCAGCGGCACGAAGGAGCGCTTGGGCATGACCGCCTTGTACGCCGGGCGGATGATGCGCCCGTAGGGGTTGTAGACCTCCTCCACCCGGTGGGCACACCAGCCCACAATGCGGGCGATGGCAAACAGGGGGGTGTACAGCTCCGGGGGGATGCCCATCATCTTGTACACCAGGCCGGAGTACATGTCCACGTTGGCGCACATGGCCTTATCCAGGCCGGTGACGGCGTGGAACAGGTCGGGGGTGAGCCGCTCCACCGCCTCGAACAGCTCGAACTCGTCCAGCATTCCCTTGTCCGCCGCCACCTTCTTGGCAAACTGCTTGAGGATCACCGCCCGGGGATCCGACAGGGTATAGACGGCGTGGCCCATGCCATAAATGAGGCCGGAGCCGTCCCCCGCTTCCTTTTTCAGGATCTTTGTGAGGTAGTCGGACAGCTCGCCATCGTCCTTCCAATCCTTCACGTTGGCCTCGATCTCGTCGAACATGGCCATCACCCGGGCGTTAGCGCCGCCGTGCTTGGGGCCCTTCAGGGAGCCCACCGCTGCGGCGATGGCGGAGTAGATATCCGTGCCGGAGGAGGAGAGCACCCGGCAGGCGAAGGCGGAGTTATTGCCGCCGCCGTGCTCCATGTGGAGCACCAGGCACAGGTCCAGCAGGTGGGCCTCCTCGGCGGTGAACTGGTTATCGTGGCGCATGGAGTAGAGGAAGTTTTCCGCCACGGACAGCTCGGGCTGGGGCCGGTGGAGGTACAGCGACCCCCGGTCGAAGTAGTGCTGCTTGGCGGCAAAGGCGTGGGCCACGATCACCGGGAACCGGGCGATCAGCCGCAGGGCCTGGAGCATCTCGATGGGCAGGGTGTTGTTGTCCGGGTCTGGGTCGTAGGAGTACAGGGCCAGCACCGAGCGGGCCAGCTTGTTCATCACGTCGTGGCTGGGTGCGGTGAGGATCATGTCCTCGGTGAAGTTGGGGGGCAGCTCCCGGTAATAGGCCAGGATGCTGCGGAACTGCTCCAGCTCCTCCCTGGTGGGCAGGCCGCCGAACATCAACAAATACGCCGTCTCCTCGTAGCCGAACCGGCCCACACTGGTGAAGCCGTCGATGAGCTCCTCCACGTTGATGCCGCGGTAGTACAGCCGGCCGGGGGCGGGCACCTTTTCCCCATCCTCCATGATGTAGCCCTTCACGTTGCCGATGAGGGTGACCCCGGCCATCACTCCGGTGCCGTCATGGTTGCGCAGCCCCCGCTTCACGTCGTACTTCTCGTAATACTTGGGGGATATCTGGGTATAACGCTCAAACTCCCCGCATATCCCTTGAATGAAGTCCACTGAGGTGTTGTACTGCTCCACGGCCTTCCTGCGCGCCTCGATCAGGTTGTCAATGATGTTCATGTTCAGCATAGTCCGCCTCCTTCGTGTGTCCATACATCCTCTTCCAACGACTGTAAATCTCATTATAACGCAATATTTTTATCCCGTCAATGCAAATTTATTGTTTGCCCCCCTTGCCAAATCAGAATTTTTTCCGTTTGCGCTCCCGAATTTTGAATAATCGAGGTGTTTGACTTGCGAAACAAGGAGAGCTGGCGACCTATGCGCGTCCCCTTCCTCACCGGGCTGGCGCTGGGCGCGGCCCTGCTGCTGCTGCCCCTGGCCGCCCTGGGGGACGCCCCCAGCCGGGCGGACGCGCAGCCAACGCCGAACCTGCTCACCCTTCCGGCCAGCCCCACCCCGGCCCCCCAGCCCGCCCCCTCCCCCGGGGCGCTGGACGCCGCCCGGACCGTGCGCCTGCTGGGCCGGGACGGGCAGGTGGCCGAGCTAACCATGGGGGACTACCTATGGGGGGTGGTGGCAGCGGAAATGCCCGCCGCCTTCGAGCCGGAGGCCCTTCGGGCCCAGGCGGTGTGTGCCCGGACCTACTCCCTGTGGAAGATAGGGGCCAAAAGCCATCAGGAGGATGGGGCGGACATCTGCGCTGACTCCACCTGCTGCCAGGCGTACCTGACCCGTGAGGACGCCGCCCAGCGCTGGGGGGCAGGGCCGTCCTCCGCCTATACCGCCAAAATCGCCGCCGCCGTGGCGGACACCGACGGCCAGGTGCTCACCTATGACGGCGCCCCCATCCAGGCGGTGTTTTTCTCCTCCGCCTCCGGCTCCACCGAGGACGCGGAGGCGGTGTGGGGCAAGTCCCTGCCCTACCTGGTGTCGGTGGACAGCCCCGAGGGGGACGAGGTGCCCAACTACCGCTCCACCGTCACCCTCACCGCCGAGCAGGTGAAAAAAGCGGCGGGAGAGGCCGGGCTGGGGGCCGACCTGTCCGGCGAGCCCTCCACATGGTTTGCAAACCTCACCCGCACCGCCTCCGGCCGGGTGGCCAGCCTGGAGCTGGGGGGCGCGCAGCTGTCCGGCGGCGCGGCGCGCAGCCTGTTCGCCCTGCGCTCGGCCTGCTTCGACGTGAGCGAGCAGGACGGGGTGTTCACCTTCTCCGTCACCGGCTACGGCCACGGAGTGGGTATGAGCCAGTATGGGGCCAACGCCATGGCCAGGGCCGGGTCGGGCTGGCGGGATATCCTGGCCCACTACTACACCGGGGCGGAAATCCAGGCCGGGACGTGATAAAAACCCTGCAAAATGTCCCCCTCCCCTGGGCCCATCCCATAAAAAGTTTTTTAAATTTTGACGGATTCGTTGCATTTCCTCCCTTCCTGTGGTATGCTGAACGTTGGCAAAACCGGGCGCTCCCCCGTCCTTTGTCATACAATACCAGTAGGAAGTGACCGTTTGATGAATCGCTATCTCTCCGGCGCCGCCGGGTACACCGGCCGGCGGAACCTGGGCGGGCCGGCGCTGTCCGTCCTGTTCTTCCCCGCCGCCCTGCTCTATCACGAGCTGCTGCTGCGCCTCTTCGACCGGGACGTCCCCTTCTTCGGGCTGGCGCTGCTGCGCATTGTGCTCTTCTCCGCCGCCGCGGGGCTGGCGGTCACCCTCATCCTGGACCTGCTTCCCTGGCGGCGGGCGGCACGGATCGCCGGGGGGGTGGTTCTGGGGCTGGCCGCCGTGCTCTTCTGCGTGGAGCGGGGCTGCCGGGCCATGTTCGGGCTGTATTACGGCGTGGGCTTCATGGGCACCATGGCCGGGGATGTGATGGGCGATTTCGGCTCTACCGTGGGCCGGGTCATCCTCAACCTCATCCCCTTCATCCTCCTCTCCTTCCTCCCCCTGGCCGCCTTTCTCGTCCTGCGCTCCGGCGTGGTCCCCGAGCCAGGGAAGGACAGTCCGGCGCGCATCATCATGGCCGCCGTGCTGGTGGCCTGCCAGCTCACCGCCTTCCTGCTGTCCACCCTGGGCGGGGTGAAGAACTACTACACCTATGAGTTCACCCCCAACACCGCCGTCCCCCACTTCGGGCTGGCCACCGCCCTGCGTCTGGAACTGGAATATGCCGTGGTGGGTACGCCCGCCCCGCCCCTGGGGGAGTTTTTTGACGACCCCGTGGATACCCCGTCCCCCTCCGGCCCCGGCGAGAGCGCCCAGCCCTCCGGGCAGCCCTCGGACGAGCCCTCCCAGCCCCCCAAGGAGTACGGCTTCAACACCCTGGACATCGACTTCGAGGGGATGGCGGAGAACGAGGAAAACGAAAACGTAAAAAGCATCCACCAGTACCTGGCCTCCCTCACCCCCTCCCAGCAGAACGAGTACACCGGGATGTTTGAGGGCAAAAACCTCATCCTCATCACCGCCGAGGGCTTCGCCACCCCCGCCATTGACGAGGAACTAACCCCCACCCTGTATAAGCTCAGCCGCGAGGGTTTCGTGTTCCACAACTTCTACCAGCCGGATTGGACCCAGTCCACCGTGGGCGGCGAGTTCGCGGTGATGACCGGCGTGATCCCCAACTGGTTCGGCAAGCGCACCGCCATGAGCATGAGCGTGGAGCGCACCATGTCCCAGACCCTGGGCTGGAAGTTCCGGGAGGCAGGCTACAGCGTCCCCGCCTGGCACGACCACACCCACAGCTACTATGGCCGGGACCGCACCCACCCCAACATGGGCTATGACTACGCGGGGGTGGGCGGCGGCCTGGAATTGCCCAACAATGTGTGGCCCAACTCCGACCTGGAGATGATGCAGGCCACAGTGGACGGCTATATCAACGACTATGTGGAAAACGGCCAGCCCTTCCACGCCTACTATATGACCGTCAGCGGCCACGGCTATTACAACTGGGGCGGCAACGCCATGTCCCGCAAGCACCGGGAGGAGGTGGAGGCAAAATACCCCGATCTGAGCGAGACCTCTCAGGCGTACCTGGCCTGCAATATGGAGCTGGACCTGGCCCTGGAATGCCTGGTGGACAAGCTGGAGGAGGCGGGCATCGCCGACGACACCCTCATCGTCATGACCGGGGATCACTACCCCTACCTGATGGTGATGGAGGACGGCACCGACTACTACAACGAGCTGCGGGGCTTTGAGGACAAGGAGGGGGACACCTCCCGCTACCGCAACACCCTGCTGATGTGGTCGGGGGCCATTGAGGAACCCATCGACGTGGACGTGCCGTGCACCTCGGTGGACATCGTGCCCACCCTGTGCAACCTGTTCGCCCTGCCCTACGACTCCCGGCTCTACTCCGGGCGGGACGTATTCGCTACAAACTACGAACCCGGCCAGTACTCCAACTGTATGCCCCTGGCGGTGTTCGCCAACAACAAGGGCCAGGGGAACAGCTGGATCACCGCCGCGGGCACTTATGAGGCGTCCACCAAGACCTTCACCCCCAACGAGGGCGTGGAGGTGGACGAGGATTACGTCAAGCGGGTTCACCGCCTGGTGGCGGCCAAGGTGAACTACGCAAAGCTCATCATCCAGGAGGACTACTACGCGGTCATTCAGGCGGAGGAGGAATAAGCGATAAAGCGGCCCGGAGGAAGATTCTTCCTCCGGGCCGCTTGTCTTTCGCCGCACGCCTTAGCCGCCTGCTCACGACGGCTCCGCGCTTCCCGATCACGCTGCGCCTGTTCGCGACGCGCGGCTTCGCTGCGTCTCAAGCAAAACCCACTCCCGCTTCGCGGGCCTTGGGCTTTTGCTTTCGCTCCGCTCCATCCGCGCTGCTCACGACGGC
>OFGO01002523.1_pt1 | contig 10369 bp, 11 predicted proteins | sample 1521761 | NCBI WGS metagenome assembly OFGO01 (sample SAMEA3504128, study PRJEB24116) | mouse gut metagenome | biome: mouse gut; feature: mouse-associated habitat; material: faeces | place: Denmark | collected 2011
GTCAACCAGAACTGCGAGAACGCCGGCGCCCTGAGCACAGAGGCCCTGCGCTCCCATGTGGCCACCGCCTCCGGCATCGGCGGCGAGAACCCGGAGAACTATGTGTCGGTGCTTGTCGCCCCCTTCTACGACAACACGCCCGCCGGACCCAGCCTGCCTGGCGGCATCCTGCCCGGCGTACCTGACTACATCCTTCTGGCCGCCATCGGCGGACTGATCCTGTTTATCATCCTGCTGATTATCATTCTGCTGCTGCGCCGCAGAGCCAAGAAGAAGCGGCTGGCCAAGCAGGCGGCCCTGGAGGCCGAGATGCGTGCGGCCGAGGAGGCCGCGGCAGCCGAGGCGGCCGTGATCGCGGCGGCCCCCACCGGCGGCGCCGATATTATGGAGGTCAACACCGAGAAGAGCATGGAGCTGCGTAAGGCGGTCCGGCAGTTCGCCCAGAACAACCCGGAGATTGCCGCGCAGATGGTGAAGACCTGGCTGAAAGGGGAGGATGGCGGTGCCTGAATTGATGAAGGTTGAGCTTACCCCCCCGCAGAAGGCGGCCGCAGTAATCGTCTCTCTGGGGGCGGATAAGGCCTCCGGCCTGTACCAGTACATGGACCCGGAGGAGATCGAGGCCCTCACCCTGGAGGTGGCCCGGCTGGGGATGCTGGATTCCGAGCAGACCGAGGCGGTGCTCACCGAGTTCTACCAGAACTGCCTGACCAGCAAGGCAGTGACCGAGGGCGGCCTTGAGTACGCCCGTACCGTGCTGGAGAAGGCCTTCGGCAACCAGACCGCCCTGGCCTTGCTGGAGAAGGTGACCAAGTCCCTGAAAACCCGGGAGTTCGCCTTCCTGGACAAGGCGGACGTCAAGGCGCTGTACTCCGCGCTGCAGAACGAGCGCCCCCAGACGGTGGCGCTGGTGCTGTCCTATGTGGACCCGGACAAGGCCGCCGGCGTCATCGAGCAGCTGGAGCCCCGCCGCCAGATCAAGGTGGTGGAGGCCATCGCCACCATGGAGAGCGCCTCTCCCAGCGCCATCAAAACCATCGAGGCGGAGATGGAGCGCAAGTTCTCCAGCATCATCACCCAGTCCAACGTCAAGGTGGGCGGCATCGACTATGTGGCCGGCATCATGAACAACCTGGACCGCTCCAGCGAGAAATCCATCTTCGACGGCCTGTCCGCCCAGAACGCCGACCTGGCCGAGGAGATTCGCAAGCGGATGTTCGTATTCGAGGACATCATTACCATGGACGACCGCTCCGTGCAGCGCTTCGTCCGGGACTGCGACCCGAGAGATCTGGTGCTGGCCCTCAAGACGGCCAACGCCGATGTGTCCAGCAAGCTGTTTACCAACATGTCCGCCCGTATGGCCGAGAGCATTCGGGACGACCTGGAGGTTACCACGAATGTCCGTATGAAGGACGTGGAGGACGCCCAGCAGCGGATCGTGGGCGTCATCCGGGATTTGGAGGAGAGAAACGAGATTATCATCATGAAGGGCGGAAAGGACGATATCATTGCGTAACATCCTGAAGGGCGGAAAGGACGATATCATTGCGTAACATCCTGAAGGGCTTCCTGGAGCCCCAGGCGGAGAAGTACATTCTGCCTGACGCCAGCGATATCCACTTTGAAGAGGGTATCTCAGACTTCCGGCTCCCCTCCCTGGACGAGGAGGAGCAGCTTCCCCCGGAGGAGTCCGAGCTGGAGACCGTGGACGTTACCGTGGGGGAGGAGGAGCCCATGACGCCGGAGCCTGAGCCGGAACCGGAACAGCCGGAGAAGCCGAAGGCTCCGGAGACCCCCGTCCACTATGCCCAGCTCCAGGCTGAGCTGATTCTGAACAAGGCTCGGGAGGAGGCGGAGGAGCTTCTGGTCCGGGCCCGGGAACAGGTCATGCAGGAGCAGGAGGAGATTCGGGCGGGCGCCCGGGACGAGGGCTACCGGGACGGCTACGCTCAGGGCACCGCCAAGGCCATGAGCGACGCGGTCCGGGACCGTGAGGCCACCGCCGCCCGGCTGGAAAAAGAGGTCAAGGCCTTTCTGGAAAAGGCCTCCCTGGCCCGGGAGGAGATGATCCTCCAGAGCCGGGACGAGCTGGTGGAGCTGTGCCTGGCCGTGGCCGAGAAGGTGGTGCGGGTCAGCCTGAAGAGCAGCAGCGAAGTCATCGTCCGCATGATTCAGACGGCCACCGAGCGGATGAAGCGCCAGGAGTGGGTGCATATCTATATTTCCGGCTGCGACGTTCGCCAGCTTTCCAAAATATCCCCGGCCCTGACCACTACTCTGGGCGCCCTGTCCCAGCACATCAAGATCATTCCCATGGGGGACGGCGAGGACGGCACCTGCATCGTGGAGACGCCGGAGGAGATCGTGGACGCCAGCATATCCACCCAGATGTCCAACGTTCGGGACGTAATCCGGGACCAGATCGGCGTCCAGTGGCCCCAGTAAAGGAGAGACCGCATGTTTCGGGAGCTGATTCCCGCTGTCCGCTCCGCTGAGACGGTGGGCCGGACGGGGAAGATCGAAAATATCGTGGGCATGTCCATTGAGGCCTCCGGCGGCCGGGCCGCCATCGGCGATATCTGCCGCATCTACTCCAACGAGTCGGGCGGCCAGATTCCCGCCGAAGTGGTGGGCTTCAAGAACGACCACATCCTCTTAATGCCCTATGCCAACATGAGCGGCATTTCCGCGGGCAATTTCGTCCGCAACACCGGCAAGCGGCTTACTCTTCCGGTGGGGCCCTTTCTGCGGGGGCGGGTGATTAACGCGCTGGGCCAGCCCATCGACGGCGGCGAGCCCTTCCAGCGGGCTGACACCTTCTCTGTGGACAGCAGCTACATAAACCCCATGTCCCGTCCCCCCATCCGGGAGCGGATGGAGTTTGGCGTGAAGGCCATCGACAGCCTGATTACCATCGGCAAGGGACAGCGTATCGGCATCTTCGCCGGCTCCGGCGTGGGCAAATCCACCCTGATGGGCATGATCGCCAAGAACGTAAAGGCGGACATCAACGTAATCGCCCTGGTGGGCGAGCGCGGCCGCGAGGTTCTGGAGTTCATGCAGAAGGACTTGGGGGAGGAGGGCATGCGCCGAAGCGTGCTGGTGGTCGCCACCAGCGACCAGCCCGCCATGCTGCGGATGAAATGCCCCAGCGTGGCCACCAGCATCGCCGAGTATTTTGCCGGACAGGGCTACGACGTACTGCTGATGATGGACTCTCTCACCCGTTTCGCCATGGCTCAGCGTGAGATCGGCCTGGCCATCGGGGAGCCGCCGGTGGCCAGAGGGTACACCCCCTCCATGTACGCCGAGATGCCCAAGCTGCTGGAGCGCAGCGGAAACTTTGAAAAGGGTTCTATTACCGGGGTCTACACCGTATTGGTAGAGGGCGACGACACCAACGAGCCCATCGCCGACACGGTCCGCGGTATTCTGGACGGACACATCGTCCTGTCCCGCGCTCTGGCCAATTCCAACCACTTCCCCGCCATCGACGTGGGGGCCAGCATCTCCCGTCTGATGGTGGAGATTGTCCCCCCGGAGCACCGGAAGCTGGCCGGAGAGCTGAGAGACATCATGGGCGTGTATGAGAAAAACGCCGACCTGGTGTCCATCGGCGCCTACAAGGCGGGCACCAACCCCAAGCTGGACCACGCCCTGACCAAAATGGACGCCATCAATCAGTTTTTGATGCAGGGCGTGGACGAGGCTTTCACCTATGAGGAGAGTCTGACCGAGATGGAACGTATTCTGAGATAGACCATATAAAGGAGTGGGCGCGGACCATGAAAAAATTCCGCTTCTCGCTGGAGACGGTTTTGGACTATAAGCAGCAGGCGCTGGATTCCCTCCGGGCGGGGCACGCGGCCATTCTGGCCCAGGTGCGGGCTCAGGAGGAAGTGATCGCGGGCCTGGAGGAGGAACACCGTCGGGCGGATACGGATTTCACCCAGCGCAAGCTGGAGGGAATCAATATCGTGGACGCCATGAGCTACGAAACCTACCTGCGTTCCCTGGAGCAGAAGCTCCGGGAGGAGAACCGGAAGCTGGAGCGGCTGCGGCACATGGAGGAGCAGAAGCGCACCCAGGTGGTGGAGGCCCGGAAGGAGACGGCTACCATCGAGAAGCTGAGGGAGCACAAGCTGGACAGCTACCGCAAGGCGGAGCAGAAGGCCGAGGAACAGCGCATTGAGGAGTTTGTCTCCACCGCCCGCGCCATGGCGGCGATGGGCATTTAAAAGGGGAGCTGCACGTTTTCGTGTTTCTCTATATATGGGTCACAGGAAGGAGGTGAACGCAATGAGTACGCCGCTTTCGTTCTGTGACATCAGCGCACGGTTTGGGCAGACGCCCGCTCCTCAGCAGAGCATCGAGGAGCAGACCGGCTGGAACCCCAGACAGCTCTTTTTGGATTACCTGCAAAAGGTCCGGGAACAGCGGGAGGAGAACGCCAAGCACGCCGAAGAGGACGCCCTGATGGCTATGATCGACGCCATGAACGCATCTAAGGAGGATCAGGCGTCAGGCAAGACGGAGCGAACTCTGACCGAGTCCCTGGCCAACGCCGGCAAGGCCATCAACGAGCGGTACAACGGCAAGGTGGCTCCCGAGGATACCCTGACGGTCCAGGCCTTGCTGTCCTGCCTTGGAGACCGGTTCAATTTTGAGCAGGTTGACGAGATTCAGGAGAATCAGGACAGGGGCCAGGAGGATCGGGAGCAGGAGACCGAAAAGGAACGTCTGGAAGTCACAGAAGCGCGCGACCCCAGCGACACCGTTGACCCTGACAGTATTTGAAAGGAGGTGAACAAGACATGAATGTAAACGACCAATGGATGCTGGAGAAAATGCAGCAGATGGCCGCCAACATGGCCGCGTCCTTGCCCCAGGCGGGTCAGAACGCCGATACCCCCGAGGCCGGGAAGGGCGGGACCTTCAAGGACATGATGGACAAGGCCAAGGACCAGAAGCTGGAGGCCCCTAAGAAAAGCGATCCGGCTCAGAAGAAAGAGCCTGTCCAGAGCAGGGAACCCGTCCAGAAGAAGGAACCGGGCCAGAACACCGAGGGCAAGACCGCCGTCAGCATGAGCGACCCCCGGATTCAGGCGATGCCCCCCGAGACCCAGGCGCAGATTGCGGCGGGCTTCCTGACCCCGGTGGAGACGCCGAACGGCACCCTTCTGCTTCGGGTTGACGCCGAACCCACCGCGATTGTCATGCCCTTGCTGCCCAACGGTATGCGGGACCCGAGCAAGCCTATCACGCTGGTCAACAGCGACGGCGAGCAGTTTGAGGTCTATCTGGACCTGGAGAACGGCGAGCACAAGCTGTTCCAGCTTACCGATGACGGCGGGAAAAAGCAGATCGATCTTTTCCCGGAGCAGCCGAAGCTTGACCTTCTGAGCAGCCCGAAAAATCTGGATATGACGGTGGTCACCAGAGAGGGCAAAGTCACCACTTTGCGGGAAGCAATGGCGGAATTCGACGGCCAGGACGACGCTGACACCGATCTGGACGCCTCGGCGATGGCAGACAGACAGCCCCTGTTCAAGGATGTGAAGGCCGCTCCCATCAAGGTGGGCGACAACTTCCAACTGGATACCCAGCAGCCCGACATGGAGGCCAAACTGGCCGAAACCATCCGCTTCGCGGCCCAGCAGGGACTGCGGCAGATCGAGATCAGGCTCAGCCCCGAGAACCTGGGCGCCCTGACCATCAGACTGACTCAGAGCGCCGACGGCACCTTGCAGGTGCTTCTGCGCACCAGCACCGTCAAGGCGGCCAACCTGCTCAGCCAGCACACGGACGGCCTGAACGCGGCCTTGCAGGGCTTCGGCCAGAACGAGGTCCGGGTGGAGGTCCAGCGCGGCGAGGACAGCCAGCAGGCGCAGCAGCAGCAACAGCAGCAGACCGACCCAGATGGCCACAACCGCCAGAGCCAGCAGCAACAGCAGCGGTCTCAGGAGGAGAGCCACAGCGGCGACTTTCTCCAGAAGCTCCGGCTGGGACTGTTCGGCACGGAGGATATGTAAAATTTAACGGAGGTGAAACAAAAATGGCAGATTCTTTGTTCCAGAGCGGGATCGACATCTTGAACCGCAGTACGGCCTATACCGCTCAGACTGATTTTGACGCCTATATCAACCGCTGGGAGGAGAAGGAGAAGGAGGACGCCCTCTACGAGGACAGAGGCACCTTATCCTTTACCGACATGCTGGGGCTGATGGTGGCCCAATTCCAGAACCAGACCATGGACAATCAGGCCAGTACCACCGACATGATGAACCAGCTGGTGCAGATGAGCTCTATGCAGGCCATGAACGAGATGACCAGCAACATGAAGGAGCTGGCCCTGGCCAACGTGATGAGCTATGCCGCCTCCCTGGTGGGTAAGACCGTCACCGTGGGCGTGTATAACGAGAAGACCAAGGAGATGGAAGAGATCGTGGGCACGGTGCAGGGAACCGGCACCTACGACGGCCAGCAGGTTATCTACCTGGATAATGGAAAGGGCTACTTCCTCAGCGACATCATGGCCGTGGGCACGCTGCCTCCCAAGGAGGAGACCCCCGATCCCGATGGCGGCGGCGATGAGAACACCACCACTCCCCCGGTGGACGACAAGGACAACAACGGCTCCGAGAGCTGAGCCGGTTGGCCGGAAGGGAAGCCGGCAGTAAGCGGACAGGAGGTCCGCAGAGAAAGTTGAGGAAACACTATGGCAGAACGCATCAATTCCATCCAGGGCGTGTCCCCGGTGGAGCGCGTCCAACAGGTCAGCCCGGTCAGCCGGACGACGGGCGGACAGTTCGGCGCTCTGCTCCGGCAGGAGATCAGGGTCGCGGAGCCCGCGATATCCTTCTCAAAGCACGCCCAGAACCGCGCGGCGGAACGGGGCATCCAGGTTGACGACGCCCTCATGGACCAGCTTGCCGACTCGGTAGAGCGGGCCCAGGCCAAGGGAGCCACCAATATCCTGGCCTTTGACGCGACCCGGGCGTTCATCATCAATGTTCCCCACGGGCGGGTGATTACCACCATGTCCCAGGAGGAGATGGAAGAGAACATCTTCACCAATATTGACGGCGCTGTACTGCTGAAATAGGGCAAAAGCAGGACCTTTTTGGATGCTTTGGCCCCTTGCCCGACTGACAGGGGGCCGGCAGCGCCTACGGAAAGGAAGTTTAATCTATGACAGGTGCAATGTACGCCGCCATTGGCGGCCTGAAGTCCCACATGACCAAGCTGAACGTGATCGGCAACAACGTGGCCAACGTGAACACCCACGGCTACAAGGCCCAGCGCATGACCTTCCAGGAGTCCATCTACACCACCAGCCGCTCCGGCTCCAACGGCGGCGTGACCATGGGCGGCAACAACCCCTCCCAGATCGGCTACGGCTGCTCCGTGGGCTCCATCGACCTGAACATGGCCCCCTCCACCTACGCCCCCACCGGCGTGGCGCTGGACTGCATGCTCACCGGCGAGGGATTCTTCATGGTGGGCGATAAGATCGATTATGATATTGAGGAAACGGGAACTCCGGGAGAGGATGATTATAACAGAACGGTGACCGGCAGCGGAATCAGAAACGCTGAAGGCCTGAACGAGCCTCTGCTGACCCGGGTGGGCGACTTCTGGGTGGACGCCGACGGCTATATCTGCAACCGTGACAACAAGGTGCTCTACGGCTTTGCCCGGGTGCAGAATCCCAACTATAAGCCCGGCGCGACGAAGGCCGAGATTGCGGAACAGAAAGCCAAGGGCATAGACATTGAGAGCGCCACCATCATCAGCACCGAGCTGGTTCCCTTGCGGGTGCCCCTGTCCGCCGCCGCCCCTACTGAGAAGAATGGGGGTCTGGTAGAGGTGACTGAAGACGGAGAGACGACTACGAAAGCCCTCTGGAAGGAGGGCGATCCGGTCTATCCCTACCTGAGCGCCACCGGAGAAAACCGCTACGCCTCCTATAAAGAGGTGCCCTCGCCGGTTGACCCCGATAAGACGACTGGCGACGGCTCTCAGGCGGTAGCGGGCAAGACACAGATCGCGGTGGCCCAGAACACCAACGAGAAGCGGGTCTCCGATGAGCTGATCACACAGCTGAAGGGCATGAGCATCGGCCCCGATGGCTCCATCACCGGAACCTGCGAGGGCAAGACCGTGGTCATCGGCTATGTGGCCATCGCCAGCGCCGACAGCCCCGACGGCGTGACCCATATGGACGGCCGCTACTACAAGGCCATGGGCGGCGCGGGCAGCCTGCGTGTGGCCGCTCTGGTGGACCTGCCCACCAAGTATCTGGGCAACCAGGTGGTTACCGGAGAAGGCGACGATATGGTTGCTCCCCCCGCCGCAGACGCCATTCTCAACGATGCCGGCAACAGCATCAAGAACGGCGGCCTGGAGGCCTCCAGCACCGACGTGGCCAACGAGTTCGCCGAGATGATTACCACCCAGCGCGGCTATCAGGCCAACACCCGTATCGTCACCGTTACCGACCAGATGCTGGAGGAACTGGTGAACATGAAGCGGTAAGCGCTTCCCCTGATGTAAGGCATTGATCCGGCCCGTCCCCGGCGGGGCCTCCCCGCGGGGGCGGGCAGAGATGAAAGGAAGGTTTGTCACATGATCCAGCTGACGAAGAGAAACGGTGAGCGGTTCCTGGTCAATCACCACCAGATCGAAACCATTGAGATGATCCCCGAGTCTAAGATCGTTATGATGAACCGGGACTATTTCATCGTGCGGGAATCCCCCGACCAGATCATCCGCAAGATTGCCGAGTACACCGCCAAGGTGCAGGATGTGCACCGTGCCCTGACCGTTGAGGACCGGCGCTGAGAAGGACCGGGGGCATGTTCGACAGGCGTTGAGATGCCTGCGGCGCGCCGACGCCTATCAAATGTGCCCCAAACAGAGAAAAAAACCCTAGCGGAAGAGGAGTGGACTGAAAAGCAATGAATATTACTTATATCATTGGCGTGGTGGCCGCCTTCGGCGTTATGGTCGTGGGTATGATGCAGGGCGGCGAACAATTTCTAACGCCTGACCAGATCATGAACTTTGTGGACGGCGCCAGCGTGTTCATCACCATCGGCTGTACCTTCGCGGTGTTGATCGCCAGCTTTCCCATTCCCACCCTGAGCTCCATCCCCAAGCACTTCGCGGTGCTGATGAACACCAAGAAGTACGACCCTCTGTCCGTCATTGAAAAGCTGGTGGAGCTGGCCCAGGTGGCCCGTAAAAACGGCCTGCTGGCCCTGGAGGAGATGGGCAACCAGGAGAGCGACCCCTTCTTCAAGCAGTGCATCATGCTGGTGGTGGACAACAACGACGCCGACCAGGCCCGCGAGATCATGATGAACGATATCGAGCAGGCCTCCGCCCGGCATGAGTCCGCCGCGGGCATGTACGACAAGGCCTCCTCCGTGGCCCCGGCCTTCGGCATGGTGGGTACGCTGGTCGGTCTGATTAACATGCTGAAAGGCATGGATATCGAGGCCGGCGGCGCCAGCACCATCGGCACCTCCATGGGCACCGCTCTGATTACCACCCTGTACGGCTGCGTGCTGGCCCATATGATCTTTGGCCCCATCGCCACCCAGCTGCGCCAGCGTGACGAGGAGGAGATGCTCTGCAAGCTCATCATCGTGGAGGGCATCATGTCCATTCAGTCCGGCGCCAACCCCAAGTTCCTGCGCGAGAAGCTGCTCACCTTCCTGAGCCAGAAGCAGCGCGGCGGCGAGGGCGGCAAAAAGGGCAAGGAATAATAAGTCCTGCCTACCTGTGAACTGAGGTGAAACCATGGCAAGCATTAAAAAGAAAAGCTCCGGGGGCGGCGGAGCCAACTGGATGGACACCTATGGCGACATGGTGACCTTGCTGCTGTGCTTCTTCGTGCTGCTGTACTCCATCTCCAGCATCGACCAGCAGAAGTGGATGATCGTGGTGCGCAGCTTTAATAAGGACGCCGTAGAGATACAAACGGGCGCTGACTCCACCACCGACAAGAGCACACCTACGGGCGATGACATGCCCGCCACCGACGCGGTGGAGCAGGACCTGACGGAGCTGTATGAGTTCCTGGCCTCCTATGCCGCCGCCAATCAGGAGGCCGGCGATATCGTGGTCAGCATGGGAGACGGGTATGTGTTCATCTCCTTCTCCGACGCGGTGTTCTTCGACGGCGACAGCACCTTGCTGCGGGAGGACGGCAAGCAGATGCTGGACGGCATTATGCCCGCCCTGAATGAGTGCGCTCCCTCCATCGACCAGCTGAAGGTGCTGGGCCATACCGCCCAGGCGGGGAACACACCCAACAAGGCGGCAGGCGACCGGCGGATTGCCGGCGGGCGGGCGGCCG
>OFGO01002527.1_pt1 | contig 10350 bp, 8 predicted proteins | sample 1521761 | NCBI WGS metagenome assembly OFGO01 (sample SAMEA3504128, study PRJEB24116) | mouse gut metagenome | biome: mouse gut; feature: mouse-associated habitat; material: faeces | place: Denmark | collected 2011
ATTGCAAAACATTTTTTTCCATATCTGGTATTAGTTTATTTTTAATAATTTCCAAACTGAACCATCCCCATAAAATCAGTCTGTTTCGTTCTGCCATCTTCTTATTCTCACTTAGTTTTAATAAAGTTAACATTTGAACATTTCGATTTAAATATTTTACAAAAAATAAATTTCTGGTTTTTATAACACATATTTGTAGTCTCGTTTTTAACAGGTACACAATTCCCAAAAGGGAGTTCCTCTTTTAATTCATGGTCATCGTCGAAACAGTTGATCTCGTATTCCTGGTGACCATTCTCCAGAAATTCACCCCTCATGATATCCGGCGGGCACAATGCACAGATTTCTTCCAGAATATCTGCATCATTATCATCGGAGATCGCCCGAAACGCCTGAATAATTTGGGGTGCATAATGTCCGATAGAATTTTCCAAAAATGTAAAAATTCCTTCCATATTCAACTCTGTATCAAAGGCGATTATAAAATAAGCAACCTGAATAAAATCTGCCCAACTGGACCACTGTTCCATTTTGCAGCAGCCCCACATCTCCAGGGAAAGCTTTTCACAAATTGTTTCGCCGGTGTACTGATGAATATCTATATCGCTGCCGTCTATCCACTGCATCAATCTGTCCTCCACAGCTTCCAATTTCTGATTTTGAGCGTACTAATACACCAATACATTATTTAGCAATCAGCACTCGCTGCATACTCGGGAATTAATGCATTGGTGTACTGGTGCCCTCCCCCACACACCTGATTCAGTCACAGCACCCGCAGATATTGCCCGGTTTCTCTGTCACCGTATATTCCTGTGCGTAATTTCCGCAATGCAGCACCGGTACGGAAGGGTCCTCCTGTCCCAGTGATTTCTGCACGTCAATGACCCGCTGATTGGCGCTGCCCTTCCACTGCAGCTTTATCTCCTTCTCTTCCTCATGAAATTCTCCGTCCACCAATACATCGATATACTGCATAACCGGATAATGATAGATATCCTCCCAGCTGTCTCCCGTATAACACCAGATGGTCTTCTCGGGATACTTCTTCCGGATCTCCGCCATCAGCTCCCTTACATCCATTCTGTTGGCGGGATGCAGGGGATCTCCCCCGGAAAAAGTAATGCCGGAGATGTAATCTTTCTCCAGTTCCGCAAACAGCTCCGCCTTCGCCCTGCTGTCAAAAAGCAGCCCTCCGTCCGGGTCCCAGGTGACGGGATTGTGACAGCCCCTGCAGCAATGGCTGCATCCTGCCACCCAGAGCACCACCCGGAGTCCGTCTCCGTTGAGCATATCGTCAGAGGTTATATTGTGATATCGCATGGCATCCGCCTCCTGCCTGTTTTCATTCTGCCGTCTCTCCCCGGTCCGTTTTTTCGCCTCACATACTCTTCCGTTCCGCAATCTCCGCCATCTTTGCGTCATTGAGCCTGGTATCCCCGTGAACCCGGGAATAGGACAGGTATCCGTTCATCCTGTCGATCTTGGTCAGATTCCGGCTCCCGCACTTGGGGCACACGTCCATCTCCAGTTCCTGGTGTCCGCAGTCGTCGCAGTAAGCCAGGGACAGATTCACCCCTTCATAGAACCCCAGGTCCATGGCCCGCCGGATCAGCGTCCGGATGGCGGTGATATTGTAGTCAATAGGATACTTCACATACTGAATCTTTCCGCCGTTGCTCAAATCCCAGAAACGGTCTTCCAGATCCTGCTTCCGGATGGGCGTAATGTCCTCCGTCACATGACAGTGAAAGCTGTTGCTCACATATTCCCTGTCCGAGACGCCTTCTATAATGCCGTATTTATTCCGGAACTGTTTCACCTGCAGTCCGCACAGATTCTCCGCGGGGGTGCCGTAAATGGCATACAGGTTGCCGTCTTCCTCTTTAAACTCCGCAATACGGTTATTGATATATTCCAGCACTTCCAGCGCAAACTGCCCGTCTTCCGCCAGGGATTTCCCGTTGTACAGTTCCTGGAGCTCGTTCAGCGCCGTGATCCCGAAGCTGGCGGTTGCGGATTTCAGCAGCGGCTTGATCTTGTCCGTCAGTTTCAGGTTCCCGCCCAGGAAACCGCCCTCACAGTAGGCCAGGGGATTGGTGGAAGCCCGCATCTCCCCCAGGTAGGCATAAGTGCGGATATGGAGCTGGCGAATCAGGTTCAGATAGTAATCCAGCACCTTGTAAAAATCACGGCTCTCCTTTCTGGCCTTGGCCAGAATCATGGGAAGATGCAGGGAAACAGCGCCGATATTGAAACGTCCCACAAATACAGGCTTGTCCAGGTCATCGGCCGGATGCATCCCCCCTCTCTCATACCAGGGCGACAGAAATGCCCTGCACCCCATGGGAGAGACGATACGCCCGTACTGTCTGTACATGCTTGCCACATAGCCTTTTCCTGTCAGGCTCAGCCAGTCAGGATACATGGTCTTGGCAGAACAGTGCACGCCCGCCTCAAACACATCCTCCAGCGGCTTCCCGGGTCCGTGCAGATTTTCGTCGTATAAAAATACAATCTTGGGAAACAGCACCGGCTTTTTACATTCCTTTTTGCCTTGTCCCGCCCTGCGCACCTCCAGCATGGTAACTGTGGCAAGTCTGGCGAAACGGCCCGTTCCGGTGCCCGCGGTCACGGTGATAAAGGGATAATCCCCTCTGCTGCTTCCCACGGTATTGAATTTATATTCCCAGCCCTGGAAGCCCTGCTCATACTCGCGGACTACATCCTTGTAGGCTTCCTCCTCCGCCCTCGTCTGTTCAATGCCCAGTCCCGTATATTTTTCAATATAACGGCGGTAGGATTTTTCGGCATAGGGTTCCAGAATCAGATCCACACTGGGCACGGTAAAACCGCCGTACTGCTGGCTGGCGGCGCTGAGCACAATATCCCCGATCACATCAAATGCCACATCCAGGGACTTGGGCTCATTATACCACACATTTCCCATCTCAAAACCGCCGCTGAGCACATTCTGCACGTCAAAAAGGCAGCAGTTCATGGTGTCTCTTCTGGCAGACATGTCATGCACATATATATATCCGTCACGGCAGGCCTGGATTTCCTCCGTTGTCATGAAAAATTTCTGATACAGCTCCTTGTTCAGCTGATTAAACACAAGGCTCCTTTTTGTGGCCACAAGCGCCGAATCCGTGTTGGCGTTTTCCTTGTCCCCGATATACATAATGGACTGGCTTTTCTTGTACACGTCATCCAGCATCCGCACAAAATCCTGCTTATAATTGCGGTAATCCCTGTAGCTTTTCGCCACCACCGGTTTCACCTGCTCCAGGGCGCTTTCCACAATATTGTGCATTACGGGAATGGGAACTTCCTCCAGCCCCAGTTCATTTACCTTGTCAATCACATACTGACAGATCAGACTTTCCTCCTCCACGGTAAACTTGGTCAGCGCCCTGTACGCACTCTTGGCCACCGCGTTAATCACCTTCTGTACATTGAAGCATTCCCTGCTCCCGTCTTTCTTGATGACGCACACTTCCTGCACGGGCCTGAAAGCTTCCCCGTAGTTTACTTTTTCCCTGACTGGCTGTTCAAAATTACTGCTCATTGACCTCATTCCCTTCCCGACAACAAAAATCCACGTTCCACGGAACTTCCGCCGTCACAGTTAACCAAATGACCGCCGGAATCCCGTTTTTAAGTTATATTTCCCTGATGACAGCTTTTGTATACAAAATATGGTGTTCATCTTCGGCTTTTCCCAACATATTGTGTTGCGTACTTAACAGTATAAAAAACAAATGCCGGATTGTCAATGAAGTCCGCAATAAAATTATATAAAAATTTCCACAAAAAAGATATCCGGATTTTAGGATATCTTTCCATTGACATTTTCATTGTTTCTAAACTTCCGCAGTCTTTTGCACGGAAAATCATTCACTGTTTTCCAGGATTGCCCCCAGCCACGCCCTGTACTGCTCTTTCACCGAAACCGGGCTCACCACCACGGCATCCTGTCCGATTCCCGCCAGCCAGCCGAAAAACTGCCCGCTGACCGTCACCTTTGCACGGATCCGGAATACCTCCCCCGGCATCCTGCGGATATCCGCGTCCCTGCCGAACCGGTCCAGCACCACCCCGATCAGGCGGTCCGGAAACTGGAGCGTCACAGTCTCTTCCGCACCTCCGTACATGCCAAAAATCTGGTTGGTATACGCTGCCAGGTCTACTTTCGCAAACTGCTCTATTCCTTCCCTGACAGTTTCCTGTACCTGCACCCTGCCCATCTTGTCCACACGGTAATGCTTCATCACACCGTCCACACTGTCGTAAGCGGCCAGATAGTAATTTTCATCCTGCCAGATCAATGCCCAGGGACTCACCTTTTTCTCGCTGTTCACCCGGGGCACCAGTTCCTTCTTCAGATTCCAGTCCAGATACTGGAACGTGATCTGCCTGTTCTCCTGAATGGCACGATGAATGGTATCGATGCTGTAATAAATATTTTCGTTCTCCGTCTTGATCCTGCCTGCCACATATACCTGGCGCTGCAGCTTTCCGGCATCGTATTTTCCTGCCATCTGCTCCAGTTTCCTGATCAGGCTGCGGGACTTTTTCGTGGTAATAAACCGGGATGACTGCACCGCGTCCACCAAAAGCTTCAGCTCGGCCAGTTCAAAATCCCTTCCCGCCATGTAATAGCCGCCCCCCAGCCTGCTTTGTACCTGGATAATATCATAACCGAAATGACACAGCTTCTCCACATCATCATAAATGCTCTTCCGCTGGGAATGAATGTCATTGGCCTCCAGATAGGCTATAATGTCAGCAGTACTGGCCGGATGGTGTTCATCCGTGTTTTCCGTTAAAAACTTGACGATATACAGTAATTTCAGCTTCTGTCCCGGTGATTTCGGCATGTTTACAACCTACTTACTGCCGCCCTTGTCTGCCACGGCAGCGTTCTCCGCATTTTTTTTCTTCGCCATGGTAATCCCGATCACAGTCGCAACGCCTGCCACCACCACAATCACAGCCAGTACAACAAGATAAGACATAAATGAATTTAAAAAACTCACTAACATAGCAAACCCTTCTTTTCTTTTATACTTTTTTGACAAAAACAGTCCTGCGGTCTGTCTGAACTGTCACAAAACCATTGTATCCAGTATACCAGATATAGTGTATTCCCGTCAAGGGTTATCCCTTCCAGACTCCGGAATTCACAAACCGTTCCGCCTGCGCCGTGGCCTTCTCTATCACCTCCGCATCATAGCCCATCAGCTCCAGCAGCTTTATGGCATTCCGGGTGGAAGCCTTCCCCGGCTGCAGCTTATAATTGAAAAATACATCCCCTTCCCGGACATCTTCCTCAAAGTGATAATTGTCAAAATACCCCTGCAGCAGTTCTGTCAGTTCAATATCATGGGTGGCCGCAAAGCAAAGAATGCCGGAACGGCTTAAGGATTTCAGAATCTGGGTGGACGCCGCAATCCGTTCCACCGTGTTGGTTCCCCTGAGCACCTCATCCACAAAACACAAGACCGGACCGCGTTTCCCCGAAGCCGCGTCCAGAATCCGTTTCAGCGCCTTGATTTCCACAATATAATAGCTCTCCCCCGATCCCATGTCATCCCGCAATGCCATGGAGGAATATACATGGAAAAAAGGTGCCCTGTACCGGTCTGCGGCACAGGTATGAATGGTCTGGGCCAAAATCGCGTTTATGGCCATGGTTTTCAGGAAAGTGGATTTTCCGGAGGCATTGGAACCTGTGAGCAGGATTCCCCGCTTCGCCAGAATCCCGTTCTTTACCGGCGCGTCCAGCAGGGGATGATACCCCTGTTCCACCGTCAGGCTTCCCTCCCGGATAAATTCCGGGACGCACCACCCGTTTCCGGTCTTTTTTCCCTCTTCTTCCTTCCCGGTTCCTGCTTCCATGGATTCCCGGAATCCCCATATGGCAATAGCAGTCTCCACATATCCCACTACTTCTATCATGGCATCCACGTCTTCCATATGTCCCCTGAGAACTTTGAGCATACCGTTGAATTTGATCAGATCCACATGAAATACCATGCGGACATAGTCAAGAAACACTGCCAGGATATCCCCGGAAGCATTTCCCCGGTAGGGCGACATAACCCAGTAGGAATTCCTTTTCATGGCCTGCATCCTGCCGGCGGCCCTGCCGATTTTCTCCCATTCCTGCCCACACACCGGTATCGGAATCTTTTCCAGGTTTCCGCAGGTCTGCAGCAGCCTCATCACATAAGAAAAACTGGTGATATAGGGATCTATCTCACCCTTTTCCTGAAAATAGGAGATGATATTATAGATTATCAGTATCACAATTCCGATGATGGCCACGGAAAAATTTATCCACAACAATCCGGTCAGAGGCAGAAACAGCAAGTCCGCCAGAATATGTTTTCTGTTGGACCGCTGCCCCAGATAATCCAGATTGTCCAGATAATCATAGAGGGAATATTTTCCTGTGTATCCCAGACTTCTCACTGCCAGCTGTACCTTCACCCTCTCATCCGGATGTTCCCCGAAAAACCGGATGACATCTTCCAGGTGCAGCAGCTCTTCTTCCTCCTGTTTTAAGGTTCTCAGCGTATAATACAAATATTCTTCCCCCGAAGCGGAAAGCGTATAGTTCATTCGTTTGAAAAGTTCGTCCATCCCCAGATCGTTCCAGGTAATGTCGTCCAGCTGTCCGTCCTTTTGATGTCTCAGAAAGAAGCTGTCCATCTTTGCAAAGCGCTCCAGGGAATACTCCTTATCTGCCAGTTTGCCGTAATCTTCGTAAAGAGACTGGACAAAACGCTTTTCTTCCTTTCTGGCCCTGGCAGACTCCGACACAAAAATAACCAGTACAAATACTGCCATTGCCAGGATAAATAATAAATATTCCATGAAACACCTCTCTTTCCCGTCCAGACACCCATGTCCACCCCCAAAGGCCGGCGGCAGCGTTGATGGGACTTTTCAAAAGGAATGCAGAACAAATTCTTTATAGGAAGGAGAATGCCCTGAACAAGGCATTCTCCCGTGTAAAAAATTCAAATTATAAAAAATTTTACATTTTGCCGTTTTTCCCGGGAACACTTTTCCCTCAGGCAACCAGGAAAAACTTCAGCAGGAAAATGGCAGAAAGCACATAGGTCAGCACAGACACATCCTTTGCCTTTCCTGTAAATACTTTGATAATGGTATAGGTAATCAGTCCGATACCGATGGCATGTCCTATGGAACCGGAAATGGGCATGGCAATCAGCATCAGCGCCACGGGAACTGTCTCGCACAAATCATCAAAATGTACGTTTTTCAGTCCTGTCAGCATCAGCACGCCCACATAGATCAGGGCTGACGAAGTTGCTGCCGCCGGAATGATGGCCGCAATGGGCGCAATAAACATACATGCCAGGAACACAATGCCTGTGGTCAGTGCAGTCAGGCCGGTACGTCCGCCTGCTTCCACGCCGGAGGCAGATTCCACGAAAGTGGTGACTGTGGAGGTACCTGTGGCGGAACCCACAACCGTACCCACGGCGTCTGCCAGAAGGGCTTCCTTCATCTGGGGCATCTTGCCGTCCTTGTCAAGCATTCCCGCACGGCTTGCGGTACCTACCAAAGTGCCGATGGTGTCAAACATATCGATGATACAGAATGTGACAATCAGGGTCACCACGGTAAACCAGCCGATCTGTGCAAATCCGCTGAAATTGAATTTAAACAGCGTGGTTGCAGCCATATCTTTTACCGGCGGCAGGAAAGAAGCGGATGCCAGGGATGCAAAAGGATTGATCTGCAGGAAAATTGCCTCCCCTGCCCAGTAGACAACACTGGCGCCCAGCATTCCCAGGATTACCGCACCCTTCACCTTCTTCTGGGCCAGGATGACGATCACAAACAGCCCTACGAACATGGTGACCACCGTGAGCACCATCTGGGCATAGCCGGAACCCATGGTGGTCTTTGCCAGACCGGCCGTCAGGGAACCAAAGAAATCCTTCATCACATAGAACGGCCCGCCGGTCTCGGAATACACGCCCGCATTGGAGCCGATGCCGATATTCATAAGCATCATGCCGATGGCAGGCGCAATCCCCAGACGCACTCCCAGGGGAATGGCATCCACAATCTGCTCACGCACATTGAATATGGAAAGCAGAATAAAGACAATGCCTTCCACAAGGATGATGCACAGAGCCGCCTGGAAAGATTCCAGGTAGGTCAGTCCGGTGATGCTCACGATATTTGCCACAACAATTGCAAAAAAGCTGTTGAGACCCATACCGGGCGCCATGGCAAAGGGCTTGTTGGCCGCAAACGCCATCACAAACATACCGATGGCCGATGCAATACAGGTTGCCATGAAAACACCGTTCCACAGTTCCATCCCCTCCGCGCCGAAACCGGTCAGCAGATTGGGATTCAGGGCGATGATGTAAGCCATCGTCATGAACGTGGTAAGTCCTGCGACGATCTCCGTCCTCACCGTGGTCTTGTTTTCCTTGAGTTTAAATAGTTTCTCTAACATTTGTTCTCCCTCCTATGTAGATTTGATTAGAGAATTTATTATAAATCGTAATCTTTTGTACGGTATTCCGACGTTTTTTTCTGCTGTGGGCCGGTTCCGGGACCCGGCAGAAACCTTCGTCAAAATCACGTATTCAGAATACGGTTTACAATCCTGTCGCATTTTGCGTAAATACCCTCCGCGCTTTCCCCTACATTGAACTCCCCGTTCCGGTAAAGGATGCGGCCCCCGACCATGGTCATGCGGACATTGGATTTGCTGCCGCTGTACACCAGGTTTTTGGGAATATTGTGAACCGGCTGCATATTGGGCTGGTGCAGGTCAATCAGGATCAGGTCCGCCAGTTTTCCCGGCGCAAGAATGTCCGCGTCTGCCAGCCCCATGGCTCTGGCGCCTTCCACCGTGGCCATGCGCAGCACTTCCTCCGCGTCCAGGCTGGAAGCATTTTTCTCCCGGACCTTGCTAAGACCACTAACCAGAAACATTTCCCGGAACATGTCCAGACAATTATTGCTGGCGGGGCCATCCGTGCCGATGGCTACGGGGATCCCCCTGTGCCGATATTCCGCGATGGGCGCTATCCCGCTGGCAAGTTTCAGATTGGAGGCCGGATTCGTCACCACATGCATTTTATGCCTGCCAAATACCTCCATATCCTCCCTTGTCATATGCACACAGTGATATCCGCCGCCGCCGAAATCAAACACACCCATGCTTTCCAGAAACACTGCCGGCGTCATGCCGTATCGGTCCAGACACTCCCGCACTTCCTTTTCCGTCTCCGCCAAATGGGTGTACACCGGCGCCCTGAACTTATGTGCCAGCCCCGCCACTCCCTGCAGCAGTTCTTTGGAGCAGGTATATTCCGAGTGAAATCCCAGGCAGTAGCTGACCAGCGGACTCCTGCTGTTCCATTTGAGATATTCCGCTTCCTGCTGTTCCACGGAAGAGGTGAAGCGGTTCAGGCCGCTGGTCAGCACACAGCGCATCCCCGTATCCATGCAGGCCTCAGCCGCCGCGTCCGGCATCAGGTACATGTCAAAGACAGAGGTGATGCCGGAGGTAAGGTATTCCAGCACGGCAAGTCTGCAAAGATGGTAAATATCGTCCCAGGAAAGCTTCGCCTCCATGGGAAACACCGTCAGCTTCTCGTTTCCGTCCCACACCGCCAGGAAGACCTCTCCCTCGTTCTGGTACCCCTGGCGGAGGAGAGAGCGCCGGATCCACTCCTCCTCCTTTCCCGCCTGACGGATATTGTCCCGCAGCATCTGCCCATCCATGATAAAGGGCGTCTGCAAATGGGACTGTTTGGGAGACAGGTCCAGGTCCGTGGGCGTGGCGGGGCGGTCCTTCTCCTTTGGCAGAAAGCTGACGGATCCGTTGTGCTCCAGCACCGCCGTCTGGAGCTGGCTCAGGTCAAACCAGCCGCCGATCCGGCAGTAGGTCAGAAACTCGTTCAGGTCCAGCTTGGCCTTTTTCAGATTTTTGCGGTAGATGACGCCGTTCTCCAGCAGCACCAGGGGCTTTCCCGTAATCCAGGCCCGGAGCTTCAGGGACTTGCAGGTGATGATGGAGATCAGAACAGCCACCAGCCCGTAGACCACCATAGCGGTGAGGGGCTTGACCGGCTCCTCCAGCTCCGTTGCCAGCTCCGCGGCGATGGAGCCCACGGTGATGCCGGTGACATAGTCGAACATGGTCATCTGGGACACCTGCTTGGTGCCCATCAGCTTGGTCAAAAGAAACATCACCGCGATGGACAGCAGCGCCGTCAGCGCAGTGAGCCCCGCCTGAGGCAGAATCTCTGACATAAAAACCTCCCGCGGCACAATCGGCCA
>OFGO01002532.1_pt1 | contig 10334 bp, 10 predicted proteins | sample 1521761 | NCBI WGS metagenome assembly OFGO01 (sample SAMEA3504128, study PRJEB24116) | mouse gut metagenome | biome: mouse gut; feature: mouse-associated habitat; material: faeces | place: Denmark | collected 2011
CCAGTGCCAGTTGCCCTCCGGCGTACCGGGGGTGTTCATCCGCCCCTCGGCGCCCAGGCCCAGGCAGTCCTGCATCTGCACCACGAAGGTATCCGCCACCGAGGACATACCGCCCCGGATCATGCCCCAGTGGAAGCCCTCCGCCTCGTTCAGACCCAGGTACTTCCGGGCAAGGGTCACGTTGGCCTTGTCCGCCTGGGACCGCCACTGTACGACCGTTTCGTTATCGTGGGTGCCCACATAGCAGACGCAGTGGGGCGTATAGGTGTGGGGCAGGTAGTTGCTGGGCTCTCGGGCGTCGAAGGCGAACTCCAGGACCTTCATTCCCGGCAGCTTGGAATCCTCCAGCAGCTTGTGGACGGCGGGCGTGAGGAAGCCCAGGTCCTCGGCGATAAACTGGAGGTTGGGGAACCAACGGGTCAGCGTGCCCACCAGGTCCATGCCGGGGCCCTTCCGCCAGCGGCCATTCTTGGCGGTGGTCTCGCCATAGGGCACCGCCCAATAGCTCTCCATCCCGCGGAAGTGGTCGATCCGGATCACGTCGAACAGGCGGCCCGCGCCCTCCACCCGGCGGATCCACCAGCCGTAGCCGTCCTGCTTCATCCGGTCATAGTCGTAGAGGGGGTTGCCCCACAGCTGGCCGTCGGCGGTGAAGTAGTCCGGCGGCACGCCGGAGACCTCGGTGGGCACGTTGCCCTCCCCCAGCTGGAAGTACTCCGGCTCCGCCCACACGTCGGCGGAGTCCATGGCCACGTAGATGGGCAGGTCCCCGATGATCTGCAGCCCCTGGCTGTGGATATAGTCCCGCAGGGCGTTCCACTGCCGGAAGAAGAGGAACTGCAAGTAGGTGTAAAAGTCCACATCCTCCCGCAGCTCCCTGCTGTAGCGCGCCACGGCGGCGGGCCGGCGCAGGCGGATGTCCTCGTCGGGCCACTCCAGCCAGCTGCGCATGCCGAAGTGGGCCTTCACCGCCATGTAGAGGGCGTAGTTGTCCAGCCACCTGTTCTCCCGGCGAAAGGCCTCCACCGCCTTGCGGTCCTGTGGGTATCCGGCCTGGAAGGCCTGGCGCAGCAGGGGGAAGCGGGCCTCGTAAATCTTGGCGTAGTCCACATACCGGGGGTTGGCCCCCCAGTCGGCGGCCTCCAGGGCCTCCCGGTCCAGCTCCAGGGGGTTTTGCTTGTCCACGCCCGGGGGGAGCCGGTAGAACATCCCCGGCTGGAGGACCCGGCCGACGGTGACGTCGCCCCCAGTGTGGCGGATACAGTCCAGAATGCGGCCGTCGCCGTCCAGCAGGAGGAGGTTGGTCCGGTGGCTGATGGCCTCCAGCACCAGCCGGCGCTCCACCCGGTCGCCCAGCTCGTTGAGCGCCTCAAAGCGGAGGGCGGCCACCCGCTCCAGGGGAGTCTGGACGATCTCCAGCAGCCGGGCCCCGGACATGTGCTTGCGCAGCAGCATGCAGAACATGGGGGGCTTCTCCGGGTTCTCCAGGGGCAGGGTGGTCAGGTGGAGCCGGGGGTGGGCCGGGTTGGCCGACAGCAGCAGGCGCACATTGCCCACGCTCTGGGTCCGCAGGGCCAGCACCACCTCGTCCCGGCCGGGCTGGTAGATTTTGTCCACCCGGGCCCCGGCCAGGGTGGTATTCAGTTCGTTTATCACGCCGGACAGGCAGAGCGCGTCTAAGGGCATGGATCATTCCTCCATCATCGCAGAAAACAACTCATTCAGCCGCTCCGTTCTCCCCTGGAGGTAGAGCCAGCCGAAGAGGGCCTCCAGGCCGGTAGCGGTCTGGTACTGGGCCCGGCTGGCCGCCTTGGGAACGGAGTGGGGGTCAGCGTTCCGGCCCCGGCGAAAGACATCGGCCTCCTCCTCAGAGAGGAGGGGCTGAATTTTTTCAAACCGCTCCGCCTGGGCGGGGGCGGCCACATACCGGACGGTGGCCCGGTGCAGGTCCTTGGCCTTGGCTTTGCCATGGAGCACCAGCCAGGAGCGCACCATCACCTCGTACACCCCGTCCCCCAAATGGGCAAGCCCCAGGGTGGACAGGGAGAGCAGGGCGGCGCGGTCTATATTTAAATGGAAATAGTCGGTCATGGGGCGAGGCTCCTTTTCAAAAGTGGGATGATTTTACCATACTTCCAGAAAATTGGCAAGACTTGCAATTTCCTTTTCAATATGGTAACCTTTAAAAAACGCCGGAAGAGGGGAGAGGATATGCGCGTACTGGCCGCCTTTGCTTTCTCCTTTGCCGCCGCCGTGTTCCTCACGGTCTACGGCGGGCTGGACGCTGCGCTTCTCCCTCTGGGCGGGAGTTTGGTTGTCATAATACTGCTTCTGGGGCTGTTTTTTCGGAAGAGAAGCCGCGCCCGGACCCGCGCCCTACTGATCCTGTCCGGCCTGGCCTGCGGCTTTCTGTGGACGGCCCTGTATATGGCGGTATTCTTCCAGCCCGCCCGGGACCTGGACGGCCGCACCGTCCGGCTGTCCGCCACGGCGGCCGACTGGCCTCAGGAGGGAGATTTTGGCGGCTATACCGTACTGGTCCGGGCGGAGACAGAGAGCAGGGTGAAGGTATCCGCCATCCTTTATACAGACGGACAGGGGGCGGACCTGCGCCCCGGCGACCAGGTGGAGACCGTGGCCCACTGTACCCTGGGAGACCGCACCTTTGCCGGGGAGAAGATTACCTATTACACCGCCAAAGGCATCTTCCTCCGGGCCCAGGCATACGGCCGCCTGGAGACGGAGCGCCCGGAGCATATTGCGCCTCAATACTTTGCCGCCTGGGCGTCCAAAGCCCTGAAAACCGGCATCGACGCCGCCTTTCCAGAGGACGTGTCCGGCTTTGTCCGGGCCCTGGTCACAGGCAACCGGGACAACCTCACCGACGAGTTCACCACCTCTCTGGAGCGGGCGGGGCTGAGCCATACGGTGGCGGTGTCGGGGATGCATCTGGCTTTTCTGGCCGGTCTGCTCACCGCTCTGCTGGGCAGGGGGAGACGGGCCACCGCCGTATTCACCATATTCTGGGTGGCGCTGTTCTGCGGCATCGCGGGCAATACCCCCTCGGTGCTCCGGGCGGCGGTGATGATCCTCATGCTCCAGCTGGCCCCGCTGCTGGACCGGGAGCGGGACGGCCCTACCTCCCTGGCGGCGGCTCTGTTCCTCCTGCTGTGGGCCAACCCATTTTCCGCCGCGCATATCGGGCTGCAATTGTCTTTCGCGGCGGTGGCGGGGATTCTGCTGGTGTCCGACCGGGTCCAGGACTGGCTGCTGAAGAAATTTCACATGGACGAGTGGAAGAAACCCAAAAACCGGGTAGCCGGTTATCTCCGGGCGGCGCCCTGGTTTGTGGTCTCTACCCTCTCCGCCACTCTGGGGGCCTCGGTGCTCACCGTGCCCCTGGTAGCGTTCCATTTCAATATCATTTCCCTGATTGCGCCTCTGTCCAACCTGCTTACCCTGTGGGCCATCGCCTTTTTGTTTCTGGGCGGTCTGGGGACGGGGACACTGGCCATTGTTCTGCCTGGCCCGGCTGCCATACTGGCAATTCCCTTTACAGCTCTGGCCCGGTATCTCCAGTGGGTGGTGAAAGCCCTGTCCAAGCCCGCTCTGGCGGCGCTGCCTCTGGAATCGGTGTACTACCGGGCTTGGCTGGTGCTGGCCTACGCCCTGCTGGCGCTCTTCATCCGGGCGAAGGGCCGGCGTCCGGCGTGGATGCCCCTGGCCGCCGGGACGGCCGCGCTGGCGCTGGCTGTGGTCCTCACCCGGGCCTCCTTTTATACCGGCGCGCTGTCAGTAACGGTGCTGGACGTGGGCCAGGGACAAAGCGTGCTGGTGCGGACGGGAGATTTCCTTACCCTGGTGGACTGCGGCGGCGACAGCCGGGACAATCCCGGCGATGTGGCCGCCAACTACCTCCAGGCCCTGGGCCGCAGCGATATCGACCTGTTGGTGGTGTCCCATTATCACGCCGACCACGCCAACGGAATCCCCCAGCTTCTGAGCCGGGTGGAAGTGGAGAACATCGTCCTGCCCGATGTGGAGGAGGACGACCCTCTCCGGGCGGAGATCACGGCCATCGCGGAGAAAAGGGGCATCCCGACGCGTTTTGTTCGGGAGACGGTCCAACTCGCCGGCGGCGTCACTGTTCTGCCGCCTATGTCCGGCGCCGGGAGCGCCAACGAGCTGGGGCTCACTGTGCTGGCCGCCGTTGGGAGTGCCGGCGTGCTCATCACCGGCGACATGGAGGAGGAGGGGGAGCTGCGGCTGGTGGAGACGGAGGCCCTCCCCGATGTCGCGGTGCTGGTGGCGGGCCACCACGGCTCGAAGACCTCCAATACGCAATTGCTGCTGGAGGCCGTCACTCCCGATCTGGCCCTTATCTCGGTGGGTCTGAACAACAAATACGGTCATCCGTCCTATGATACCCTTGTCCGTCTGGACGGGATTGGAGCGAAAATCTACCGTACAGACCTCTACGGCACGATAGAAGTGCAGTTTAAAGGATAAACAGAGAAAAAACGCAGTTTTTCCAAAGCTCATTTTGCTTCTTTTCTTTCAAGAAAAAGGAGAAGGAAGGAGAACCCGCCATGCCGCCGAAAAGCAAGCCGGACACGTCCGGGCTGGACAAGCTGAAAAAGGACCTGGCCGCGGGGCGGCCGGGGCAGCTGGTGGGATTTGACGGGGCCGGCAGGGCGGTGGCAGTGGACGGTGCGGCCGCTCCAACCGGGGCAGAAACGGCCACTCAGGAGGAGACAAACGAGATGCTCGACGAAGTATTCGGCTTCGCGGGAGAGTAAAATGGAGGGAAAAGAATGGCTTACAATGAGAAAAAGCTGGCGAATCTGAAGGCGCTGAAGACGCTGGCGGAGCGGGTGAGACGGGAGTGCGCCGGCAAGGAGCGCGTGGAGGCATTGGAGAGCCGGGTGAACGAGCTGGCGGTTCAGGGTGGCGAGCCCAACGTGATCGTCGAAGTGAAGGTGAACGGCGAGAGCCAAGCCGTGGCGGGCAAGGCGGTGGATATCGCTGTGCCGGTCAAAGCGTCCGAGCTGGAAAATGACGCCGGGTATCAGAGCGCCGCGCAGGTGGCCGCGGCCATCGCCGCCGCCGGCCACGCCGGATTTGAGACGGCGCAGGCCGTCCCGGACGCAGCCCAGGCGAAGGACAATGTGCTGTACCTGGTGATGAACGAGCAGACCGGGCATTACGACATTTACGCCAAGGTGGGCGGCGAGATGGCGCTGCTGGACGACACCACCGTGGACCTGTCCGGCTATGTGGAGAAGGCGGAGGGCAAGGGCCTGTCCTCCGAGGACTTCACTGCCGCGCTGAAGGCCAAGCTGGAAAGCCTGAGCGCGGCCACTGACGAGGAAGTGGCGGAGATGCTCAGCGATGTTTTTGCTGCGCAGGAGTAAAGGGCCTGGGGGGCGGATGAATCCGCTCCCCTGTCTCTAAAATAAAAGGCGAAGGGAACGCATGATGAAGAAAGTGATCAATTTAGAGCAGCTGCGCCAGGCCGTGCTGGAGTCGAAGCGGCTGACCGGAGAAGTGGCTCAGGCGGCGGCTCGGGCCATCGGGGAACTGGCGGCGGCCATGCAGGGGGGAGTTCCCTCCGGCTGCATCCTGATCTGGTCGGGGGCGGAGGAGGAGCTTCCAGAGGGCTGGGCGCTGTGCGACGGGCAGGATGGACGGCCTGATCTGCGCAGCCGGTTTGTATTGGGAGCGGGGAGCGGATATGCGGTGGGCGTCACAGGCGGCGAGGAATCGCATATTCTGACAATGAGCGAGCTGCCCAGACACAACCATACCAACTCCGACCACTACCTGAATTTCAAAACAGGCAGCAATGGCGCCAGCGCCGGTGATACTACGGTGGTCGTCAGCGGAACGCACCAGTATTCCAACAAGGCGGTGGGCTATACGGGTGAGGATGCCGCCCATAACAATATGCCGCCCTACTATGCGCTGTGCTATATCATCAAGCTGTGAAGGAGGAGCATCAATGCAGGAAGGCTGTAACGTTAACAAGTGCCGCCCGCTCCCCGCATTGAGGCGGTGGAGCGGGAGAAGGAGGACAAAATATGTATGAGATAGTGATAAGACGGCTGGGGAATCTGCTCAGTGTGAAATCGCTGGTGACGCTGACGCTGACGGGGGTATTTGCGGTGATGACCATGCATCAGGCCGTCAGCCAGGAGTTTATGACGGTGTACTCCGTGGTGATAGCGTTCTATTTCGGCACCCAGGTCCAGAAGGCGCAGGGCGCAGTGGAGGGAAAAGCATGACGGCCCAGGAGCGGCTCATCGCCGCAGCCCAGGAACAGGAGGGCTATCTGGGGAAAAAGACCAACGCGCAGCTGGATGATTTCAAAGCCAACGCGGGCGGACTGTGGAACAAGTTTGCTCGGGATATGGACGCCCTGGAAGACTTCTACAACGGCCAAAAGAATGGCTACGACTGGTGCGATGTGTTTGTGGACTGGTGCTTTGTACGCACCTTTGGGGTGGAGCTGGCGCGGAAGCTGACCTGCCAGCCCAAGTATTCCCTGGGGGCGGGGACCAAGTATTCCATGGACTACTACAAGGCGCGGGGGCGGTTTTTTATGACGCCCCAGCTGGGAGATCAAATTTTCTTCGGCACAGCCACCGTGACCAGCCACACAGGGCTGGTGGTGGCGGTGAAGGACGGGTATGTGCACACGGTAGAGGGAAACGCGGGCAGTCCCAGCGCGGTCCGCCTGTGCAGATATTCCCAGCAATACGCGAAAATCAAGGGCTATGGGCGGCCGGACTGGTCGCTGGTGATCGGGGAACCGGAGGAGGACGATGAGATGGTGATTTATAAGGCGCTGACCGATGTGCCGGAATACTACCAGGCAGCGGTGCAAAAGGCGGTGGATCAGGGTGCGCTGAACGGCACCGGGGACGGAGAGCTGAACGTGTCCGAGGACCTGTGCAGGACGCTCACGGTTCTGGACCGGTTGGGCGTGCTGGACAAGGCAGCCACCTGAAATAAAAGGAAAAGCCCCCCTTAAACCGTTATGGTTTAAGGGGGGCTTTTGGCATCCGTGCGGTGATTGAAGCGTCCGCTCCCCTCAGGAGCGAAGCTGCTGTGGGAAACGGGCGGCGTTTCGCTTATACCTCATCCTCCACATAGGAGTGGCTCATGATATAGAATTCCTCCTGACTGGGCCGAAATTCCTTCGCCATAGGCTCCAAGGTGTCGTCATAGCGCCGGGCCTGGCCCTCGTCGATGCTCATTACGGGCTGTTCCGATAGACCCACCTGCGCCCGTCCAATGCGCCCGCTTTCAGCTCCTTGCCCATCATAGCCGATGGGAATCGGCCGTTTTCTGTGCAAATGTTAAATTTTTTGCAGCTTTTGAAGCCCAGACCGACATAGTTAGCGGGACTGCCGAATATGACGATCACGTTCCAGCCCAGCTCCGCCGCCCGCCGGAAGGAGTGTTCTAACAGCCGCTTGCCGTAGCCCTTGCGTTGGTGCTCCGGCGCGATGGACACCGGACCAAAGGTGAGGATGTCTTTGACCGTCCCATCCTCGCCGGTGAGGGTCGCTTTGGTATACATCACGTTCCCGATGACGCGGCCGTCCAGTTCGGCCACAAAGTCCAGCTCAGGGATGAAATCCGGGTGGTCCCGCATAGTGCGGACCAGGTAATGCTCTACGCAGCCGGGGGCGTAAATGTTGTAAAAGGCCCGGCGGGTGACGTCCTCCACGGTCTGGCGGTCCGCCGCAGCCTCTCTCCTGATGGTCAGCATAAAATGTCCTCCGCTTCGTCTTTTGCTGTGGCTATTGTAACATAAAGCATCGCCAAAGTCGAGGCGGCTGATTCCAGGTATGATGAAAATTTTTCTTGTGGGATGCAACGAAAGAGGCGTCACAAACGTATTATAATTGTATGGTATGTGGGTGTGAGGAGAATGGGACGAAAGGATGTTTATAAGAGCGGATTTCACAGTTTGATGTGGTCTTAAAAGAACTTTAACAATTTCCAGTTAAAATGTTACAGGATTGTTGTTGTTTCTCAGGGCTGGCCCGATTATACTAAAAAGGAACTGCAGCAGGCGGCTCTATGCCCGCCTACGGTTGGAATTTGCCTGCACAGGCTGTTTAGACAGGAGGATATCATATGCCGGAGATTTATACGCCCGACGCGCCGGAAAAAGCGCCGGTGGAGCAGACCGAAGGGGTGGACGTGGACTCTGTCCAGGGACAGGCCCCGGCGGCGGAGGGGCAGATTGCGGTGAAGGAAAAGAAGCCGCGCCGCACCGCTGCGGAGAAGAAGAAGCTGGTGAAGCGGATCATCGCCATCGTGGTGGCGGCGGCAATTTTGAGCGGTATCGTGTTTGGAATGTGGTTCCTGGTCTTTCGGGAGGACGATTCCCTTGGGGACATTTACGCCGAGCCCGCTTACATAGGCTCTATTCAAAGCGTGGTCCAGGGCAGCGGGAACGCCAACGCCAAGGAGACCTCCACCGTCAGCATTCCCGCCAACGGCACAGTGCAGCAGGTTCATGTGTCTGGGGGAGACGTGGTGATGGCCGGTCAGCCCCTGTTTACGGTCTATAGCCAGACGGCTCAGGATGCGCTGGCCACCGCCCAGGAGACCATGAACTCCCTCAATGAAAAGCTGGCGAACCTGAGCCTCCAAGCCCCCTTCAGTGGCAAGCTGATGGAGGTCTCCGAGTTCTACCCCGGCGACAATGTGGGGGAGGGGGCCACCGTGGCCACCCTGGTGAACGACACCAAGCTGAAGCTGTCGCTTTACTTCAGCTACGCCTATGAGGACCAGGTCTGGGCGGGGCAGACGGCCTCTGTTTCCATCCCGGCCGTGATGTATACCGGCGAGGGCGTGGTGGAAAAGGTGAACAAGGTCAGCTTCATCACCCCCGAGGGGGGCGTGTATTTCGAGGCGGTCATCGTATTCAACAACCCAGGCACCCTCACCGCCGAGATGGACGCGTCCGCCGTTCTCACCGCCGGGGACGGCACGTCCATCTACCCCTATGAGGCGACCCAGACCCAGTATTATGAGACCCGCACCCTGACCACCAAGGCTGGGGGGCCGCTGGTGTACAGCAACCTGCTGAACTACGCCAACGTGCAGGCGGGGGAGGTGCTGCTGTCCATGGGCTCTGAGAGCCTGGACGAGCAGATCGCCGCCGCCCAGGAGGCGCTGAACGAGGCCCAGGCCAATGTGGACGCGCTGAACGCCGTCGCCCCCATCGACGGCACCGTGATTTCCTGCACCCTGGTGGAAGGCGGCGAGGTAAAGGCGGGGGATGCGGTGGTCACCATTCAGAACACCACCACCATGGTGGTGACCATTCAGGTGGACGACCGAAACATCGGCTTTGTCAAGCTGGGGGATACCATTGAGCTGTCCGACTACAATGGGAACTTCTTTATGGGCTTGGTCACGGATATCAAGATGCAGGGCGAGGTAGGTCAGGGGATGTCCACCTTCCCCGTCACCCTGGAGGTGGATAACTTCGACGGCTCGCTGTACGCCGGGGCGTGGCTGGACTATTCCTTCGTCACCAGCCAGTCGGACGAGTGCGTGCTGGTGGCCACCACGGCGGTGAAGTCGGTGGCGGACGCCGAGGGGAACAAGCAGACCGTGGTGTTTGTCCAGCGGGAGGAGCGGCCGGACAACGCCGTGGACCTGGATTACACCGCCCTATACGGCGTGCCCAAGCCGGAGGAGGGGTACTGGCCCGTGCTGGTGGAGACCGGAATCTCCGACGCCAAGCAGGTGGAGATCAAGTCCGGCGTGGAAGCGGGCGACATGGTATTCATCAACTATACCACCGAGCAGAACGGCATGGGCGGCGGCATGATGATCGGCTGAGGTGGCGCCATGCTCATTGACATCAAAGACCTTTACAAAATTTATAACGAGGGACAGGAGAGCGAGGTCCGGGCGCTGGATGGCGTGTCCCTCCAGATCGACCGGGGGGAATTTGTGGCCATCGTGGGTGCGTCCGGTTCGGGCAAGTCCACCATGATGAACGTGCTGGGCTGTCTGGACGTGCCCACCCATGGGCAGTATGAGCTGAATGGGACCGATGTCACCTCCTTGAAGGACAAGGACCTGGCCCGCATCCGCAACCGGGAGATCGGCTTCATTTTCCAGGGCTACAACCTGCTCCAAGACCTGGACGCGCTGGATAACGTGATTCTCCCTCTGATCTACCGGGGTACCTCCATTTTCGAGCGGGAGGAGCTGGCTATGGCCGCCCTGGCGCGGGTGGGGATGGACGACCGGGCCCACCACCGCCCCAGCCAGATGTCCGGCGGCCAGCAGCAGCGGGT
>OFGO01002534.1_pt1 | contig 10329 bp, 9 predicted proteins | sample 1521761 | NCBI WGS metagenome assembly OFGO01 (sample SAMEA3504128, study PRJEB24116) | mouse gut metagenome | biome: mouse gut; feature: mouse-associated habitat; material: faeces | place: Denmark | collected 2011
GTAGAGCACGCGGCTGTTAACCGCGGGGTTGTAGGTTCGAGCCCTACTCGGGGAGCTAAGTGAACAGCTTGAAGAAAAACCTGTAGACAGAGTGTTTACAGGTTTTTGCGTATTTCACTTTTCTTCTGGAAAACCGGGCACGGAATATACAGCAAAGATTAACGCAACCGTAGTGATTAATACCAGTGTTAATGCTGGATGATGCCGGAAATAAAAGTTGGTAGACTTATTTTGTATTTTAAATAATTGATAGTAACTGAAAAATGAAACGGGAGCGCGCTGCGATTCCTATTCCGACTGTAAATATCTGGCAATAATTTGTCTTCAGTGGACTGAAAATGTTCAATAGGGAAAGATTATTTCTTCCAGGCCGTTATACTACCGATCAGGCGGTTTGAAGAAAAAGGAAATTTATTTACGAATTTTGATTTATATGCTATACTCCAATAAACCTTGGATGATAGTTTGGTTAAAATGTATAGGATATGGTAAATGTGTAATTAGTGAAAATTATAAATTTTTGAAGGAGCATATAGTGGCAGAAAGTCAAAATATTGAGTTTAAAGAGTCGTGGAGGGATGAGTATTTAAAGTGGATATGCGGTTTTGCGAACGCTAGGGGAGGCCGTATTTATATTGGCATCAGAGATGATGGCAAGATTGTAGGAATTTCTGACAGTAAGAAGCTGCTCGAGGATATCCCTAATAAAATCAAGGATACAATGGGCATTCTTGCTGATGTGAATCTATTGGGAAAGGATGGACTGGATTATACTGAAATCATAGTAAACCCAAGTACGTATCCTGTCAGCTATCATGGGGAATATCATTATCGAAGCGGCAGTACGAAACAGCAGCTTCGTGGTTCTGCATTAACAGAGTTTCTTGTCCGTAAAACCGGTTATCGTTGGGATGCAGTGCCGGTAGACAGTGTGGTGGTTTCTGATTTAGACATAGAAAGCTTTGAAATTTTCCGTAAAGAGGCTGTGCGCACTGAACGTATGACAAAAAGGGACGTTGAGTGCAGCAATGAGGAGTTGCTTGAGAAGCTGGGATTAATAACAGATGGGAAGTTAAAAAGAGCTGCGGTGTTATTATTTTACAGAAATCCGCAGCGGTTGTTTACGGGATGCTATGTAAAAATAGGAAGATTTGGCATTGGATCGGATCTTCAGTATCAGGATGTTGTTGAGGGGTCCCTGATATTGATTGCGGATAGAGTTGTAGATTTGATTTATCTCAAATATCTGAAGGCAAAAATAACCTATGAGAATGATGTTCGAGTAGAAACCTACCCTTTTGCAAGAGAAGCGGTTCGTGAGGCTGTCTATAATGCGTTGATTCATTGTAAATGGGAAGACGGAATTCCAATTCAGATTCGGATCGAGGATAAAAACATGTATATTAGTAATGCATGTGTATTTCCAAGTGATTGGACAACTGAAAATTTGATGAGAACTCATAATTCCAGGCCTTATAATCCTGATTTGGCCGGTACATTTTATCGTGCCGGATATATTGAGGCGTGGGGACGTGGGATTCAAAAAATTTGTGAGGCATGTGAAGAACTGGGTGCGCCAATGCCAGAGTATATTTTATTAGGCGATGACTTAACGGTGAAGTTTTCGGCTCTCGAATGTGCTGTCATATCTGATTCTAAAACGCAAAAACGCCAAAATGGCGGATTAAATGGCGGATTGGCGGATAGGATTATTTTAGTAATAGCGTCCAACAAAGCAGTTACGATTGCTGAAATATCGGATATATTAAATATCCCTAAAAGGACAGTTGAGCGTGAGATAAAAAACCTTCGTGAAAGCGGAAGAATTACACGTAAGGGAGGAAGACGATATGGATATTGGGAGGTTATATAATTGGAAGTAAAAGGACAAGGGTAATATTTACAAGAGATTACTATACATGATTAGATGAATGAGAAATGACGAAACGAATGAGATGATCAAAAGTATTTGCCAGTATATATTGATTTGCGTACTTTTAAACCTACCTTGGAAAGCGATAATGGTTTGTACTATGCATTGATTATTTTTCATGAAATTGTTGTAGAAGTTCTAAAATGTGTATATGTTAATTTGGATTATTTATATCGAGAGTATACTGTTCTTGAGTTTCCGCAGTTCTATCTGCAATCTCCCGATTTCATCAACACTATAATAAACAACTTTCAAAAAATGCCCAAAATATAAGGAATCCTTTCTCGATCTGTAGTAAAATTAAGGTGTTAAGTCAAAATGATACTAAACAAAATCAGGAGGACTCCTTATGCCTAATTTTACATCAAATACTTACCAAATGAAATGAAAAGTTTTAACTTTTACAAATAAAATTTCGAGGTACCTTTCCAAACCGGAAAAGAAATTTGCTGCCGATATCACTTACGGCATTCTCGCTTCCGGAAGCTGCCTGCTGACCGATGTTGCCCACCAGCTTCACGAGCCTTCCAAAAAATTCAATACTGTTGACCGCTTATCCAGGCATCTCGAAAAGGGGATTCCTGCATCTGCAGCCGTTTCTTACCTCCGGCAGGTGAAAAAATTGGTCCCCGATGAACCGGTGGTCCATATCGATGACAGTGATGTCGTTAAAAAGGGTGGCTCTAAATCTGAGTCCCTTGGAACCGTCAGGGACGGTTCCGAAAGCACCTCTACAAAAAAATGTTTACAAAAAAGGCTATCATGTCACAGAGGCCTGTGTCCTTACACGCAGTGCACATCCTGTCAGCATTTTTTCCAGAGTACACTCTTCTTTACAAAAACAATCTGTTGCAACTGTTTATAGAATGGTTGGATTATAAAAACTGAAAGCAATCTGAAAGTAAATAAGAAACTGAAAGCAAATCTGAAAGCAAAAAGGAAACTGAAAGCAATTTTATATCTTAGCAAAGAGATTTTACGGTATGTAACCGTATCAATGGTAGAGCACGCGGCTGTTAACCGCGGGGTTGTAGGTTCGAGCCCTACTCGGGGAGGTGGAAAAGAGCTGCAGGCATTAGTGTTTGCAGTTTTTCTTCATTATATAGAAAATTTCTATGAAGCAGTTAAATCAGAATCTATAGATATAGAAGTGATTGAGTGGGGCGCACGGATCGATTCCGCTGATTTTTCTGCTGTACGACGACTTTTTGGCCATCGTGCAGCAGATATTTTTAAATAATAAGGTGTTGTAAAAAATTCATTTCTATAATAAATGAGAGTGTCCTAAAGCTGTAACAATAGGTTTGTATAAGATCATAGTGATCGCTGCATTTAATCCACCTTTAATCAAGTTAAAAGGAAGAAAAACCGGAATTAGTAATTCGACAACCGCTGCTCTTGGATAGCCCATATAAATGGGCGTGATAAGATAATTCCAAAGCATCATTACTAAGACCATACACCCCCATCCACAAAATAGCCCGATAATGACTCCTGATAGATTGCGTTTTTTCTTGAAAACAAATGAAGCAGTACACGCAAAGGAACAACTTGAAATTACATTCATCAAGAAACCAAGAATGCCGTTTTCGCTGATAGTAAACATTTCGACTATAGAAACAATTAATGCGACGGAAAATGAGGTCAAGGGACCGAAAATCAATCCGCTAATTGCGATGATAATATCCTTTGGGTCGTATTTCAAAAAGAGTACAAGTGGAATACGTCCAATTGCGGTGGCCACATATGCAATGGCGCAAAGCATACCTACTGTTGTGAGTTTCTTCGTTTTACTGTTCATTGAAAATACCTCCTAAAAAATTAACACCTGAAAGCAATGGAATGCCTTTAGGTGCTACAATTTTAAGATGTATTGAAAAATGTCAACAAAGCATCTGACAGATAGAAAAAGTGCATAATATCAGAATAATTCTGACATATTCAATACACCTTCTTTAATCCAGACTATACTGTCGGTTTTGGATTTTCACCAAATCAGCATTTGCACGCTCGCGGACTTTACCGCCGATCGGGAATTTCACCCTGCCTTGAAGACATTCATTCTATTCAATTGTTGTTCAATATTATAGGTTTGTTTTCCGTCAATGTCAATACCTATTATGAGGCCATAGATTTGATACCCCGTCAGCTTCCTGCGGGGTATCTTAATTGAAGAGAGTAAAGCGAAGGTGCGCTTGTTTCGAGTAGCGATTCATGATAATATAATAAAATAAGTAGATGTGGTATGTTGTACCAATATCATGGAATTGTAAATGGGGAATGGCAATGAAAAAGGAGCAGAGTAGAAGAAAGATAGACAAAGGGGTTTCCCTGCTTCTTTCTATTATTTTAGTATTTTTAGTTTTGGGAGCGGTAGTTTTCTCTGTATCACGGAGAATTTCTGAGGAAATGTCAGCATCAGCAGTTCAAAATCTGAGTGAAAGTCTTAATCTGATCAAATGCACGATAGAAGCGATGTTGAGCAAGGAGGCTGAGTTTCAGCAGCTGATGGCGAAAGATATTGCAACATCGGAGGATTTGGAGGAACATTTGACTTCCTACAGTGGTAGTCGAACGATGGTGAGGGTATCGCTGATCCGAGCTGGAGAAACGGAAGGAATATCTGATACAGGTGAAGTCTTTACGGAGGAGGAACTGGACTTTTCTGCCGGCGGTATGGTTGACGGTATGGCAATCTCCCAATCGTATCTGAATTATATGGGAACGTGGGCTTATTCCATGAAATGCCCGGTCATAAAGAACGGGGAGGAGATCGCATTCCTCTATGTTGAGTATGTCTATGACTCTCTCGATGACTTTCTTCCGAATGTTTTTTATAATAACAAAGCGATGCTGTATATCATGGATGCGGAGACGGAGCGTCTTGTTTTAAAACCTAAGGGAATGGGAGAACGGGATGCAGGTCATCTGAATCTACAGGACTTCTACCGGGCGAATGAGATTGACGAGGAGACACTTTTGGCCGAGGTGGAAGCTTGTGTGAGAAACGGAAGGAATATCATGTTCCGACATGATATTCGTAATAAGAGTGCGCTCAATTATATGTGGTCCGTGAATAACGGGACTATTTATCTGATCGGGTATGTACCGATCGAAGCGATTCAGCAGGAAGGAACTTCTGTCAATCATAATATTTTTATTGTTGTGGCTGTGATGTTGATCGCTTTTTTCCTCTGCTGCATAATATATTATATCAACCAGAGACAGCAGAATAAGATTCGTAAAGAGCAGGAAGAGGAACGAGAGATTTACAACAGGCAGTTGGCGGAGGCTTTGCAGGCGGCACAGATCGCAAGTAATTCAAAGACGACATTTTTGTCGAATATGTCCCATGATATCCGTACGCCGATGAATGCAGTGCTTGGTTTCACAACGTTGTTGGAGAGAGATGCAGGGAATCCGGAGAAGGTACGGGAATATACAAGGAAGATTATGGCGTCGGGACAGCATCTGCTGAGTCTGATCAATGATATTCTGGATGTTTCCAAGATTGAGAGTGGTAAGGTAGTGCTTTCGATGGAAGAGTTTACTCTTAATGACCTTGTGTCATCGGTGGATGCGATCATACGTCCTATGGCCAGAGCGAGGCATCAGAAATTCAATGTGGATGTGACAGGCATCAGACATGAATACTTGCTGGGAGATGAGACGAGGATTAATCAGGTGCTGATCAATTTGTTGTCCAATGCGGTGAAATATACGCCAGAAGGCGGCAATATCTGGTTCCGGATCATCGGGCTTGGACAGCGCTCCAGTCAATTCGAGCATATTAGGATTGAGGTGGAGGACGATGGATACGGCATGACGCCGGAATATTTGAAGATCATATTTGACGCTTTTACACGGGCGGAGAACAGTACCACAAACAAAGTGCAGGGTACAGGTCTTGGCATGGCGATCACGAAGAACATCATAGAACTGATGGGCGGAACCATCGATGTTTTTAGCGAAGTGAATAAAGGCAGCATTTTCAGAGTCGAATTGGAGTTTCGGATACCGGAGGAGCAGGCGGAAAAGAGGTTCTGGAAGGAGAGCGGCATTTCGCATATATTGGTTCTGGATGGTGATGGGCAGGCCGGCGAGACGATACAGGGCCTGATGCAGGATATGGATGTGATGGTTGACACGGCACGGAATGTTGCGGATGCCATGCAGCTGATCTATGAAAAGAATTGTCGGGAAGAAGGATATCAGATTCTCCTGCTGGATGGAAATCTGCCGAATCTGGATGTGGTGGAGGTGTCAGAGAAGTTCAGGAAAATCCTTCCTGAGGCGATGATATTGGTTTTGGCAGCGTATGAGGAAGATAGTGAATACAGCGGAGAGGATACCACGCAAATGGAAAATGTGGGAATCCTACAGAAACCTTTCTTCGTATCAGCACTGAAAGATAAGGTGATGGCTATACGGCATAGCAAAACGTCAGGCCAGGATGAGCAGGAGGTGGCTGGCAGAAGTCTGGAAGGCATGTATTTCCTGGCAGCGGAAGACAATGAGATCAATGCGGAAATTTTGAGAGAGATTCTGGCAATAGAAGATGCCAAGTGTGAGATTGTTGAAAATGGCCAGTTGGCCGTGGAGAGATTTCTGAACTCTGAAGAGGGTGAGTTTGATGCGATTCTGATGGATGTGCAGATGCCGGTGATGAACGGTTATGAGGCGACCAGGGCGATTCGCGCGTTGGAGCGTAGAGATGCGAGTGATATTCCGATCATAGCTATGACAGCCAATGCTTTTGCGGAAGACGAGAAGGAAGCGTTGCGTTCAGGTATGAATGTGCACCTGTCGAAACCCATTGATGTAGCATTGCTGAAAAAGATCATACAGCAGTATGTACCGGTCACTGCGCCAAAAGCAAGCATATAACAGAGTCGATGATGCAGTCAGTACACTGGAAACGCAAAGCATCAGGAAAGAACTGATATCACAAGGGCCATTAGGAACGGCAACACTATGGAGTAGAAACAGGAAAAATGATCTGACAGTTATAAAATGAGGTGACAGCATATGTGGGGGAAAAGAAAAAGGAATCTCACAAGGTCAATGGTATTGTGTCTGGCAACTGTGACGGTTTTGACGCTGGCAGCTTGTGGGAAAAAAGATGCAGACAACATTATGATCACAGAAGAAAAGGCAGAAGAGCGGATCGTGAATCTGTTCAGTCCGATGGAGAAGACGGAGGCGAATACTGTCAATGTTGCGAGGAGCGCGTCTGATAAGACTGTCATCATGGCGGAGAAGAAACTGGGGGTGAAGGTTGATTATATCACCTATACGGCAGAGGATTACCAGGATAAGACCTATGATGATGTGACTATTGACCGGGCACGCAACAATATGGATGATATATATCTGCTCAATCCTGACGTCATTCGGACATTGGGTGAGGAAAATAAACTGATGGATCTGTCGGGGCTTTCCAGTGCGGAGAATCTGCGAGATGTGGTGAAGACAGCAAATACGGTCAACGGCAGGCTGGTAGCGATCCCACAGGAAATAGTGGTCTATGGATTGTTTATCAATAAAGATATGTTTGACCAGTATGAGTTGGAACTGCCGGAGACGCCGGAAGAGTTTCTGGAATGCTGTCGCGTGTTTAAAGAGAATGGGATAGAGACGCCGGTAGGCGCCAATAGATGGTGGCTGGAGACTTTTGTTCTGGCCCAGGCTTATGCGGATCTGTATAATGGGGGTAATGCGGAGGCGGAGATTGAGGCTCTGAACAGTGGGAAGAGTAAATACAGCGATTATATGCGCCCTGGTTTTGAATTTCTGCAGGAGATGATCGACAAAGGATATATTGACGCGAAGAAGGCCTATGTGAGTGAGGCGATCGAAGGGGAGGGCGCAGATTTTCTGGCACAGAAAACGCCTATTGTGATGGCTTACTGGGGGGCAGCAAATACGGAGACCGCTTATGGCAACCCTGATTTTAACATGCTGGTCATCGGATTCCCAAGTAACAGAGGGCGGATGCCGGTTATGTCCATGACCGGTTTTGGTATCGGTGCGGAAGCGGAACACGCGGAGGAAGCAATGGAAACATTGGAGGTCATGCTTTCCGATGAGGCGCTGCAGGTTTATGCGGAAACCAATAAGGTGATCTCACCTTCCAAGAATGTAGAGGTAGAATGTATACCGGCTTTGAAACTGTTAAATGACAGGATACAGTCTAATGTCTATGTATTGGGCGCAAACGCGAATATGAAACTGGAACAGTGGGGAAATACCTGTCTGATCGTGAGAGAACTGTTAAACGGCGCTACGGTGGATGAGTGTATGGCGGAATTTGACAGACTGCAGCAAGAGTCGTTGAGCGAGTGACAGCACAGATATATGCTTGCGTCCCCGACGTTTGTGAGTGCTTGAGATCAGGTCATATCCCGTGATTTCTGCACACATGCCCGTTGGGCGCAAATTACGGCATTGCGCAGCCCATGCTGTTCTAGGACTGCCACCGCTTCTATGGTGGTCCCTCCAGGAGAGCATACGGCGTCCTTAAGAGCGCCGGGGTGCGTTCCCGTTTCCAGCACCATTTTGGCAGCACCCAGTACCGACTGGGCGGCAAATTTGTATGCTTGCGCCCGGGGCATGCCGTCAGCGACGGCAGCATCTGCCATAGCTTCGATAAATAAGTAGGCATAGGCAGGAGAGGAGCCGGAAACGCCAATTACCGTGTCCATCATGGATTCTGGGATAATTTCACACTTGCCAAAGCTGTTGAATATTGTCACGGCTTTGGCAAGTTCTTCTTCTGTGACATTTGCAGCGGCGCAGAGAGCGCTCATGGCTTCTCCCACCAGTGCAGGGGTGTTGGGCATGGCGCGTACCAATTTGACATCCGATCCGAAGGCAGACAATATTCCCGTGATCGTTTGCCCGGCGGCGATGGAGATAAGAAGCGTGTTTGGGTGGACGCAGTCTTTGATCTGAGTAATGATTTCTGGAAAAAGATAAGGCTTTACTGCAAGGAAAAGAATGTCAGACTTTTGCGCAGCTTGGGCATTGTCTGAGATAGCGGTAATTCCAAAACGTTCTTTCAGGGAATTCCATACCCTCTCACCATATGCAAAAACCTCCGGGCTGATGCCCATAGAGGCATACATGGCCTCTATTGAAGGATTTTCTGTATTTGTACTCATGTTACCCTTTCCTTTCAACCTTGAAATAAATGACCTTAGATGGCGCCTCCCACCATCCCTTTATCTTCAAATCATCCCCATCATAAATTCCAGCATTTTCTCCCCATCATACCCGAACTCCCCCTTATTGATCCAGGCCACGTTCCTCTCCCTCCGGAACCAGGTAAGCTGTCTTTTGGCAAAATGCCGGGTGTCCCTCTTAATCAGGTACACCGCCTCCTCTAAGGTACACTCTCCTTCCAGATAGGAAAGCATTTCCTTATACCCCAGGCCCTGCATGGAAGCCATGGTTTTATCAAAGCCCATTTCCCGCAGCCGGGCCACTTCCCCCACCAGCCCTGCCGCCAGCATCTCATCTACCCGCCTGTCAATACGCTGGTAGAGTTTCTGCCTTTCATCATTTAATACAAAGTACCTGCTGTCATAAAAGGGCTCTTTTTCCCGTTCCCTCCTGTTATGCTCTGAAATAGGCCCGCCGTTAAGCTGGTAAAATTCCAGCGCACGGACCAGGCGTTTGGTATTATTGGGATGTATCAGCTCCGCAGAAACCGGGTCCACTTCCCTTAAACAGTTATGCAGGTAAAGATTGCCCTTCTCCCTGGCCTGTCCCTCCAGCTCCCTGCGCACAGCCGTCTGGTTTTTCTCCTCCGAAAAATCAATATCATATAAAACAGCCTGAATATAAAACCCTGTCCCTCCTGCCAAAATGGGTATATGCCCTCTTCCATAAATCCCCTCTATGGCTTCCTTGGCCATCTCCTGGAAGCGGAACACATGAAATTCTTCCGAAGGCTCTAACACATCAATCAGATGGTGGGGAACCCCTTCCATTTCTTCTTTGGTGATTTTGGCAGAGCCAATATCCATATATTTATATACCTGCATGGAATCGGCAGAAACAATCTCCCCGCCAATTCTTTTGGCAAGCTGAATGGATAACGCCGTTTTCCCCACAGCAGTGGGGCCTGTCAATATGATCAATTTCTGTTTCTGCGCCATATCCCTCTCCTTTTGCCAGGCCTTTATACTATCCGCTTAAACTTCTTTTCAATCTCGTACTTGCTCATAGATATGATGGTTGGCCGCCCGTGGGGACAGTGGTAAGGATTCTCAAGCTTTAGAAGCTCGCCAATCAGCGCATCCACCTCCGCAGCCGACAATCTCATATTCCCCTTCACAGCCGCCTTACAAGACATGGACGCCACCTTCTCGTCAATCATCTCCGGCGACAGA
>OFGO01002535.1_pt1 | contig 10320 bp, 9 predicted proteins | sample 1521761 | NCBI WGS metagenome assembly OFGO01 (sample SAMEA3504128, study PRJEB24116) | mouse gut metagenome | biome: mouse gut; feature: mouse-associated habitat; material: faeces | place: Denmark | collected 2011
GGTTATCGGAAACATGAAAAAACAGGGGGCCAGGGCTGGCTCCCTGTTTTCAATCTTAAAAGTGCCGCAGTTCTGCGGTTTTTAAAAGTGTCCTTTTGTAATGCAAAGGGGGCTTTTTATTTGTTACCGGTTCAGCGTGAGGTACTCCGCCGACACATAGCCGATGGCCGCCTGGCCGTCGGGGTTGCGGAACAGCACCTGGTACCAGCCCTCCTGCTGGCCCAGGACCACCACACTGGCGTCGGCCTTCAGGCCGCCCACCCGGCCGTAGTCAGAGCCGGGGCCGGAGCGCACATTCAGCCCGTTCTCCGCGTTGGTGACGGTGCCGGTCCTGGAGGCGCTCTTGCAGGTGATCTCGCAGGAGGAGGACAGTCCGTTCCAGGCGGCGGTGACGGTGACCGTCTTGGTCCCCGTGCCGGGGTAGAGGTTGGTGACCGTCCCGCTCGCCGTGACGGCGGCGGCGCCGGGGTCGCTGCTGGTCCAGGTGACGGCGGCGCTCTCGGGGCTGGGCAGGATGGAGGCGGTGAGGGTGACGCTGCCGCCGGAGGTCAGGGTAGCCTGGCTCTGGCTCAGGGCCAGCTTATAGCCGCCCGAAGGCGTGTCAGGCGTTTCAGGGAAGGGGCCGGTGATGGGGGTGTGCTCCAGCACCCGGTAGACCAGAGAGGCCATCTGGGCCCGGGTCAGAGTGCTCTTGGGATCAAGGACCCCCGAGCTGCCCGAGACCAGCCCCTGGGATACCAGAGTGGCAGTGGCGGTCCTGGCGTATTCGGCCACCTTGTCCTTGTCCTGGAAGGCGTCCAGGGCGGACAGAGGGGCGTCTGGGCAGCTCTTGCCGATCAGGGGCAGGAAGCGGTACAGCAGGGAGAACGCCTGCTCCCTGGTGATGTGGTTCCAGGGGGAGAACTGGCCGCTGCCGGTGCCGGAGGCCAGCCCCCGGCTCTGCGCCCAGGCCAGGGCGGTATAGAAGTAGTTGTCGGGGGACACGTCGGTGAAGGTACAGCCCTGGGATACGTCCGGCTTGCCCGCGGCGTTATAGAGCATCAGGATAAAGTCGCCCCGGCGCATGGGGCTGCCCGCGCCGAACTGGGTGGCGCTGACGCCCCGGACGATGCCTTTGCTGTAGCAGTACTCCACCGCGTCGTAGGCCCAGTGGCCGGGGGCGACATCGTCGTGGACGTAAGAGGGAGAGACCTGGACCGTCTTGCTGACCCCGCCGGCGTAGAAAGTGATGGAGCCCGCCCCCGGGTTCTGGGCGGCGGTAAACAGGCCGTTTTTGTCCACCGTGCCCACATTGCCCTGAAGGGTGACGGCCACAGGGCCAAAGTCCCGCAAAGCGGTGCGGCCCCAGTAGCTGCCCGAAACGGTGAACTGGACCTGCTCGCCCCCCTTGACGGTCAGGGAGGTCAGGGAGGAGGAGGAACCGGCCCGGCCGATCTGGAGATCGGTGAGCTGGTCCACCACATGGAGCTGGAACTGGCCGGACAGGGAGCCGGCGGAGACAAGGACGGTGTCGGTTCCCGGGTAAAAGCCGGCGGTATAGACCCCGTTCTGGACGGCGCCCAGCCCGCCCCAGGAGGAGTAAGCCGGCGCGGACAGATTGACATTCACCGGATTCAGCCCCTGGTCAACGGCCTTGGGCATGGACAGGGAGAGGGAGGAACCGGCCAGCACCGCCTGGCCGTTGTCGGAGGAGACCAGCCGTTCGGCCCGGCCGTCGCCCCGCCGGTCGGTGACCAGCAGCAGGTAGGAGGCGCAGGACCTGGCCCGGCCGTCGGAGGGCCTGTTTACCACAGCGGGGCCGGACTGCCCCGGGACCCAGACGGACAGGGCGGTGGAGCCGCCGCCGTCTAGGTTGACCACCGTGTCGCAGCCCTGACGGAGCAGCTCCTCGGCCAGATTGTACTGAGTCAGGCCCACCGAGTGGGACGACTGCCGGCCATCCACAGCGTAAAAGACCATGGTCCCGTCAGGCTTGATTCCTAGGGCGGAGCGGGGCTGACGGCCGTCAGACCGATAGACCCAGGTGGAGTCGTCGGTGATGACGCCGTACCGCACCATGACGTCCCCCACGCCGCAGGCCCACCGGGCCTCGGACAGGGCGGGGTTCTGACAGTAGGTGGTCAAAATGATCCGGTCCCGCTCCTGAAAGCTGTTGAAAACCTCGCTCAGACCGTCGCCGGCGGTGGCGGTGAGGATGTACTCGTCCGGGCCGATGGAGACGGGCTGGTCAGACAGGATCAGCTCGGTGACCTCCAGGGTGAGGGTGGAGTTGACTGTGAGGCCGGGGGCGCGTCCCGTGGCGGGGTCGGCCGCCGCCTTCATGCGCACATACCAGCCGGAGCCCTGGGCCCGGGTGGAGACGGTGGAAAAATGCTCGTTGAGCAGGTAGAGACCGCCCCCCTCTCCCCGGGTCTTGTTGAAGTGGTTGGGGGTGACAGTGAGGCCGCTGCTGTAGTTATGGAGGGACAGTGACACCTGGGGCCTGTCCAGAATACCGGCCTGGCCGTTGGCGATGGCCAGGGCGTTTTCGCCGTCGTTGCTGGACTTATAGATCCCGTTTTCCACCACCAGACCGATGGGCACGCCGGTGGACATGGCGAAGAAATCGGTGTTGATGGCGCCCAGCACATGATAGCCCTGGGCCTGGGCCTGGTTTACGGCGTAGCTGATGCTGGCTCCGCCGTAAACCGTTCCGCTGGCCTGGGCCAGGATGGGCCAGGCGTCGCTGCCCGGCTCCAGCTCCAAGGAAAAACTCTCCACCCGGCTTCCGCTGTTGACGGTGACGGTATTGCGGTAAGTCAGGCCGTTGACGAGCTGGGCGGTGGTCTGCAGCTTTTGCTCACCCGCGGCGGCGTAGACGGTGGGCAGCAGCAGAACAAAAGCCAGCAGCAGCGCCGCCATTCTGCGGGGAAGGGAAGTGGTATGTCTCATGGTAAGCTCCTTATTGTCGGGTGTGTTCCAAAGGGTATTTCCCACATTATAACAGAGCGGCCCGCCTCTTTCAATGGAAAAAACGGGAAAAAGGGCGGAGAAAAGAAGTTCACAAAACATTCAGGATTCTTCGGTTGAAAAACCGTCCCATATGATGTACAATATACCGATTATGTCTAAAGGAGGTGGACACTCTGGAGCAGCGGCACGACAGCGCGGCCAGGACGGTCAGCTTTGTGATGGCGGTCACGCTCATCGGCAAGGTGCTGGGCCTCTACCGGGACAGGCTGCTGGCCGTCCACTACAGCACGGGTCCGGCGGCGAACGCCTTTTTCACGGCCAGCCGAATTCCCCGGGTATTTTTCGACGCGGTGTTCGCCTCCGCCATCGCCGCATGTTTTATTCCGGTGTTCAGCGAGTATCTGGAGAAAAAAGGGAAACAGGAGGCTTTGCGCTTCGCAGGCAGTTTTCTCACGGTGGTCGCCCTGCTCACCGGGGCCCTCACCCTGGCGGGGATGGTATTCCCCGGACCCTTCGTGGCCCTCTTCGCCGATTACTCCGACCCCCGGACCGCGGCCCTGGCCGTCTCGCTGACCCGGGTGATGTTTCCCACCGTCCTCTTCTCCGGCGTGGCCTTCTGTCTGGTGGGAGTGCTCCAGGCCCAGGACCATTTTACCGCCCCCGCCCTCATGTCGGCGGTGTCCAACCTGGTGATTATCGCCTACTTTTTTACCCTGGACGCCGAGCTGGGCATTTACGGACTGGCGGGGGCCTATCTGCTGGGCTGGTTTTTGCAGGGGGCCATCCTCCTGCCTCCCTTGCGCAAACTGAACAGCCCTCTGCGGCCCGGCCTGGAGGTGCGGTCGGAGGGAATGAAAAAGGTGCTGCTCCTCATGGGGCCGGTGATGGTGTCCACCTGGGTGCAGCCCATCATTCTGGCCATCAACTCCCGGTTCGGCTCCCGCCTGTATGACGGAGCGGGAGTGTCCGCCCTGGAGTACTCCTCCAACCTCTATCTGGTGATTGCGGGGGTGTTTGTCCTGTCGGTGACAAACGTGATTTTCCCCAAGCTTTCCCGGCTCACCGCCGGCGGGCGGGAGGGGGACTTTCAGGAAACCGTCCGGCGGACTCTGCGGCTGACCCTGTTCTTTGTCCTGCCCATGTCGGCGGGACTGGCGGCGGTGGCCCGGCCCCTGATCTCTCTGATTTACGGCGGCGGAGAGTTTGACGCCTTCGCCGCGGACATTACCTCCTCCGCCCTGAGCTGGATGTCCCTGGGCATGGCGGGCTACGCCGTGCAGAACATCCTCAGCCGGGCCTACTTCGCCCGGCAGGAGGGGAAGGTGCCCCTCCTGGCGGGGGTCGCGGCCATCGCGGTGAATATCGCTCTGTGCAGTATTCTGGGGCTTTCGGTGGCAGGGCTGGCTCTGGCCTCGGCCGCTTCGGCCACAGTATACGCCGCTCTGCTGCTCCTGCCCCTCCAGCGCCGGGGCGGAAAGGCGCTGGACAAAGCCGCCTTGCGGGACCTGCTTAAGATGGCGCTGGCCGCCGCCGTCATGGGGCTGTGCGCAAGGGCCCTCTTGGAGGCGCTTTCCCCCCTGTTCCCGGAGGGAAAGCCGGGAGAGCTGCTCTGCCTGGGCCTGTGCACCCTGTCCGGCGTGGTCCTCTACTTCCTGCTGACCCTGGCGCTGCGGGTGGAGGAGACGGGACTGTGCGTATCTCTGGTGAAAAAGACATTGAAACGAGGTTGAGCCATGGAACGAGCAAAGAACATGTTAAATGCCAGCTTCCTCTGGCGCTGGCTGATGGCCCTGTGCGGCTGGTGCGGAGAGCAGTGGCGGGGCAGCGCCATCGTCCGGTGGTTCCTCCACCCGGCGGGATGGGGCCCGGAGCTGTCGGAGGGCAGCGTCTTTTACAAGCTGTGGTCCAACCTCCGGGGGGCGCTGTGCCGGCTGTATGAGCTTCTGCATCTGGAGGGGCTGTTCAAGGGCAGCGTGTTTACCAACACCTGGTTCTGGTGCCTGATGCCCGTGATGCTGGCTCCCCTGATGCCCACCATGGCGGTGCTGGGGATGACGGCGGTGAGCTACTGCTCGCTGCTGCTGGCCCTGGTGCGCAGCCGGGAGCGGAAGCTGGTCTGGACCCCCGTCAACCGATATATCATCCTGTACGCCGCCGTCTATATGGCGGGGACGCTGTTCTCAGTCAACCTGCGCGCCAGCCTGAAACCCGGCCTGCTCTCGGCGGCCTTTATCCTGTTTGCCGTTGTGCTGATAAACGCGGTGGACAGCCGCGCCCAGCTGGACGCCATACTCACTGCCATGGTGCTGACCGCCGCGGCGGTGTCGGCCTGGGGCATTTTGCAGTATCTCTTCCGCTTTGGCTACCAGTCGGAGGCCTGGGTGGACAGCGACATGTTCTCTACCATCCAGTTCCGGGTGGCCTCCACCCTGAACAACCCCAATATGCTGGGCCAGTACCTGATCCTGGCCATCCCCATCGGCGGGGCCAAGCTGCTGTCCGCCAAGAGCTGGACCGGCCGGGCCTTTTACCTGGCGTGCTGCGCCCTGATGTGCCTGTGCATGATCCTCACCTTCTCCCGGGGGGCCTGGCTGGGCCTGCTGTTTGCGGGGGCGGTGTTCTTCATCCTGCTCAGCCCCCGGCTGATGCTGCTCATCCCGCCCGCCCTGGCGCTGATGTGGTTTACCCTTCCCAAGACCGTCATCGACCGCTTTGCCAGCATCGGCAACCTGGCCGACGCCTCCACCGCCTACCGGGTCCACATCTGGATGGGCACCCTGGACATGCTGAAGGACTACTGGCTGTGCGGCATCGGACCGGGGGCGGAGGCCTTCAACATGGTCTATCCCGCCTACAGCTATAACGGCATCGACGCCCCCCACTCCCACAATCTGTTTCTCCAGATCACCTGCGACGCGGGAGCCGCGGCCCTGGCCGTCTTTCTGATTCTGCTGTTCGTCTACTTCCGCATGATGTGCGTCAGCCTCAGCCGGGAGAAGGACTGGACCAGCCGGCTGAATCAGGTGGCCTTTACCGGCGGGGCGGCGGGCTTCCTAGTCCAGGCTATGACGGATTACTCCTTCTACAACTACCGGGTGCTCCTCCTGTTCTGGGTCTTTCTGGCTCTGGGAGCGCTGTGCGCCAGGCGGAGCGAGCTGCCGGAGAGGAGGGGCCTATGATCCGGGTGATGAACGTCATCAGCGACACCAACATCGGCGGCGCGGGCCGGGTGCTGCTGAACTATCTGCGTTACGCCGACCGCAGCCGCTTTGAGCTGCTGGCCGCCCTGCCCCGGGGGAGTATGCTGCAGGCCCCTCTGGAGGAGGCCGGGGCCCTGGCCTATGAGGTGGACGGAATCGCGGACCGCTCCTGGAGCCGGGCCGGCATGGGCGCGCTGAAAAAGCTGTTTCGGGAGACCCGCCCTGATCTGGTCCACACCCACGGCTGTCTGTCCGGACGGATGGCGGCCAGGAACTGCGGCATCCCGGTGGTGTACAGCCGGCATTCCGCCTTTCCCGTCCCCGCCAGGCTGCGGTATCCCCCAGGCCGATGGGTCAACAAGCTGGTCAACGAGCGCTGTGCCGACCGGATTATCGCCGTCAGCCCCGCCGCCCGGGACAATCTGGTCCAAGGCGGCGTGTCTCCGAACAAGATCACGGTAGTGATGAACGGCACCGCGCCGGTGCCCCGGATCTCTGAGGAGGAGCGGGCGGCGCTGCGGGAGGAGCTGTCCATTCCGCCGGGGGCGGTGGTATTCGGCATTCTGGCCCGGCTGGAGGACTACAAGGGCCATTTGTATCTGGTGGAGGCGGTCCGCCTGCTCATGGAGCGGGGGCGGGAGGACTTCACTGTTCTGGCGGCGGGGACGGGCCCCTTTGAGGAGGAGCTGGCCCGGGCCGTCCAAAAGGCCGGCGTGGGGGACAGGCTCCGCCTGCTGGGCTTCCGGTCCGACGTGGCCGCCCTGCTGAACATTCTGGACGTGCAGCTCAACTGCTCCTACGGCACCGAGGCCACCTCCATGGCCCTGTTGGAGGGGATGAGCCTGGGACTGCCCTCCATCGCCAGCGACTACGGCGGCAACCCCTGGGTGGTGGAGGACAGCCGGACCGGCCTGATTTTCCCCAGCCGGGACGCCGCCGCCCTGGCGGACGCCATGGAGCGGCTGATGGACCGCCCCGAGGAGCGGCAGGCCATGGGCCGAAGGGCGAGAGAGCGCTATGAAAACAGCTTTACCGGCGAGGCCTTCGCCAAAAATACAGAAAGTATCTACCTGGACATTCTGAAAGGAGCCAAATAAATGGAACAGAAGAAATTCCGCCTGCGCCTGAACCTCTTTGACGGCATCGTTCTGGCGCTGGCACTGGCAGTGGGGGCCTTCCTGCTGTGGACCGCCATGAAGCCTCAGATTCCCGACGAGGCGGTCCCCGCGTCCACCTCCAGCGTCCGGTATACGGTCCGGCTTCAGCGCTGCATCCCCGGCACCAGCGAGCTGGTCCGGACAGAAGATCAGGTGGCCGACAATATCAAGAACTATGTGGTGGGCAAGGTGACGGCTGTGGAAGCGGTCCCTTGCCGCCGGCGGGTGCTGGACCGGGAGAACCTTCGGAAAGTCTGGGCGGAGACGGATGCTTTTGAGGATATTCTGCTCACCCTGGAGTCCCCCTGTCAGATCACCGACAGAGCCATCATACTGGACGGCGGCTATGAGCTGCGGGTGGGCAGCACCGCCTATCTGCGGGGGATCGGCTATATGGGCGCCGGGCCTGTGGTGTCCATTGAGGAGGTGGCGAAATGAGGATCATAGACCGGGACGGCCGTCTGTTCGGCAAAATCAGCGTCATTGACCTGCTGGTCATCGCCGCGGTAGCGGTCATCGCGGCGGCTGTATATGTCAAGAACAACGCCACCCCCACCGGCTCCGGGACAGTGAGGGAACAGAGTATCACATTCCAGATTCAGACCGTCGGAATGGAGGACTACCTCACCGACGCCATCCGGGTGGGAGACAAGGTATACGACGCCAACTACTCCAGCGGCAGCGGGCCGGTGGGGGAGATTACCCAGGTCCAGGTGCTCAATGACCCCGGCATCGCGCTGGAGGAGAACATGCAGGACGGGACAGCGCCCCAGATCGAGGTGGAGGGCACGGTGGACCTGCTGATTACCGTCAGGGGCTCCGGAGTAAGCGACGGCCGGAGCTATACCATCAACCGGGTCTATGAGGTGGGGGTCAACTCCTCCAGGACCTACCGGACCAACCGGGCGTCCTTTAACGGGGTTGTAGTTGACATTGAGGACTGAGTACGGGTCCTAAGACAGGAGGGACGGCATGAAGATTCTGATGGCCACCATGGGCCTGGATATCGGAGGGGCGGAGACCCACATCGTGGAGCTGGCCAAGGAGCTGAGAAGCGATGGTCACGACGTGGCCATCGTCTCCAACGGGGGCGTCTATGTCCCGGAGATCGAGGCCGCCGGCGTCCGCCACTACCAGGCCCCCCTCCACCGGCGCAGCCTGCGGGATATGAGCCGGTCCCTGGGCATCCTGCGCCGGGTCATAGAAGAGGAGCGGCCTGATATCGTCCATGCCCACGCCCGCATTCCCGCCTTCCTGTGCGGCATTTTAAGGCGGCGGATGAAATTCACCTTTGTCACCTCCTGCCATGGGGTATATCAGGTGAGCGGAGCGCTGAAGCTGCTGTCCAACTGGGGAGAACACACCCTGGCAGTGTCAGAGGACATCCGGGATTATCTGACGGAGCAATACGGCCTTGCCCAGGATCGGATTACCCTGACCATCAACGGCATCGACACGGAGAAATTTTCCCCGGAGGTGTCCGGCGGGGCGGTTCGGGCCGAGTTGGGCCTGGGGGACGCCCCGGTGGTGGGCCACGTCAGCCGGCTGGACCGGGCTATACAGATTGCCCGGATGGCCAAGGCGGTCCGGGTGGCGCTGGGGGTCCTCGGCGGGAAGGAGGGGGAGCTTGTATAACCGTTATATCCCCCAGGACGTGTCCTATACGCCTGTGGAGGGGACGGCCCCCGGCCGTCCCGGTTCCCATCGGCCGCCCTTCCGATTTTCGGATATCCTGGGGGGAAAGGAGGGGCTGTCCGGCCTGTTGGGGAACAAGGAAGGGGGCGGACTGTCCGGTCTGCTGAAGTCTCTTCATCTGGAGAATATTGACAGCGGCGATGTGCTGCTGCTGCTGATTATGCTGTACTTATTGGTGGAGGGGGACGACCTGGAGCTGGTCATCGCCCTGGGGCTGGTCCTGCTGATGGGGCTGGGGGATCACGAAGAGCGGGGAGACGCGACCTAGCCTGCCCGAGATCAGTCCCCCAGCCTGTGCAGGACCTCCCCGTCGGGCAAGGCGAAGCTGCCGTCGGCGGGACAGGGGGTCTGGACAGGGGAGTAGGCGGTCATGCGGTAGACGAGCTGTCCGTCCTCCTCCGTCTCGGCGGAGGCCAGCAGGCCGTTCTCTACGCTGATCCAGAAGCGCTGTAGCTGTCGGGAGCCCTCGGGGCGGACCTCAACAAAGATACAGGGCAGCTCGCCCCTCGTCTCATAGCCAGCGGAGACGATATCCTCCGGCTCCAGCTCCAGCACCGTCTCATAGGTTGGAATGCGCTGAGCCAGGTCGGAGGAACGCTCGTCCGCCGGGGCCTGCCTGTACTGAGCGGAGCCGTCGTACCAGTAGTAGAGGGTGTCCTCGCCCGTCAGGTCGTGGCGCACCGCGCCGGAGGGGAGGGTCTGGCGGCTGTGGGACCAGCCGCCGTCCGCCCACACCTGGACCTGGACTGAGGAGGAACCCCCCTCCCAGAAGGTCTCTGCCGTCAGCGTCCGGTAGTAGCTGGAGGGCCGGGCCAGGGTGGCAACCACCCCCTGCACGGTCTCGGTGGTGACCTCCACCCGCTGGTAGTTTTGCTCCTGGCTGACGGAGCCGGGCAGGTCCCCGGCTCCGGCGCTGCCGGAGGGGAGGATCACCTCCGGCGTATGGGCGGCAAAGAGGACCCGGCCAAAGCTGGCAAAGATGGCCCCCACAATGAGGGCCACAATGGCGACAACAATGACAAGTCGGTTTTTCTGCTCCAAAACATTACCCTCCGAAGGCCTCCGGCGGCGTATCCCGCAGGCCGAAGTGCCAGGCGACGGCGTCAGCGATGCGGCGGCAGGCCCGGCCATCCCCGTAGGGGTTGGCGGCGTGGGCCATTTTTTCGTATTCGTTCCTGTCGGACAGCAGTTGGACGGCCATCTGGAAAATGGCCTCCTCCTCCACGCCGGCCAGGCGGACGGTGCCCGCCTCCACCGCCTCGGGCCGCTCGGTCTCCTTCCGCAGGACAAGCACCGGCTTGCCCAGGGCGGGGGCC
>OFGO01002543.1_pt1 | contig 10295 bp, 9 predicted proteins | sample 1521761 | NCBI WGS metagenome assembly OFGO01 (sample SAMEA3504128, study PRJEB24116) | mouse gut metagenome | biome: mouse gut; feature: mouse-associated habitat; material: faeces | place: Denmark | collected 2011
CCCCTACATAGAACCTTCCATGCAAAAAAACATGGCTGTCTATATTAAATACATGGAGCTTCAGTATACAATGCATTATGTCCGCCGGCATCCTTTCCAGATCAGCGGTTGCAGCATCCGGGATGAACAGAAACAGAAACCCGACCTGCAGTCACTGTGCCTGCAGCTTGGCCTCTACTCTTCCCCGGAAGAGATCAGGCAGCTGGAACAATTCCGCAATATGCTGCAGACCATGGAAACCTTTCAGGAAATGTCACAGACGATCTCGGCTCTGCAGGAAATATTCCCGGATATGTCTGCGTCCTCCCCCTTCAGTGGTTCTCCTTCCGAAGAATCAGATGCCGGACCTGACACATTCGGGACTGGCTCCTTTTCCATGATGGATATGCTTATGAATATGCTGACACCGGAACAGAAAGAAATGTTCGAAATGTTCCAACAGCAGAATCTCGAACCGTATCATTAATTTAACCGAAACAGGAGGAACAAATCTATGTCCGGAAACTGGATGGATGATCCCGCCGTCTCCAAGATCGACAAAGCAAAACTCAATTTTCTACAAGCCCTTGTATTCGAGAGTCAATCCCTGAAAAAAGAACAGATGATGCCATTCCTAATGTCTATCGCCAAGCGGGGGATGGACCAACACATTTCATTCAGCAACGAAGAGATTGAAACGATCACAGCTACGATCCGTAAATACTCCACCGCCGAAGAATTGGATAAGATCGATAAACTGATGAAACTGCGAAAAAAATAATTGAATAAAATCTTAAAGCAGCAGATGGCCAGAGAAAAGATCACATAAAAACCTTCTCTCTGACCACCTGTCATCTGCTTTGATAACCCTAATGAAATAATTTATCTATCATTCATCATACTGCCTATTTCTGTACTATATTGACGATCCTGCCTGGTACATAGATCTCCTTGACAATCGTTCCGGTAAGCTTATCGGACACGGTCTCTTTCGCCTTGGCAATGACCGCCTCTTTCGGATCGTCTTTACCGATCATAAGCGTAGCCCTCGTCTTACCGTTGATCTGCACCGCGATCTCCACAGTGGATTCTACTGTCTTGGCCTCATCATATCCCGGCCAGGCAGCCTGATACAGCCTGCCTGCAAACCCGGCCCTTTGCCATAATTCTTCCGTGATATGGGGCGCCACCGGATTCAACATGGTAAGAAGCGTCTTGTACTCGCCTCTTGTCACCGTATTTTTCCGGTAAAATTCGTTGATCAGCGCCATCATCGCCGCGATCGCCGTATTGTATTTCAGATTCTCAAAATCATTGCTGACTTTCTTGATCGTCTGGTGCATCTTCGTCTCCAGATCTTTGGAGTATGCATCCTCATCGGTCATGATATCCTGCAGCTTCCACACTCTCTCCAGGAAACGGCGGCATCCCTTCACCCCGTCCTCGGACCAGCCGGCACTCAACTCAAAAGCTCCAATGAACATTTCATAAGTTCTGAGTGTGTCCGCTCCGTATTCTGTCACTATATCATCGGGATTCACCACATTCCCCAGAGATTTGGACATCTTCACAACAGGATGTTCCGCCATCTCGCCATACTTTTCCTTCAGGGCCGCTCTGGCTGCCTTCTCACTGCCGTGCTCGGCAAGCAGCTTCTCCTGCTCTGCGGCGGGCAGATTCGCGAAGTTGTGCGGGTTCAGACCCAGGATCATGCCATGGGAAGTTCTCTTGGCATAAGGCTCCGGGCAGGGCACTGTCTTCTGGTCATACAGGAACTTGTGCCAGAATCTGGAATACAGAAGGTGCAGCGTGGTATGCTCCATACCGCCATTGTACCAGTCTACCGGCATCCAGTAGTTCAGCGCTTCCTTACTCGCCAGCGCTTCCGTGTTCGTCGGATCCGTATAGCGCAGGAAATACCAGGAAGAACCTGCCCACTGCGGCATGGTATCCGTCTCTCTCTTAGCCGGACCGCCACAGCAGGGACAGGTGGTATTGACCCAGTCAGTCATAAGTGCCAGCGGCGACTCCCCGTTGTCGGTAGGCATATAGCTGTCCACCTCCGGCAGCTCCAGCGGAAGTTCACTCTCGTCGATCGGCACATAGCCGCATTTCTCACAGTGTACAATCGGAATCGGCTCTCCCCAGTAACGCTGTCTGGAGAAGACCCAGTCTCTTAATTTAAAGTTGGTCTTGGCACAGCCGATCCCCTTTTCTTCCAGAAAATCAATCATTCTGGCCTGGGCATTCTCCACGCTCAAACCGCTGATAAAACCGGAATTGACGATCGTTCCCGTCGCCACATCCGTGTAGACCTCTTCCTGCACGTTGCGGCCGCCCGCAACGACCTCGATGATCGGCAGACCGAATTTCTTCGCAAAATCCCAGTCTCTCTCATCATGGGCCGGCACCGCCATGATGGCTCCCGTACCGTAACTCATAAGCACATAATCAGAGACAAAGATCGGGATTTCCACATCGCTCACCGGGTTTACCGCCGTCAGGCCGTCAATCTTCACACCTGTCTTCTCCTTCGCCAGCTCCGCACGCTCGAAATCAGACTTTCTGGCCGCCTGCTCACGGTATGCCGCGATCTCGTCCCAGTTCTTGATATCTTCTTTATATTTATCGATCAGCGGATGCTCCGGCGACATAACCATGTAGGTCACGCCGAACAGTGTATCACAACGGGTCGTATAAACCCGCAGCTTGTCCTCTTTTCCCTTAATGGAAAAGTCCACTTCCGCACCGGTCGACTTACCGATCCAGTTCTTCTGCGATACCTTGACCCGCTCCACGTAGTCCACGGTATCCAGCCCCTCAATCAGCTTATCCGCATATTCCGTGATCTTCAGCATCCACTGGCTCTTCACCTTGCGCACCACTTCTGCACCGCACCTCTCACAGACGCCGTTCACCACTTCCTCATTGGCAAGCCCGACTTTACAGGAAGTACACCAGTTAATCGGCATCTCGGATTTATAGGCAAGTCCCTCCTTAAACAGCTTCAGGAAGATCCACTGCGTCCATTTATAATACGCCGGATCCGTCGTATTGATCTCTCTGTCCCAGTCAAAAGAATATCCCAGAGAATGGAGCTGGCTCTTGAAACGGGAGACATTATTCTGCGTCACGATCTTCGGATGAATATGGTTCTGGATCGCATAATTCTCCGTCGGCAGGCCGAAAGCGTCCCAGCCCATCGGATAAAGGACATTATATCCCTGCATCCTTCTCTTTCTGGCTACAATGTCAAGCGCCGTATAGGGTCTCGGATGTCCCACATGAAGTCCCTGTCCCGACGGATAAGGGAATTCCACCAGCGCATAATATTTCGGTCTGGAATAATCGTTGGAAGTCTTAAACGCCTTCTCATCATCCCACACCTTCTGCCATTTTGTTTCCACCTCTCGATGGTTATATACCTCTGCCATAGTGCCTCCATTCTGATCGGTTCCTGACATCTCTTCTCATTTGAACCATATTTATGATATTTTTATTTTATCCACGTTCTATATTGTAGTATACCTGCCGGATTTGTCAACCGTTTTGCGCAGTAGTTCTTAATTTTTTCGTTATGGACCGGATAACTTTACTGAACCGGATTCCAAAAACTTTTTGGAAATTATTGTTGATTTTTAGACGGTGAGATGTTATAGTAAGTATAAAGAAAAGCACCCACTCCAAAGTGGATGCTCCTGAACAGCTTTAGTCCTTATGGACCTCGCCAATCCTGGGCCGACAGGATTGGCATTTTTATTTTACTTACTGTTTCTCTGGTCGAGAAAGTTCAGTAACGCAACGAGCAGTCCGCCCGAAGATAACAGCAAGGCCAATATCCCCAAGAATATCATAATAATCTCGTAATCTGTCATTTGCGCCACCTCCCCTCTTATGTATTCCGGATAAAAAACTCCGGTCATTAAGTCCGGGAGACTGCCACCCTGTCATGGGTACTTTCCTACACAGCATACAGCAAAAAAACTATTATACACTGTGTAGGAATAGATTACCATTTTCTACCACATTTTTCAATGCTATTTCATAACTTTTATAAACGTTTTATCGTTTACATCATCTTCTACATCAGCTGATGACGTCCTATATCAGCAATGCTCTTTTTATCTCCGCACAGCCATCTGTTTATGCTTATGTTCATGCCTGTGCTTATGCGTCACTTCCGGACTCCGCAACCTTACCGGCTCTCGCAGCCACTTCCTTGGCCTGTACATCACTGGGCGCCTGCTCATATCTTGCGAACTCATACATATAGTTGCCGCGGCCGCCGGTCATGGAACGAAGGTCTGTGCAGTATCCGTTCAGACATGCCATCGGGATATCCGCCTCGATCACGGTCTTGCCTTCTCCTGCCGGATTCATACCGAGTACACGGCCTCTCTTCTTGTTCAGATCTCCCATAACATCACCGGTATAGGAATCCGGAACCGTCACTTTCAGATTCGCGATCGGCTCAAGCAGAACCGGACCCGCTTCCATGAAGCCCTTCTTAAATGCCTGGATGGTCGCCATCTTAAATGCCATCTCGGAAGAATCTACCGGATGATAGGATCCATCATAGAGCACAGCCTTAACGCCAACTACCGGATATGCCGCCAGAGGACCGCTGACTACAGAATCCTGTAAACCCTTCTCCACAGCCGGGAAGTAGTTCTTCGGAACCGCACCGCCTACAACTTCCTGATCAAACACATAAGCCGTCTCCAGATCGCCGGATGACTCGAAGCGCATCTTGACATGGCCATACTGACCGTGTCCGCCGGACTGCTTCTTATATTTATATTCTACATCTGATTTCTTGCGGATCGTCTCTCTGTAAGCCACCTTCGGCTCGTCCAGTTCGATCTCCACCTTATACTCATTGAGCAGTCTGCTGGCAACCACTTCCAGATGCAGGTCGCCCATACCGTAGATCAGTGTCTGTCTGTTCTCTCCGTCGTTGACAACCCATAAGGTCTGATCCTCATGTCTCATCTTCTGCAGCGCCTGTGATACCTTATCCACATCGCCCTTATTCTTGGCTCTGTATCTCTTATATGTATAAGGTGTAGAGATCTCAGCCTTGCCGTAACGGATGATCCTGGCCTTCGTGGAAAGGGTGTTGCCTGTCCTGGCCGCCGTCAGCTTTGCGATGGCACCAATATCTCCTGCATGCAGCTCCTTCACCTCGATGGGCTTATTACCCTGCATCACATAGAGCTTGTTGATCTTCTCTTCCACTTCTTTCTCATCGTTATAGATCGTATCGTCATTCTTAAATACGCCCGAACATACCTTGATCAGCGAATATTTACCGATAAACGGATCTACGATGGTCTTAAAGATATAAGCCGACTTCGGCTTCGAGAAATCATAGTTGGCCTGGAAGATCTCGTTGCTCTTAAGGTCGATGCCTGCAAGCTCACGGTTCTCCGGGCTGGGCATATATTTCACAATATCGTCAAGCAGCGTGTAGATACCCTGACACAGCACGCTGGAACCCATGGACATGGGAACAATGCTGCCGTCCATAACATTCGTGCGCAGCGCCGCCCTGATCTCCGCCTCGGAAAAGCTCTCGCCGTTAAAGTAGCGCTCCATGAAATCTTCACTGGTCTCCGCCACTGCTTCCATCAACGTATCGCGGCACAGCTGCAGATTATCTTTGCTGTATTCCGGCATATCGCACTCTACTACTTCCTTGCCTTCCCAGCGGTACGCCTGCTCTGTAATCACATTGATGTAGCCGACAAATTTCTCATTCTCACGGATCGGCAGATGGAAAGGAGCCATCTTCTTGCCGTATTTATCGGTCATGTCCGACACGACCTGTCTGAAAGAAGCATTGTCGATATCCATATCCGTTACGAACACGAATCTGGGCAGCTTATACTTCTCGCAAAGCTCCCATGCCTTCTCCGTACCCACTTCCATGCCGGCCTTACCGGACACAACAATGATCGCCGCGTCTGCCGTGGAGACAGCTTCCTCCACCTCTCCCACGAAATCGAAGAATCCGGGCGTATCCAATACGTTGATCTTCACGCCTTCCCACTCGATCGGAATAACAGACGTCGCAATAGAGATATGGCGTTTCTGCTCTTCTTTACCAAAATCACTCACTGTGTTTCCATCATCTACCTTGCCCATTCTGGAAGTGATACCGGACAGGTATGCCATCGCCTCCACCAGGCTGGTCTTACCACAGCCGCCGTGCCCCAGTAAAACCACATTACGAATCTTATCCGTTGTGTAAATGTTCATTTCTCGCAATCCTCCAGTTCTGTTATTCACTCATGATTGGGCAAAATATCAGTCTGTTTTATACTGCAATTCATAGATAATTTACTCCCAAACACAAATATAAGTATATTTTACTAAATTACGCAGAAAATTTCAACAACAATTATACATTCTGCACACGATTTTTGTGTCAATTTTTTATTCTATTTCCCAATTTTCACTATATACTATCTTCCAGTGATGTTTGACTTTTCTCTTGTAGCGCAATTTTTGAAATGTTATACTGTATCTGTACGTGAGGCCTGATTCCATATGATCAAGCAAGACAGCCCTCATGATCCCGTTTCGCCAGATCATGGATCATCCTCTACTATATATCTATAAATGCGATACTATAAAACATACCATAGAGAAAGGCAGCAAATATTATGAACACACTTAACTGCGGTTTTATTGGTCTTGGACTGATCGGCGGCTCCATCGCCAAAGCAATCCGCGCGGCATACCCCAAATCCCGGCTGATCGCATACGATATCCGGACATCCTCCCTGCAGCTGGCCCTGCAAGAACAAGTGCTGGACGAAGTCTGTCCGTCCGTCGGCGCTGCCTTTGAAGGCTGCGACTATATTTTCTTATGCGCTCCCGTCTCCTGTAACGCCGAGAACCTGCAAACCTTAAAGCAATATCTGTCGCCGCATACGATCCTCACCGACGTAGGAAGTGTGAAGACCGACATTCATCACCAGGTAGAAGCACTCGGGCTGGATGGACAGTTTATTGGCGGACATCCCATGACAGGCTCCGAGCGTATCGGCTATCAGAACTCCAAGACATCTCTTCTGGAAAACGCTTACTATATCCTGACCCCATCTGCCGCGGTTCCTGATGCACGAGTATCCGACTATCGTTTACTGGTAGAAGCCATGGGCGCGATCCCTCTCATCTTAAACTACGATGAGCACGACTTTGTTACCGCCGCCATCTCACACCTGCCTCATGTTGTTGCTGCCTCTCTCGTAAATCTTGTCAAAGATGCCGATTCCGAGACAGGCATCATGAAGCTGGTGGCTGCCGGAGGCTTCAAGGATATCACAAGGATCGCCTCCTCCTCCCCGGTGATGTGGCAGCAGATCTGCCTGACCAACCGGGAAAATATCTCTGTTTTATTGAAACAATATATCAACTGTCTCACAGAGATCTCCGCAAAAATAGACGAAGGTGCCGCAGATGCGCTTTATGATTTCTTCGACACTGCAAGGTGCTATCGTGAATCTTTTATCACTGCCTCCAGCGGCCCGATCAAAACGGAATATGTGCTGACGGTAGATATCACAGACCAACCAGGCTCTATCGCCGCCATCGCCTCTCTGCTGGCGGCAGATGAGGTAAGCATCAAGAATATCGGTATCAATCACAACAGAGAACTGGCCGAAGGTGCCCTGCGTATCGAATTCTACGGGATACATGCAGTGGAGAAAGCCTCTGCCATACTGACCGGACAGGGATACACGATCCATACCAGGCGTCCTTCCTGATCCGCAATACTGACACTGCGCAATACGGCAGTGGATAACAGGCACAGACAAAACATAAACAACACAACGGAGGAACACCATGATCTTTCAAAAAGCACATCAACTTAAGGGTGAAGTAACCGTTCCCGGCGATAAATCCATCTCGCACCGGGCCGTAATGTTCGGTTCACTGGCAAATGGGACCACAGAAGTGCTCAATTTCCTGCAGGGCGCAGACTGTCTCTCCACAATAGACTGTTTCCGCAAAATGGGCATCTCCATCGAGAACACACCCGAACATATCCTGATTCACGGCAAAGGTCTTCACGGCCTGCGAAAACCCGACGGCATCCTTGATGCCGGTAACAGCGGCACCACCACCAGGCTAATTTCCGGTATTCTGGCAGGACAGCTTTTTGAGACGACGCTGACAGGGGATGCCTCGATCCAGAAACGTCCCATGCGCCGCATCATAGATCCACTTACCCTGATGGGGGCCGATATCATCAGCCTGCACGGCAATGACTGCGCACCGCTTTGCATCAAAGGTTCTTCACTGCACAGCATCCACTATCACTCCAAAGTAGCCTCCGCACAGGTAAAATCCGCTATCCTGCTAGCAGGATTATATGCGGATGATGTCACGAAAGTTACGGAACCTACCGTCAGCCGTGATCATTCTGAGATCATGTTGCGCTATTTCGGCGCCCAGGTTCATACGGAAGGCACCACAGCCACGATCTGCCCGGAACCCAACCTGCGTGGCCAGAAGGTATGTGTTCCCGGCGATATCTCTTCCGCCGCCTATTTTATTGCTGCCGGACTGCTTGTTCCCGGCGCCGAAGTCCTGATCCGCAATGTGGGTATCAATCCCACCAGAGACGGAATCCTGAAAGTCGCGCAAGCCATGGGCGGAGATATCACGTTACTCAATATCACCCACGACGGCGAACCTACCGCAGATCTGCTTGTAAAACAAAGCATGCTGCACGGTATCACTATAGAAGGGGATATCATCCCCACACTGATCGACGAACTCCCGATCATTAATGTGATGGCTGCTTGTGCCGAAGGCACAACGATCATCAAAGACGCGGCAGAGTTGAAAGTCAAAGAATCTAACCGTATCGATGTGATGGTGAATGCGCTAAGCGCTATGGGATGCGATATCATCGGCACGCAGGACGGTATGATCATTCACGGCGGCAAACCTCTCCACGGAACAGTCATCGATTCCCACATGGATCACAGGATCGCCATGAGTTTCGCTATCGCCGCCCTGATCGCCGACGGCAATACCGAGATCACCGGCAGTGATGTCGTTACCATCAGTTATCCGAATTTCTATGAAGACTTGCTGAAGCTGACACAATAGAAAAGCCTATGTAAACTCATACACAGATATAGACAATATAAAAGCAAGCGGACCATGATCTGCTTGCTTCTATATTCATACACGCTAACCCAGAACTTCTTCGCGAAGCAGCCCCTGCTGCAAATATGACTTGCTCTGCAAGTCCAGAAGTTCTTCTCACGCTATTCAATTGATGATATTCTTTCCAGAATAGCCTTGCCATATCTATGTATCCCATACACAAGCCATATCCAAATACTAAAATTGCAGTATTCTTAACTCGACATCTTGACTAGCAATCTGTTTAAAAAATAAGAACCTACCATACAAAAAATTCCGGCAAGACATCCATACCAGTTTAACTGTACATCAGTCATCTGAAAATGTCTCCCATCTACATACTGTTTAAAATATTCCGTATAATAAGCCATCATATAGCAGACTGCACCCGACAGAAGAATACCCAAAATACGAAAATATCCTCTGAATATGACCATACTGACAAAAGCCGTAACCAATCCGACTACAAAAAACAAAGCCAGATGTGCTCCATAGCGAATCATCCGGCTGACTGTCTCTATCTGCTCCTGCTCCGGATCGACAAACACTATTCTGGCAATCCGGTCGGCCAACCGCATCGTTACATTCGTAGAACTGACGCCGCTCTGAAACGAAACGATCATCACAAAATATACCAGCAATGCCAACGCAAGAACCGATGCAACGATCACTGTGAGCTCCAGCCACAGATTTCTATGTTTTCCCTGCTTCATTCCAATCTGATTTCCCTATTCATTCATTTTCTGAATGGTACCATATGTCTCGATTCTGCTCGCATCCATCTCAGACATACCGATAAAGATCGCTCCATATTCAAATTTACCGTTCTGCTTGTTCTCCACACGCACTACTTCAAGAAAAACATGGAGGACTTCCTTCGTCCAGATTGTGAGAAAAGCCTCGTAGACTGCTCCCATTTCCAGTCTTTCCATACAGGTAAAACCAACTCCTGTCTTGGAACAGTCATTGATCGCGATGCCTATCCTCTCCGCTTTACCGCCCTGATCCATTCTCTTGACTACCAGCTTGCCTTCCAATTCTATACGTTGATTTCTTCTTCTCTCCTGCATAATTCTTTACCTTCCTCTTACCTAAAGTAATTCCATATATACTTCTGTTTCTATTCTACTCTATTTGTTGTCTTTTGT
>OFGO01002551.1_pt1 | contig 10272 bp, 10 predicted proteins | sample 1521761 | NCBI WGS metagenome assembly OFGO01 (sample SAMEA3504128, study PRJEB24116) | mouse gut metagenome | biome: mouse gut; feature: mouse-associated habitat; material: faeces | place: Denmark | collected 2011
TCTGTTGTCAGGAAATGCGGCGTAATGCGCTGTTTCACAAGGTTTTGCCGGTTCTCACAAAATATTTAGGAGGAATCTATTATATCATAAATTTGCTTGACATCATCTACTCCAATTAAGGGCTTACTTTTTCCATCTCCACTGATTGCGATACGGACAACTTCCATAACGTTCTTAAATTCTTTGAAGGTGGTTTCTTCTTCCAGCCTACTGATATAACCGCTTAAATTGTTTTTAATTTTTTCAGCAATGTTATCATTACAAGTTGACCAGTATACTTTTGAAGCATCTTTAGTTCCGTCAATTTCTTCTTTTTCTTCAAAATATTCAAGTGCAACAAAACCAACAGTAAAGTCAATTTTTTGAACATTGTCTTTAAAGTTTATTCCACGATAAACTCCAGCAAGTTCCCATAACTTTTTATTGAAAATAGCTTCAGATATTGTAGAAATAGAATCAACATTGGTGCTAATTGCAGCTAAATTAGGGTTAGCAATTAGCTTGTTTTTTATCAGACGGTATATATCAATAGTTTGAAATTCACGAATAGGATTGCCGTTAAGGGTCAGTTGCTTAAGGTTCTTTGCATTATAAAAGTATGTGGTTTTACAGTTTGTTACAATAAAATACGGCAACCCTAATTTAGAAGCTTTAAGTTTACCTTGCGCAACGGCGTCTTTCCAGTCTTTATCATCTACGGCACAATCATCCTTAGCTTCAGCGTATGCAACCAAATTCTGAATAAATTGGTCATCATTAGTGCCATCATATTCAAATTCAGAGATAAGAATATCAGGGCGCTTTGAGCCAGTGTATTTCGCAAAACTGGTATCGTTTACTATCTGGCGAAAAGGAATACTTAGTTGGGCAACTAACACTTCGTTTATTAATCGGCTGACAGATAACGCTTCCTGCTTCTTTTTAGCCTTTGTCATAGTTACGTCCCCCTATAATTTCAGAAATGCACTTTTTATATTTAGCTTGGTCTGTGAGATATGCCACTGCTGCTTCGTTAAAAAAATCGACAAGCTTCCGATCTTCAAAAGCAAGGGTTCCCTTTAACTTGCTATGGAGTTCTGGCGTTAGACGTACTTGCACTTGCTTTGTTTTTTCATCCATAGGCTTTTCACCCCAATTTGATATCATTATATTTTCATATAATGATATCAAAAATTGAATGAATGTCAAGTATATTAAGTGTAAAAAACGTAAAAGACATAAAATTTCCCAATACACAGTTGACAAACATTAGTTCTATATGGTAAACTGTATTCCCATATAGGTGGATCAACCAAATAACACATAAGCACATCCCTTTTGGTACTTGTGAAATACAAGGCCGGTACATCAAACTTGCTTCAGCGGAACGAAAATCCCGCTGGGGCTGGTTTTGATGTGCCGGCTTCTTTTTTGCCCTGACAACTGAATGACCGTCTGAATGGGATACTACGCTATGACCTCCGCCGTGGAACGAGCGAGATAACGCCGCTGAAAAGGGGCAGGAACGCCATTCAGGGCAATCGGCAAGACAGCGTGACGGCAAAACGCTGTCACTTAACCTCCCAAAAATTCACCCTGACGGCATTTTGCCGTCTATCTGTCCTGGTCCTGACTGTGACGGCAGAATTGCCGTCACTCAGCCGACTGAAACCAACCATGACGGCAGTTTTGCCGTCACCTTTGCGCGGCATCACAGGTGATGCCACTTTTGTACGGGTTATCTATGAGAATGGCATCGCCCATGATGCCATGCCCAGACATGAAACGGGCCAAACGTAACTGCCTCAGCGCACCCTCTCAGAAAGAAGCCGACCCCGCCCACTTCCCACACCCCAGGAGCAACAGAACTATCCCTGTCCACGGGGATAGCGAGCATCGGATTTCACCCCCCAGGGGGCAAAATCCATTCCCAGGGGAGACCCCTGAATACCCCCTCTCACGGCGGAAATCCAACAGAATGGAGGAATCATTTTGAGTACGAACGATGAAAAAGTACGGCTGAAAATCAGACTGACCGAAGAAGAAAAGACCAAGCTGGAACGTGACGCCGCCCTGTGCGGCCTGACCCGATCCGAATATCTCAGGCAGATTTGTTTGGGCCGACGGCCCCGCCCCAAGCAGCCCCCAGAGTTTTGGGAACTGCTGAACGCCCTGTATGAAATCCACGATAAGCTGGAACGGCTGACCGTTTATTACCCGGAAGCGTCAGAGGAATGTTCCCGGCTTGAAAAGCTCGTCCTGTTCTTACAGGGGGTGTCGTGATGGCTACCACCAGCCTGTGGCACATCAAGGGGCGGCTCAGTGACCTGATCGCCTACGTTGAAAACCCGGAGAAAACCGTACCCAAGGGCACCGAGGACTTTTTCAACGTATTTTCGTACATCCAGAACCCACAGAAAACAGCGGATGGCTCCTATGTCACCGCTATCAACTGCCTGAAACAGACGGCGCTTCAACAGATGATTTTGACGAAACAGCGATATGGCAAGGAGGACAACTATATCGCCTGGCACGGCTATCAGAGCTTCAAGCCGGGGGAAGTCACCCCGGAACGGTGCCATGAGATCGGCGTGAAACTGGCCCGTGAGATGTGGGGCGATAAATTTCAGGTCATCGTTACCACCCACCTGGACAAGGGTCATCTGCACAATCACTTTTGCTTTAACTCGGTATCGTTCAAAGACGGCAAAAAGTACAACTACTCCAAGGCCGAGCAGCAGCGCCTTCGAGATACCTCAGACCGCCTTTGCCGGGAATATGGCCTATCCGTTATTGAGCATGGCCGCAAGGCTCCCAGCCGCCCCGTCTGGCTGGACGAGCAGAGCGGCAGGCCCACCCGCTACAACATCTACCGGGCGGATGTGCGGGAGGCCGTGAACGGAAGCCGCACCGTGGAGATGATGGAGAGGTATCTCCGGCGCAAGGGTTATCTCACCGACTTCACGGGCAAGCATTGGAAGATACGCCTGCCGCAGTACCAGCACTTCACCCGTCTGGACACCTTGGACGAGCGTTGGACGCCGGAGAACATCAGGCGTGGCCTGGGTGCGCAGGCCAGCTTCGGCAACAAGCGCCCCACCGTCAACTTTGCCCCGGAGCTGCCGGAGGAACTGCGGGTTTATGTGCCGTTCCAGCCCACAGACCACGTTTACCGGCTGTTCCTCTATTGGGAGTATCAGCTCGGCATTTTACCCAAGGGGACGACCTATCAGCCCACCAGTCCATTTCTGAAAGAGGAACTGCGAAAGCTGGACGAAATCACCGCCCAGGTGGATTATCTGGCAAAAAACCGTATTGAAACGCTGGACGACCTTCTTTCAGCCCGTGAAGTCCTCCAAAGCGAGATGGGCACGCTGACCGAACAGCGGACAAAGCTGCAAAACAAAATACGCAGGGCGTCACCGGCTGAAAAGGAACGGTTACGGGCCGAAAAACAGGCCGTGACCGCTCAGATTATCGCCTGCCGAAAGAAATTGAAGCTGAATGTTGGCGTGGAGGAACGTTCCGCCAAAATCCAGGACACGATGGATATGATTTACACCAATGAGGAACAGCACCGCCAAATGGCGCAGACCCGAATGAAGGGAGAGCGATACAGATGACCGCAAAAGAAAGAACGTCAAGAATCGAGGACTATATTGCTAAATTAGACGCTGAATGGCCCGAAATTGAGAAAATTATGGCAAGTCACAAACTCGATTTGGACACAGGGCGGGAACCGCTTCTCCTTTGCCGCATCCCGCCCGATATGGATTTTACCATGAAAGATGGCCACACAGAATATGAGGTGATGGGCCGCTTTGACCCGAACGGCGACGAATTTCTGCTGGAACAGATCAGTCGCAAATTGAGGACTGCGGATAATGACTAAAAAGCTGAGCAATCTCACTTTAAAGCGTTGAATTGTTGGCAGGGATATGGTATACTGATTTTGCAATACACCGTATCCGATTGTCGGAAAGGAGATACCGTGAGCAGGCAATCGAAAGAAAACAGGATCACAGCCCTCTACTGCCGTCTGTCCCAGGACGACGGGCGGGAGGGCGAGAGCAACAGTATTGTCAACCAAAAGGAATTGCTTCAAGGATACGCTCGCCAGCACCGCTTCAAAAATTTGCAGTTTTTTGTGGATGACGGATGGAGCGGAACCAACTTCGACCGGCCGAGTTTCCGCCAGATGGAGCAGATGATCGAAGCCGGCGAGGTGGGGACGGTCATTGTCAAGGATGATTGTGTTATTTTAGAACTAAACTCAGAAAGCCCTGAAAACACGGGACTTTGTGATGTTAGTTCTGTTTTTTGACCCAAAACAGAGGATAACAAAAGCGCAGGGCGGCGCAAGGAGGGTAGGACGCCCATCAGACAAAGCAAGACTTCATAGAGCGGGTATCGCTGTCGGAGAAATCCGGCGGTCGGTATCCGCTCTTTTTTTGCGTCCGCAGACGGTTACATAGGCGTGTATCCTGCCCCATCTTGGGGGCTGGGTACACGCCTTTTTTCTTTTTCCCATAAACCCACATTGAGAAAGCGAGGTGAACACAAATGCCTAAAGCAAAGCCCAAAGAGCCGGAAGCGCAGACCGTGGCTGCGGCAGAAGCCGTGACGGAAACGGTACAGCGGTTCCCCCTCTCCGAGCTGCACCCCTTTGAGGGGCATCCCTTCAAGGTGCTGGACGATGACGCTATGGCGGAGACCGTGGAGAGCATCAGGATGGTCGGGATCGCTAATCCCCTCATCGTGCGCCCGGACCCGGACGGCGGGTATGAGATCATCTCCGGCCACCGCCGCCACCATGCCGCAGAACTGGCGGGACTGGATGCCATCCCCGTCATTGTCCGAGAACTGGACGATGACGCCGCCGTTATCATGATGGTAGACTCCAACCTCCAGCGGGAGAACATCCTGCCCAGCGAGAGGGCCAAAGCCTACAAAATGAAAATGGACGCCCTCCGGCATCAGGGACAGCGCACAGACCTAACTTCGCCGCAAGTTGCGGCGAAGTTCCGCGCCGATGATGAAGTGGGAAAAGGTGCGGGCGTGAGCGGCGATACCGTCCGGCGGTTCGTCCGCCTGACGAACCTGATCCCCGAAGTGCTGGACATGGTAGATGAGAAGAAGATCGCCTTCAATCCCGCCGTGGAGCTGTCCTATCTGAAGCCGGAGGAACAGCGGAACTTTCTGGAGGCTATGGACTATGCCCAGGCCGCCCCGTCCCTGTCCCAGGCCCAGCGCATGAAGAAAAAGAGCCAGGAGAGCGGCTGTACCCTGAAGGATATGTGCGGCATCATGGACGAGGTGAAGAAGGACGACCTGGGACAGATCGCGTTCAAGACCAGCGACCTTCAGAAGTTCTTCCCCAAGTCCTACACGCCCAGGCAGATGAGCGATACCATCCTCCGCTTGCTGGAGCAGTGGCAGAGGCGGCGGCAGCGGGACCAGCAGCGGTGACACGCCTCATCTGCGGGCGCATTTTTATGAAAAAAAGGAGGGCTTAACGCCTATGAACAGTATCCATTTTCACTTCAACGGTGATGTGAACATCAACCTGTCCCTGCCCGACAGCGCGGACAGGCTCGGCTACAAAAAGCTGGTGGACTCCCTGGAGGAGTATCTGCACGACGCGGCGGAGGAGGCCGCCGTCACGGAGGCCGAGGCGGACTCCATCGTGATGGTGATGCGCCCGGACAAGACCCCGGAGGTCATGCAGGAGACCCAGTGCTGGGACGAGATCGAGAGCCGCGGCAGCTATGACTGCCTGGAGGTCGTGTCGGATGACAGCCTGGATGTGGAGGGGCTGGCTATCGTCTTTGACGGGCGGCGCGTCCTGAACCTGGGCAGGGAGCGGTATCTGCTCGGCCCCGTGATCGTCTACAAGACCGATGAGGACGGGGACGGCGTTTCCCTCTCTGCGGAGGATGTGATCGCCGCCGTGGTCTACTTTGCCGACCATACCGTGACCCTCTACGCCGATGGGAAGGACTTCCCGGCGTTCCACATCTGAAACCAACGGCATCATACCTCCGGCGCCGTTTCCGAAGAAAGGGGGAATGAGATTTGCAGGAGGAAGTTGAAAACAGGACAGTGAACCTGATGATAAGCACCAGCAAGCTGACCGGGCGGACGCTGGTGGCGGCATTCCGCAAGTACGCCCAGCACCGGGCGCGGGTGAAGGCCGGCAGGGCGGCGGAGGGCGACCACGGTAAGATGACCGTGGAGAAGCTGATCCGCAAGGACCAGGGGGCGCAGCAGATCGACATCGCCAGGAGCGGCATCAAGGACTTTGAGCGGGTGCTGAACAAGTACGGCGTGGACTATGCCATCCGAAAGGATGTTTCCCAGGAGCCGCCCCGCTTCATGGTGTTCTTCAAGGCAAAGGACGCCGATGTGCTGACCGCCGCCTTCAAGGAGTATTCCGTGAAGCTGTCCCAGAAAGAGAAGCGGCCCAGCGTCCTGAAAGCCCTGGCGCACCTGAAAGAGCTTGCCAAGTCCATCCCCTCCAAGGTGCGGGAGAAGAACCAGGAGCGTGAGCGATGAACCAGAAAACAAAGAAACTCATCATCCTGAACCTCCCCTATGCCATCATCGGGCTGTTCTGCTCCAATATCGGCGAGGCGTGGCGCATCGCAGAGGGTACGGACATCTCCACAAAACTGCTGGGCTTCTTCACCTCGATGGGGACAGCATGGGGGAACCCCATGCCCAGCTTCCATCCCTTCGACCTGTGCATCGGGCTTGCCATCGGCGCGGCGTTCCGGCTGGTGGTGTATGTGCGGAGCAAGAACGCCAAGAAATACCGCCACGGGGAGGAATACGGGAGCGCCAGATGGGGCGGCCCAAAGGACATCGAGCCGTTCGCGGACCCCGTGTTTGAGAACAATGTCATCCTGACACGGACGGAGAGCCTCACCATGAACAGCCGCCCCAAGGACCCCAAGACCGCCCGGAACAAGAACGTGCTGATCGTCGGCGGCTCCGGCAGCGGCAAGACCAGGTTCTGGCTCAAGCCCAACCTTTTACAGTGCCATAGTTCGTATGTCATCACTGATCCAAAAGGGGGGATCGTCGAGGAGTGCGGGGCCGTCTTGGTGCGGAACAAGTACCGCATCAAGATTTTTAACACGATCAACTTCAAGAAGTCGATGCACTACAACCCCTTCGCCTATATCCACTCGGAGAAGGACATCCTGAAGCTGGTGACAACGCTGATGGTGAACACGCAGGGCGAGGGCAAGGGCGGGGACCAGTTCTGGGAGAAAGCCGAGAAGCTCCTTTACACGGCGCTCATCGCCTATATCCACTATATCGCGCCCGTGGAGGAGCAGAACTTCGGGACGCTCATCACCTTCCTGAACGCTATGGAAGTCCGGGAGGACGATGAGACGTTCCAGAACCCTATCGACCAGATGTTTGAGGCGCTGGAAAAGAAAGAGCCAAACCACTTCGCTGTCCGCCAATACCGGCTCTATAAGCTGGCGGCCGGCAAGACGGCAAAGAGCATCCTCATCTCCTGCGGCGCTCGGCTTGCCCCCTTTGACATCGCCGAACTGCGGGAGATCACCCGGTATGACGAGCTGGAGCTGGACACCCTGGGGGACCGCAAGACCGCCCTGTTCCTCATCATGAGCGACACGGACAGCACCTTCAACTTCCTAATCAGCATGATATACAGGTGCGCCCATAAGCCCGGGCGCGTTAAACAATAAATCCGGGCGCGGTTTCTTTGGAATACTGTTTTGAGAAAACAGTAGGTAAAAGTATCAACGCAATCAGTAAATACAATGGGATAAGGAGGCCCATAAACAGGCTGAAAGCAACCTATCATCCCCCGACTTATCTGGAATGGGAAACCTGACAGGGAGTGTAGCATGTCGGAGAGTGCGCTGCCGCAAACTCCATGCGGTGAGCAAGGCACAATAGGATGAAAAGCTGTATATGAGGATGAAAGCTAAACTGCCTAAAGGATAGTCACGAGCAAGATATAACATCGTCTCCGGCGTAAAGGAGTTTCAGCCGCCGGTGCTCCGACAACAAACTTGAGTGTAGGGGCGTTGTGAGATACTCGGAGCAGGCAGCCGTGGGAGAAACGGCGTAAAGTGGCGAAAAATCCCATCCGACAATACGGCAACTCATGTTCCACTGAAGCTAAATGGGGATTGCCTAAAGCGGAAAGCCAGCTATGGCTATGGGCGCTATGAGAAAAGCGGCCCTGAATATCCGCCAAGGTAACACAGTCTCAATAGTAGTCCGAGGGCGGGAAAGCCGTCCACATGGCGAAGTGAGACAGTCTACTGCTCAATATAATCTGCGGAAAGGTGTGAGAGACACTATGAGAAGTCCAGAAGTTATATTGAAAAACTTAGGTGACAAAGCAAAGGACAAAAGCTACCAATTCAAACGGCTATACCGTAATCTCTACAATCCCGAGATGTACCTGCTGGCTTATCAGAAGATCGCCTCCTCGGAGGGGAGCATGACAGCGGGAACAGACGGGAATACGCTGGATGGCATGAGCATGGCGAGGGTCAATCGAATCATCGCATCGTTGAAAGACCACAGCTATCAGCCACAGCCAGCCAAGCGAAAGTATATCGCAAAGAAAAACAGTGGCAAAAAACGGCCACTGGGTATTCCATCCACGGATGACAAACTGGTGCAGGAAGTAGTCAGGGTCATGCTGGAGGCTATCTATGAACCCGGATTTTCTGTTCATTCTCACGGATTCCGGCCCAATCGGAGCTGCCATACGTGTCTGACCGAAGTAAAGCGGACGTTCACAGGCGTGAAATGGTTCGTAGAGGGCGACATCAAGGGCTGCTTTGACAACATCGACCACCATATCCTCATCAGCATCGTCAGACGGCGTATTACCGACGAGAGCTTCATCGAACTGCTTTGGAAATTTCTCCGGGCAGGTTATCTGGAAAATTGGGAATATAACACGACTTACAGCGGCACTCCCCAAGGCTCCGGGGTCAGCCCAATCCTTGCAAATATCTATCTCAGCGAACTGGACGCATTCGTAGAAAAGCTCAAATCGGAATATGACAGGCAGGACAGCTACCGCAAACCGCAGAAAGAATACTCGCAGACTCTGGCGTTGGCGCACTATTGGGAGAAAAAGCGCAAAACAGCAGTGGAGCAAGGAGACGAGGCCGAAGTCCTGCGGGCAAAAGGCCGCGTAGACGAACTCTATGCAAAACTGCGCTCTATCCCGTGTTTTCCGGCTATCGACCCCACGTTTAAGAAAATCCAGTACGTAAGATACGCGGATGACTTTATCATTGGGGTTATAGGGCCAAAAGCTGACGCGGAGGAAATCAAAGGGAAATTACGTGCATTTCTCCATGACAAGCTGAATTTGACATTATCGGAGGAAAAAACAAAAATCACCCACTCTGCGGAGCTGGTACGCTTCCTCGGCTATGACCTGACGGTATCAAGAAGCCAGGATTACTCCCGTGATAAAAACGGAAATCTCAAACGTCACTGGAACGGACAGGTCAAGCTGTATCTCCCCCATGAAAAGTGGTTCAATAAGCTGCTGGAATTCAGAGCGATGTATATCAAAAAGTGCCCTGACGGAAAAGAGATATGGAAGCCAACCTACCGAGGAAAGCTCATCAATATGCCGGACGCACAAATCGTAAGCAAATTCAATTCGGAAATTCGCGGACTGTACAATTACTACAGGCTGGCGGCAAATGTGTCTGCTCTGAACAACTTTTACAGAATTATGCGGGGAAGCCTGTTCAAAACCTTTGGCTGCAAATACCGTACCACCTACAAGCACATCAAGGCCAAATATGTACGTGACGGTATCTTCTCTGTGAAATACAGCACCAAGGGTGGTGACAAGGAACTCCAATTTTACCACGATGGATTTCAGCAAAACGTAAAAGCTGCCCCGGATTTTTCAGACATTATGCCAAACTTCCGAAAGTACACCAAGGAGCGCAGTCTGCTCCACCGGCTGAAAAATGGCATTTGTGAGCTTTGTGGTGCGGAGACAAAAGAAATTGTAATGCACCACGTCCGAAAGTTGAAAGACCTAAAGGGTGAAACCGAGTGGGAGCGCGTCATGCTGCGCATCCGCCGAAAATCCCTTGCCCTATGCCCATGCTGTTATAGCAGCATCCAAACCTAAGTTTTGTAGACGGAGAGCCGGATACGCCGAGAGGTGTCCGTCCGGTTCGGGAGGGGGAGCGCCGAAACCTACCGGAGAAATCCGGCAAGGCGCGGCGTCTCCTACCTCATCCAGCTATTTCAGCAGCT
>OFGO01002555.1_pt1 | contig 10251 bp, 7 predicted proteins | sample 1521761 | NCBI WGS metagenome assembly OFGO01 (sample SAMEA3504128, study PRJEB24116) | mouse gut metagenome | biome: mouse gut; feature: mouse-associated habitat; material: faeces | place: Denmark | collected 2011
ACGCCTCGTCATAGGGATCCACTATCACCTGCGTGATAATGGTACTTACTGTTTTATGAATTCCTCTGGAAAGCAGTTCCTCACGTATGGCATTCTGCAGATCATATCCAATATATCCCTGACTCATAGCAGAACAGACGGACATAGGGGCAAAGGTGTAATCCTGATGTTCCTTTCCAAATTCATTTAAAGCCGTATGGATCATGCCCACCTGCGGCGCATTGCTGTGGGAAATAACCACCTGACAGCCCTCTTCCACCAGATCGGCAATGGCCTCTGCCGCCCCCTTAACAGCTTTCATCTGCTCCGGAAGCGTTGTTCCCAGTGCCTTATGGCCCAAAGCCACTACAACCCTTTTTCTGTCCATTATCTGCTCCTCTCTATCCTCAAACTCCTGATTTATCAGCGGTAGTTCTCTGTACATTTTACACAGCTTCCATTGCGGCTGCAACGAAAATCGTCCACAATGTCATCCACTCTGGTGCAGGTGCTCTTCAGAAACCGTACGGTATGGACCACCTTGGAAGCATCTATGGGGCAGATGGTTTCAAACTTCTGTGTGTACGAGCGCTCTTCTGTTTCCCTTCCTTCTTCCCCTTCCTTCCAGCGGTATTTCCTGGATGTCTCCCAGCCCTGTTTAAAATCGGAAGTCTCTCTTTCCATGTTCTATCTCCTTTAAGTTCCGCTCTGCAATTTCCCGAATCCTGTCACTGGACACTTTTTTCAGTTCCTTTTCTATTAATAATTCCCCTTTTCGTCTGGTATCTTCTGAGGCATAATCCATCAGATATTCTTTCAGCGTCATAAGCGCATTGGGCTGGCAGCAATTGGCGATCTGACCTGATTTCACCAGCTTCATAAATCGATCCCCCGTACGTCCCTCCCGATAGCAGGCTGTGCAGAAGCTTGGAATCATTTCCAGTTCCAGGAGCCAGTTTACCACCTCGTCCAGGGTCCGGGTATCGCTCACATCAAACTGAGCGGAATTCTCCTCTGCCGGTTCCTCCTCTGCATAACCGCCCACAGTGGTCCGGGAACCGCCGCTCAGCTGAGATACTCCAAGCTTTAGTACCTTCTCTCTTGTCTTCCTGGATTCCCTGGTAGAAATAATCATCCCTGTGTAGGGCACTGCAAGCCGGATCACTGCCGTAATCCGGGCAAACAATTCATCTGAAACCGCATCGGTAGGCTGAAGCATCAATGTCGTCTGCATTGCGGATCCTTGGCAGACTAATGGTATGAGGACCCACGCCGAAAGCCGCTTCCAGATGTTCCGCATGCATCAAAAGACCCGTAAAATCATAACGATAATGATTCAGGCCGAAAAGCACCCCGATGCCCACATCATCAATCCCCCCTGTCATGGCCCGATCCATGGCCTCTGTATGATAAGCATAGTCATGCTTTGGTCCTGCTGGGTGAAGCTCTTCATAATGCTCCTTGTGGTACGTCTCCTGAAACAGGATATAGGTTCCGATTCCGGCATCCTTAAGTTTCCGATAATTTTCCACCGTTGTCGCAGCAATATTTACATTTACCCGGCGGATAGAACCATTCTTATGATGGATTCCGTAAATCGTCTCAATACTCTCCAGAACATATTCCAGAGGCGCGTTCACCGGATCCTCCCCCGTCTCCAGGGCCAGACGCTTATGGCCCATATCCTGCAGCGCTATTACCTCCCGGCGGATCTCTTCCTGGGTCAGCTTCTTACGGGCAATATGCCTGTTCCTGGCGTGATATGGGCAGTAGGTGCATCCGTTCACACAGTAATTAGACAGATACAGAGGCGCAAACATCACAATCCGGTTTCCATAGAATCTCTGCTTAATTTCCTGGGCCAGATGAAACATCCGCTCCACCAGATCCTGCTCCTCACATTCCAGAAGCAGCAGCGCCTCCCGGTGGTTCAATCCTTTCAGGTCCCTGGCCTTTACAAGCAGTGATTCTATCAATTTCCGATTATGTTTATTCTCCTTGGCATACTGAATGGAGTCCTGTATTTCCTGATGATTGATAAACTCCTCTGCCCGCCCGGAAGCCGGATCATACATGGCAATTCCTTCTTTCTTCAAACTATATACTAAGTGTCTCTTTGCGGTAGTTTTCCTTCGCGCTTCGAATTGCGTCCTTATAGGAGCGGATACCCGCAGCGATACGCTGCCCCTTGAAAATAATATTTCCGGACGTGATATCATACAGCCGGATTATGGATCGTCCGGTAGTGGTCTTACCGCAGCCGCTCTCTCCCACCAGGCCGAATACCTCGCCCTTATGGATTTCAAAATTCACATCGTCAACGGCCTTGAGTTCGTTGGCAGGCCCCATTTTGAAGTATTGGCAAAGGTGCTCCACCTTCAGCAAAACTTCGTTTTTTTTCATATTGTCGTTTTGCATTAATCAGCACCCCTTTCCCCTGCTTTTTCTTTCATGCGTTCGATACGTTCCAGCACAACCTTCGGCGGATCCACTTTCGGAGCGTTGGGATGCAGAAGCCAGGTGGCTGCCTGATGACTGTCCGAAATCCGAAACATCGGAGGTTCCTGCTCAAAATCAATCTTTAAAGCGTACTTGTTCCGCTTTGCAAACGCATCTCCCTTGGGAGGATAAATCATATTCGGCGGCGTTCCGGGAATCGCCTCCAAAGTTTCCTTCGTATCAAGATCCGGCATGGAGGAAAGCAGCGCCCATGTATAAGGATGGGCGGGAGCATAAAATACGTCTTTCGCGGTACCCATTTCCACGATTTTTCCGGCATACATCACGGCTACCCTGTCAGCCATATTGGCAACCACACCCAAATCGTGAGTGATAAATATAACCGAAAGCTTACGCTCCTCCTTGACCTTATTGATCAGTTCAAGAATCTGGGACTGTATCGTCACGTCAAGGGCTGTGGTGGGTTCGTCGCAAATCAGGACATCCGGATTTGCGGACAGGGCGATGGCAATTACAATTCGCTGACGCATACCGCCTGAAAATTCGAAGGGATACTGGTGGTATCTTTTGCGCGGTTCGGAAATGCCTACCTCTTCCAAAAGCTTAATCGCACGGTTCTTTGCCATACGACGGGTAACCTTAAAAGCAACTGCCGAGGCCTTTTCCTTAAAATATGCAATCAGGCCCAATACCTTCGCGTCATAATCCGTTTGAGCCATGGCTTTGATACTGCGCTCCAGCTCACTGCGGGTACGGCTGATTATACTGACAATATCCTGGCGCAGGGTATCCAGATCCACCAAATCCTTCTCCGCCACCGTATACTCCGGCTTATTGCCCTTCGCTGCCTGTCTGGCATAATTCTCAGCCTGTTTCGCATAACGCTTTTCCTCATCCGCATTGCGGACAATGCCGTCGAAATAGACATTAATAGCCATATTCAGGCTTGAGGCAAAGGTATAAAGTACGTTGTTTTTGTCAGTGTCAAGACGGTTAATGGAGCGTCCCACCGCGTCCGTAAGCGCCTTTGCCGTCTCGAATGCCTCTTTCTTCTGCATATCCGGATTGCGGAAAAAGTCAACCTTACCGTCAATCAGCGAAATGGCCGCCTGCATGTTGGCAGTTGATTTCTCATTGGAATAGCGGACGCCCTCCTTGGCCACGGAAAGGAATTCCCGCATAAAATGCTCATCCAGATATTTCTGCAGGTATTCGTTCAGCTCCCGGATCTCAAGCTCCGGAAGCGGCTGGTTTGCGAAAACCGCATAGTATCCCATTGCAAAGAAATTCGGCTTGGTATAGCCTGCCGCTTCCTCCAGGATTGCCTTCACCTGAGAAAGCTTTTCGGAAATGGCTGCCCAGTCGGCATCACTTGCCGTATCCTGTCTCTCACCGCGGTTAAAGAGCTGGCGGAAAAAGCTGCCCAACCGCTGTGAAAACGGAATCTTTATCAGGAGCTTAAGCTCTCCGAGAATGGCCGCCAGCTCCTCTGCCCGGCTGTGAACCACATAGCGCTCACGGGTATGGTATGACAGCTTGACAATTTCCGCAATATCGCGGCGCAGGTTCTTGTACGCATGCTTCTCTATGCGGAAGATAAGGTCCCCTACCTCGTCCAGCACATCGTCCATAGCCTCACGGGCCTTATTATAAGCATATTCAAATTCAAGATTTTTATAGACAAATTTGTTAAAATCCTGACAGACCTTTTTGTTCTCGGCTTTTAAGCTGCTGCCCCGTGCCTGGTCCATACACTGGTTGAGCATCTCCAGCTTCTCATTGAAGGCCGCCCTGCTCTCCTTCCGGGCAACCTTTCCCTTTATGAGCGTAGCCTCCGTCATCTGCTTTCCCACACGCATAATGGGATTCAGGCTGGACATGGGATCCTGGAAGATCATGGCGATCTTGTCGCCCCGCAGCCTGTGGAATTCCTCCTCCGGAATCTTCATCAGATCACGGCCGTCATAGATGATTTCACCGGCCTCCTTGATGGCATTCCCGGCAAGGATCCCCATGATGGCACGGTTGGTCACTGACTTTCCGGAGCCGCTCTCACCTACCAGCGCCAGAGTCTCTCCCTTGTACAGGTCAAAATTAATACCGCGGACAGCCTGTACCTTACCGCCGTCCGTGCGGAAGGATATCTTCAGATTATTCACTGATAATTTAATTTCTCTACTGTCCATATCAGCCCTCCGTACCACGTAAACTAGGATTAAATGCGTCTCTCAGTCCGTTTCCGAACAGATTGAAGGAAAGCATCAGCAGCGCCAGGAATATTGAGGGGAACATCGCCACAAAAGGCGCCGTTGCCAGGGATGCCTGCCCCGCCGCAATCAGGGTACCCACGCTGGTAATGTTTCCCGTCGCCAGATTGATGATTCCAAGATAAGACAGGCTGGTCTCGGAATAAATCATGAAGGGAATCACCAGTGCAAAATCGGTAACCAGCGTACCGATGGCATTGGGGAAAATATGCTTGAACATCAACCGTTTGTCCGAAGCCCCCAGCGTCCGTGCGGAAAGCACATATTCCTGGTTCTTGAAGCGGTAAAACTGCATTCTCGTCCGGCGCCCCATGCCGATCCACCCCAGGAGGAAGAACGTAATAAACAGCGCCAGTGCCTGGCTGGCAGTACCCATATGAAGCTTCAGCAGCGTAATGACAATCATGGTGGGAACCGCGCCAAGAATGTCCGTGATGCGCTCCATCACCAAGTCAAGACGGCCGCCGTAGTATCCGGCGATAGAACCGTATATCGCACCTACAATCAGATTGCTCACTGCCACTATGATGGCGAATATGAACGAAAAGCGCGCACCCGAGGAAAGGCATGTAAGGATATCCTTGCCGGTACCGGTGGTTCCAAACAGGAAGCTGGGATTGCCGATCCCGTCATTCAGTATCTCGGAATGATAAAAGGTATAATACTCGTAATAGTTAACGCGGACCTGCACCCCGCTGGGCGTTACAAGGGCATAGCTGTAATAGCAGGTCTGTTCGTCCTCAAGGAAGCCTTCCTCCCCTTCCACCCGCAGGGAGTTGTACTGGTCCAGGCCAATCCCGTTCTCCATAATGCTGGCCGGATAGGAATTATAAACCGGAATGATGTTTCCATCATCGTCATACACAATCTGGGTCTTGCCCCCTTTTGCCTCCGTCTTATAATAAATGTTTCCGTCCGCCTCATAGTCTACGGAGGTAGGGCGGTCCCGCTTGGCCACCATGGGATAAATCACCTGGATACCGGTTTCATTCTGATACTCCTGCAATGCATAATATTCTTCCATGGAGAGATTTTTGTACACCACACCGTTCATATGATAGGTGTCCAGGCGGAAATGGTATTCACCGTCCTCCGTCAGTGTGTACTCCTGATTTTTCACGGCGTTATGGCCTGTTTCCTGGCCCATGGCATAATAGTAGGTAAAGGTTTTCAGGTTCGTCTGCAGCTCCTTGCAGCCGTCCCAGAAAGAGGTATTCTCAAACAGGCTGCATTTCGGCTGTGTATACGAGAAATAGGTATCAAAATACGAAACTTGATACTGGGTAAAAAAGGGCACGAAAATTGCAAACAGAACCATAATGAAAATCACAATCGCAGCAACGATGGCGCCTTTGTTTTTGGCGAAGCGGCGTAAAGCGTCTTCCAGATAGCCCACCGGTTTGGTCTCCGGTTTTTTATCATGGGATATATCCTCTGTCTGTGCGAACACAAATTTTTCCAACGGAATCGCATCATACACATTCGTTTTTTCCATATCACTTCGCCCCCATTCTAATTCTCGGATCAATGAATCCGTAGCTGATATCAACAACAATACCGCCCAGAAGTGACACAAGGATATAAAAACCCGACAGCATCATAAAGAAATCATAATCCAGGGAGTTTACGGAATCAAGATACAACCGCCCCACCCCTGGAACCGAGAACATACTCTCGATGATCAACGAGCCGCTCAGCACACTGATGAACTCGCTCAGGATGGACGGAAAGATAACCACCATGGAATTTCGCATGGCGTGACGCAGCGTAGCCTGTCCTCTCGTCAAGCCCTTGGTGCGGGCCAGCAGCATAAATTCGTTGGTCAGAACCTCGGAAAGCTCCGCCCGCGTATACCGGGCATAGCCTGCCACCGAACCCAGGCAGAGCGACAGAACCGGCGGCATCATGGACCGGAACATGCTCCAGGTAAAGTATTCATAGCCGGAATTCATTGTAGTAGGGAACAATCCGGCCCTGAAACAGAGAAAATACTGTATAAGAAGCCCCATAACAATAGCGGGCATTGATATCAAAAGGATAATAAAAATATTGATCAGCTGATCCTGCCATTTATTCTTTTTCAGCGCAGCCAGAATTCCCAGCCCAAGCCCGATGGGAACGCCGATAAATGTAGAATAAAGGTTGATCAGGACCGTCGGCGGTATTTTTTCTGCAAAAACATCCAAAACCGCACGTCCGCGATAGGAGGGGATATTGACCCCGATTCCGAAATCGCCCTTGAGAAAAATCTTTTTCAGGTAATTACCAAGCTGAATCATGATCGGCACACGTTCATAACTCCAAGTCTGTGTGGCGGGATCCATAACCGCATTTTGAATATATCCCCGTCCTTCCAGCTGGCGGACGATGACATTCGCATCCTGCCCCACTTGAACCGTGATGACAATCGGCAAAAGCTTTATCAAAACAAAACACATGAACATGATGATGGAGAATGTCATAATCATCAGTCCAAGCCTCTTCGATACATACTTAAACATATACATAGGCGATAGCTCCTGTCTTTTTGGTGGGTAAACGACAACTTAATTTCCGTAAGGTTAAAATTTGAGGCGGACGAAAAAGATCCGCCCGCCTCATCTCCGAGCTCAGTCAGCCGGCACTAAGGAAATGCCTGCACCGACAATTCCCAGATAATTACTCGACTTTCTTGTATTCAGCGCTCAGGTCATTGTTATTGGACTTAACATACTCAGCCCACGCCGCATCGTCATACATGGGACGCATATACTGAATGCCGCCGAACTCCTTAAAGAAATTGAACTCGTCAGTAATCTGCTCAAACTTCGCACTGTAAACAGTTGCTATGAAATCAGATGTCGTCATGACACCATAGTACTTATTGAGATATGTTTCCTCCAGCATGGAAAGCACCTGCAGCCGTACATCCGCGGGAGCAAAGCTGTCGCCCCAGTTATAGGTCTCGGTACATCCTCTGGACTCGGCGAGACCGTTCAGGCAGCAGTACCAGTTATAGATGGACATGGTAAGCTCCTGGCCTGCGCCGGGGTAATCACCCTCAGGCATGGTATACGTAAGCATCTCGGACTCCATATCCCACCATACGGCATACATCAGGCCTGCCGTGGGATCCATGTAGCACTGCAGGAAACCGCAGGGGTCAAATGCACCGCCGCTGAAGCCGACGGTAACAGCCAGGTCATAAGCGCCGCTCTTGAAGTCGGAAGCCCAGCTCTCGCCAAAGGAACCGTCGAAGATAACCTCCACCTTTCCTTCCAGGGAAGTACCCTGCACCAGTTCGTTGAAGAATTTCACCATATACTCGTTGGCACGGCGGGTATTCTCATTGTCAACACCAGACCCCTGCAGGATAGTGATTTTCTTGTTGGGATCATAACCGTACTTATCCGCGTTCTCGGTCAGTTCTTTATATGCGTTCTCGATCAGCTCCTTGGCAAGAGGGCGGTTCATGCCGTTCATAACCTCGTAAGCATCCTCATAGGTAGCATACTTGTTGGTGCCGTCCGTCCAAGTGCCGTCATCGTTCTGGGTAAACCCGTAAACCCGCAGCAAACCTTCCTGTGCCTGCTGTGTATATCTGTACACGCCGCCGTTCTCAATGTCATGATAGTAAGAGGGACCAAGCAGGCCATAGCAGGGCTGATGGGAAGCAAACAGGGTGGAGTTGAAATCATCTCTGTCAAGATACAGGGAGATTGCCTTCCTGAAATCCTGAATGGCCAGGATGCCGTTGTTGCGCCCCGAAGCCTTCAAAACGTCAAGGTTCGAATAGATCATGGTGCCGAAGGTACCGGTACCGGGAGCAAATTTCGTATATTTGGAATCGCGGTAGTCATCCTTGTGGTCAACATCCAGAACAATGCTGTCGATCTCGCCGCCCAGGAACTTGATCCACTGAGTGGCCACATCCGATACCTGCTCACAGAAGATCTTGTCAATCAGGAACTGGTTCTTGTACTCATCCATACCGTAACCATACCAGTTCTCGTTCTTAGCCAGTTCATAGGATTTACCGGCCTGGAAAGCACTCACCTTGTAAGGCCCCCAGCTGGCGCTGGTTTCAATGGAGGTATTGTAATTGGTGGTCCAGAGTTCAGCGCCCTGCTGCGGCTCCTGCTTGCAGGATTCATACAGATCTTCCTTCACAAGCGGCAGGCTTGAGAAGCTGTATGCCGCTTCATAAGAGAGGGAACCGTCCTCCTTCAGGCACTTAATGGGAGCATCCAGGCAGACAACCAACTCATAATCGCTGGGTGCGTAAAGGCCCACATCCTCAAAGGACATCTCCCCGTAGGTAGTCTCCAGAACCATGTACAAGGGAACGTTTTCCACCGGTTCATGGCCCCAGCCGTCCGTATCAATAAGCTTTGCAACAAGGGCAATGGTGTCATCCGTAACCGGCACACGGCCGTCTCCATCCGCCAGCTCCTGAAGTGCCGCGAAGGCATCCGGATCAAGGTAGTCGGCTGCAATGTCCGTCACGCTGTAGTTGCTGCACTGCTTCAGCGCCTGTGTCAGTGCAAACCTGACAACAGTACCGTCGGCCATTGCATATACGCCGTCATCGCCCTTTACGAGATCTGCCACGGTAACCCCCGGCTCCCCGGTAGCGCCGTTGTCGCTCCATACGGTCTGGCCCTGATACACATAATCGCGGGCACCCTTCACCATAATGTTGTTGTAGAATGTAGAAGCACGCATATTCTGGAACAGCGGATCCAGCTGCTGCTGCATGGTATAGACGAAGTCATGGGCATCAATGGCCGTGCCGTCCTCCCACTTCAGATCCTCTCTCAGGGTAATCTTCCAGGCGTAGCTTCCCATCTCCTTCTGCTCGTCGGTATACCCCCACTTTGCGTCCACTTCGGAAGTCACATCCTCCAGCTTCGTCGCTGCGGAATACATCACATCAAACTCACCCGGTACGATACCTTCCGCATTGATGGAGCCGTCATCATTGAACTTCTTGCCGTCCTCAAACTTGAAGTCATACGTAAAAAAGCTGGACCCCAGCCAGTCCATAATCTGGGCGTCGTTGGCATCCTCATAAGTCAACCCGTTCCAGTTGCTGGGCATGACGCTGGTATAAGTGCGATATGTAACTGTTCCGGATGCCGCAGGGGGAACATCCGCTTCTCCCTCATCGGACCCGCTGCTGCTTTCAGCAGGCGTAGATTCGCTGCCTTCAACGCTTTCGCTGCCACTGCTGCTGTTCGAAGGTTCATCTTCGCTGCCGCATGCCGCCATGGAAAGCACCATAGCCGAAGCAAGCAGCAAACTGATAACTTTCTTCTTCATAATTTTTCTCCTCTCACTAAATTTGCCACACATACTTTCACACTTTATTGCCATAAATTGTATAACTGCATAAAAAGGGATTGAATAATACCTTTATTCGCTCCCTCGTGAATACCTGTATACAATGCAGTGCCGTATGCAATTAACGTAGTATAGTATAAATTACAGTTTGTAAAATGTCAAGTTTTTTTCGATTTTTTCTTTTTTTGTCTTTTTTTACAGTGTTCGGCAGAGGTGAGAAACT
>OFGO01002564.1_pt1 | contig 10233 bp, 9 predicted proteins | sample 1521761 | NCBI WGS metagenome assembly OFGO01 (sample SAMEA3504128, study PRJEB24116) | mouse gut metagenome | biome: mouse gut; feature: mouse-associated habitat; material: faeces | place: Denmark | collected 2011
CCCCGGCGCTGTGCGCCGGGGGCCGCTTCTTTCGCTACAAATCCCCCGCCAGCTCCTCCAGCCGCTCCACGGGGAAGGGCGGGAAGGCCACCGGGCGCATGGCGATGGACAGCAGCTTCCTGGGATTGTCGTCCGCCGCCGTCCGATTGGACGACAGCGCCCCGCAGCGGCGGCAACGGTGGATCACCGCCCACTCGCCGTTTTTCCGCACCCACACCGCGATGGGCTCCATGATGCCGCCGCAGTCAGACGCCCGGTCACCGGGCTCCACGTCCACATGGAGGCTGGACAGGCAGTTGGGACAGTGGTTGCGGTGCTGGCTCCCCGCCCCCTGGGGGCTTGCCAACCAGCCGCACACCCTGCACGTGAAGCTGTCGCGGCAGGGATGGGTCTTGTAATAACCTTTTTCGTGTTGCTTTCGCTTATTTTCCCGGTTCAAGGAATAATCCTCCTAAAAGTCATATGTCATGCCCCTTTGGGAGGTTTGGGTGATAGTTTGTGACGCAAACCTCCCGGTCAGCCCACAATCACCGAATGAAACTTCATCTTCATAAAACACTTCTCCTACGCTTTTATATTTCCCACGTGTCAGGCGGCTCTGATTCCATGCGCCCACGGCGCTTTCAACCAGCCCTTCCTCACAGCGACAGGATGAATTGCAATGCCGTCCTCGGGGTCTGGGCCCCGTGAAAGCGCTCCCAGGCCACCGCCCGGCGGTGGAGCTCCTCTTGGGGCAGGTTCACGCCATTCTGCCCCGCCAGCATATCCACCAGGGTCAGATACTCCCCCTTACCCAGTCCCTGGAACAGCACCCGCACCCCGAAACGGTCGGCCAAGGAGGTCTTTTCCCGGATGGTCTCGGAGCGGTCCATCTCGTCCCCCGCCCGCTCGGAAATGGTCTGGCGCACCAGGTGGCGGCGGTTGGAGGTGGCGTATACCGCCACGTTTTGGGGCCTGCGCTCCACGCCCCCCTCCAAAATGGTCTTCAGCACCGAATATGTAGGGTCGTCCCGGTCAAAGGTGAGGTCGTCGATGAACACGATGAACTTCTGCCGCCGCCCGTCCAGCTTCCGGATGAGGGCGGGCAGTCCGCCCAGATCCGCCTTGTCCGCCTCGATGAGCCGCAGCTCCTCCATCCCCGGCAGGGTGAGCAGGTGCTTCACCGTGGCCGACTTGCCCGTGCCGCTCTCGCCGTAGAGGAGCACGTTGTTCACATACTTCCCCTCCATAAGCGCTCGGGTGTTGCGCTCCACCTCCGCCCGCTGCTCCTCATAACCCAAAAGCTGGTCCGAGGTCGGGCAGTCCGGCCGCTCCACCGGGATGAGCGCCCCATTCTCCCACACAAAAGCCCGGAAGCGGGCAAACTGGCCCGCGCCCTCCTCCCGGTAGGCGGCGGTAAGCTGGTCAAAGGAGAAGGGCACCCCCCGCTGCCACCGGGGCAGGGAGGTGAGCACCCCCTGGTAGTCGCTGTCCAACAGCCTGCCCAGGTGGCTGAGCCACCTGTCGCAGTCCACACTGGCCAGCAGCTCAAAGGCGGATATGTCCAGCCGCGCCGCCTGCTCCAGCGCCGGGTCACGGTCCTCCCGCTGGGCCAGCAGCGGATAGGGCCCCTCCGACCAGCGCAGGGCCTCCCCCAGCCACTGGCCCAGCCCGGGCTGCCCCTCCATGCGCAGCCGGTAGAACAGGTCGGTATACGCCTCCAGCCCGCCCAGGCCGTCCCCGTGGGCGGCCCCGGCCAGCAGGCGCAGGGCGCACTCCATCACCGGCTGGGCCAGGATGTCCTTATAGGCCGTCACCCCCCGCAGGGCGGCCAGCATAGTCTTTACATTCATCAAATTCACCTCGATGGGGATATTATAAAGTATCCGCGTCCAAATGGCAATCCCTCAATTTCCCGGGAAAATCTGACTTTGGACTTCCTATTTTCCCTCCGCTGTGGTAAAATACCTAAAATATGAAAATAACGCGCCGGGAGGTATTCAACATGGAACTGAGTGAGAAAACGCTGTCCAGCAGCCAGGTTTTTGACGGGCGGCTGCTGAAGGTCTATCTGGACCAGGTGGGGCTGGCCAACGGGGACGCCGCCGTCCGGGAGTTTGTCCACCATCCCGGCGGGGCGGCGGTGGTGGCGCTGGATGGGGATGGGAACGTCTATCTGGAGCGCCAGTTCCGCTATCCCTACCACAAGGTGGTCACCGAGATCCCGGCGGGTAAGCTGGAGCCGGGGGAGGATCCCTTTGACGCCATCCGCCGGGAGCTGAAAGAGGAGATCGGCGCCGAGGCGGAGCGGTGGGACGCCCTGGGCCACATCATGCCCACCGTGGGATACACCGACGAGATGCTCTACCTGTTCCTGGCCCGCGGCCTCACCTTTGGGGAACGCCACCTGGACCGGGATGAGTTTTTGGAGCCCTTCAAGCTGCCCTTTGGCGAGGCGCTCTCCCAGGCGGCGGACGGACGCATCAACGACGCCAAGACCCTGGCCGCCCTGTTCCGGGCGGACCGGCTGATGAAGGCGGAGGCCGGGGAGTAACCCCCCGCCGCCGGAAAAAACAGGAGGAACGCTATGGGTAAAAAAATCCTGGTGGTGGAGGACGAACGCAACATTGTGGACATCCTCACCTTCAACCTCCAGCGGGAGGGATACGATACCCTGGAGGCCCTGGATGGGGCCGCGGGGCTGCGCCTGGCTCTGGATCAGGACCCGGACCTGATCCTGCTGGATCTGATGCTGCCCAAAATGGACGGCTTCCAGGTGTGCCGCACCCTGCGCGACCAGGGGCGGGCCACCCCCATTATCATGCTCACCGCCCGGGAGGAAGAGACGGACAAGGTGCTGGGCCTGGAGCTGGGGGCGGACGACTATATCACCAAGCCCTTCTCCATGCGGGAGCTGCTGGCCCGGGTGAAGAGCAATATCCGCCGCACGGAAATGCTGGCAAAGGCCAATCCCCAGGCTGCGGCCAACCGCCTGGAGCTGGGGCGGGTCCAGGTGGATCTGGACGCCATGCTGGTGTACAAGGATGGGGAGGCCCTGGATCTGACCCAGCGGGAATACGAGCTGGTGAAAACGCTGGCCTCCGCCCGCGGCCAGGCGGTGAGCCGGGAGTCGTTGATGGAGCAGGTCTGGAACTACGACGGTTACGTGGGCGACGTGCGGGCGGTGGACGTGGCCATCCGGCGCCTTCGCGAAAAGCTGGAGGACGACCCCGCCGACCCCAAATTCATTGTCACCCGCCGGGGGCTGGGCTACGCCTTCGGCGTATAAAGGGGCCCCTGCAAAGCCGCCTTTTGGCTTTGCGGGGAGAGGAGGCGCGGGGAAGCGAACGGAGTTTTCGCCGCAGGCGGAAATGAAGCGGAGCGGACTTTGCGACGACGAAAGGAGGCGCCGCCATGCGCCGCAACCTGCACATTAAACTGGTGCTTATCATGGTGCTGCTCATCGTATCTCTGATGGTGGTGGTGGGCGCGTTTTTGATGAATTCGGTCACCGGCTACTATATCAACGACTTTTACCAGCAGATCGCCGACGCTTTCGGCCCGGACAACGCCGACTTCGTCCGAAACCTCCAGACCGCCACCCCGGGCGAGGAGGACGGCGCGGCCATGGTGCAGGAGGTGCTGTCCGCTTACGCCGGCATCCTGGGGGTAGACAGGCGCAACCGCAACTTTTTCGTGCTGGACGGGGCCACCGGGCGCTGCCTGGGCGGCTCCGCCGTCCCACCGGAGGGAGGCGTCACCGTCACCCCCAATATCTCCGCCGCCCTTCTAGGGACGCCCGGCTTCGACAGCAGCGTTACCGCCGATTATATGGACGCCGCCATCCCCATCACCCGGGACGGGCATTCCTATATCGTCTATATCCTGGACAGCCGGGAGACCGCCCGCAGCCTCAACGCCGAAATGTTCTCCCTCATCATGGAGGCGCTGGCCCTTGGCCTCATCATCTCCGTCCTGCTCTCCTTCCTGCTGTCCAAGACCATGGTGGATCCCCTCCAGCGGCTCACCGACGGTATTGAGCAGGTGGCCCAGGGGGATTTCTCCCGGAAGCTGGAAATCACCTCCAGCGATGAGATCGGCCAGCTCACCGAGAGTTTCAACGCCATGGCCCAGCAGCTGGAAACCAATATCGCCGAGCTGGAAAAGGCCGAACAGCAGCGCAAGGATTTTGTGGCCAATGTGTCCCACGAGCTGCGCACCCCTTTGACCAACATCAAAAGCTATGCCGAAACCCTGGCCGATGGGGTGGGCGAACTGCCCGCCGAGATGGAGCAGCGCTTTTTGGGGGTCATTCTCAATGAATCTGATCGCATGACCCACATTCTTCAGGATCTGCTCACCCTGTCCCGGTTCGACTCAGGCCGCAGCGAGCTGCGCCTGACCGCTTTCCCCTTTGCCAAAGCGGTGGACGACACCTACCAGGCCGTTTTGATGGACGCCCAGAACCACGCCCACACGGTGGAACTACGCCTGCCGGAACACCTCCCCCAGGTACGGGCGGACCGGGAGCGGATCATGCAGGTAATGATGAACATTGTGTCCAACGCCATCAAGTACACCCCCGATGGGGGTCGGATTGTGCTGTCTGCCGGGCAGACGGGGAACCAGGTGTGGATGGAGGTGGACGACAACGGCATCGGCATTCCAAAGGGCGACCGGGGGCGCATTTTCGAGCGGTTCTACCGGGTGGATAAGGCCCGCTCCCGCCAGTCCGGGGGAACAGGGCTTGGGCTGTCCATCGCCCAGGAGATCATGAAGCAGCACGAGGGCAGGCTGTATCTGGTTGACAAGTCCGAGCCGGGGCTCACCATCCGAATGGAGCTGCCGATCCGCGGGCCCGGGGAGGAGGCCGGCCATGGGGGATAAGCGCCGCTTTATTGAGTGGGGCAAGGACGCCCTTATCGTCCTGTTGTCCCTGTCCGCCGCCTACCTGCTGTCCATGACTCCTTTAGTCCAGGACAGCGGCGTGCTGGAACTGCTCTCCCCCCAGGAGAGCCTTAACCCCAGCGCCTCCACCGCCAGCCAGGGGGTTGCCATGCTCCCCGCACGGCTGTCCATTTCCGGGGAGGGGGGCCGCTGCGGCGTACAGTATGACAAGGCACAGCTTGAGGAGCTCTTCCCCCCTCTGGGCGCCCTGCTGGGGGATGCGCTGGCCTCCGCCGGAGACGCCCTGCCCATCTCCGAGGCACAGTGGCGCCGGTATTTGACTGGTAAGGGCATCTATTTTGATTTCGCCGGGGATGTCCCCCTGTCTGCCCTGGAACATTGGCTCCAGGGCACGGGGATGGCGGAGCTGGACGGCTCAGCCCGCCGGGTGCTGCTGTGCGCCGGCCAGGGGGATGAGGTTTTGCTGTGCTGGCAGGAGGCGGAGGGGGGTCAGTTCTTCTGCTGCTCCACTGCCCTGACCCAGACCCTCCATCTGGATCCCACCACCGCCGCCGTCACATCCAACGCAGCCTATTTTGCCTTTGAAAACCCTGAGCTGTCCCAGCTCCTCTCCCCATATACCCTGGTCACTGAGGTGGCCCAGCAAGGGCCCTGCTACGCCGCAACCAATCCCCTGGGGGGCGGCGTGTCCGCAGTGCTGGACGCGCTGTCTTTCAACAGCCAGAACCATGCCCCGGTGAGCGACGGCGAGGTCTATGTGGACGGCGACGACCGGCTGGTGGTCGGCACAAACGGCACCGTAACCTACCGGGCGTCCTTGGGGGGGAAATACCCCACAGGGCCTGCCCTTGCCGGTGCGGTGGACAAGGCCCGCTCGCTGGCCGAGGGCACACTGGGCGCGCTGTGCGGGGAGGCCCGGCTCTACCTCGTCTCCGCCCAAAAGGATCAGGAGGCACTGTGCCTGCGCTTTGGATACCTGCTGGGCGGCTGCCCCGTCTATCTGGGCGGCGAGGGCTGGGCGGCGGAGTTCTGGGTCAAGGACGGGTATATCACCCAGTTCACCCTCCACTTCCGCAGCTATACCCCCAACGGCGAACACACACTGCTGCTGCCCATCGACAAGGCCGCCGCCATGCTGCCCAGCATTGCCCGGGGACAGCGGGAACTGGTCATCCAATATCTGGACACCGGCGGCCCATCCGTCTCCCCCCATTGGGCGGCGGCTTGAACAGGAAGGAGGCGGCCGAAGCATGGAGTGGCGAAAGCTGAAAAACCTTATCATCCTCATCCTGCTGGTGGTCAACGGCTTTTTGCTGGTGCTGGTGGCCTCCCGCAGCCGGGAATCCGCCCAATATGAGCACTCCGCCCTGGAGCATACCGTGCAGGTTCTGGAGCGCGGCGGCATCCAGGTGGACCGCTCTGCCATCTTCCCTGCCACTGGTATGGCCCCCTTATCCATAGAGCGGGATCTGGAGCAGGAGGCCCGTCTGGCCCGGGCCCTGCTGGGCGGCGATGCACAGGGGGACAACCAGGTGGGCGGGGTATATCTCTACCGCAGCGGCTTGGGGGAGGTGTCCCTGCGGGCAGGCGGCGAGCTGACTGCTGAGCTTGCCCCCGGTTCCCGCTGGGAAACTTCCCGCCCGGAGGAACACGCCGCCGCGCTTTTGAAGGAGCTTGGGGTGGACGCCGTGCTGTCCGGCCACAGCCAGGAAAGCGGCCAGACTACCCTGTGCTTCACCCAGCGCTGGGACGGCGCGCCGGTGTTCTCCTGTCATGTGGAATTTACCTACCGGGAGGGGCGGCTGTGCTCCCTGGGCGGCACCCTGCTGATAACCGCCGGAGAAACGGCGGAACCGGGAGAGGCCCTCACCCTTCCCACCGCGCTGCTTCGCTTTTCCGAGGAAATTGCCGCTGCCGGCGATGTATGTACCAACCTGCGCTCTATGGAACCGGGCTGGCGGGGGACGGCCCCCTCCCTATCCGGCGGCATTCGGCTGACTCCGGTATGGCTGGTGACCACCGACACAGCCAGCTATTACCTGGACTGCGCCACCGGCGCCCTCGCCCGTGCCGCAGAAACAAGAAGCGGGGAGAAGCCGGGAACAGGGGACTAAACCCCGCCTTCACCCCAACGCATGTCTGACAAGCCCCCCTTCATATAATCGAAGAAGTTGAAAACAACTTGTTTGATTATATGAAGGGGGGCGGGTTTTTTTGTCCACGATCCTGGCCGGAACCCTGCTGCTCACCGCCACCGGCCTGTTCTCCCAGGTGGTAGGGTTTTTGTACCGCATGGCCTTGTCCCGGCTCATTGGCGCGGAGACTATGGGGCTGTACCAGCTGGTGATGCCGGTTTACTCCATGCTCATGTCCCTCACCGCCGTGGGGCTGACGGTGGCGGTGTCCACCCTGTCCGCCCGGCACCACGCTCTGGGGGACAGCGGCACTGTGCGGCTGGTGCTGCGCCGCGCCCTGGGGTGTTTTTTCCTGCTGGCCCTCCCCCTGGGAGCGGCGGTGATTTTGCTGTCCGACCCCATCTCCGTATACCTTCTGGGGGACGCCCGCACCCGGCTGGGGGTGGCGCTTCTGGTGCCCTGCGTGCTTCTCACCGGGGTGGAAAACCTTCACAAGCACTGTTTTTACGGCATTGGCCGGGTGCGCCCTCCGGCCGCCGTGGAGACTGTCGAGCAGCTTATCCGGGCGGGGGCGGTGCTGGGGCTGCTCATCGCGCTGTTCCCCCGGTCCGCCGAGGAGACGGTGGGGCTCATTGTACTGGGGATGGTGGTCTGCGAGATATTCTCCGCCTGCGCCCTCACCCTGCTGTTCCGGCGGCACTGGCGGCGCTTTCCCCCGGGGGAACCGGGGGTCGGGATCAGCGCCCGGCGGCTGATGGCCATCGCCGCCCCGGTGGGGGCCACCTCCCTGCTGGGCACCCTGCTGGGGTCGGCCAACGCGGTCCTCATCCCGGCCAAGCTGGTGGAGGGGGGCATGACCCTGTCCGGGGCCATGGCGGAATTCGGGGTGCTCAGCGGCATGACCCTGCCGCTGCTGGCCCTCCCGACCGGATTTATCGGGGCGCTGTGCCTGGTGATGGTGCCCGACCTCTCCCGGCGCACCGCCCAGGGGGACCGGCGTGCGGCGGCGGGCTTTCTGGACCGGGTGATGTCCGCCACCTCCCTGCTCATGGCCCCGGCCATGGCCCTGCTCACCGTCATCGGCCCCACAGTCGGCCGGGCCATGTTCAAGGACCAGCGGGTAGGAGAACTGATGCTGCCCCTGGCTGTGGGAACCCTCCTGGGGTGCTGGCAGTCGGTGCTGTCCGGCGCGCTCAACGGCCTTGGCCTCCAGGGGAAGGCCGCCCGCAACGCCATTCTCAGCGACGCTGTCCAGCTGGCTTTCACTTTTTTCGCCGTGTCCCGGTTCGGACTGGCGGGGTTTGCCGCCGGGTACGCCGCCTCCGCGCTTGCGGGGGCGGGGCTCAACCTGGCGTCGGTGCTCCGCGCCGCGCAGCTGCGGGTGAATTGGCTGCGCTGGTTTATCCGCCCCTTGCTGGCAGCGGTGCTCATGGGCCTGTGGTGCAATCTGCTGTTTCGGGTCATGCTGGACGCGGGGTGCGGCCAGGGCTGGGCGGCGCTTGCCTGCGCCGCGTTGGGGCTGGCAGTATACGCCGCCGCCCTGCTGGCCCAGGGCGGCGCGGTCTCCCGGCCCGCTTTTTTCCGGGAGCGGCAGTAGGCGGAAAGGCCTTGCGCCGCCGCACCCACCGCCCAAACAGCGGTGGGGACAGCAGCGGCTGATAGAAACGAAAACAGGAGGATGTGCCATGAACCCCAGGATTTTGATCTCCACCGGCGGCGGGGATGCCGGAAACTATCTCAACGCCGTCCGGGCCGCGGGCGGGATAGGTGAGGCCCGCTACCTCCCCGCCCCGGATCTGGGTTACGACGGCCTGCTTCTCTCCGGCGGGGAAGACATGGATCCCGCCCTCTTCGGCCAGGAAAACCGGGGCTCAAAAGGGATTGACCGGAACCGGGACCGGGCGGAGCTGGCCCTGCTGGAAGCCTTTTGTAACGCGGGAAAGCCGGTTTTTGCCATCTGCCGGGGACATCAGGTGGTCAATGTTTGGCTGGGCGGCGATCTCGTCCAGGATCTGGGCCCTGGCCTGGTCCCATTTCATCAAAAGCCGGGCGGTGATCTCGTCCACCCGGTCCAGGCGGAAAAGGGCACGCTCCTCCACCGTCTGTATGGCCCGGCGTTCCCGGTGAACAGCCGCCACCACCAAGGCCTGGGGCGGCTGGGACAGGGGCTGCGGGGCACGGCCTGGTCTGAGGACGGGGTGGCGGAGGCCGTGGAGCACCAGACCCTGCCCCTGATTTCCGTCCAGTTCCACCCGGAGCGGATGACAGGGGCGCTGGCAAGGCCAGACACAGTGGACGGCGGAGCGCTGTTCCGGGTGTTTTTGGGGTTGTGCGAATAACTTGGATTTGTCACGCTTCACCTATTCGCGATGGTTCAGCGCCTCTTGTTAGCACTCTCATATTGAGAGTGCTAATTGTTTACATGGAGTTCATGAAATCTGGGGCGGTTGGGGTATACTACACAGTGAAACTACAGATTGGAGCGCAAATTGGAGCACGGAGGATAGACACGCAGGGGAGCTCGGAGTGAAGCGATGGCAAAAGCCCAGCGCCCGCGCAGCGGGATCGGGTTTTGCCTGAGCCGCAGCGAAAGCGACCCGGCCGCGTGTCCAATCCGCAGCGTGATTACAAGCTGCGTTTCCCCGAAAAGGAGTGAATTTTACCATGAATATGAACCAATTTACCCAGAAATCCCTGGAGGCCATCCAGAGCGCCCAAAGCCTTGCCGTCCAGCACGGCAACCAGCAGATCGAACAACCCCACCTGCTGCTGGCCCTGACGGATCAGGAGGGGGGCTTCATCCCCCAGTTGCTCACCCACATGGGGCTCACCCTGGAGTCTTTCCGGGCCGCCGCCCGCCACGAGGTGGAAATACTGCCCAAGGTGTCCGGCGCCGGCCGGGAGGCGGATAAGGTATACATCGCCCCCGGCGTGGATAAGGCGCTCAGCCAGGCCCTCGCCATCGCGGGGGGCATGAAGGACGAGTTTGTATCGGTGGAGCACATCCTCCTGGCCCTCATCGACACGGCGGAGGGCAGGCTGAAGGAGCTGCTGCGCACCTACAACGTGGACAAGGAAAAGGTCATGCAGGCCCTGGCCGCCCTGCGGGGGAACCAGCGGGTGACCTCAGATAACCCGGAGGAAACCTACGAGGCGCTGAAAAAGTACGGCTCCGACCTGGTGGAGCGGGCCCGGCAGAACAAGCTGGACC
>OFGO01002566.1_pt1 | contig 10231 bp, 7 predicted proteins | sample 1521761 | NCBI WGS metagenome assembly OFGO01 (sample SAMEA3504128, study PRJEB24116) | mouse gut metagenome | biome: mouse gut; feature: mouse-associated habitat; material: faeces | place: Denmark | collected 2011
CCGCCGTGGTGGAGACACGGCGGCTGTTTTTTTATGGAAGAAACCGCACACACATGAAAGGCGGGATCTTCTGGTTTAGGGGGTTACCGCTTATTTCTTCAGGGAGACAGCGGCGGCGGAGACCAGAGCCACAGCGGCCAGGGCGGTGGCAATACCTACCACGTCGTTGGCACCGGTGTCAGGGTTGGTAGGGGTGGTATCGCCAGCGTCGGCAACATCAGCGGAGATGTCCAGCTTCACATCGGAGAAGACGTAGTCACCCAGGATGCGGGTCTTCAGGATGTAGCAGCCCTCATCGTCATCCCACTTCACCTTACCGGCGGACTGACCAGCAGAACCAGCGGAGGCGGCGTCAACGGTAACAGCAGAGAGCTTTCCGCCCTTGTTCTGGTAGATATAGGTGCCCTCTTCCTTGTAGAAGCGGACGGTGGCAGTGGCGTTGAAGGTGGGCTCGCCGGGGAAGTTCAGGAAGGTCAGGTCGGCGTCATCGTCGGCATACTTCTTCAGAATATCGTCGTCGGCGTCGGTGTTGCTGTAAAGGTACAGCTTGTCACCATCGTAGACCCGGACCTCAACCTCGGTGTCCTCATCGGCGGTCTCAAACTCCAGGGTGGCGTAGGCGGCGCCGGAGTCCACGATCTTGTAAAGCCGCTCTTCCTGGGCGTCGGTGAGCTTCAGGGTATCATCGGTATCGGTGATGTACAGGCTGGTTTCATCCAGGGCGTAACCAACGGTACCAGAGATCCGGATGTCAACATCGGCGGGCTTCTTGGACTTACCAACCTTCTTGCCCTTCAGCGTAAAGGTCATGTTCAGGGTCTTCTTCTTGGTGTTGGTGTAGTCCTTCTTCAGCTTTACTTCCACCTGATCGTCGGTGTCATTGAACTTGATGCTGTCCACCAGGTTCTTGCCATCATCGTACTTGATGCTGGTGATGGAGTAGTTGGTGCTGTTCACGTTCTTAACAACCAGCTCGTTTTCTGCGCCGGTAGCATCAGCGGAAAGAACATAGCCCAGGGGGGTTGGCAGCTTTTTGTCGGCGGCAACGATGCCGGAGTCATTGATCTTGATGGTCTTGCCAGGCAGCCAGTCACCCCTGGGGCTGGTGGTGTCCTCTTTGGTGGGGTTCGTAAGTTCGCCGGTGGCGGCAAACGCGGTGGTGGCCAGCATCATGATGGCCAGAACCAGTGCGAGAACCTTTTTCATCTCTGTTTTCCTCCATTAAAATTTTAATCTTTTGGCCGGGGGCTCTCCACTTCCTCCGTCCACATCCATAATATTACAAATCGTAATTTAATTAGTAAACTAGGTTCAAATATTTCTTAGAAATTTTGCGTCGCCTTCCAATATAATTTATCAAAACACCCTATTTTTTACAATAAAATAGGGTGTTTTGATAAATATCTCATTGGGCGCATTTTGATAGTTTGTTGTATTTATTGCATATTGTAATAAATACCGCGACAGATCCGCCAAAATCTGTCTGATAAACGACATATTCAGGGGAATTCGCTCCATATTTTTTGTGTAATTTTTTGCGCAAATACAGCACAAAAAGGAAGATGACAGCAAAGCTACAATTCGGTACAGCCCCCCTTTTCTTTAAGGATTGTTCATATCTCCTTGGCAAAATAAGGAGGTAGCGAACCAGAAGAAGGAGGACGGCACCTGTCGATGAAAAACAAAGTTTTGGCGGCTCAGCAGGAGGACGCCGCCCGCCGCCTGGTGCGAACAGCTCTTTCCAGGGAAGGATTTTCTCCGGTTCCCGGCGAAGAATCCGGCGCTGTGGAGGCAGGGGAGCGGAAGGTCATCATCACCTACCAAATTCGCGTCACCGGCAGCGGCAGCACCGCCCCGGTGCAGACCATCACCATGGCGGCAAAGCCGGAGGAGCTGCTGGCCTATACAGGCGGCCTGCAAATGGACCGGGCGGAATTTGGCCGCCTGGCTATCAGCTACCGCGCCCGTTCGGTAACCATTGGGGAGCGGGAGCTTTGCCTGACGCTGAAGGAGTTTGAGCTGCTGGCCTACCTGGCCTACCATAAAAACCTGGTACTCACCCGCAGCCAGCTCCTGGGGGCGGTGTGGGAAATGGATTACCGGGGGGATATCCGCACAGTGGATAGCCACATCAAATGCCTGCGCCAGAAGCTGGCGGAATACGCCCGCTGCCTGGTCACCGTCCGCGGCGTGGGGTATATGTTCCAGTGGGAGGAGGAGCGAATCGGATAAAAGCAGCAAAAAAACAGCCAGAGTAAAAACTCTGGCTGTTTTGCGTGGTTGGAGGAAGCAGGGAGCTTCTGGTAGGCGGCCGCGCCGACGGCGAAGCTGCCGCTCTGCTGCTTCGGACTCCAGGCAGCTGCTTACGCCTTCCACAGGGCTTTGTAGGGCATGACTCCGGGGGCACCCCGGACGTTCTTTTTTGCTTCTTTTTTCTCACGGGTGAGAAAAAAGAAGTGGGGCTTGGGGCAACGCCCCAAATGGAACTAGCCTACATACTTTTTCATAGCGCTGTCGATCAGGGCAACAGCCTTCTCCACAACAGCTTCGTCCTCCGGCACCAGGTTATAGAGAGGAGCCCGGACGCCGCCCAGGTCCACATTCTCCCGGCGGCGGAGCACCTCTTTGATGACGGCATACAGGTTGCCCTTGGCGGCGCACATGGTGTAGATAATCTCGTCGGCAGCGTTCTGGATGGGCAGCGCCTCGGCCACCTTCCCGGCCCGGATCAGCTCGTCCATCTTGAGGAACAGCTCCGGCATCACCCCGTAGGTGCCGCCAATGCCGCCGTCCGCCCCCATGGCCCGGCCGGAGATGAACTGCTCATCCGGGCCGTTGAAGACCACAAAGCCTTCGCCCCCTTCGGCCTTGAACATCTGGATATCCTGCACCGGCATGGAGGAGTTTTTCACCGCCACCACCCGCGGGTTTTTCAGCATCTCCCGGAAGAGGGGCATGGTGAGGGCCACCCCCGCCAGCTGGGGGATGTTATAAATAACAAAATCGGTGTTCGGAGCGGCGGCGCTGATGTCGTTCCAATACTGGGCGATGGCGTACTCCGGCAGATGGAAATAGATGGGAGGAATAGCGGCTACCGCGTCCACGCCGCACTTCTCGGCGTGGGCGGCCAGCTCCTGGGAATCCTGGGTATTGTTGCAGGCCACATGGGCGATGATGGTGAGCTTGCCTTCGGCGGCGGCCACCACGTTTTCCAGCACCAGCTTCCGCTCGGCCACGCTCTGGTAGATGCACTCCCCGGAGGAGCCCCCTACATAGACGCCTTTGACACCCTTCTTAACAAAATATTTGGTCAGCGCCTGGACGCCCTCCGGGCTCACCTTGCCCTCCTTGTCGTAGCAGGCGTAAAAAGCCGGGATGATGCCCTGATACTTGGAGATGTCCTTCATCGTGATTCCATTCCTTTCTTGTTATACTATTCTCTGCTTTACCGCTGCCGCAGATACCGCCGCAGCAGGACTACAAAACCAAACCCCCACACCACCGTCGCCAGCACCCGCAGGCCGTCCACCTGGCCGGCGGCGGCAAAGTCCCGGATGCAGAGCACCAGCCAGAGCACCGCAACGATGCCGTAGAGGACTACCGCGAGCAGTTCGACCGCTTTCCTCTTCTTGTTCATGGAAAAACCTCCTCGGATCAGATATGCTTTGCCGCCAGGGCGCTGGCGGTGCGCTCCCGGTTCTGCATGGCCTCCGGCAGGTTCCGGCGGCAGACCTCGTTGAAGAGGATATCCACCAAAAAGAGCTGGGAGATGCGGGCGGGGACGGTGCCCATTTGGAGGGGGCCCTCGTCGCTGCCGCACTGGAGCACCACATCGGCCAGGGCCGCCCCAGGGGATTTGGGGAACCGGGTGACCAGGATGATTTTGCACCGGCGCTCCCTGGCTACCTGCATCAGGTCCAGGATATCGCGGGTGGAGCCGGAGTAGGAGAAGAAAAGCAGCACATCCTCTTCCCCCAGCAGGGCGGCGGTGATGGCCTGGATGTGGGACCCCTGGACAGCGTGGTAGTGGGGCCAGCAGGTGGAAAAGAGGTGGGCGGCCTCCATGGCAAGAATCATGGAGCCTCCCTGCCCCATGCAGTAGACCTGCCGGGCGCCGCAAAGCAGGTCGGCGGCCCGGCCCAAGGTCTCCGGGTTCAGCAGCCCCAAAGTCTGGGACATGACGCTGGTGTTGGTGTGGAGGAGCTTTTCCCCCATAACAAGGACGCTGTCTTCGGGCCCCACCTCCCCCCGCGCCTCCCCAAGGGGGTGGGGGGAGGGGGCAAGGGATTTTGCGATGGCCAGCTTGAAGGCGGAATACCCCCCATACCCCAGGCGGCGGCAGAAGCGGGAGATGGTGGCCTCCGCCACCCCGCAGGCCTCCGCCAGCTCGGAGATGGACAGAAACTGGGCCTGGCTCAGGTGTCCCATAAGGTAATCCGCCGCCTTGCGCTCGGTGGCGGTCAGTTTATAATAGGCGGAGCTGATGCGGCTCTGTACGCTGCTTTCTTTCACAGGCGTTCCCCCCCGGAGAAGATGATATTGCCGCGCTTTTCAGTTGGACAAAAGCCCTGCAAGCATCGTATCCACCATAATAAGGCTGCGGGGCAGGTGGAAGGGGCCTTTGAAGGTGGAGCCCTTGGTGGAGGGCATGGTGGGCAGGCCGTCCCGGCGCAGGTACCCGTACCACTCGCCGTACTCCGGGTCGGAGAAATGCTCCTTGCAGTAGTCCATGGTCTTTATGAACCACTGGAGATACTTTTCCTCCCTGGTGTCCCGGTAGAGCATCATGGAGGCGATGAGAATCTCGTTGTGGGGCCACCACAGCTTCATATCGTGCTCATAGGCCTCCGGGGGCTTCCCGAGGCAGTCGGTGAAGTACAGGAGGCCGCCGTATTCCTTATCCCAGCCGGCCTCAATGGCCCAGTCAAAAATCTCCGCCGCCTTCTTCACCAGCTCCTTGTCCCCGGTCTGGCGGGCGTGCTCCAGCAGGAACCACACCCCTTCAATATCGTGGCCGGGGTTGACGGTGCGGCCCTCGGTGTAATAGAGGCGGGGAGTCCCGTCCACATCCACGTTTTCCAGCACGCACTTAAGCTCCGGCTTCACGTGGTAGCGGAAAATCTCCTCCACGCACTGGGCGGCCCGCTCGTCGTAGAGGGCCCGGCGCTCCGGGTCCACCCGGCGCAGGGTGCCGGTGACGTTGAGGATAATCATCGGCACGCCGAAGGAACGGCCGGTGCGGGTTTCCGGAATGGTCTTTGGCCCCAGGCCGGTGGGGTCGGCCATGCCGTGGTTCAGGTCCCAGTAGAGGTCATAGGCCCTTCTGGCCCGCTCCAGGCACGCCGCGTCCCCGGTGACGCCGTAGTACTCAGCGTTGGCCAGGGCGTAGAAGGCCTCGGAGAAGCAGTACCTCCGCTGGCGCAGGGGCTTGCCCTCCGCAGTGACGGTGAAATACATCCGGCCCCCGGCGGCGCGGTTGATGCAGTACTTCTCCATGAAATCCAGGCAGCTCCTGCTGGCGTCCAGCCACTCCTGCTTGAGGCCGTACTCATGGCACAAAAACGCGAAGATCCAGCCGCAGCGGCCCTGCATCCACACGCTCTTGTCCGTGGAGTAGATTTCCCCCTTCCGGTCCAGACAGGTGTACACCCCTCCGTTCACCGGGTCCATGCCATACTTGAGCCAGAACCTGACGCTCCGGTCCAGCTCCTCCCGCAGCCACTGGCGGCTGCGCTCCAACCTTGCGCGATCCATTGTCGATCCTCACCTTTCCCTTATGAAAATTTGCCGCTGCACCAGCTTCCGCCGTCGTTTTTTGGACAAATTACACAGCTTGCACTTCATCGTACCACACTGAAAACAATTTTTCAACAAAAATACTTTCGAAAATTTTTTCTCTTTTTTGACGAAAATGCGTGACAGGCGGTCCGCCCTGTGATATGATAATAGGGTGAAAAACCGCGCCGCGCCGCGGCAAATTGATGTTTGATGGAGGTACGGTAAAATGAATCGTTATGGCATCGAGGTCAATCTGAAACATTCCCCCAAGCTGGATCCCGGGTACATGCCCCTGTATGCGTTCAACCACGCGTTTCTCAAGGACGCCAAGCAGCCCCTGGGCCTGGCCGTGGAGCGGGCCGGCGGAGAGATGGCGGTGTGCGAAACCTTTATCCACGGCACGCCGGAGATGCGGGAGGCTGACTGCTACTACGTCAACCGGGTGGTCAAGACCCTGCTGTGGATGAAGGGCGGCTTCAAGATCTACGTCCGGGGCAGCGATGACATCTGCGCCTACCTGCAGCAGGCGTATTCCGCCGGCGGCTGCCAGGAATTCGACTGGGACTACATGGCCAACGTGTTTGAGCATCCCTTCGAGGTCGTCTCCTGCGACGCGCTTCCCCAGGAGAAGGACAGCCCCAAGGCCATCGGCCGCCACCTGGACGGCTGCCGCATCGGCTTCGACGCCGGCGGAAGCGACCGGAAGGTCTCCGCGGTCATCGACGGCGAGACCGTCTACTCCGAGGAGGTGGTCTGGTTCCCCAAGATCACCGCGGATCCGGACTACCACTACGAGGGCATCGTGGCGGGCCTGAAGTCCGCTGCCGAGCACATGCCCCGGGTGGACGCGGTGGGCGTCAGCTCCGCCGGCGTGTTCATCAACAACCGGACCATGAACGCCTCCCTGTTCCTCCAGGTCCCCAAGGATATCTATGACGTCAAGGTGAAGGACATCTACATCCGGGCCATCCGGGACACCTTCGGCGACGTGCCCTACTGCGTCATCAACGACGGCGACGTGTCCGCTCTGGCCGGAGCTATGAGCCTGAACGACAACAGCGTGCTGGGCATCGCCATGGGCACCAGCGAGGCGGTGGGCTATGTGGACGAGGAGGGCCAGATCACCGGCTGGCTCAACGAGCTGGCTTTCGTCCCCGTGGACGCCCAGCCCGACGCTATGCGGGACGAGTGGAGCGGCGACGTCGGCTGCGGCGTGAAATACTTCTCCCAGGACGGCGTGAACTGGTACACGTCCCAGGAAATGACCGATCCCGAGAACGGCCTGATCAAGCAGGGCCTGTCGGGGCGCTGGTACCTGCGCTACAAGTCCACCAGCAACGACAAGCAGTATCAGCTGCACAGCGGCGCCCAAACGCTGACCGGCGAGATCAAGTTCGAGGGCTCGGTGCCCGACAACACCGGCGCCACGGCGAAGCTCGGCTATTCCTACAACAACTACACCAACGCCGACGGCACTGAGAAGAGCGCCTCGTGGCCCACGGAGGTGGCGCCGGGCACGGGTCGCGCCCCCGGTGCCGCCAACGTGCTCGTGGCCACCTTCATCCAGACCAACCTGCGCTGGGCTCTGCACAACGAGAGCTTGAACACGCCGGTGCTGTGGAACAAGTACAACTACGCCGTCTACAAGGTGCAGGTGGAGAACACCTCCGATACCCGCGAGTCCGAGATCGACTTCTTGAACTACGTGCTGTTCTTCAAGGCAGGTTCGGCGGCCACCTCGGGCATCCGTCTCCAGGACCTGCTCACCTGGAAGCGCGACGCCAGCGGCGCCTACGTGCCCAACGAGAGCTTCAGCGCCACTGAGAAGGGCGCGAGCTACATCGGCATGCCCGGCCAGGGCGGCGCCCTCATCTACGACGTGTCCACCCTGACCGATGAGGAGATCGCCTCCATCGATCTGACGGAGTTCTCCAACGTGGACGAGCTGGGTCTCGAAGAGCTGCCCTATGGTACTGGTGGCAAGGAAGGCCAGATCACTGTCGATATCCACGAGGATGACATGCCCTATGGCAAGCACCTCATCTCCCATACGCCCGAGGCCGACAAGACCCTCGAGGGGGCGCCCCGGCCCGAGGACGAGTCCGATGTGCACACGCTGCTCGTGGCCATGCCCTACACGACGAACTACGGCAGCATATCCGGCGGAGTGGAGAAGGCCTATCTGGATGCCTATGCGACGGTGAACTTCGGCAACCGAGGCTACGATGAGGACGGCAACTCCAACGACTACCAGTGGATGAAGAACCTGCGCGTGGATTCGGCGTTCGCCACGCCGACGCGGGGCCCATCGCTGACCAAGCTGGCCCAGAACCCGGAGAATGCCGATAACTGGGAGAGCGCCCAAAGCGCGCCCCTTGGCGAGATGGTCACCTACCGCATCGGCAATATGCAGAACAAGGGTAATACGCCGCTGTTCGGCCAAAACCCCGATACGTCCTATGGCGTGGAGCTGTCCGACCAGCTCCCGAGCGGTTTTCAGCTGGCGGGCATTACCATTCGCGTGGACGAGAGCGATGAATCCGAGGTCGTGCGCACCGAGACCCCCGGTGAGCCCGGGGAAGACGGCGAGCCCGGCGAGCCCGTCGTGACCGAGACGCGCAACCCCCAGCTGTCGGACTGGTACGATACGACCGATGGCACCCAGGCCAACGTGACCGAGGGTGGCAGCGCCCAGCAGAAGACCAATGTGGTGCAGTTCCAGACCACGGATATGAGCGGCAAGAACCCCCAGTGGGTCTCGCTGACGCTGCCCCAGAAAGTGGAAGAGGGAACCGGTCCTGACGGGAAGTACGTGCTCTACCGCCTCGGCGACGACGAGCGCGCCAGCCAGGGCATTGCCGAAATGCTCGAGGCCCAGGGTATCGCGGCGGTGCCGGGCCGGCGCTACGAAGCCGGCGCTGCGCCGACCCGCAAGTTCACCGGCCTGTTCCGTGTGCTGTTCAAACATACCTTGCCCCAGCCGGCAGCGGGCGAGTCTACCATGCGCATTGCCAGCTCGGTGGACGTGCACGGCGTTATGATGGAGGCCACATCCGACGGCGCGAACGGCTACTATGACAACAAGGCCGACCTCACCTACGGCGAGCGCTTGTGGACTCCGAGCGGCGTGGGCCCCGATTACGGTTCCTTCTCCCAGCCGAAGAAGACGACCCAGGCGGCCAAGGCCACGTTCCGCCAGGTGCAGACCAATCCGCTGATCACGGCAAAGGTCTTCTCCATGTACGACGGGTCTGGCGCGACCGACTCGGCCATGGAGAAGGAGGCCGACAAGCGCAACGCATTGGTGAACGAGCCCAACGCCGGATGGCGCTTCCGCTTCGGCAACACCTCCGCTTCGCGCATGGCCCCGGCCCTCATCAACATCGGCCCTATCCCCGATGGCTTCAAGTACATCAAGGATCCCGCCACGGGCAATATGGTGCTCGACCCCACCTCGTCGAAGAAGTCGCAGTTCGTAGCCAGCGCGGTGAAGCTGGGCCCTGCCTATATGGGCACCTACGACCCCGATACGAACACCTATGCCGACGATGCCGGGGCCAAGGTGGAGAAGGTCACCCTCACCTATTATGCCACCACGGCTGCCAGCGACGTGACCAAGCGCACGCTGGAGATTCCGGGGAGCAAGCTGCTGGACTACTTCAAGCCCGAAACGAAGAAGAACCCAACGACTGGCGTCATGGAGCGTACGGGCAACTATGTGCTCACCTGCACAAACTTCAACATCGGGTACCTTTTGAACGTCGATATCGAGCTGGAGCAGTTCACGAAGAACAAGACCGTGGATGCCGCCCAGGCCATGGTGGAGATCATCGGCACCCCCGAGAGCGTCGGCGAGCTGACGGTGGCTGCCCGCTTCGGCACCGACTATGAGAATCCGGACGGCAGGCTCACCGTAAACGGCAGGGATATCCAGAGCTACAGCGGCCAAAGCTACTATGGTCAGCTGGGCTGGATCGATCCCAATATGTTCCTGTTTGAGGATACGATCCGAAATAACTTGACCCTCTATGTGGACGTGCCGGAGGACGTCGTGCAGAGGGCGGTCCGCGCGGCCAGACTGGAGGAGTTCATCAATGGACTGCCCCTGGGGCTTGAGACCCCCGTCACGGAGAACGGCGCCAATCTGTCTGCAGGCCAGCGGCAGCGGCTGGCCCTGGCCAGAGCCATGATCAACGATCCGGCGGTATACCTTCTCGATGAGTTCACCTCCAATCTGGACCTGCAGACCGGCACGGAGATCGAAAGCGCGCTGCTCCGGGAGAGGGACAAGCTCATGATCCATATCACCCACAAGCTCATTCCGGAGATGCTGGAGCAGTACGATGAGATCCTGGTCCTGAAAAACGGACGGATCGAGGAGAAAGGCACCTTTCAGGAGCTGATGGAGCGCAGGGAGTACTTCTACTCCCTCTATACGGTATCAAGATAGCAT
>OFGO01002576.1_pt1 | contig 10208 bp, 10 predicted proteins | sample 1521761 | NCBI WGS metagenome assembly OFGO01 (sample SAMEA3504128, study PRJEB24116) | mouse gut metagenome | biome: mouse gut; feature: mouse-associated habitat; material: faeces | place: Denmark | collected 2011
TTCTGCTCCCTGGCAGCGGCGATGGCCGCCAGGAAGACGGGGTTGGTTTTGAAAGAGCCGTCCCGGATGGCGCTGTCCATGCGCACATCGTCCTGGGCCACCACCCGACCCGCCCCCAGATTGGTGTGGCCGGCCTCGGAGTTGCCGGGCTTCCCGGCCTGGAGGCCCACGTCCTCCCCGGAGGCGTGGAGCTTGCTGTTGGGATACTTCGCCAGCAGACCATCCCAGGCGGGGGTGTCGGCGGAGAAGATAGCGTCCTTGTCGTCGGCGGTGCCGAAGCCCCAGCCGTCCAGGATGATGAGCATCATCTTTTTGTTGGTGAAGCCCGGGGTCTCGATGAGGGAGGCCCCCATCATCTCCGCAGGCTGCTCCAGCCCCAGCACACTCAGCACGGTGGGCGCCACGTCGCCCAGACGGCCGTCGTGAAGGGCGACGTCCCGTCCCTGGGGGTCCAGCACGATGAAGGGCACCAGGTTGGTGGTGTGGGCCCCGTGGGGCTTCCCCTCCTTGGTGTAGAGGGTCTCGATGTTGCCATGGTCGGCGGTGACCGCCACCAGGTAGCCGTTGGCCTTGGCATACTCCGCCATCATGCCCACGTGGCGGCTGACCACGGCGGCGGCGGCCAGCTTGGCCTCGGTGTTGGCGGTGTGGCCGATGACGTCGCCGTTGGCGAAGTTGGTGAGGATGAAGTCATAGCCCTCGTCCACGGCCCCCTTCACCTTCTCCGCCACCTCCGGCAGGCTCAGCTCCGGCTTCTGCTCGAAGGGAATGCCCTTGGGGGAGGGGACCCGCAGGTCGTCCTCGCCGGGGAAGGGCTGGTTCTCGCCGCCGTTGAAGAAGAAGGTCACGTGGGCGTACTTCTCCGACTCGGCGCAGTGGAACTGCCGCAGCCCCGCCTCGCCGATCACCTGGGCCAGGGGCTTTACCACCTTCTCCGGGGCGAAGGCGATGGGCAGGTCCTTGAATTTCTCGTGATACATGGTCATGATGACGAAGCTGAGGTCCTTCATCCAGTCCCGCTGGAAGTGGGGGAAGGCGGGGTCCACAAAGGCGTCGGTGAGCTCGATCTCCCGCTCGCCTCTCCGGCAGCAGAAAACCACCTGATCGCCATCCTTGATCTTGCCCACGGGGGTCCCCGCCTCGTCCACCAGGGCCAGGGGCTCCAAATAGTAGTCGGTCTGGCCGGCCTCGTAGGCGGCCTCCACGGCCCTGGCCAGGGCCTCGCCGCCGATGATGCTGCTCATAGCACTATCTCCTTTTCGCCGCAGAGCGGCGTGATAAATTCAGATTCGATTAACTCCCGTCCGTCACTTGATCGCCGGGAAAATATCCAACAGCTGGGCAAAATGGCTGATGAACCTATCCGGCTTGTTCTCCTCGGTGACCTCCTGGGGCTTCTTGCCGGGGTACTGGACCCCGATGGTCATGCCCAGGCCCGCCGCCTTGGCCCCCACGATGTCCCGGGCCAGGTTGTCTCCCACGTAGCACGTCCGATGGGGGTCGGCCCCGCACTCCTCCAGGGCGTAGTAGTAGATGGCCGGATGGGGCTTCCGGATCAGGCACGTGGAGGACTGCTGCACCGTCTTGAAGTAGGGGCGCAGGCCGTCCCGGTCCAGCCACTCGTCCACCTCCTCGGTGCCCACCAGGTCGCTGACGATGCCCAGGGTGTACCCCCTGGCGTACAGCTCTTTGATGGTGTCGACGCCGCCCTCGGTGACCACCCGCTCCCCCTTGGTCTTGCGGTAGGCGTAGGTCATTTCGTCCGCCGCCGCCTCCACCCGCTCCCGGGGGAAGTCGTAGGCCAGCCAGCGGGTCCACAGCTCCTTGACCGGCGCCTCGCAGTAGAAGGTCAGCGCCCACTCCCGGTACCTGTCGTACCGGGGCTCAATGACATTCTTGTAGAACTCGATGGGGTCCTCCTCCGTGCCCAGCAGGCGGGTGATCGTCTCCTTGGCCGCCCGCTGATAGGCCTCGTCCTTCCGGATGACCCGGAAGGTGTCCCCCAGGTCCACAAAAATGGTGTCGATTTGTTTTTCCATATGTACCAGCCCCTTTCCCTTACTGTAACATAGGAAGGTCTAAAATATCCGCGAATTGGTGGACGATGCAGTCCGGACGGTTGGCGTCGGTGACGGTCTTTTTCGCCAGCTTCTCGGGGGAGATAAAGAGGATGTTGGCCCCGATGCCCGCCGCCTTTGCGCCGGTGATGTCCCGGCCCAGGTTGTCGGCCACGCTGACGCACTCCTCCGGCTCCAGTCCCAGCTCCTCACAGCCCAGACGGTAGATCTCCGGGTCCGGCTTACGGATGCGGCACACGGAGGAGAGGATCACGGCGCCGAAATACTGGGTCAGACCGTCCTCCCGGAGCCAGTCGGGGATCTCGTCCTCTCCGATGAGGTTGGAGATGATCCCCAGCCGGTAGCCCCGCTCATAGAGGCCCCGGATCACCTGGAGTCCGCCGTCCACCACGCGCCGCTTTCCCTTGGCCTGCCGGTATTGGAAAGTCAGCTCATGACAGACCTTTTCCAGCGCGCCGGCGTCCATCTCCGGCAGCAGCCACTTGTGCCACAGCTCGAAGTCCCCGGCCTCCCTGTTTTCCGTCAGGGCCCAGTCCCGGTAGGGGGCGTACCGCTCCTCCACCATATCGATGAACGCCTGCACGTCCGTCCGGCCCGCCAGCTCCGCCATGCGGGCCTTGGCCCGCTCCTGGTGCTCAGGCGCTTCCTCGCAGATGCGCAGCGTCCCGCCCAGGTCGAAAAATACGCCCTTGATCTTCCTCATGGCCTCAGCTCCTCGGCGGGAACAGGTCCAGCAGCTCGGGAATGGCCTTGATCCGGTAGTCCGGCATCACGGTGGGGGCCTTGCCCTCCCGGTCGGCGGTACCGGCGTCCTCGAAGAGGACCATGCTGCCGTATCCGGCGTCCACCGCGCCCTCCACGTCCCGCACCGGGTTGTCGCCGACGTAGGCGCAGTTCTCCGGCGCGGACCCGATGCACCGGGAGGCCAGCAGGTAGATGGCCGGGTCGGGCTTCCGCAACCGGACCTTGGAGGACAGGATCACCGTCTTGAAACAGTCCGCCACGCCGTCATGGCACATCCAGTCGGGGATTTCCGTCTCGGTGATGGTGTTGGCGATGATGCCCAGCTTGTAGCCCCGGCGCTTGAGCTCGATGAGCGTCTCCTTCACGCCGTCGTGGGGAACCCGCCGCCCGTCGTGGTCCCGCCACAGCCGGGTGAGCCGGGCCGCGTTGGGGGCCACCCGCTCCGCCGGATAGTCCGGCAGCAGGTACTGCAGCCACAGCTCCATTTCGGACACGTCCAGCAGGGAGTCCTTGGCCCATTTCCGGTAGGCCTTCCAGTTCGCCGTCAGCTTCTCGAAAAATACGTCGCGGGGCTCCTGGGCGCCCGCCAGCTCCATCAGCGCCTTGTCCGCGGCGGCGGAGAAGGCATCGTCCTCCACCACGTAGCGCAGCGTGGCGCCCACGTCAAAGAAAATGGTATCAATACTGCGGTTCATCATCGTGTCTCCTCCTGTATGGTCTGTATGGTGAGATGGATTAGGGCTTGTTTGATAATTGGCAATATGCCCAACAGCGAGGAATTTTTTTGCCAGACAAGGCAAATTTTCGCGGGCATCCTGACGGATGGCAAGAAAATTTAACGCAGTATGGCAGAAAAAGGCCCGCTATTTGGGCGTGTTGACAATTTTCAAACATGCCCTAGAATCTCAATAATCTGGTTCAGCATCGTGATTTGCAAATCTAATATAACATCATAGTCATCGTTTGTGTCTGAAAAAGCTTGAAGAGGAATGACACTTTGCATAATGATCGGACCAGTATCTACCCCTTTGTCCACAATATTGTCCATACAGACAGGCCTGCATAATTGCAATCTTCAACGGATTCACATCCTCTCCGCGATCACTGATAACGCCGCTCTATTCTGACATTGCAATAAGTGTTTTCAAAATCAGCCCACTGTATTTTGCCGGCTGGTGGCCGCACGCCACCATTTTTGCAAGGTATTCCACCCGTTTCAAAGATGGTTCCCGTACCAACTCCTCCACAAACCGGCAGAATCGGTATTCGTTCTGCTTTCCCAGATGTTTCCCAGGTGGCAGTCCTATATTTTTTCTGGCCCATGTCTCCAGACGGCAAGGGTACATAAACATATCGTAATTTCTATAGGGATTGGCGTAGTGGGTTGAAAACCAATTATGCCTGCCCGGATTGTCCACATAGCGGTAACAAGAAAGGATCTCTGTATCACAGTAAATCGGGCCCTTTGACAGGAGGATCAAAAAGAGCGTCTTGTCCCCCACGGTTTGATGCGCCTGATAAAAAATCGGCAGTCTCCGCTCCGGTATATTCCGGTACATCAGTGTTCCCATTTGCCCCGGCAGCTTCCAGAGATCTATATAATCGTCCAATGTGAATACCTTCCGGTTCACTACAAACCGCGGGGACCGCGTATAGTCCGCCTGCCCGTTCTCATCAACCATCAGACACCGGCCGCAGCACCCAATATACTCCGGATGCTGCTCCAGAAATTCCCACTGACGCTGCAATTTATGCCTGCTAACCCAATAGTCGTCGCCTTCCAGCGGGGCAATATATTTCCCACGGGCTTTCCCCATCAAATCTATGTCGTTGCGCGACGCCCCTATATTTTTTGTCCGAAGAAAAGGACGTATTTTGTCCGGATACCGCTCCGCATAGTCACGAATAATCTCCGGTGTTTTGTCCTGGGACGCGTCATCGCCCACCAAGATTTCATAGCGCAGATCTGTCTCTTGGGCCAAAATACTGTCTAAGCATTGAGCAATATACGCCTCATGAAAATAGGTCATAACAACAACGCTGATATCCACTTTTTGATTCATATCCATTTTCTCGTCTTATCTCCCTGCCCAGAAAATTGAAGGGATATCTACCCCATCAGCCAGTCCACATCCAACTCCAGCGCGGCCAATTCAATATCCGGCTTGACCCGCTCCCCGTGGAAGTCGCTGCCGCCGGTGACATGGAGGCCGTACTTCTCCGCCAGACGCAGGTAGAGCGCCTGCTGCGCAGCCGTATACCGGGGATAATAGCACTCAAGGGCGTCCAGGCCGTACCCGGCCAGTTCCCCCACCAGCGTCTCCAGCGCCTGATCCCCCAGTCCCGTCTGATACGGGTGGGCCAGGGACGCTTTCCCGCCGGCGCTTTTGATGGCCTCCATGCAGGTCCTCACATCCATCTTGAAGCGATTGCTAATGTCCTGAATCTCCTCCGTATCCAGCCAGCGGTCAAAGACCTCACGGCTGCTCTCCGCGTAGCCGTGGCGGACAATCACCTGGGCAAAGTGGGGGCGTCCCAAAACGCCCCCAGAGGCCAGCGCCTCCACCTCCTCCAGCGGGATGTCCACGCCCTTTGCCTTCAGATAGTCATTGATCTCATATTTTCTCCGGTTCCTGCGCTCCTTCATCTCCTGGCAGACCTCCGACAGAGGGGAAGGCCCGGCGGTGAAGCCATAGCCCAGGATATGGAGGTTCCGGTACTCCCTGGCGCTCAGCTCCACCCCCCGCAGGACCATCAATCCCAGCGCCTCTCCCGCCCGGACCGCCTCGTCCAGTCCATCCAGGGTATCGTGGTCCGTCAGCGCCAGCGCCTCCAGCCCCCGCGCCTTGGCCAGACGCGCCAGCTCTGCGGGGGCGTACTGCCCGTCGGAGGCGGCGGAGTGGGTGTGGAGATCTGTCATATACGTCATGCAAGCCGCCGCCTTTCACTCCTGCAAATCCCGCAGGATATCTATCGTCTCCCGGATGCCCCCGGCAATGTCATAGTGCGCCGACCAGCCCAGCGCCCGCAGCTTTCCCGCGTCCATCAGCGCCTTTGTCGCGGTGGAATAGCCGCTCCGCTCCACCGCCTCCGGGAGCCGGAAGACCACCTTCGTGCACACATGGTCCGCAATGAGCTCCGCCAGGGCCCGCTGGGTGATATCCGAGCCCTCGCCGCCCAGGTTGTACGCCTGTCCCGTCTCCCCCTGCAGCAGCACCCACAGCAGTCCCAGGACCGCATCCGATACATGGGCAAATGAGTATAGCTGGCTGCCGTCGCTTTTGAGCACAATATCCTCACCCAAAACGCCGTTCTTGATGAACTGCGCGATGGCCTTGGAGTCCTCCATCCGCATGGTGGGACCATAGCACCGGGGAAGCCGGATGGTCACCGCGTCCACGCCCCGCTGGGCAATATAGGCCTGGCACAGCGCCTCGCTGACCCGCTTCCCCTCCGGATATCCCGCCCGGAGGGTGTTGCAGTCCAGGTATCCGCAATAGGACTCCGAGAACCGCTCCGCGTCTCCCCGGTTCTGGCCGTAGACCTCCACGCTGGACAGCAGCAGGAAGCGGCTGCCCGGATTTCCTGCGGCCAGCTCCAGCATATTGCGCGTGCCCAGCACGTTTGTCATAATCGTGTCGATGGGCTCCCTGGCGTAGGCCAGAGGGTGGGTTGTACTGGCGGCGTGGATGGCGTAGTCGATCCGCTGGGTGATGCTGTCCAGCGGCGCGCCCACGTCCTGCTCCACAAAGCGGAACGCCGGATGGTCCAGCCACCGCCGGAGCCGCCGCTCCGCCGCCTGCCGGCTGCGTCCCACTGCCACAATCTTGCAGCAATCCTCCAGCCCAAGCTCCAGATTCTGCTCCATGACCGCGTCCACCAGAACGCTCCCAATCATGCCGGAGGCACCGGAGACCAGCATGGTTTTCCCCCGGAGCATATCCCAGTGGGGGAACGCCCCCCGGAGCCGGTTCAGAAGCTCCTCATAGCGCCTGTTTTCTTCAATCTCCATACCCTGCCTCCTATTTCAGCCAGGCGTCCCTCTCCATCTTCATGTAGCATTTGAACAGCTCGAAGTCGTCCTTCGTGGTCAGCTTGATGTTCTTGTCCGAGCCCGCCGCGAAGTACAGCTTCTCCCCCAGATCCACCATCAGCGTGTTGGCGTAGGTGGACGTCTGGATCCCAATCCCCTCCGCAAAGGCCCGCTCATAGGCCCACAGCAGCTTATCATACCGATAGGCCTGGGGCGTGGACACCCGCCGCAGGGTATCCCGGGGGATGTACCGCTCTGTGGACTCCCCATCCCCCACCAGGAAGATCTGCTCATTGTAGGGCAGGCTCGTCACCGCGTTCCCATACTGCCTGCACTTGATGAGCACGTCCGAGAGGACAAACTCCTCCACCATGGGCCGGATCCCGTCGTGGATGACCACAATATCTTCCGCCCCGCATATGTCCCGCAGGGCAAACACGCCGTTGCGGATGGACTCCTGGGCGGTTTCGCCGCCGGGCGTCACCCACTTGAGCTTGTCAATGTCAAACTGATGGGCGTAGGCCCACAGCATCTCGCTCCACCCCTCCAGGCACACCACCTCGATGGCGTCAATTTCCGGGTGGCGCTGGAACCCCTCCAGGGTGTAGACAATAACCGGCTTGTCGTATACGTTCAAAAACTGCTTGGGGATCTCCTGCCGCATCCGGTGGCCGCTGCCGCCGGCGATAATCAACGCTACATTCATACCGCCATCTCCAGTACGTTCAGCCCCAGAACCTTCTCCAGCCGGTCCACGATGGCCTCCGGCGTCTCCTGGCCGTCGTTCTCTATGACCACGTCCGGATGCTCCGGCTCCTCGCACAGCAGGTCCACCCCCACAACATTCTTGGTCCCGGAGGTGTACAGCCCCTTCTGATCCCGGCGGTACAGGGTCTCCCGGGTGGCCTTGACGTAGATCTCACGGTAATTCTCAATGTTTTCCCTGGCCCAGGCCCGGCAGTCGTTGTACATGGAGATGCTGCACAGCACCACGTCGATCCCCTGGTCCGCGAGCATCTTGCACATCTCAAAGTTATAGAAGGCCCCGGCTCTCCGCTCCTCGGTGCTGTACCCGCTGGCCTTGTTGAAGGACAGGCGGCGCAGCTGGTCTCCGTCCAGCAGCACCAGATCGTTCTTCCGCGCCTTCAGCCGCTTGTGGAACAGGCCGCCGATGGTGGTCTTTCCCGCCCCGGCCAGGCCGGTGAAAAAATATACGGTCCCTTTTTTCATACTCGCTCCTTATCCGTGGTACAGCGGATGCTCCAGCAGCGCCGGGTCCAGCTCCAGCTTGGGCATCATGTGCAGCTCCTGGCCGTTGCGGTTGACAAAGCGCAGGCTCCTCATCAGAATCTCTCCGTTCTTGACCCGGTTCGCCCGGTAGGCCTCCATCCGCTTATCCAGCAGCTGGCTGCGGGCAGCATCCAGAAATTCCTCCCCCAGCGGCTGGCCATTGGCCGAGATGTTTGAGGCCTGATAGACCTCCGCCCATGTCTCGCGCATATAGTGGTCAATCCGGGAGAAGTCCCCCACCCACTCCTTCACGCGCTCCATGTCCACCTCTTTGCCGTCATAGTACTGGAAACCGTATCCATAGTACTCGTAGACGTCCCGCATAAAATACTCAATATAGCACCGCTCACTGTCGCTCGCGTACTCGTCATAGGTGCGGTAGACCGTCACCGGATCAAAACCGATGGCGTATCCGCCCTCCTCGGTCTCCCCCGTCCGGCGCACCCCCAGCTCCGAGCAGTAGCTCATGCTCTCCGTATAGGGAACATCCAGAAATGCCGCCAGGGCGGTAAACGTGGCCTTCGGATTGAGCTTGCCGTCCTCGAAGCGGACCAGAACGCTGTCCTGATACAGCCGGTCCTGCCAGTCGATCATGAAGCTCCGATTCAAAACGCGCTGGCTCACCGCGTCCGCCACCACCTTAAGCGACTCGCCCTCCTTCCGGGGGCCCTTGGTAGCCTCATACATGAACCGCACCGTCGCGGCATGGCTGGTGGTCAGGCGGCGCATGGGCGTGAAGGTCTTGATATATTTGAAGCCTCTGAAAATCGGCGACTTGCACGCCGCCATGTACTGGTCAGAGTCCAGGACCGTATTCCCGTTCGCGTCCACATGGAGCTTATAAACAATGTTGGAGAAGTGGGGCTGGAAAAACAGCGCCGGCGCAATACGGGCGGCCGGATCCAGTGACTTCGCGATATGGGGATTCCCCAGGAAAAAGGCCACCATCACGTCCTTGTCTGTGACATCCCGCAGACTCAGGAGCTCCTGCGCGACGCGGGGCGAAATCTCCCTCTGCCGCATCAGGTCCTGGAGCGTCTCCTTGGACCCCTTCGCCTTCTCCAGCGCCGCCCTCCATGTCTTGATGCTCTCCTGAATGCTGTCAAACATCACAGAGGTATAGGCCAGGAGGTTGGGGTGGTCGTCGAAAACCTCGTTGAAGAAGTCTCCGCCATTGTGGGTGGACAGCTGGGTATGCCAGATGAGCTTGTGGACCTCCCGGATGCCCACGGGGCGCGGCTCGGCCTTGCTGTAGTCCAGGCCAAAGCGCTCCTTGAAGTCAATGGGATACTGGCTGATCTCGTCCCCAATCAGGAATACCAGCTTCTGGGTGAGCAGCGGAGCCCGCAGATTCAGGCACGTCAGCTGGGCGCAGAAGTCCGCCCAGCTGGTATAGTGGAGATAAATGTGGTTCTCTCTGCCGACATAGGCGCTGTCCCGCACGTTGTCGCAGAGATATTCCAGCTCATATTGAGAATAAACGTCGTCCGCCAGAATGGGCTTTTCCAGATCCCGGAAGAAATTCCGGCTGACAACGGGATGTTCAAAGTTCATATAATCCCCAAATCTGGCCTCATCCACAAAGAAGGGAACAACCCCCTTCTCGTCATAGGGATAAAAGCGGACAGGCAGCTCCTCAAAGGGCACAAAGTCCTTGCGGAACAGATAGGGGTAGCGCTCCAGCAGACGGCAGTTCTTCTCATACCGGGAGCGCAGAAGCTTCTCATTGGGCTGATAAAACGCCTGCGTCATAATCTCCAGGCACTCCGCCTGGAAGCATCCCCGGTTATACAGGTTCCGCAGGCACGTAAAGGATACTTTATAGTCCCCGCTGGAGGCGCGGAGGATATACAGCGCCGCTTCCAGCTCCTCCTCCGGCATACACCCCTCCTGAACCGCCACCGTATACGCCTGACAGGCAGACGCCTCCTGCGCATATCCGGCCAGCTTGCGGGCAATTTCGATAGCTTTCATTGCATGGAATGATCTAAATTGGGTTCTCAGGTATATTTTCCGCCGCTGTCGGGGGATTAGCCCAGCAGCTGGAGGACGCCCTGGGGCAC
>OFGO01002577.1_pt1 | contig 10208 bp, 12 predicted proteins | sample 1521761 | NCBI WGS metagenome assembly OFGO01 (sample SAMEA3504128, study PRJEB24116) | mouse gut metagenome | biome: mouse gut; feature: mouse-associated habitat; material: faeces | place: Denmark | collected 2011
TTCATTTGGGGATAGTCCTTCGGCCGCTTCGTCCGTCGGGCGAAAATCAAGAAGCTGGGCCCTCGGTTTGGCTGCCGCATGCCGTGCCGGGGGAGGAGGATCAAACGGCGGCTAAGCGTGTAGAAAGCTCTCGGATTCCTTGTTTGGACGCGGGTTCGACTCCCGCCAGCTCCACTCGGGCGGCAATGCGGCGACGTATTGCCGCTTCTTTCTTTTGTCGCCTTGCCTGTTTCCTGCCGCCGTCCGTTTTCGGCTGTGTCTTGCGCCCGGTCTTTCAGTGGAACCGTTCGGCGCTGAAACGGGCACAGAAAAGCGCCCGTGAAAAGGATCCGCGCTGGCGTTATCGACGGGGGCTTTTAATAAAGAAGATCGGCGATGAAATAGCGAAAGAGGCGGCCGATAAAAAGAATCGCGGCGCCAGGTCTTTGCGTCCGGCCGTACTGTCGGTTACTGTGGAACACGTTCCTTAGTATTCTCAACGGCTTGGATAGCCAGTGTCATGGCGCCACTTCGGGTTCACGTATTTCTGTCGCCGTTGTGATCCGAAGATCGGTCCTCTTTGTCACCTCCGCCACCCGCGAGGAGCTAACATATCATTCATCAACAAATATACGCTTCACCACAAAAATACACAAAAATCATGAAAATCCATATTCCCGAACTGATTTCGGACCGGATTTCCGAAATCGTCGCCGCCACGCCCGAACTCGTGGCGCGGATCGCCTCCCAATACTCGCAGGATGCCTTCGCGCGCAAGGCCTTCGACGGCAACCCCTGGCAGCAGCACAGCGACCCGCGCCGCCGGGGCTCGGAGCTCGTCCGCTCGGGCAACCTGCGCGGCAGCATGCGCGTGAAAATCGATCCCGACCGCGTGACAATCTCCTTCGGCGACCAGCGCGTAGGCTACGCCCAGGTGCACAACGAGGGTTTCGACGGCGAGGTCGTCGTTCCGGCCCACACGCGCCGCACGAAGCGTGGCGAGCATCAGGTGCGCGAGCACACGCGTCGCATGCGCATCCCGCAGCGCCAGTACGTCGGCCCGGCGGAGGAGCTCGACCGGCAGATACAGCAGCAGATCGAGGCAATGGTAAACGAACTATTCAACCGATGAGAAGATGAACAAGGAGCTTTTCGTTGCGGTCTGCGACCGCCTCCGGGAGCGCGTCCCCGAGCTGCGGTGGATCGACGCCGAAATGGGGCAGCTGAACGTCGCCCCGCGCCCGCCCGTGGCTTTTCCGTGCTGCCTGGTGGAAATGCGCTACGTGCGCTGCACGGGCCGCACGGCCGGCTCGCAGCGCGTGGCGGCGCAGTTCACGCAGCGCGTGGCATTCCATGGGTGCGGCGCCACCTCCTCCGAGGCCCCGGCCCCGGTGCGCGACCGGGCGCTCGAACACCTCGACGTGCTGGAGCGCATTCACACGGCGCTCCAGTGGTGGAACTTCGCCCGACGGATCACCCCCATGCAGCGTGCGAGCGTCGTGCCCGAACGCCGCAGCGACGGGCTGCGCGTCTACGCGATGGTATACGACACGGAGTTCGAGGAGGGTTAGTTCCGGCGGAAAGCGGTCGGCGGGGTTCGGCTGGATTTCGGCGCCGGCTTCGCCCGCAAGGATACGGGCGGCGAGGCTAATTCCAGTCGAAGCCGGGGTAGGTGCGGCGGAGCTGCTTGCGGGTGGTCTTGTTGCGGATCAGCTCGCGGTAGTATTCGTCGTTGTCGAGAATGATGTTGCTTGCGGTGCGCTCCTCGATGAAGAACTCGCGGTCGGCGGATTGTGGCTCAGCCTGTCTGAAATCACAGGAAGGTCCGTCGCCGGAGTCCGTATGTTCGGAATGTTGCCAGAAAAAACACACCCCGCAAAAGCGGGGTGTGTCCGGTTTGAGGTGAATCCTCGCTGCCGATTGAAGTGTCATGCAACACCGATGCAAGATGTTGCCAAGGAACTCTATTCGGTGCGACGACTCTTAGCGGATCTTCTTGATGATCTCGCCGCCGTGCTTGATCGCTTCCTCGTTCTGGGGCAGCATCTTCCATGCACGCTCGGGCAGCGATTTCTTCAGACCGATCATGACGTTCTCCATGTTCACCACGGGGCATACCTTCAGGTAACCGCCGAGGATCATCGTGTTGAACAGCTTGGCCTGACCCAGGCGTGCGCACTCGGCCGTAGCGTCGATCGTGTACACCGAAATGTCGGTGCGCTCCGGGTGACGCGTGATGCCGTTCGTGTCGTAGATCAGCACGCCGCCGGGCTTCACCATCGGCTCGAACTTCTCCATCGACTGCTGGTTGAGGATGATCGCCGTGTCGAACTGGTGTGCGATGGGCGACGAAATCTTCTTGTCCGAGATGGTTACCGTCACGTTGGCCGTACCGCCGCGCATTTCGGGACCGTAAGAGGGCATCCACGTTACCTCGTAATCCTGCATGACGCCCGAATAGGCGAGGATCTTACCCATCGAGAGAACGCCCTGTCCTCCGAATCCTGCAATAATCAAAGTCTCTTTCATATTCTCAGTCTTCTTTTTTTACGTCCTTGATATCGCCCAGCGGATAGAAGGGCAGCATGTTCTGCTCGAGCCACTGGTTCGACGCTACGGGCGACTGCTTCCAGCCGCTGTTGCAGGTAGCGACTACCTCGACCAGCGAGAAGCCGTTGCCTGCCAGAGCGTTCTCGAACGCCTTGCGGATGGCCTTCTTGGTCTTGCGCACGTTGGCGGGCGTGTGCACGCTCTGACGCGTGATGTAGGTCGTGCCGTCGAGGTGAGCCATCATCTCGGCGATCTTGTAGGGGTAACCGTTCAGACGCGGATCGCGACCGTAGGGGGTCGTGGCGGTCTTCATGCCCAGCAGGGTGGTCGGAGCCATCTGACCGCCGGTCATACCGTAGATCGCGTTGTTGATGTAGATCGCCACCACGTTCTCGCCGCGTGCGGCTGCATGGATCGACTCGGCGGTACCGATGGCCGACAGGTCGCCGTCGCCCTGGTATGTGAAGACCATCTTCTCGGGGTGCAGACGCTTCACGGCGGTAGCCACTGCGAGTGCGCGGCCGTGTGCTGCCTCTACCCAGTCGATGTCGATGTAGTTGTAGGCGAATACCGAGCAACCTACGGGCGAGATGCCGATCGTCTTGTCGCTCATGCCCAGCTCGTCGATTACTTCGGCAACGAGCTTGTGGACCGTACCGTGACTACAGCCGGGGCAGTAGTGCATGACGTTGTCGGTGATGAGCTTCGGTTTTTCGTAAACCAGATTCTCTTTCTTGATTTCAACCTCTGCCATAGTCTTATTTATTATTAATCAGTTTTTCTTTCAAAGCGTTGAGCACCTCGTCGGGAGCGAACATCATACCGCCCTGACGACCGTAGTGCGCCACGGGAGCCGTACCGTTCACGGCCAGACGCACGTCCTCGACCATCTGTCCGGCGTTCAGCTCGGCCGACAGGAAGCCCTTCACGCCGCGCTTCGCCAGGTCGGCGATCGCCTTCTTGGGGAACGGATAGAGCGTAATCGGACGCAGCAGACCGACCTTCAGACCCTCGGCGCGAGCCATTTCGACCGTAGCCGAGCAGATGCGGGCCGACGAACCGAATGCCACGATCACGTAGTCTGCGTCGTCGCAATCGATGGTCTCGTAGCGCACCTCGTTCTCCTCCAGAGCCTTGTACTTGGCCTGAAGACGCAGGTTGATCTGCTCCATGACCTCCGACTTGAGCTCAAGCGACGTTACGACGTTGCGCTCGCGGTCTGCCGATTTGCCGCATGCGGCCCATGCCTTGCACTCCTCGGCGATCTCCTCGTTGGTGTGGCGCGGACGCTGGGGTGCGAGCACCACTTTCTCCATCATCTGACCGATGGCGCCGTCGGCGAGGATCATCGCCGGGTTGCGGTACTTGAACGCGAGGTCGAAGCCGTCGGCCACGAAGTCGTGCATCTCCTGCACCGAGTTGGGAGCCAGAACGATCATGTGGAAGTCGCCGTGACCGCCGCCCTTGCAGGCCTGGAAGTAGTCGCCCTGCGAAGGCTGGATCGTACCCAGACCCGGGCCGCCGCGCTGGCAGTTCACCACGAGGCAGGGCAGCTCGGCGCCCGCAAGGTAGCTCATACCCTCCGACATGAGGCTGATACCGGGGCTCGACGACGAGGTCATCACGCGTTTGCCGGTAGCGGCGCCGCCGTATACCATGTTGATCGACGAGATCTCCGACTCGGCCTGAAGCACCGTCATGCCCGTGGTCTCCCACGGTTTGAGCTCCATGAGGGTCTCCATGACCTCCGACTGCGGAGTGATGGGGTAGCCGAAATAGCCGTCGCAACCGTAGCGAATCGCCGCATGGGCGATCACTTCGTTGCCTTTCATTAATTTTACCTCTTTCTCTGCCATAGCTTATTCAAATTTTTGACGATAAACCGTGATGCAGCTGTCGGGACAAATCACCGCGCACGATGCACAGCCCGTGCAGGCGTCGGGATTCTTCATCTGAGCCGCCGGGTAGCCTTTGCTGTTTACCTCGGCCGATAATTCGAGTACATCGCACGGACACGAAGCCACGCAGACCCCGCAACCCTTGCAACGCTCGTTATCGACAACGATAGTTCCTTTAATTTTAGCCATATTGCCGTTTGTGTTGTAAGTTCCTTACAAATGTATGAATTTTTTTGCGAATTTTGTTATCGTCCGTAATAAAAATTCACAAAATTACTATCGAAAATTCCCGATAGTCATAAAGCGAAGGCCGGACCGCATGCACGTCCCGGCCTCCGTTTCCGATTGTTACGCTACTCTTCGAACGAGTGGATCACGACGCCCGAACGCAGTTTGGGCTCGAACCACGTGGTCTTCGGGGGCATGATGTTGCCCGTGTCGGCGATGTTGATCAGCTGCTGCATCGACACGGGATAGAGGGCGAATGCCGCCTTCATCTCGCCGTTGTCCACGCGGCGCTGCAACTCTTCCAGGCCGCGGATGCCGCCCACGAAGTCGATGCGCTTCGAGGTGCGCAGGTCCTCGATGCCGAGAAGCTCGTTCAGCACGAGGTTCGAGAGCACCGTGACGTCGAGCACGCCGATCGGATCGTTGTCGTCGTAGGTTCCCTGCTTGGCCGTGAGGCTGTACCAGCGGCCGTCGAGGTACATCGAGAAGTTGTGCAGACCGGTCGGATGATAGATCGCCGTGTCCTTGTCCTCCACCTCGAAGTTCTTCTTCAGCTTCTCGACCAGCTCGGCGGGCGTCAGACCGTTCAGGTCCTTCACCACGCGGTTGTAGTCGATGATGCGCAGCTGGTTTGCGGGGAACGTCACCGCCAGGAAGTAGCAGTACTCCTCGTTGCCCGTGTGGTTCGGGTTGTTCTGCTTGCACTCCTGACCCACGCGTGCCGCAGCGGCGGTGCGGTGGTGTCCGTCGGCCACGTAGAGCGCCGGTACGGCTGCGAACAGCTCCGTGATGCGGTTGTTGGTGGCCTTGTCGTCGATTACCCAAAAGTGGTGACCGAAGCCGTCCTCGGCCGTGAAGTCGTACTCGGCGGGGTGGTTCTTCACCCACTCGGCCACGATCGTGTCGATCTCGGCGTTATCGGGGTATGCGAAGAATACGGGTTCGATGTTGGCTTTCTGGTTGCGCACGTGGATCATGCGGTCCTCCTCCTTGTCGGGGCGGGTGAGCTCGTGCTTCTTGATGGCGCCCGAGAGGTAATCCTCGAAGTGGCAGCCCATGACCAGACCGTACTGCGTGCGGCCGTTCATGGTCTGCGCATAGATATAATAGTACTCTTCGGGGTCCTGCTGGAGCCAGCCTTCCGAACGCCACTTCCTGAAGTTCTCCACGGCCTTGTCGTATACGGGCTGCGAGTGCTCGTCGGCAATGGGGTCGAAGTCGATCTCCGGCTTGATGATGTGGAGCAGCGAGCGCTCCGTGGCCTCGGCTTTGGCTTCGGCCGAGTTCAGCACGTCGTAGGGGCGCGAAGCCACCTCCGAAGCATACTGCTTCGGAGGACGGATTCCGCGGAAAGGTTTGATTCTTACCATGATGTATGGATCGGTTCTCTGTTTTCTACTTGTTTACCTGGAAACGCGTGTTGCCGTTCTTCACGAAGTCCACGATCTGACGCGCAGCGGCAAGACCGGCATTGATGTTGGCCTCGGCGGTCTCGGCACCCATCTTCTTGGGCGTAGCGAAGAAACGCTTGCCGAACTTCTCGGCCATCTCGGCCTGAGCCTCGGGGGCGATGTCGGTGATGTACTTCAGGTCCTCGCGCTCGGTCATGGCCTCGATCACGCCGGCCTCGTCGATCACCTCTTTGCGGGCGGTGTTCACGAGCGTGGCGCCCTTGGGCATCGAGGTGAGGAGCTTGCGGCCGATCGACTTCTTGGTCTGCTCGGTGGCGGGGATGTGAAGCGAGAGGTAGTCGGCCTTGGCGTAGAGCTCCTCGATCGAATCCACCTTCTGCACGCCGTCGGCTTCGAATACCTTGGCGTCGGTGATGAACGGGTCGAATGCGATGACGTTCATGCCCAGAGCCTTGCCCTTGCGGCCCACCAGCTTGCCGACGTTGCCGTAGGCGTGGATGGCCAGCGTCTTGCCCTGAAGCTCCGAACCGGTGCCGGGGTTGAACTGGTTGCGGGCCATGAACACCATCATGCCCAGCGCCAGCTCGGCCACGGCGTTCGAGTTCTGACCCGGGGTGTTCATCACCACGACGTTGTGCGCCGTAGCGGCCGCGAGGTCCACGTTGTCGTATCCGGCGCCCGCACGAACCACGATCTTCAGGTTCTTGGCGGCGTCGAGCACCTCGGCGGTCACCTTGTCGCTGCGGATGATCAGCGCATCGGCGTCGGCCACGGCTGCGAGCAGCTGTGCCTTGTCCGTGTATTTCTCAAGCAGCGCCAGTTCGTAGCCTGCCTCTTCGATAATCGTTCTGATACCGTCTACGGCCTTCTTCGCGAAGGGTTTCTCGGTTGCAACGAGTACTTTCATATTTTTCAGCAATGATGTGAAATAAATCGCTTTGTCTTTTTTTACTTCCCGCATGTACGGGACGATCGTGGGACACACGGCGTGTGCCTCCTACTTGTGCAGCTGCTCGAACTCCTGCATGCAGGCAACGAGTGCCTCTACGCTCTCCTGAGGGCATGCGTTGTAGATCGAAGCGCGGAAGCCGCCCACCGAACGGTGGCCCTTGATGCCGACCATGCCCTTCTCCTTGGCGAAGGCCATGAACTCGCTTTCGAGGTTCTCGCGGCCCGGAGCCATCACGAAGCATACGTTCATCAGCGAACGGTCCTCCTTGACGGCGGTGCCTACGAACATCGAGTTGCGGTCGATCTCGTTGTAGAGGGTCTCGGCCTTCTTCTTGTTGCGCTCGTACATGGCCTCCAGACCGCCCAGCTCCTTAACCCACTTGAGGGTCTCGTGCATCACGAAGATGGGGAATACGGGGGGCGTGTTGAACATCGAGTTGTTGCGGGGCTCGTCGCCGATGTGGGTGCGGTAGTCCACCATCGTCTGGATCTTGCGGTCCATTTTGCCGAGCAGGTCCTTGCGCACGATGACGAACGTCACGCCAGCGGGGCCCACGTTCTTCTGCGCGCCGCCGTAGATCATGCCGTACTTCTTCACGTCTACCGGACGGCTCATGATGTCCGACGACATGTCGGCGATAAGCGTTACGGGGCAGTCCATGTCCTCGTGGATCTCGGTACCGTAGATGGTGTTGTTGGTGGTGATGTGGAAGTAGTCCGCATCGGTCGGGATCGTGTAGCCCTTCGGAATATAGGTGTAGTTCTTGTCCTCGGACGAAGCTACGATCTCCACCTCGCCGTAGAACTTGGCCTCCTTGGCAGCTTTCTTGGCCCAAACGCCGGTCTGGAGGTAAGCGGCCTTGCTCTTCAGGAAGTTGGCCGGAACCTCGAAGAACTGGGTCGAGGCGCCGCCGCCCAGGAAGATCACGGCGTAGTCGTCCGGAATGTTCAGCAGGTCTCTCCACAGCTGCTCGGTCTCTGCCATGATGCGCTCCCAGCCCGGAGTGCGGTGCGAAATTTCCAGAATACCGATGCCGGTGTTGTCGAAATCACGGATGGCTTCGATGGCCGATTCGATCGCTTCCTTCGGCAGGACGCAGGGTCCAGCATTGAAATTGTGTCTTTTCATAACAGATTTTTATTGGATTTAGTGTATTTGGTTGCAAACTGTTAGTTTATCATTACAAATATACGGAATAATTTTCAAAACAACACAATATTGTCGCGATATTTTTTTTGCGGGCCTGAAGATGTTCCGAACGGTCGCCCGGGCAGGAGGACTTCGGCCCGAAAAAAAATCCGGACATTTTCCGCATCCCGATTAAAATTACTATTTTTGTCGAAATTTATACGCTGCGTACCATGATAAAATCCATGACCGGCTTCGGCAAGGGCGAAGCCTCCGTGCAAAACAAGAAGTTCACCGTCGAAATCCGGTCGCTCAATTCCAAGCAGCTCGATCTCGGCATCCGCATTCCCGCCTCATACCGGCGTGCGGAGTACGACCTGCGCAACCTCGTCGCCCGCGAGTTGCAGCGGGGCAAGATCGACGTGTTCGTGAGCGTCGAGACCGCTGCCGTGCAGACTTCGGCCCGCATCAACCGCGAGGCGTTCGCCTCCTATGCCGGTCAGATCGCGGAGGCGGGGCGCGCCTGCGGGCTGCGTACGCAGGAGGCTGCGTGGGACGCCGCGCTGATGCAGGCCGTGCTGCGCATGCCCGACGTGGTGACCGCCGAGAACGATGCGGTCTCCGACGAGGAGCAGGCCGCCCTGATGGCTGCTGCGCGCGATGCCGTAGCCGGGCTCGATGCGTTCCGCATCCAGGAGGGGGCGATCCTGATCGCCGACCTGCTGCGCCGCGTGGACGAGATCGAGGCGTGCCGCGAACAGGTGGTGCCCTTCGAAAAGGCGCGCACGGAGAACATCCGGGCCCGCATTCTCGACAACCTGGCCAAACTTCCCGTCGAGGCGGATTCGAACCGCCTGGAGCAGGAGATGATTTTCTACCTCGAAAAACTCGACATCACGGAGGAGAAGGTGCGTCTGGCCAACCACTGCAAATACTTCCGCGAGGTGGCCGCGAGCGAGGAGGGCGCGGGCCGCAAGCTGGGTTTCATCGCGCAGGAGATGGGCCGCGAAATCAATACGATGGGCTCGAAAGCCAACGAGACGAACATCCAGATCCTCGTGGTGCGGATGAAGGACGAGTTGGAAAAGATCAAGGAACAAGTACTGAACATATTATAATAATAAGGTGGGACAGGTCATCATATTTTCCGCGCCGAGCGGTTCGGGCAAGACGACGATCGTGCGCGAACTGCTGCGCCGCTTTCCCCGCTTCGAGTTCTCGGTGTCGGCCACGTGCCGTGCGCCGCGGGGCGCGGAGCGCGACGGTGTGGACTACCACTTCCTCACGCCCGACGAATTCCGCGAGGCCGTGCGTGCGGACCGCTTTGTCGAGTGGGAGGAGGTCTACGCCGGCTTCTGCTACGGCACGCTCCGCAGCGAGGTGGAGCGCATCTGGGCCAAGGGCAACGTCATTCTGTTCGACGTGGATGTCGTGGGGGGGCTGAACCTCAAGCGCATCTTCGGCGACGAGGCCCTGGCGGTCTTCATCATGCCGCCCTCGGTGGAGGAGCTGCGCCGCCGCCTCGCGGGGCGCGGCACCGACGATCCGGAGGTGATCGAGCGCCGCGTGGCCAAAGCCGCTTCGGAGTTCGACCATGTGGTGGTGAACGACCGGCTGGAGGATGGGATCCGCGAGACCACCGACATTCTGAACCGATTCATACGCTGACAAACAAGTGAAAAAGAACGTACTTTTATACTTCGGCTCGTTCAACCCCGTGCACCGGGGCCACATCGCGCTGGCCGAATACGCCGTGGAGCGCGGGCTGTGCGACGAGGTCGTGCTGGTCGTCTCGCCGCAGAACCCGCTGAAGGAGGCCGCCGGACTCGCACCCGAGCTGAGCCGCTTCGAAATGGCCGAGGCGGCCTGCGCCGCGTCGCGCTATCCCGACCGGATCAAGGCCTCGGCCGTGGAGTTTCTGCTCGACAGGCCGTCGTACACGATCCGCACGTTGGAGTATCTGGAGGAGCACCACGGTGCCGACATGCGCTTCTCGCTGCTGATGGGGGCCGATACGGCCGCCACGCTGGGCCGCTGGCTCGAAAACGACCGAATCGTCGG